>JAABUK010000534.1_pt1 | contig 78411 bp, 88 predicted proteins | sample 5559141 | NCBI WGS metagenome assembly JAABUK01 (sample SAMN10711869, study PRJNA513367) | rock metagenome | isolation source: Antarctica rocks | place: Antarctica: Victoria Land, Pudding Butte nord | collected 2016-01-03
GCCTAACCAGCTCAGGCATATGGTGTTGACAGGGCATCTCTATCTGGAGGTCACTGACATTTAGTTTGACACAAATGAATGACGTTTGGCAGGGTTGCTGAGGCTCTGCCACGAGCGATCAGACTTGCTGGCTGGCCAAAGCTTGTAATATTCTTCTTCTTCTTTGAGGTGCGACAGCAACGTTGCCGCTGTATACCACTTCGTAAGCAGTAAAGATTATCTGCACAATAACATCCGAATCTCATGATAGCACGAATGTGCCTTGTTACTGCTTGCAAGGCTGCTTGCCTGGCTAGAAAGCCCGTCTCACAGCACGCAGGTGCAGCTCTCATTGGGAGGAGGACGACTTTACATCTTTAGCCAATCAACTTAGTTGCTAGGGCTGAACTAGGTTGTGACCCCATCAGTGAGGGCATTTAGATGGTCATTTAGAATACCTGCTTTCGGAAGAAGGAGGAGCCTGCAGTGTTTTCACCCAGACCAGTCAGTTCCACCGTTTCCATTTTCGAGCTACGTCCAGCTCGAGCGCGTTGGGAGCTGCTGTACAACGCGCTCGCGAGCACTTGACATGAAGCTTGAGGCTCAAGGCTTGAGCTGGAACGGTCAAAGTTGACATGTCTGTACTGCAAAAAGCCGCGCGGCCGCTTCGTCAAACGCTGTAAGGCCTATTTTGGACCGTAGTGCTGCACGAAAGGCGTCGCTGGCCTGTACGAAGACCCCGCTAGACAGATGAAATGTTACTTACTTAGAAAGGCACCTTTGAAATAGGGTTCCTCCGGGTTCATGGCACAGCAGTACGACTATGCCAGCCAGGTAAGCTCTGAATATTGGTCATCCCTGTTAGACTTGAGGAATCTGCGCCGAGTTGCTGAACTGTGAAGTTTCACTGCTCAGTTTGTTGGTGTTTGCAGTGGAACCCTGCAAGTCACTTGCCACACACAAGCGCCAGCCTGCATGACTCAGCACCTGTGGTTCAGCCCCCAAGATACAATGGCTTCTCCAGCTCCCTCAGCAGTCCCAGGTCGAACATTCCTGGTGATGTGAGAGCCACGAGCCTGGAGTCCCGGCTATCTGACAGCCACCAGGACAGAGTGCACCAGCTTGCTGAAAGGCTGCGCACAAACATAGACTTGGAGAGTGATGAGATCCTAGCAGCTCTCAAGCATAGTCCTCTCACAGCAACTCACGCTCAGGCACGCACAACTGAGCTGCTGAGTGATGTTATGGCAGCAGACCAGCAAGTCAGTGCACGCCGCAATGCAGATCAGCTTGCTCAGAAAGACTCAGAGCTGCATGCTCTGCAGCATCAGCTGGACGGCTTGAAGCAGCAGCTATACAAAGCTCAAACAGCGCAACATACGACTAAGGACAAAGCCGGGCATGTTGCAGCAGAGCGAGCTCATCTACAAATCCAGGTTGGCAACTTCACTGGCATCATCATCTCGACAGGTCATGTCTCACATGGCTCTCTGAGTCACATTTGATTTGCTTTCTGCCCAGATTTTAATTGGATAACCTTGTAGCCCAGACATTGCTCTTCTGTCACCATACGAGAACAAGCCCTCCTGCAGACATGCTGTAAAATGCAGCTAGAACCACCCACTGCTGATTGTTCTCAAGCATAGCTTCAATAGCGCGCTGCTCAGCACATCTTGCACATCATGTTGGCTTGCCAGGGTGTGCTGAGTGCATGCTTAGCCGTTCATGTAGCACATGTCCTCCTCTAGGGTCAACTTTATTCCTCTAGCTATCTGTACTGGGTCAAGGACTTTCCTCAACAGTGCCTATGTCACCTGTATGCACAGGTTGACAATCTCAAGGCAGAGGTGGAAAGGCAGAGGAAGGCGGCATCTGATGCGCATGCTGCCAGAGTGGATTCTGACAAGGCTCTGGCCTCAGCCCATGCCAAGATGTCAGCCTCTCGGATGTCAATGCAAGCCAAGATGGAAGAGCTAGAGCAGTCAAGGTAAGACTGGCTCTGTGCATGCAACTGCACACAACTCTTGCTGATGCACATTTAATGTGTTTGCACATTCACGCGTCACAATGTGGTCCATTGTACTGTCTTGGATAGTGCTGCTGAGCAAACATCATCTTGTCAACTCATGTTTATCTGAGCCACTGCTCTGCACAATCACAGCTGCAGCAGCAGTGACTTTTCCACTCAGGCTGCAGATGAGGTTTAGGTATGCCTAGCTGACTGCCAGGTCAGCTTGCTAAGTTCTGCTTGCTGAGACGAGCTTGCTAGATTGAGCCTGCTGCTCCCTTGTATGGTCTGTACAACAAGGCTCTCCACAAGACACATGCAGCAATGCAGAAGCTGGCAAAAAAACAGTGCCTGTATTGACAGTCATGTCTGCTGAACAAGCCCAACCTCACCCCAAAAAACCTCAAGCGTGCATCACACCATCCTGATAAACCTAGTACATGCATCATGCCATCAGTCCACAACATAAGGTTTGGCTCTTCACTAGGTCCACTCCTGTTGCAGGGACTTCCACAAGGCATTGGCAGAGCGCAAGCAAGGGGAGGTGCAGAGCCTGGAGAAGGGCTTACAGAAGCAGCTGGCTGACACCAGCCACCGCAACGCTGCTTGGGGCCAGAAGGAGCTTGCCCTCTCCTCTGACCATGTAAGCACTGCCCTGCACCACTCTGGGAGCAACTCAGCAGCATATGTGCAGTAGGTTGCAGTCTCAGACACACTATGTAAGCACTATCCTGCATCTCTCTGGTGGTAACCCAGCGGCATATGTGCATTAGGTTGCGGTCTCAGACGCCGTGTAAGCACTGTCCTGCATCACTCTGGCGGCAACCTCAACAGCATACCTGGGATCAGGTTGCAATCTCAGACACGCCGTGCCCTTTCCCCTGTGATCCATTTCTTGCACTGCTTTTGTGACAGGCCCAGAACCATACCTGCACAAGCTTGAAACATCATACCTGGATTGGAGTACCACACGCAATTTAGGGTATGTCACACTTGGTTTGGCAGGGCTGAGACTTAGAGCTGCTGGCCTGCAATACTGGGACCACCTGCGTCAGCACTGGGCGCACTGGCTGGGTCTCAAGTCCTGTCCAGCGTAAAGGCGCTTCATTGGTCTGTAGACTTAGGACAGCTGTCCATGCGCTCCAGCTGCTGTCTAAGTCGACAGAACAATGAAGCGCCTGGGCAGGGGTTGAGCCCAGCCAGTGCGCTCACTGCTGACCCAGATAGTCCCACTACTGCAATGCCTCTCCCTGTTGGCTGCGCAACTTGTGCAGCATAAAGTATGCCCACATAATGCAGTACAGCCTGCATTGCTACTGTACTTGTCCACAGGAAACTTAGTACCCTGAAGCAGCAAAGGCATAGCAAATTGGCAGAATTGTAGTGTTACAGGAAACATGGCTTGTATTTGTACTTTTGGATGGCACACTCCCTCCTGCCTGTACCTGGACTAGTGCCACTTGATGCCCTCTGACAGCTGCCTTTTGAAAGCTTCCCCAAGCCGTCCATTTGACAGCTGTTACTTTCGGCATTGATGCCTGGACAGCCCAGTGCACTACTTGGCTCCTCACTATCGACTCCGAAAGGTGTAGCCTTTCCTTTCCTTTCCTTTCCTTTCCTTTCCTTTCCTTTCCTTTCCTTTCCTTTCCTTTCCTTTCCTTTCCTTTCCTTTCCTTTCCTTCTCTCTTTTCTTTCTGTTTCTTTGGTATTCATGACTGCAGTACCAATGGCTGGCTGTCTGTTTGATGTTGCTTGGGGGTTCAGGGGCGCACAAGGGAGCAGCTGACAGCAGCCCATGTGGAGGTGGACAGCTTCAGGAGCCAGCTGGAGGTGTCTCAAGCCAAGCTGCAGCGGCTGGAGCGCAGCAATGCTCACCTGCGCAAGCAGCGAGCTCAAATGATGGCCGACTTCCAGGTCAGCTTTGCCTTTTCAGCATTATCATTTAGTCGTGACAGGCCTATTATACAAGGCATAACCCAATGTTGCCAGCATAAATTATGAATCCTGCTGAGACTAAGGCCCTACCCAATGAGAAGGCATCGACTCTTGTGAGTCAGCTTTGCCCTCTCCTGCTGCATCTCTGCACAGCATCGCAGCACAATTTTCTTGACTGGTTGACTCCACAGTTGCTTTCATTCCTACCTATCTGACCAGTATCTGTTTCTGTGGTTACCTAACTGTAAGCTAAAGCATGGCTGATGTTCAAGAGTCACTCGCCAAGGAGGTAGTTTTTGTTGACGTAGTTATGGTTGGCCTGTTGTACATGGCATATATGGATGGTTGCTGCATAAGTTTACATTCCTGCCAAGGCTAGGCCCTCCCTGCATTGGCTTTTGTAGTACTGCAGCACATGAGCGTGCAGCAAGCTTCAATCACCCAGATGAGCTATGAGCTGAACCGCCGCCAAACAACGCCACTGCAGTGCAGCACCTAGCACTTGAAACTAAGCTGGGCATGGACACCATGTCTTGACCTGTTCTTATGCTTAGCTTGTGCTGCCCACTTAGGACTGCATGAGAAGAAGTGAGAAGTCTTTGGCTGATCCTGAAGCAAAATTCTGAGATGATAGTTTGCAGCTGTTATCTGATGTTTACACCTCTACTCAAATGTGACGGCGCAGCACTGCGCCTGTCTGATCTTTACACAAGGCGTGTAGTCATGAGCAAGCAATGCAGGAGTGACTGGTGCAACCGGTCATGTGACGATGTGCGCAGCTGCCAGGCTGCTTCAGCCTGACATCAGGGTCTCTGACAGCTTCTGATGTGTCATCCAGGAAGTTGAAAGTGTGCTGGGTGAGTCAGAGCAGGAGCGCAAGGATATCAGGGACAAGTACATTGCTCTAGGTGAGAAGGTGGAGCTGCTGCTGCACCAGGAAGAGAGGGTGAAGAGCAATGCCGACCGGGACACTGAGGCTGCCAAGATGGCTGTCAAAGAAGCTGTCTCAGACCTGGAAATGGTATGCAGGCCATACAATGCAACTGCTTCAACTGAATCAAACAGCAAACAGAGAATGATTGAACGTATGTCAAGATTGTGGGCTTTGCTTTCACATCATGCCTGCAATGGTGTGGTCGTGCATGCAAGGCCTGACAGATTGCAGGTTTGATACGCTGCCTTACAGTGCTTGCTGAGGCACTGCATTGTCTCTGCTCTTCCAGCCAGCTGCAATGGTGTGGTCATGCATGCAAGGACTCACACACGACCGAGATTGCAGCTTGCTAGAAGAGCAGAGACAATGCAGTGCCTCTGCAGCTGCATGCTGTAATGCAACGTGTCAACCTGTCGCATCTCATGTACGTCTGACAGACTGTAGGTTATAAAATGAAAAATAAAACGTTCATCACCTGTTTTGCTGTTGCTTAGGTGAGCAGTGACAGGGCGGAGCTGGCCAGGAAGCTGAACGAGCAGCTGGCTCTCCTAGAGGAGGAGCAGCACTCCAAGAGGAAGCTGCGCAAGAAGCTGGGCAAGCGGCTGGAGGAGGCCGAGCGGGAAGTTGCGCAGCTGCAGCTTAAGCTTGATGAAAAGTAAGTCCCACGGCTGCGGCTCTTGATGCAACCCAGCACATCCCTGCAGCACTGTGACCAATCTATGCAGCACAAGCATGGCGGCAAGGCCATTGCCTGATTGCTTGTCATTGTCTTTCTGCTTCAGCCATGCATCTCAAGTCAGTACGGCTGCAGGCTGTGCATGTAGCTGCACAGCCTGCAAACTAGTCTGCATCTGCAGACTGAAAAACGCAACAAAGACTGCAGAGCCTAGTGGCGCTGCACCTGCTGCTTTCTCTTGCTGCCTGTTGCTGTTGGCAGCTGCCAACAGCAGCTGCATTCACTTTGGCAGTGACAGCAGCATCTGTCCGAGAGATGCTGCCAAGTGTGCCACTGTGTACATGGGGACCAGCAGAGTGGTGATGCCGATGGTTTACTGTCTACACATCATGCAGGGTGGCAAGGCTGGACAAGGCAAGCAAGGAGTTCAATGGGCTGGCTCAGAGGAGCGAGCAGCAGGCCACTGCCTTTGAGCACAAGGTGCCTCCTGCACCCATCAACCCTGCCCACCTTGCAGCAAGCATGCCTGCTCTTCTGCAACAGTAGAGCTGTGTACGAGCACAGCTTGCCGGACATGCAGACATACCGTCTCATGTTCACAGCCTTTTGTTTGAGTCAGCACCCTTAGCACAGAGGTCACAGTGCCACTTCCAGCAGCGCCTGTTTGCGAGTATGATGCACAGCGCAATGCAAGGGTGATGAGGTGGTCTCACTGCTACCTTGGACAACCTTTTTCATAACTTCATGCACCTGACAATTCATGTGACAGTGCAACTACCTTCATACTACTAGATTTATGTGTGGCCTCTGCATATCACATGGAGCATTGACAGTCTTGCTGCAATCTGGTGTCTAGCATAACCCACTTCTGAGGCCTTGCTAGCACTCAAACCTAGGCTAACTTTCATGTTTGGGCTGTAGATCGAGCAGCTGCAGTCACAGTGCTGCCAGCTGGAGAAGGAGCTGGCGCGCAGGCAGGGCGATGCTGATGTCTTCAAGCGCGAGGCTGAGAACAAACTGGCTGAACGCATGCGCGTGGCTCTGCGTGAGCAGCAGCTGGAGTATGAGAGCCAGGTATGCTTGGTGCAGACCCATGTTATGCGTTCACCCTCCAAGAGAAGAGCAGAAAAGAAAAGAAAAGAAAAGAAAAGAAAAGAAAAGAAAAGAAAAGAAAAGAAAAGAAAAGAAAAGAAAAGAAAAGAAAAGAAAAGAAAAGACCCGACTGGACTAGACTCGGCCTTTCGGCGTCAATTCAGTGAGAAGCCAAGTGTTATACCGGGTTGCCATGTACCCTCCTACCGTGTCTTTTTCTCCAAGTGTCAGGCATACATAGGGTCATGTACTCTGAAACAACACATGCAGTGATCAGGCATGCCGTAGATTGCCGGTTGGTAGTTGATATGAATCAAGTCCTGGCGCAGATGGCACACCATTTGTTGGATAAGCTCATCGGGTTTCTTCATCAGTATCTCACCATCAGCTTTGTGCAGATGCTTTGCTATGCAGCATGGCTTCGAGACATTACATACAAGTGTGCCAATCACTGGACAGTGTATGAGCTGCACGTGCCTTGCCCTTGTCCCAACAAAAGCTAGGGCGCTGCTGCTGACAGCTTTGCACGCTGACATGCTGTTTGTTGTGAGCCCTATTTAGCACAATGGTCTACACTGTGGTGCAAAGCAAATCAATACTCCATAATAAACGCTCAGCTCGTACTGTTACATTCCTTGCAATGCATAGAGATCCTCGCATTCTTGTGTGAACTTTCACATGTATCACACAGTGACCATCTGCGCAAGACAGACTGCTTTGGAGAGACAAGACTTGTCCCGCACGTACCTAGCTTATCATGAGCTGGAAAGCGTTGTTATTATTATTATTATTTCTTAGTGACCCTTGTGCATGCAGGTGAGGGAGATGGAGGCCAAGCTGAAGCAGTACGGCATCAGTGAGATGACCACCAACCCCCAGGACTACATCTCAAGGAAGGACCATGCTCGCATCTGTGACGCCCGGGTCTCTGCCCGGGAAGCAGACCTGCAGGTCCCTGTCCTGCTGCCTTGTTGTACTGCTGTCTGTCTGTCTGTCTGTCTGTTTGTCTGTCTGTCTGTCTGCCCGGGAAGCAGATATGCAGGTCACTGTCTTGTGCTTTGTCTGTCTGTTAGTCTGTCCGTCTCTGCAGTCTGTCACATGAAAAGCCCAGCTGTGCTCCGTTTTTGAACCCTTGACTTACTGTTGAGAAGGATCTCTGTCCTGAAGTGCTTGCATGGTTGCAGTCTGAGTTTGCAAGGCGCATGGAGAAGGGTGAGCAGGACTTCAAGTACAAGGTGGATCAGGTGCAGGAGAGCCTGGCTGATGCTCACAAGGCTCACCTCCGCCAGGTCTGCCCTTCTCTGCCTTTTGATATTCACACATTGCCTTTTGACACTCTCACGTTGCCTTTTGCTCAACCCATCTCTGCCCACTGGGGGCCCCTGCTGTGCCTCCTGTGCCTTGCAGCAGCATTGCCTTTCAATACTCCTGCAATGCCTTTTGCCTACCCAACTCTGCCCACTGCATGCCCCTGCTGTGCCTCTTGTGCCTTTTGACTTTCACACATTGCCTTTCGATACCCACGCATTGCCTTCTGCACACCCATCTCTGCCCAGTAGATGCCCCTGCTTTGCCTCCTGTGCCTTGTGGCAGCACAAATTCTGCCCCCTTCAGGATGCCAGATCTTGGTGCGCATCTCTGCCTGATGTGTGAAAGCACAACTTGAAGGCATGGCTTTGGCTTTGTTGTACATTGCATGAGAACTTTTAATGACAGCTGTGCTGCATCATTCACAGGCTGACTGCATTCCTGCAGGCTGCAGACAGGCTATGCCTGCTGCAAAAGGAGCACTTTGTTGCTTGCCTTGTGCACTGCGCGTTCAAAGTCCCACCAAAGAGTTCCCTGTTGTGACAATGCTGCAGCTGCACGACACTCATGCTGCTGAGCAAAAGAAGGTGACTCAAGAGATTGAGGAGGTGCGAGCGCTGATGAAGAAGACACAGCTGCGTGCAGATGAAGTGCAAGGCACCTTTGACACTCATAATGGGGAGTACTTGCGCATGAAGGTACACATCTAAGACATCGTTCAGAATCAGGCAAAGCATTGAGCAGCCTGTTGAGCTGGGGAGCGTTGAAGAGACATAATATGTGCATGTAGAACCCCATGTACACCGTTATCTGCCACACGCATGCCCTTTTCTCTATTGTGACTTTCATACTGGGCTGCCATGCAAGGCATTGCATGCCTAGATACTTTTTGCAACAATGCTCTAAACCCCATCTAGGGGTATCAGCTGTTGGGTTTGTAAGAATCCTATCTGCAGGCTCACTATGAGGAGCTGAAGGTGGCTCGTGACTCAGCTGAGCACCTGAGTGACGAGACAGGGCGGCAGCTTTCCAGGGTGGAGAAGCAGCTGAAGGAAAACCAGGAGGCGCTCTCCCAGTCATCCCATGAGGTCTGCTCCCTCCACTTTATCCCATCACTTCCTTCTGCTTGTCTCATGTGCTGTTGCACCAACCTTTTGGGACAATATGCAAACTCGTATCAAAATTGGATGCTGACTTTCAACAAGGGTCACAACACATCCTCCGAAGGAAAACACCTGCTCAACAGTGGGCTGCCTCTGCACTCTGCCCAGTTGTTATGTGTGTCATTTACTGCCTTACAGTCTGGGGCTTGAACGACCCCAGAAACATCTCACATCCTTGCTTGAGAGCACAGGCGATTATAGATTGCAACAAAACAGCTGTGCTTCACGAATGCGGGTCGGCACTTTTGCATGATGACAACACATCAACTGTGCTTTGCTACGGTAGCCTGACAGACTGGCACAGGTGCATGTAATTTGTGACAAATTGAGTGCTTTTTGGCTGCAGGCTGACAGGCTGGCACAGCGAGTCTCAGATCTGACAGCAGATAGGGAAAGGGCAGCTCAGCTGGAAGCTGACATGAAGAAGGCCAAGACAGTGCATGACAAGGCTCTGAAGGAAACCCTAGCCGGGCATGAGCAGAACCTGGAGCAAACGCTAGCAGACAACCAGAGGGCGCTCAAGGAAGTCAGGCTTTCTCATGAGCAGGCTGAGCAGGTCACTCTCCAATTTCAAAATGGAAATTGCCAAATTGGTGCTTGGCATCATTGATGTGAAGCAAGTTGAAGTTTGGCTTGTCAGCTGTGTTTGAGGCTGCCATTTTGATGTGCCAAATGATGTTGAAGCTCATGTTGATCGCAGCGCGGCAATGGCCTGTGTGGAAAGCTGCATCTTGAGCTTACGGCATAAGCAATGCTTGCCTATCATCACAGAACGGCAACACCTGCATGACAGCTTGATTTGCTCTTCACCCTGCATCAGGCACCATCCTGCATGTGGTTCCACCTTTAGTCTATGTCTTGCTGAAAGCACAACACAGATTAGTGCAGGCCACATCTAGCTACCAGGGCTGTCCATTCATAATCAGTCTACAGGCATACACACCACACTATTTTTGCTTGTCAGTTGCCAGGCAGCGCTGCAGGCACATACACCACAACAGCTGTGCTCATCAGTTGCCGTGTTGCCTTGCAGGCACTGAATGCTAAGATCACAGCTCACCAACAGAATCTGCAATCCCAAACCACCAAGATCAACCACCTAGAGCAGCAGCTGACAGAGGCTCAGCAGCTCAGCACTCAGCTCGACGCCACTTTCTCCAGCACAAGGGCTGAGCTGCGAGGCAGCCGCGACAAGGCGAGCTCACTGGAGGAAGCCAACAGGAAGCTGAGCGAGGAGGTGGAAGCTGGCGTGCAGCTGAGTGTGGATGTGGTGAATCTCAAGTCTGAGTTGGACTCTGCACAGAGGCGACAGGAGGAGCAGCAGTTGGCCATGAGAAGCAAGCTCAACAAGTTTGGTCTGCAGGCAAGCCTCCTGCCAGTGCCGCCTGCTGCGTAATTCTCCATACTAACATGTCATACGTAATGTAGTACCACTCCCAAGTGTTCTTCAGCAGCAACATGTAGTTTGTACAGTGTACACCACCAAGTCTGAGGCTCAGACCATCTCATAGCTCTTTGCATTCTGGTCAGACAACCCTGAGCTGTCTCACTATGTCATGGACGAGTGAATGTTACGCGATGCAAGATACTTCGTCTGAGCATTGTTCAGCTGCAGTGGCAGCAAGAGCTAGCAATGCTGACTACTGCGTTCAGGATCGTATCGTCTGAAAGCCTGACCAGCAGCAAACAAACTTGTTGAGCCTGATGCAGGCTCTAGCTCAAGTGGCTGAGCTGAGGCAGCAGCAGACACTGCTCAGGACTCACGTTCAGGGTGAGGTGGCTCTGGCCAGCTCTGAGTGCACTCACCAGCTTGAGTCAGCCCAGTACACCTGGCGCCAGAAGGCTCTGCTGATGGAGGGCCAGGCCCAAAGCGAGTCCCTGACAGTAGCCAAGCTGCAGGCCCACTCAAGCCAGGTATGGGTTCCACTTTTAGGGTTTGATTTTGAGGGTCCCGATTTGGCCACATCATAGGCAGCTGTGGCAGATGCACAGTTGTGCAAGCATGCATTTGCTGGGACATGCATAAGCCAATGAATGCAGGCTGAATGCAGGCCGCAGGAAAATCGCACAGCAGAAGCACATTTCTTCAGCCTGGTGTTACAGTCAACTGCAGTACAGGCAGCAAATAGGTTCCTGTGTCTGTTGCAAGCATACACCAACCCAGAGGTTCACCTTGAGTTATGCAGCTGTACTAACAGAAGTCAAGGTCTTGCAAGCACACAGTAACTCAGTGTGTCCTTTGTGTCATGCAGCTGACAATGGAAATGGAGGTCTTGCTGGCATACACCAATCTTGCATGTCCTTTGTGTCATGCAGCTGACAACAGAGATGGAGGCCCTGCAGGCATACATCAATCTAGCGTGTCCTTTGTGTCCCACATGTTTCTAGCTCATCATGAGCTGGAAAGCGATAATGTTGTAATAATATTATATTGTTATTATTGTTATTATTATTATTATTAATTTGTGATGCAGCTGACAACAGAGATGGAGGCGGCGCAGCAGCAGCTGTTCCAGCAGAAGCAGCAGGTCCTGGCCCTCACAGCCCAGAACGACTCGCTGCAGAGCGAGGTGGAGTCTAGCAGAAGTAGACTGCAGGGAGAGGCTGAACGGTCTGCCTTCAACCAGCAACAACTGGAGGCGGAACGCAAGCTCAGGCTGCAGCACTCTGAGCAGGTATGCTGAGTGCGTGAGCTGTCACCCCTGCTTCAACATGCAAGTGTAGCAATGCGACAGGTGTTGATCATGGGCGTGATGTGTGCCCTAAATGGCAGCTGCTTGCATGAAGTTTTCAGAAAGTGTGAAGATAGCGTCTGTTCATGTTTTATAACAAGCTTAGGCACTTACATCAGCTTCTTGACCTCTCCCATGTGTCCTATCTCATATGAAATTCTGCATTTACGATGAAGCTTACTTGGGTGCTCAGCTTGCTCTGCAGCATTGACAATATGGTGGGTACTTGTCATTGGCAGTACATTAGACGTGAACCTCCAATTGACACATCATAAGAGGTCAATGCGACCTGTGACTGGCAGTTGATTGGTGTGAGCAGAACAGAACTCTCCCACCGGCTTGATTTTGTTGCACATCACATACACCTGTGCCTTCAAGCCAGGATGTCTGATGAGTCACAACTGGCTCCACACCCCAGATTGTAAGGTGTGAAACGAAGAGAGAAACCATGCGTGCAACTGGTTGACCTTGAGGATCCTTGACAGGGTGAGAGCACACAAGCAGAGCTTCAGAAGGCACAAACGCAGCTGCAGACCCTATCAGAGCAGCTGCAGCAAGCCCTAGAGCAGGCAGAGAAGCAGAAGGAAGGGCTGGAGTCCAAGCTGCAGCTGCACGTGCAAGAGGAGTCTGGCCTGATTGGCATGCTATCAGAGGACTTTGAGTTGAGCCAGGAACTGCAGCAGAGGCTGACTGTTGAGGATGGGGCTGATGCATCTGCCATCCAGGAGTTACGTGACCAGGTATGTTTCCTCCTCTGCGTATTCTAGGTAACTGCTGGAATGAGCCAAGTTGCAGTGTGCATTTGTGAGACTGCCGCAGCAAAAGCTACCAGTACAGTGTCTATCAGCATAAGATGCAAAGACAGTGTTTGTGTGTTTGCCCTGGCAACTTGCCAGGCAGTTGCCACAGCCACCATAGCCATACACTGCGCTCTGCCTCTAAATAAACTCTGTCATGCCAGAGCGAGCTCATGCAAGGAGCGCTGCGAATTGCTAAGGAGAGGTCTCCGGTATAATACTTGGCTTCTCATTAAATTGACGCCGAAAGGCGTAGTCTTTTCTTTTCTTTTTCAAGGAGAGGTCTGCCCTTGTGCGCTTCTTGTTTATTGACAACAAGTAGCACAAGGTGAGACGCACACGGTGTTGATGATGGCTGATTAGTGATGTTTGCATACAGATTCGCAGTCAAGTGGAACAGCTTGCAGCCATCAGAATCCTGCACCCGGTCGAGGTCTCCATGACTGACTCATCTCCAAAGTCAGACTCAGCTGAGTCTGCTGGGAGGGCTCTGAGTGCATCTCCTTCCAAGAAGAGGGGCAGCGCAGGGGCAGTGCAGGGCAGCGCCCTGTTTGGTTCTGCCCTGCTGGCTAGGGTTGATGACCTGGTGCAGAAGTGCCTGACTACCAAGGCTGGCATCAAAGACATGCGCACCAGGTCAGTTGGGTGATGTGAGAGCTGCTCCCAGTGTGCACTGCTGTTGCTGCTGCATGGCAATGGCTTTGGCTATACATACGGCTATGCAAGTGTGTACACAAGCTGTGCACCTTCAAAAAGCTGTTGATCCAGGCTTGGCAGAGCCGGCTTCCCCTGCAGCTCTGCTGTGGAGCTCAAATTCTGATCATGGCTGTGATGAACGGCCCTGCGCCACATGTCAGTCAAACAAACGACTCACTCATATTATTGATGTTGAAATCAAAAGCGAAACAGAGAGAGACATTGGTCGTGTAAGCTGTACTTGCAGCAAGGTCATGATGACACACACCTGCTTCTAGGGGACAAAATGTTTTCGCAATGGAAGAATGAAGGTCCTGATGCATTACAGGCATGAGAATGCTCTGGAGAGAGTGAGGGCAGAGGGTCGGTCCGTTGCTGAGTCAGCCAGGGGCGAGGTGGTAGAGCCCCTGAAAGAAGAAGTAGAGCACATGAGGCAGCAGCTGGAGGAAGCCCAAGCCATGTATGAGGTAAGTTGTTTGCGCATTTTTGAGATTGGAGCAACTTTGTGGCTACAGACTGACAGGAACAGATCTAGTGTAGTCTAGTCGTGATTGGCCTAGTGTACACGGCATACCCTGATGGTTGCCGGCATAATATTACATTCCTGCCGAGGCTCAGACCCTACCCCGTGAGGAGGCATTGGCTCTTGTGTTTGCACAGATGCAGCATGGTCCAAAGCTTGACACTGAGAAGGTTGGAAAAACATAGCTTTGTTATGGAGACCATCATTCTGGGATATGTTGAGCAAAACTATTCAAAAGCAAAACACACACCAACCAATGACAGGTCACATGTATGAGGTCGTACCAGCAGAGGTCAAGCAACACATGCAGCTGCACATCTCAATGCTTGCATTCGGCCGCACTACTGCACATTTGGCTGCACCTCATGCACGCAAGATCGCAAAGCATGACTCAGCGTTGCAAGGATACCGTCAGACAGCAAGATGACAGGTGTCTCTCTCAGGCTGTATATAGCCAGCTCTTGGGAGATCAGCTTTGCATCTGTGTGCTTGTGCTGTGTATACAAGTACACAAGGTATACAGCTGCATGCAGGGTGACATGGAGGGCGTGAGGCAGCAGGCTGAGCAGCATTTGGCAGCAGCACATGCTGAGGCTCGCTCCACCATCCAGAAGGCCCAGGCCACTGCAGCTGACTTGCAGGTCAACACATTTGCTCATCTGTGCAGAGTAGCATGCATTGATTCCCGGACGTGTGTGTGTGTGTGTGTGTGTGTCTGTGTTGGCGTTATGCTAAGCTCGCAGTCACTGTTGTGTATCATGTCTGGTTGTATGCATTTTGTTACAATTTCTTGATCTGGTATCTTGCTTGTGTTTCATCTGGTTTTGGGGGTTGGTTGAGTCCAAGAGTGCAGGTGTTACATGAGCTGGGTAGGGTTTCTGCTGCCTACAGGAACAAATGCTGCCTCCTGATCACTCCAGTATGCTCACTTCAGTGTGCATGCACTGGAGCAGAAGCATCATGCATTTGCAATAGCTCAATCCACTTGTGATTTCAACTTCTTTTTGTGTTTCATTTCAGGCTCAGCTCACTCAGGAGGTGAAGCGAGCAGACATGCTCAGTGGTGAGTTGGCGAGGCAGCAGGATGAGTCAGCTCGGGGTCTGAGAAGCAGCAAGTCAAGAGCCACAAGTGACCTCTTGATGGGCCGCAGCCCAACCCAAGGGGGTGGTGGGGGACCCCCCTCTGACCCACTCATTCCTGCTGGCCGCCCTGCTGGTGCTGCCAGCACTGCTGGAAGTGAACTGGAGCTGCTACGCAGAAAACTGAAGGTGATACTGTCACTTCCTGGCCCGTCCTTTCAGCTGTTCACCTGCGTCTTCACACTGCCTGACTAGTCAGTTTCTTTTGTTGTGCTTTGGCTTATGTCCTGGACGCCTGTTTCAGGTCTCACTTTTCTGTGTCTTCTATCCTGTCATGAGTCACAGCCATGGGCTCTCAGGTGTCTGCACAAGCAGCTGAATGCTTTACTGCAACCCTAGCCTACAAAGCAAATGTGTCCAACGATTTGGATGTGCTGAGTCCTGCAGAAGGTCATATTCTGCTGCTTGCACTGCTCTGATGCTAAACAGGTGATGTTGGCTTGCATGTCGCCCAGATTGGGCCCAAACTGTTGCCTGCCAATGAGGCAACTACTAGGTATGGTGGCGCACTGGGCAGCCCAGTATAATGCTTGGCTTCTCATTTAATTGACGCCGAAAGGCGCACTCTTTTCCTTTCTTTTCTATGGTGGCGCTAATGCATTTCTGCACTGTTGCAGGATCTGGAAGGTAGTGAGGCAGCTGCACAGGAAAGCAGTGGCCTGTCAAGTCTGCAAGCACAGCTGTCCAGCAAGGCAACTGCAAGGCGGCCAGCTGCTCTCTCGCCGTCTACTTCACAAGCTGTCCCTGGATGGATGTTGGACAAAGTGTGATGCAACTATACATAGCGTTCCTTTTCTTTGACTGTAGCAACCAATGCAATGCAGGGTCAAAGGCCTGTCAGCAGACATAGCGCATTCAATTCCTGCTTGCATTGTAAGTAATACTGGTGTAAAGCTTGTGTGAATTACAGATCATGCTTCCTGCTGCATGTCTCAAGTGATGCTTTGGCAGAGTGCAGTGCAAAGTAGTTGATCTTCATGCAGAGCCATTCACGTGACTCAGACAGCAGTTCAAATCATGGTCAGAACACTAGGTTTGGCACATCTCGATGCCGCCATTGGTGATCATAAAGTTTGAAACACCTGAATGTCCTTCATCCTGCAGACAAAGGTATGAGCTGACAGCATTGCATCAACGAAATCTTGAGGAGAGCATCAAATGTCATTCTGTTTGCCAGCAGAATGTCAGCAAGTTCAACTGGCAAGATGTCCAGTGTAACTATGCATGATTGCCATTGACATACATGCTAGGATGTGTAACCTTACTAATACTTAGTAAGCAACACCACAACAAGCTTGGGTCTTCTAGCATTGGAAGCAGGAGCATGCTCAGCTGATTATACATGGGCGGGAGCCTGCCCAACAAACAGTGTTGTCTTCCTTGCGTTGGCTGATCTCACTGACACAGCACAAGATATGCACTCAGACCAGAAATTTGAGCGGTACCAGTTTGGTTTGAAAATGGTATGGCTGTTGCTGCCCTGTTGGCACGCGAGCTCTGTATGGAAGGCCAGGTATACACCGCAACATCGTGCGGTGGGTCACCATATCCTGAACACATGGCAACAAGGAATCATTGGAAATGGGCAAGGAGTTTCACCACATGAAGTTGCCCTGAATCAGTATCAGATACTGAACTCATTTTCTTGTAGAGTGCTGCTTGTTCAAATGACACTGACAGCAGGTTACAGTGAAAGTTGTAGCTGCTGATACGAATGTTGCAGTGTTTTGATTGACACACCTTCAAGCCCATCTTGAGCAACAATTTGCACGGCATCTTTCCCTGACAGTCGAGGCAAAGCCTAACAGCAAGCCTTGAAATTTGACACACTCATAGCTGGCAGCTTGCTTACATGCCAGGCCTGGGGCAGAAACTCTCGGTGGGTCCACAACACTGCACCTCCTGCTCCTGGGTTAGATGCAGACAAGACAGCATGCTTGGTCACTAGCACAGCCAACCTGTATCACCACATGCGTGTAAGGGATGTCATGTTGAGCTATTGGTGAGCAAATTTGAGGGTTTGTGACCTATTTGGAACCCATTATTTCATGCAGATAGTGATCATCATGCAGGCTTGCTGAGACAGGAAACAGTTTGGTCTGTACGAGTCAACAAACATGAACACAACACCAAAGGGTCTGTTCCTAGTTGCCACATCAGTATCTGAGAGACAGCATGCATCAGAGAGCATGACTCAAATGTGCAGTGAGGCTCCTGATTACCAAGGTGGGCTTGCAGTCAAGTTGTGTTGCTTGCGACATGATGCCAGGGCAAAATCAAGTTCCTGGCATCCTGGCAGCTGATTGTGATAATTGTCATAGTAGCTTCAAATTTTCCAGCTAATGAGAAGATGACCATGGGCAAGCCATGCCAGCTTGTCTTTCAGTACAGACTGGTGGATGAGCAGGGCAGCAGGACAGACAAGCATCACACATGTGCAGGACAGACAAGCATCACACATGTGCAGGATTTGCATGATGATGCGTGCAATCAAGTGATTCCAGCATGTGTTGTCAAAGGGACCCTGGGCAGCCTGGTATAACACTGGGGCTCTCAATAAATTCAGGAACTAATAGTTTCTGATGCTTTGCAACGAGCAGCATCAAATTCAGACGACTTGTGACCATGGTAAATGTGCCTCCTCTCAATAAATTGACGCCGGAAGGCGTAGTCTTTTCTTTTCTGATCTTGTCAAGCAGGGTGGTGACAAGCCCTTACCTGTGGTGCTGCATGATGGCTTGCAGCTCAGCAGCTATTGCTGCATGGACGCTGTGAAGGGTCAGTGTTGTCTCTGGCCTGCCATAGTGCACACGTACAGTTAGACAGCAGTGTCAAACAAATCATTTTAGCCACAGCCAGAAGCTGGAAACAGTGTTCTAAGAGATGATCTCCACATTGCCTAACAATAGCTAAAGTGCAAAGCAGCAAACAGTGGGCAAGAGCACAAGGCCACAGCGAACTAGACTACTGACTCTGCGTGCAAAATCTCATGCTCCAGGGATGGACTGTAAATCACACTATCACCAGCTCCAGCACAGCAGTACACAGCACATCAGACAAAGAAACACATTGCAGCATGCAACAGCAGCTGTGTGTGAGGAAGCCTTGCCCTGCTCACACAAAGCAAGGCTTCCCAACTGCAATGTCAGCAGACTGCCAGTTACAAACCCCACATGTTGTGTCTGCTTTGACCAGGAGCTGGTGCTGCCGCTCTGACAGCTTTGTCCAACCAGAAGAAGGCTGCCACATTGTCTATCAGCAGTAGACTCATGCCTCCTTTGCTCTGCATGCCAGGGTCACTATGACTGTGTCAGAAAAGAAACAAAAAGACTATGCCCTTGCTCTGCATGCCAGGGTCACTAGGGGTGTGCCAGAAAAGAAAAGACAAGACTATGCCTTTCGGCATCAATTTGATGAGAAGCCCAGTATTACACCGGGCTGCCCAGGTAGGGGTGTGCCAGCACTGTGCTTCAGCGTGCACATGTATGCACTGCAGATGGCATGCTGTGGAGGACTAGTGGCTCAAGCAAGACCTGCTGATCCCAGGCAAGCCAGTTGGTTCTGTACTGCAAAGCCATGACACACAGCCTATGCTATTTCAGAGATGCTTTTGTGCACCAGACAGCCAAATGCTTTGGGACAGCAATGACGCTTGGCAACAAAATTATGTGAAAATTACAAGCATGCATGTCCGTCCAATTACGCAGAAGCTTTGCACCTGCAAGGAGGTGAGCACAGGCTTCATGACCTTGAGCGCTGCCAGCAGTTGGAACCTACTGTGGCACTGCATCTGCAGTACACCATCCAATCATCATTCGCAGTGCGACACAACAACTGCATGTCCCACATCCCACTGCTGTCGCACAAGTACTGCGTCAACAGGGCTCACTTGAGCCAGTGTGTATTCACAAGAAGTTCAATTGACACAGGGCAATAGACGCATTTGGAATGCAACATAATCAAGCAGAGATGCAGGACTTGCCAGATGAAATCTGTGCAAACAGTCCTCAAGAACATGACTGTCTTGAGGTGGGTGCCTGCAGTACAAAGCTTGCTCTGAGCGTCAGTACGATGCTGTCGTGGAGGCAATCAACAACTTTGGCACGAAACTCACAATTGGCAGTTGCAGAGCTTGAACATCTCACCTCTGCTGAGCTTGTTGAGCAGCCTGAATTTTGGCATCAAGCACCTACACTAACGTATGACCGACACTGCAGTTCACTTTTGAGATGGCGTATGTCAGAAATCATAATGCATGCACCTGGATTAGGCGCAAGGTATCAAACTTGCTGTCCAGGTCTAGCAATAGGCTGTTTTCTGTATGACAAAGCTGAGACTCGTCAGCAACTCAAGCAGGTCCTTGGAAGCGAATTTTGTGGTGGAACAGCGCATGTGTTTACCTTCTCGACCCCCGTACAGGACGCCGTTTACCTCCTTTGGTAGGATGCACGAGGCTGCAGCCTGCATATGTTCTGTCCACTCAACCGCTAGCCTCACCAGCGTTGAATATGCAGCGCTGCTGTACCTGAATTAGAGTTTCGGACTTTCCGCAACCGCTTGGACCCACAAGCTCGACAACATGTCCAGGTCTCAAGAAGATTGCTTGATCCAAAAAAGGGATTCCCGTGCGCAAGGGATCAACGACAATTCTTGCGAACAAATCATAGGCGGTCTCGTCAGGCTCCAAGAAGGAAGCATATTCAGCCATTCAGTCTTCATGGCACGCTTGGGCTGAGCCGTGGCCAAGCCGCACTAGATCACAGATCTGACACCAAATAGTTCGCATGCAGCGTACCAGCAAGGCATTCACACACTGCTCGGTTGTGTCATTTTTGTGGATCCGATTAGGTCGCGCTGCGAAGCAACGGGTATTGTGACCCAGCGATAGCACGTCATGTGTCAACTGAGCAGTCTTGACTGACATGCACATATTGCATTGACCAGGAACATTGACCAAGCAATTTTTGATTATGCACAGCTTGTGCTCTGCACACGTCACACAAGTAATCAGTTCAGCAAACTTTCCTGAAGATCGGATGAGTATCAAAAGTGCAGGGCGACATCTATTACATATGTCTTTTTGGCAAGCATGAGCAGGCCTAGGCGATGCAGTTTGCGCTAAGGAATCTTCTGAGCAAGTGTAGGATCCGCTTTACACAATTGATTTTTGAGTAATATTAGCTGTGAAAGCAGCATGAGATCGTGTCTTATATGCGTCAAGGCCATATCATGTCATAGTCATATTTAGTGATCTTGTCTGTGCGTTTGTGCGACCTCAGCACGTCTGTAGACTGTCAACGCCTGCTGACTGCATCTGTTTGTAGCGTTGCGTAGGACCTCGACACCAACTACTGTCGGGCAAGTGCGAGTATTGCTGTCGGGCATATCTTGTCAAAGCTTGCGGTATTAGCCCGCGCAGCAGATCGCGAGGAATTGTGCGAACTTGTTTCGGTCAGCTCGCGGCTTTCCTGATAGTCAGCTGCGACGCTTTAAGCCCCTGACAACAGGGACAATAGGCTGCAGCTCGTCTGCTCCACACAGACTGGATGCATTGTAAAAAGTAGTAGGACACAGCAGGCATGCAGAGAGGCAGAGGAGGCTATCGGCATCCTCCGAAAATCTCAAATCAAGCAGCCAAAGACCGATTTCTAGGCAACAAGCTGGGAGGGGCTGTCTTTGGTGCGGCGAGAGCTATGCTCCATACATCCCTTGTTTGCTCTGGACCCTGGCTTGTAGCAACATGCGCCGTATCTGTCCAGGCGCTACAGCTGAAACTTTGAAGGAGTGCACCACTGGCTTGGTGTTTGGTCTACCAGCCTCAAATTGGAATTGGGTACAGCATGTCAGAGAGGGGTATGCATTATAAATCCACCCTGCACCAGACCTTGCACAATCTTTGCACATTTCATACAAGCAGGCTTACTTTCCCGATTGTATGCATCATTCAGGAGCACTATCAATGCATGATGTTCGGCCTGCTGGAATCACAGAGAAGTGTTTCCGTGCTGTTGCAGGATGCCAATCTTTCTGTTCAACTACACAGAGAAGTGCTTCCTTGCTGTTGCAGGATGCCAATCTTTTTGTTCAACTACACAGACAAGATGATGCATGGTATCTTCAGAGCCATCACTCCTGGCACTCAGAACATCAACCCTCAAGGCAAGCAATGTCGCAACATTGGCTCACTCCCTTGCATGCATGTTGGTTCCATTCTGTATGCTTACATGTCCAAACAAGGGCTTGCAATGTCTCTGCAAGGAGCACATGTCGCCTTGCATGCCATATTGTAGATGTTGCTTCATATCATGAAGACACATCCTACAGAGTCATGGGCATTGCAACGGAATCTTCACCAGCCCTAATTTGGCTTACAGGCTGGACCAGCATCTCCCATACCTCCATTACCAGATACCCTGCCCAAGTCAAGGTTGAGCTTTTTGAAAAGTGCCGCCCTGTTGTTGACAGGTGCACTGCCTCCTCCACCCAACTGTCCTGCCACCACTACCTGCCTGTTGCATGAGGGGTTGCATTGTAAGACTGATTGTGCCACAGTACTGACCTGGTACAGGCGCATGGTAGCTGACTTGCTGAACATGTCGCACAGCTTGCGTGTCTCGCCAGCAGTGAGCTGTTAGTTGAACTTTCAGTCTGTGAAGAAGGACCCTGCTACTGGTACTGTCACCGTCTGGGTTAGCATTATTGCTGTTGCTGTTGAATCCACAGTGTCACAGCAAAATTCTTTATCGCGAGCAAGCCCCCTTGTTTTCTGACAAACTTATTTGTAATCGAAGACTTCAATCAACCTCACGTTTTTTTGTGACCTGCAATCATGCCAAAGGAACATATCGCAGGTCACAAAAAGACGTAAGGTTGATTGACATCTTTTCATACAAATAAGTTTGTCAGAAAACGCGGTTGTTTGTGCAAGTGTCAGCGCGCTCCCAACCAGTGTTCATGATGCATGCAGCAGGCACACCCATCGTGTGTTCATGGGGCTTCACATTGTGCCTGCATTCTTGCATGTCAGTTCAAGCAGGTATGTGATGCAGGGACTTCAAGCAAGCTATTCAGGGAGCCTTTTTCACAGACAGGCAATTCAACTACCAGCTCACTGCAGATGAGGCGCGCAAGCTGTGTGAAATGTTCAGCAAGTCAGCTACTAAGCGCCTGTACCAGGTTAGCACTGTGGCACAACCAGTCTTAAGGTTGCAGCACTCTGCAATCAGCAGTGTAATGCATTATGTGTCATTTCAGTGTTCAGTACGGCCAGCTCAAGCTCTAACACTACATCATTGGCCGTCGCGGTATCTGTACCTATGCTTACACATGTGGAATGTTGGTATGATGCAATCAGGGCAATGCCATTTGACCACAACATGGCAGTTCCTTGTCTGAGCATGTGCATCATTGTGGTGAGGGATGACTCACCTTGAATGCATTGTAGGCATCAGCAGGCAAGACCAGCCAGGCTGCCACTCAGCCTCCTGCAAGACAGGACTCCCCTGCACCCCCTGGGCCTGGTTCACCCACCCTGGTACTCCTCCCTCCTTGTTCCTCCCCCCCCTCTCTGCCCACTGTTTCCTTTTGTGCTCTGCATAGAGTTACTCAATCTGACAATTGCAAGTCTCTGTCCGCACAGCCAGCCTTGTGTTTCTGAACGTTGTTGCACTCGGCCTTCCCAAGGCGTCAACACACATTTGCTGACCTGTGAAGTGCATGAGACATGCTCCGGTGATTGCACTGCTGGCGTGTTCAGCCATGAGTCACAACACACTCTAAATGAAAAAGCAGCATACATCAAGTAGCATCTCCAGCTACATTATATTTTATTTTATTTTATTTTATTTTATATTATGTTGTGTTATCTTATACTTATAAATTTAACGCACTTTATCAGAGGTCGGTTGGCTTGACACACCATAAACTAATGCTTTGACTTCGACAACAACACTGCGCAGCATGTGCATACACTCATATTGTCAGCAGCTATGGCACAAGCTTTGGCTTCAAGCAGAAATCGAGCAAGTTGTAGTCGATCAAACGAGGATTTGTGAGTTTCGTTTGGCCAAAACCAAAGCGCAATGCACCCGACAGGCTCTTCAGGGCCGACATCGCGCAAATCACTCACAATCAGATCAAAGGCATGTGCCCGTTGATGCCACAGCGTCCCGGGCGCTCTGCAATACGCTAAAGATCGTTTCGCGCTCAACTTTACATTATAATTGCCATTATCGATTATTTTTAAGTCTGGTCGGAAGTGGAAACGTTTTTTTAAATTGAGGGTAATTAAGGTCGCACCAAAAAGCAATTAATTATTAAACGGACCAACTTTATCGTCGGTACGGTATTATATTACATTACATTACATTATACTTCAATGCATATGCACAGGCTCAGCCAGGGGCCCACCCCAGCAGGCAGCCCTCCCCCTCAAGCTCCACAGGCAGCTCAGAGCTGCGCGCTGCCAGAGCTAAAAGAGACTCAGGAGCCGGCGCGCTCACCCCAGACTCAGCTGTCAATCAAACAGGGCCTGCATTCAGAGTCCAGGACACTTCCACCAGCAGTGGCCAGGCTCTGCCAGGCGATCTTAGTCATCAGCTGAGTCAGCAAGGCGCCAAAGAAGCAGTGGCAGTGCGCCAAAAGACAGATCCGCCCCCTCCTGGATTTGAGAAGCCCAAAGCTGCTGCAGCAGTTGCTTCAAAAGGCGCCAAACCAGCTCTGCTGCCACTTCCCAGTGCCTGGCTGAAGTCAAGGGCGTTGCAGCCCACAGCTGCGGCCTTTGACCCCACAGCTGGGGCCAGGCAACGGCCGCAGGCAGAACCTAGTGCTGCCTCAGACGCACCTTCCATCAGCCAGCAGAATCAAAGGGGTGAAGTGCAGGAATTGCCTCGGACACAGTCAGGTGAAGAAGACCAAGGGGCCAAGAGAAGCCGAACAGACCAAAACATGCATGGGCACAGGATACTGAGAGAGGACATACCACAAGAAGAGGCAGCACCACAGCTGCAGCAGCACCCACGTCAAGAAGATGTACAGGTGGCTAGGCCTCAGCTGGAACCTAGCTTGGCAACAGCTGAAGAAGAAGCTCATGTCAGGCAGGCAGGTGAGGAAGATGAGCAGATGGGTGGCAGCCACCGGGCATCTGACCTGGCACAGGATGAAGAAGATGAAGCACGAGGCAGTCAGCAGGGTTCTGGACCAGATGTAGAAGATGTACACATGCTGGGCACAACCCCGCCAAGTTCATCTGGCATGCAACACCTGGCTGCTGCTGCTGCTTCCAGCAACCATTCCTCTTCTCATCAGGCAAGCAGCTTCCATATTCACCATATTGAGACACAGGGCAAAGTGCAGTGGCCATTATACAAAACCCACACTGCATGCGGCATTTGCAAGAGTACGAGGCAGCCACTCTTGAATGTTGATATGCAAGCACCTTCATAGTGTTTCCCAACCAGCCTGTATGTCCCAAACATGCTTGAAGTGTCACTGTCGACCACGGCAGATTACACAATGCAACAGCACTCTACCCTCAGCACATGGCATCATACGTCAATCGACACAGCTCGAATGCATTGGTATACAACAGTGCTGACTGTTTGTTGCTTTGTCCTCCATGGACATGGAGGGCATGCAGTGACTGCTAACAACAAAAACTGCTGCTATTGCAAAAAGTAAAAAAAGAAGTTATAATTTTATTATATTAATAAAAAATAAATGTGTTTTGCACAGGGTCAACGCATCTATCTGGTAGGCGGCGGAACAGAGAATCGTCAATCCATGTGGCTTAACACCGTCGACATCTTCACGCCCTCCACTCTCACCTGCATGCCGGCCACATCACTCCCCAAGGAGTGCGCATACGGCTCAGTAGCAACCATTGGGCAGAGGCTGTTCTACGTGGGTGGAGGGAATGGCATTGACTGGTTCAGTTCCATGCTGCGGCTAGCTTTGGACGATGAAGATGCTCAGTGGGAACATGTCAGTGGCAGGGGACACTATTGCTTTGAAGAGTCTGTGTTGCGCCAAAAATCTGCAAAGTATTGTCATCATTATTGTTATCATCATCATTATCATTATCATTATCATTGTCATTATCATTATCATTGTCATGATTATTATTATTATTATTATTATTATTATTATTATTGTTCTGTTTTCCCTGCCCTTTCCTGCCCTGCCCTTCCCTTCCCTTCGTAAGCCTCCCTGCTGTGCATTGCAGATGGCAGACATGCACATGGGCCGCGGCAGCCTTTGCACCGCCATGCAAGGCTTCATGCTATGGGCAGTCGGCGGGCGCGACTCCCATACCTTCCACAACTCCACCGAGTGTTTCCACGCTGGTCAGAACCGCTGGACCTGGGGCCCGTCCACCAACACCAAGCGCTTCGCTGCAGCAAGTGCCTCTCTGCATAACGCCATCTACATCACTGGTGGCTTTGACGCTACCATGTACACGGCTACTGCTGAGAGAATGGATCCCAGGGAAGGCATATGGTCCCCGGTATGTTACCACCTGCTGTGGTGTTGCATCATGCCAGTAAGTGTTGTTACTGACATCATGACCTCAATAGCTGGGGGCTGACAAGTTGACTTTTCCAAAAGGAAAAGTGGTTCCCAATCTGCCTTTACATCAGCATTAAATTGATTACCATTGTAGCCTTTATGGCTCCATGTTTCACATCATGCAGAAGAGACTGCCGCAGCTGCCTGTGTCCCAACAAGTTCAGCATGTTGAGTGTGTCACTGCAGATAGCAGACATGTTGAGCAGTCGTGGCAGCCATGCATGTGCAGTTTTAGATGACAAGCTGTATGCTGTTGGTGGCTGGGCAGCCCTCAAGCCCCTGGTAAGCCCCAAAAGGTTGCCCTGCCATGCATGAATGGGCATGCTCCTGGTCCAGCTGTTGTACTGCTTGACAGCTTCTGTCACACTGGACAGCTTGTGACAGAATCTTGAGGTTGTATATGTGTGTATGTAACCTCACAGACGTGCTGTCAAAGTTCCCCTCTTGCTTCAGCAGCTGCAGTCTGATGTCTCTTGCCGTTCATGCTTCTTTGAATACTTCTGTTGTTTCAGCAGAAGCACCAGTGTTGATCCTGCTACCTGGGCAGCCCGGTATAATACTTGGCTTCTCATTAAATTGACGCCGAAAGGCGTAGTCTTTTGTTTTCTTTTCTTTCTGTTGATCCTGCTGTGAATCTGCAGAGAGAAGCAGAGGTGTATGAAGCCAGAGCAGACAGGTGGCGAGCCATAGCTCCAATGAATGACACACGTGCCTACTTTGCTGGTGTGGCCTGCCAGGGCGCCCTCTATGCAATGGGGGGGCTCAGCCCTGAGAATGGCAACCCAAACTACAAAGTGACGCTGGAAAAGTATGACCCTGTGCGTGACAGCTGGGAAGTCCTGGCGCCGCCAGCCAATAGCTTATCATCTAGAGCATTCATGAGCGCATGTGTCGTGTAGAGTCTAGATTTTGTCAAAGCAAACCCACAATCAGTGCATATGATGACAGTTTCAGTCAGCTTTTAGGTGTAGGCAACTGTAGTCAGCATGACCAGTCAAATGTCATTTTCCTGCTTAGTTCAGAGCCTCAACAGCAATGCATGATTATGAGGTGTTTGCGCCTTCTTACAGCAAGTGAGCTGGAATACTTCCGTACAGACATTTTTAGTTGTGTACATTGGATTGTTCATCGAATCATATGTAAGTCTCTTACTCTTCGGTTGACAAGCAATTTTGCCAATTTGGAGACAGCAAGGATAGCAATGAAATGATGAGCACAGCTTGAATACTGCCATGTGGCTCTGATCATGCAATGCCTGACAGGAAACAGTGTTTTCAGCTCGACAATTGCTATGCTGCTGTGGTCATGCTAATTTGGAGGCTCTCTGCCTACCTCAGGCCATCGACATTCGACACTTCTCCTCAGACGCAGTAAGTCGAAGGGCTTTTTTAACAAAGTTGACAGCCTTAACGACGAAGCTCCAGCCACAATAATAATAATAAATCCACCAACGAGCAAGCATGTGCCTTCATGCATTTGCTGTAAACTGTGTGCACTGGCATTATGGCTGCTAAGCTTCATTAACCCGTGCAAGGCCAGTATGCAAGCTTTAAGAGAACCTGCCAGTCACCACTCCAAACCAATCTGGCTCAACAAGGCATACCGGACTTATATACATGTCCCACGACATGCAACATCAAGTTGGCGTCTGGTTACTACGACAATGTTCTTGATACAGATATATAAAGGAGGGAACCATATGTAAGAGGGTGGTCGATCATATTCTGTACTTCAATGCATCACTTAGTGTCTATCAGATGCTATAAAAAAATTGCAGGGAGCATGGAAGTGAACGAGAGGCTGGACTTTGTAAGTAGACTCTGCCCTTCACGGCACAAACTATCGAGCATACTAGTTTGTAAGCAACTGTGCAAGAAAATTGTTGGTTTTGTACATGGCGTTCAACACAATGATGCTGATATGCGCCAAATGCCAGAGTTGTTGTCTGTACCAGTTGTTGTCTGTACCAGCAATACTCACTACCACTACCAGCTTGATTTTACCAATAGCTCAGACCCTCTCAGCTGTACTCCGCTGAGAAGACTTGGGGCTTGCTTTTGCAGGAGGATATGACTTCACTGTCTTTGACTGGCCGCTGACAGCGGCTATAGCAATGGACATTTCGGGTGTGAGCGGATGAACCTTGGGCGCTCTGAAACTCAGCCATCGCAGCTTGCTGCCTAGCTGCTGCATGCCTAGCGTGTATGCATTTGGTAGCATCCTTTCAGCACTGCCCAGGCTGTTTCTGGAGCTAGACAACTGTCTGCCTGCGCTGTTACCACGCAGAAGGGCCTCATATCTCTGGTGTTGAGCCCTCCTAGCCACCTGCCGCACACTCCTCTGGATAACGAAGACTCCAGCCGCACCCAACAAGATGCCATAAAACTTATACCTGAACTGACTGGGAAAGTGGTAGAGGGACAGTGGCTTGTCAGTGAAGAGGAAGCTTGCAACCACAAAGATGTGGGCAAAGATGACCACCAGCACTGAGACGGTGATCATGGCGCGGTTGCTGCTGGGGCCCAAGGTGTGGGGCCATGTGTCTACTTTGAACCCCATGATCTGCCCTTGCAGGACGTAATTTGCTACAGACCAAACCACGCTGACCACAGCGCTCTGCAGCAATACCAGAGGCGTGTGTCAGCGTCTGCTCATGAGCTTTATTGTGCGGCAAATGCAAGTCAGCAAGGGAGCAATTGATTGTTGCACGGCATGTCCTGCGTGTGTACGATGACTCCATTCTGTGAAGAGCCCAAAAAGCCCAGCTCTCCGTTACCACTTCAGAAGGCATTTTGAAAGCAACATGCCTGATGCGGTGATGGTGCTGTGATAGTGCTGTGTGGTGGTGCCATGGTGGTGCTGTGGTGGTGTGGTGGTGGTGTGGTGGTGTGGTGGTGCTGTGGTGGTGTGGTGGTGCTGTGATAATGCTGTGATGATGCTGTGATGATGCTGTGGTGATGCTGTGATGATGCTGTGATGATGCCATGGTGCTGTGGTGGTGCTGTGATGCCATGGTGGTGTGGTGGTGCTGTGATAGTGTCAACGGCAGGGCAAAATCAGGCTTGGCAGGTGCATACCTGTTGGGCAGAGGCGGTGGCACCATGGAACCAGTCCTGGGCCTTGAGCAGCAGCATGCAGGCAGTCTGAGTGATGCAAGCCAGCACCATCACTTCCAAGGTGGGCAGTAAGATCCTTCTGGAGCACAGCTTCATGGTGGGTTTGGTGGGGGTCAGACGGGGGTTGCAGGGGGTCAGGGCGGCTGCAAAGGCCCAGATCATTGCTTGCAGATCTATCATGCCCAGCTGCACAGCAAGGCTCAATGTTTTTTTTGGGCAAGTTGGTGGATGGGGGGGGGGGGGGGTAAGAGGGGGGGTTGCAACAAAAGGGCTGTGAAGGGGTTGACAGCAGGTGAGCACCAGCAATGAAAGGATGTCCAGACAGCACAGAGGTTGCAGAAGCCAGCCAAAGCACATTGCAAGCAGAATGGCGAGCTCTGCAGTAACACAAAGTGCGTATGAGCATGATGAGAGATCACATGTTCAAGCAGCAGACATGTCACCAGCTTATACTATAGGATGATACGTTTCCTGTTTCCTTGCACATGACCAACATGCTATTACTTGGCAGCATGCATGCCCAGCAGTTGTGTGCTTGTGGTGTACCTGTGACTGTGATATAGACACTGCGTCTGTGAAGAAGACCACAGTGATGGCCAGTTGCTCAACCAGCTGGTAGACAATCATGTACTGCACAGCAACAAGCCTTGCCAGCTTAGCCCTGTTCAAGAAAAGAAAAGAGAAAAAGAAAAGACTACACCTTTCGGCGTCAATTTAATGAGAAGCCCAGTGATGTACTGGGCTGCCCAGGTTAGCCCTGTCCACAAACCTTGAACGGAAGCAACTGACAACCCTGACATGGTGTTCATCATGCAGATGCTGTGAGTGCACTGCTTGTATGGCAGAGCAGCTTGTGCTCTCCCAGTATAGCTGCACAGTAGCTTGCACAGCTGCTGCTACTTGCCAAGCTTGCACCTCACATTCTCTAAACCAATCCTGGTTACTTAACAGAACTTCCCTAAATTGATGGATAACACTGCCGTAGGTTCCCTTCTTGAGGTTTGTGACCATAGTAGCTGCCATGCAGCATGGATGTTTAACATGCCATTCAACACACACACACACACACACACACACACACACACACACACACACACACGAACCCAGCCAGTGAAGGGTGCATAGGCTGGCACAGCAGCACATTGTGGTGGGCGGGCTGGATCTTTTTACTGATGCAAGGGATTGCAAAAACAGGTACCTTGATGAGAGCCAGCATCTTGACATGTGAGGAGCGCGCCTCCTTCATCAATGTGACCGTGCCTGCCACAAGCAGCAACCAGGTCAAGATTTGTCAGGTGTGATTGCACAGGGTTTTATTGCGTCAGTTGCGGCAGCAATCGGTTGTCCTTCATCTTGTGTAACTCACCATGTAGAGCATTAGTAATCATGCAACAACATGCGTCAACATAACAAGCATTGGCTTGACAATGCGTGCGGCTGAATGCGCTGACCAGCTCTGCACATGCAAGCTACGCTGTCACAGCTGCTTGTATTTGCACCCGTTGATGTGGCAGGAACAGCACATTCCAACAGATTCTGCATTGCCAGACGTCCATATGGGCATGACATTCCACAACAGCAGGAATGACGAGACACTGGCCAGAAGTTGTTTGACTGGGCTACCTGCAATAGATGAGCGCTTGGTGGAGAAAGGGGCTGCTGCCATGGCATCTATGGGGCCTATGGCCATCCCCACCTCAGCTGTCCCCAGAGCTGCTAAGTCATTCAGACCGTCCCCACAGAACATGACAGTCTGCTGCTGCCCCTGTGAGACCACATCAAGTGTGCTGGCTGCTCAACACCTCTGCCTTTGTTTGTTGTCAATGCCATGCAGATAGATAGCTTGAAGAACAAACGTTCTATTGCATATGCAAGCTGTTGTACATGGTTGAGGGACAGAATTGTGCAGCCTGTGCTCATGACCATTGTGCAAGGCAAAATGTAACTGGCAGAGGTCAGCATGGCATGTTTGGGTGCGTGTCCAACATGCCTGACATGTTCATGGCCCTGTCACAAACAGGTGTCAAACTTGACACCTGTTTGTGACAGGGCTTAGCCTTGAGCACTGTCCAGCGAGAACATACCGGTATGTGGCGATGCCGGCCTTGAAACACCTGGTGCAAGCCACCAGCACCCAGCAGGCTCAGCACTTGAGCCTTTTGGTGTGGCCGCATGCGTGCAAACACCACTGCATTCTGCAAGACCGCCTCGAGTACTGACAGGTCCTCCTGCTGCAGCAGATGCTCGAATGCAGCACCAGTGACTGCACACTGAGCTTGACCTTCTGCTATGCTCGTCAGGGCTCGCAATGCTTCGCCATCCTGTCGAACATCTCCAGTCCCAAGGAGAAACCGTAGTCCATCACATTGAAGACGGAAGTGGTGGGATGCTTCCGAATCCAAAACCAGGTCAAGGGGAGAGGTAGACTGCGAGTCCAGGGAGGTCGTGATCTTGAGCGTGGACCGCAGGGTTTTCCCGCCAAGAACTTGATCCGTCTGGTGCTGCATTGCTTGCTGCAATAGGCTGCCTCGGTCAGCCTGGTGCTGTGCTGGCAGCAGCGGTGCAGCCAGCAGGACATCACGGCTGACGTTGATAGGATCCAGCTCTGCCTCAGGTGAGCTTGGGCGTAGACGAGACCGGGCAACTGGTCCTCGAGTGAGCAAAGCGTCGGAGACGTCCCACGCGCGAGGCAGCAGCGACTTTGCAGACGAGATGTTGACAGGTGATGAGGGTGGCGAAAACACGGCGGCGGTAGGCTGCTTGTCTATAATGTGCACGACTCCCCCAGCAGGCACCATTCCAACCCCCCAAGCAACTGCCACCGCAGTCTGGTGGTAATCACCAGTGATCATCATTGTCCTGATGCCCCCACTGCAACAGAGACAGCTGTGTGAGTCATGCCATGAGTCATTCTCCACCCAGGAGTTGCAACGGTATCTGCCAAGCTGCTTTAGCGAGAATGCAACGGGCAACTCTGCTGGTCAGTGGTACATGCTCAAAAGTGCTGCCCCCAAGCAAGACCAATCATGAGCCTGCAGCATCATTCACATAGCATGGAGACAGCAGCTGCCAATAGATCTATACAGCTCCAAGTCTAGACAGCTGCCAACTTTAGCCAGGCAACAGAAACTTTGTATGGTGCGTGATATATGCAACTCACTCATCCTGCAGCTCTGCAATGGTCTCCCTGGAATCTGGACGTAGCTGGTTTGTGACCACCATCACTCCAACCAGCGACATGTGCGAAACAGCTGCCTCGGCTTGCTGCAGAGTCAAGCTGCTGACATTCAGCCTGCTGAAGTGCTTGATGGTGCCAGCTGCCAACGCCAACAAGCGGAAGCTGCGGCTTGTCCAATCGTCCACAACCTGTGTGCAGGATGAAGCCATGAATAGCATACAAGCATCAGTCAGTGAAAACCTTGCTGGTTGATGCATATCATGAGTATACCTCCGACCGCATTGCTGAGTAAGCAATAGGTGTGTCAGAGCCACACATGGACAGGCAATCATGCATAGCACACACCTTGCAGCGCTGAATGCACCACACATTCAAATGCGATGTAGCTGCTCATTGCACATGAACACACAGCCTACATTCAAGCACAGATACCTCTGCATGACTCAGAAGGGCACAGCCCTGTGCAGCACAGCACAGCACAGCACAGCACAGCACAGCACAGCACAGCACAGCACAGCACAGCACAGCACAGCACAGCACAGCAGGGCACATTGCAGCTCATCATACCACAGTATAGCTGGCAGGTTGTTTACCTTATCAAAGTTGTCAGGGACACTGCCAGGCTTAGCCATGTGTTTAATGACACTGGGCGCCCCTTTGACCAGCAGTAAGGCAGTGTCTTCTGGAGCGTCTTCAGGCACAATGACTGTCCCACTCATCATGGCTTGAGATGTGAACTCAAAGCGCTTAATGATCTCTACTTTGATGAGGTAGGAAACCTCCTGAAGGCGTGATGCCTTGTGGGGCAGCACAACTGTGTTATGCTCCTGCAGATAATGACAATAATAATAATAGTAGTAATAATAATTATTATAATGAGATAATAATGAAAATAATGATAACAATAATAATAATAATAATAGTAATAACAATAATAATAATAACAGTGAGATGGGCACTCATGTTTGATGCGCTTCTTGTGTAGTGCCAAGCCAGCAGGGCAGGCTTGACTGAGCAGAATAAGCAGTGAAGCAAGGCTAGGTGCGTTGCTGTTGCAGTTGCAAGAGAGGCTGCTCATTGCATGACGGCAAGCTAAGCACCAGCGCATCAGGCACATCCTTGGACTCTATTGTCGAGAGCCTTATGCTCATTTAGTGCTTAGTGTTTGTTGTGTTCCTAGTCATTGTCTGTTGACTCCCCTGATGAGTCCTAAAGACAAAAAAGGTAAATTGATTGACTGGTGCACACGCAACACGGGCTGCATGCCACAAAGCAGAATGTGACCCTTCATCTCCTGACAGCTGTACACCTGACCATCATGAAAGGCATACGATGCAGGCATGATTGAGTGACAGCCTGTCACCAGTAGTAGGGACATGGGGAGAAGATGCGACAGGCAAGTCAAGGCAGCTTCTGCTCACCACATACTGAGCTTCCACAGCACGAAACAGCTGCTTCTCTAAAGCATCCCCAATCACAGAGTTCTTGCCCTTCATGACAAGGCCGTTGCAGGTAGCCCCAGCGTACTTCAGATTCCTGCTCCAGCCCATGCCAAACTTCTGCATAGTCCCAAAGTTGGCTTTACTGACAGGCAGCATCCCAAAGAACCCTTCCTGCAGCAACATCATGGAAACTGCTCTGTTTCTCTTATATTTGACACATCTCATTCTTGAGAATGGGTTTTCAGGGTTACACTTGGTGATTTACAATAAGGGAGAGACGTCAGGAAAGCCCTGATGTGTGCTCGGGTCTGAGGGCATGCGGACCCTTGTGTGCACATGGGTGCACTGATGATGTGTGATTGTCAGGTGGCAGAACCAAACCTGTCTTCTAAGAAAGATATAAGAAAGCCCCTGCAAGATTTCCTGCAAACTGCCAGTAAAAATGAAATTTTCACAAACCGAAACAAAAAGCGCTAAGGTCTGTCAGGTTCATACGCAGGAAGAGGTGCATGCTGGTGAAAATGCTATAGGTATGCCTGACCACAGCATGGTCCGCATGCGCAAATGGCCCGCAGTGCAATGCAAAGATGTCTACTAGGCAACCACAGAGGAGGTCTTGCCGCAGCAACAAGGCAATTCAATACAGAGTTTGCTGGAGGGCAGAGCTAACAGCCGCATGTACTGCTGAGTGCTGACTGCAGTCACAAGGCATGTGTGTGTCCTTTCTTTTTCAAGTATACGGCACAACAGACATTTGCTTGTGTCAAACGACTCGTGGCCAGCAGCGCTCAGCTCAGATCTGGCATCCGGACACAGCTGACATTGTACACAGACTCAACATGGCACAGACAGGCTTCACAGCTCGGCCGTGAGTCCACGCTCTGGGCGTCAAGGCTTGCGACTGGGGACAACAGTAAGGCATGTGTAGGCAGATGCTGTGACTGACCTCGCTGCCAGTCAGGGTGCCTGTCTTGTCAAAGCAGGCAATGTCCACGTTTGCTGCCATCTTCAGCTGCCCAGGGTACAGCGAGGTAATACCTCGCCCCCTCAGCTTCTGCAGAGCTACCACTATACAGAAGATCATGACAGCTGGCACGCCAGCTGGCATGGCCATGGTGATGGCGCTCAGGAATCTGAAGAAGGGGGTGCTCTGGAGGCGGCCATCTTGGCCCTTCTTTGTGACAGTGCAGAGGTACATGAGGAAGCTCAGAACAAAGGCGAAGATGTAGATGCCAAAGATGTCCTGCATGGTAGACACAGAGCGTTGTGTACTGTTCAGCCAGCTTGCTGAGATGCAACATGTGGTGCAGCAGAGTAGAGTTTGATGGCTGGTCGTGACAATGAATGGCTGACTGATTGACTGAAGCAACGTGCTCACATGCTGCATCTCAGCAATGGCATTGCTGGCAAAGCTTTCAGTGTCTTTGAGTTGCAAAGCAAGCATGTTTGTCATTAGGCTACTAGCACCAGCTCACAGCCCTGCAGCTGTTGAGCTGCAGATGTCAGCTTCAACACCAGACTCTCGTAAGGCAATGTCATAGCAGTGTTGGCTTGGCACGCCAAACATCCTGGCTTCAAGTCCAATCATCCCCAACATTGTATGTATACTCCATTGCTGTTCTTTGTAAAGTAGTTTGAGGAGACCAATGAGCTTGGCAAGGGGAGTGTGGTTACCGTGACGAGAGAGTCAGTGGCTGTGAGGAAGTTAGCGGGGCGCATGGCATGCCTCAACATGTTGCCAATGGTGCTGTTGCAGCCGGTGCGTACCACCATCGCCAACACCTCATCATTCGGATCCTCATCATTCCAAAGCTGTATAAAGTCAGTCAATCAACCATTCAATCAATCAATCAATCAACCAACCAACCAACCAACCAATCAAACAATCAATCAATCAATCAATCAATCGACCAACCAATCAAGCAATCGATCAATCGATCAATCGATCCATCGATCAATCAATCAATTAATCGATCGATATGTGTTTAATGTCCTGGGGGGCAACTGGGACCCAACAGACAAGAAGTTCAGTTCAATGAATTCATACAGACAAGATTTGCTTCATACATGCTCCTAAAACGCTGTATACACACTGGGTTGATCAAACAATAGTCTATACGCCATGTGACTGTTGCTGCGCACTGCAGCAGGCCATGGTATATATGAAGGCATTGCGTACAGGCAATACTTGTGGCCAGGAGGTGTGATGTGGCTTCTGATGCAATGCCCTCCTGTGACATGGCTTTGCAACCATTGGCAGTTTGAATTGGGCATATGTCATGCATGTCGAAAGCAACGGAGGACCTGCCAAAGCTGTAACTCGTCAGTAGACTGCAGCTTGGAACATCAACAGCTTACATGGCTTGTTCAGCATCAAGTGGTTGCTAGTACCTGATGCACGACTGTGCCAGCAAAGATGGTGCAGGTCTGGTGGGTTTCTGGGTGGTACTTGGCAGCTGCAACGCTGTTTTCAGCTTTGTAGCTGTGCTTACGCACCTGAGCTGCCTGTAGTAGATCAATCAAACGTGGTTGAGATCACTGTCAAATACATGCTGACAGGGCTGCATGACCTGCCTGATATGCAGATGCCATGTGAGCCAACATTGTGTGAGATCTTGCATGCAAGGAAAGCAAGCAAGCAGCAGTATCTGCACAGCATGCCCTATAGACGTTGGGGACATAGTGGAGCCTCCTGCTCCTGTCCATGTGTGTTGACTTGACAGTGATTCCATGCAGCTCTGTTGCAGACCACAGCTGATGTGGCGGCTCACTGAGCGACATGGTGGCGCTGCTTTGCAGCTTCACCCTGTCTGTTAAATGCTACTTGATACAGCAAGGCTAGCACTTACCTCTCCAGACATCATGGACTCTTCCACAAGCCCAGCTCCTCTGAGCAGCACCATGTCGCAAGTGGCTTTGCCACGCTGCAGCACAACCACATCTCCGGGCACCAGGCGGCGTGATGACAAGGCCATGATGCGACCCACCCATACAAATGGCACCACACACTGTTGGTCCAAGACTCTGCAGTTGTCAAGCAGAACAATGTGTATCACCTACAGCTACTTCTCATTGTGCATCTGTGTAGAACCTTGTTGACACATTCAAACTGTTACAGTGGCTTCAGCGCCAGGACTCGAGCAGGCTGCGCCATGCAAGTGCACAAGCTTTGAACACGAGTCAGGCCATCAGCCTGTATCAAATAAGAGCAATGAGCAGCACTGAATGCGCAGTATGTGTATGAGGCAGACAGTCTACTATCAGGACCATATGCCAATGCAAGACTTTGGTCCAGGTTGCCTAGGCTGAGCTTACAGCACAACAAGACCCAGTACAATGCAAGACTTCAGCGGCTACACGTCAGTCGTATAAGCATGATGTCAGTCACACAAGCTGTCTGAGTGCAGCAGCAGTCATGAAACAAATTCTACCGTGCTGTTGACCAGCTACCCCTCTTCCCAAGCATGCAGGGCCATGGACACAGCTTGACAGACGGCTGAGCAAGAGGCCCATCACACCTGATGAGCATTCTGCGGTTGGCATATGTGCGCGAAGTTGTGCGCAAGCAAGCTGCAATGGTGATGGCCACCATGATTGCGGTGAAGACCTGCCTGCCATACCAGCATGCATACACCAGCTCGCCATACTGCACCACAATACAGAATCAGGATTGCACAGAATCTACCATGATTGCACATGCATGCATACACCAGCTCGGCATACTGCACCACAATACAAAATCAGGATTGCACAGGATCTACCATGAGCATGCGTGCACACATTGTGAATTGAGCGATGAGGTAGGCTGCAAACAAACATCCAGCTGTGGGACACAGCCCTGCTGAGCTGAAAGCTTCCAAGCATTGTATTGTTGCATGCTTATACCAATACTGTGCTTGCACTGGCCTATAGGACATTATGCATACAGGCACAAAAAGCGCACAGTGTGCAGCTGACGTAACTTGCATAGTTGTGGCTATACATACATGGATTGCACAGAGCAGTAAGTTGCTTACTGTGGTGTAAGAAGCACAATGGCAGGAGCACGAAGATACCTGAATTAGGAAAATCACAAAGGACAGGGTCTGCAGCAGTATGGGGAAGAAGTATGGCTTGGCCAGCTGCAGATCATTGTGGCCGTATAGCAGACACCGGTCACGTCTCGGCCACTTGGTTGGCAGATTGAAGGTGGTCCAGTCAGCACCTGAACACTCACGGACTTTAAGTTTGGATGATCTTGCTTCAGCTGCGATATTGACAGGTCATTATGGACCGTGGTACCTTCTGATGGCATGCCAGGGTTCTAGCATGCCATCAGAACTGATGCAGATTGTATGCAGAGGACTTTGCGCTGGCATGACAAGTGGAGCAAGTGTTATGTTGTTCATGCGATGTGATAGACAAATAGAGAATTGACTCCATGCAGATTTGTGGTGGTAGTTTTTGCAGGATGGGTGGATGCCTGCAGCAGCAGATGGCCAGGTGGTGATGTGTCAAATGTTCTGTGAAACCACCATGACGCAGATGGGTGCTGAGCAAGATAGATTTGATGCTGATAGGCTATTTCAACTTATGTCAACCTATTGTGCAGTGCTGGCGCAGCTGCACAGCTGCTGGCGTGTGAGGCTGTGCTTGCAATGCAGTATGGGGGGATGCACACGCCTGAGTCAATGCCAGCAAGATCCTCTACAGCTGACCAAATCTGCTGTGGCATGTTGCTTGGCATGTCGTCCAGAGGGAGAAAGGCAGACAAGTCTGCATGATAGATATACAGCTGAGCTGTCAGACGGAACACTCTGTAGACTGGCTTGTGTCCTCTGCTGCAATGCTGATTGATCCACTGCAGACACAGGTTTGTGTGTGTTTGCGACCTGAATGTCATAGCCTGCACCTGAAACATAGGGGGAGCAGTCTTGCCCAGTTGAGCCATTGCTCTGACTGGTGGTGCCTACCTGTTGCTTGGCAGGCAAACGTGCTGATGAAAGAAGGCTGATCCTGACAAGATGCTGCTTGCCATTGCGAAACTGCAGGCACCAGAAGCAAAGGTTGCCATCCAACACTGTGGTAGAGCTGCAAAATGAAAATTAAACACACACTGACGGGTGCCAATCACCTTGACGCGAACAAACTCTGCGGTGTTCAGTGGACATTTTCGAAGGAGAAGCCAGATGGCCAGCTGTGGAGCAAAGATTGACACACCGATAGTCGTCACCAAAAGCAGTCCATGAAGTATGCCGCTCTGTGCACAGAAGCAGTAACCAGTGCACTTGCGCACCACCTGCACATGCCACAGGTCTCATTAAAATCTGCAAGGCTGCAGTGCTGTACCGGTGAGCGTGTGTGTGAACTTAGTTTTATGTCACGCACAGTGTCGACAGAAGAACCACTTGTAGCTTCCTCGGAGGACGAGTCCGGCATGTTGCTTGCTGCGAGCGATCGATCAACATAGCAGCTGCTGTCGTCTGAGCCTTCCGCAGCGTTGGCGTACGTCGTCAAAATCGTTGCTCAGCTCTTGTAAATGACAGACGGATCATCCTCACCGATCATCCTCTGGTCAACGCTATTTAGCAAAGTTTGACCAGCACCAAGTCATCCAAACTGTCCAGTGAGCCTGATGCCTTCCCTGCAGTTTTCTGAATCCGATGATCAGATCTCTGCAGCTTGCTTGGTCAAGTGAATGCCCAATGTTGAGTATAATGCAAACACGCAGAAGACGCATGCAATTGCAATGATCGAAGAAGACTGACTTAGGCAGCATGTCTGCAAGCCATATCAACCGGTGAGTTAGAGGTACTTAAGTACGCCCAAACCTTACATGTAGCACCAAACATTGGGCAAAGCCATCCTGCGACTGTGACGACATGGAGCCTTGCAAACTGAGCAGCACACTGTCAACATGTAAAAATGTGGAAGCCGGGTTTGCCAAGCTGAGACGAAATGGTGGACCAGCAGTAGGTGTCCGATGCAAAGCGAGTCACAACATGAAAGTGCAGCTCAAAACGCTTTGGCAATTGCCTGGTCTCAGGTGTTGCTCAATGTGGGACATAGACAACAACTACGCTATGTCCAAAGCTGGATAAGCTCCTTGGCAGAGGACTGACAAACATACGTGAATCAAAAGCAGATGACTGGCTGTTTAGTACCCTCCTTGCAAATCCTTCATAAAGTTGGATGCTAAATTGGTAATCTTGCGGCCGGCTGTTGAAGCCATGCTTTTCAGCTGTGCAGCATCCTGGCGAGCCTGGTAAGCTAGTTTGTTGACCAGCTCATTGGCATCGAAGTCAGTGTTCATGCCTCCACCTCCACCACCACCTCCACCGCCTTCCTCACGGCCGTAGTAATCCGCTGAAGATATGGATGTGGCACTCTGAAGGTAAAATGCCGCAGTCAGAGCCAGCGCAGGCTTGTCAGGTCAATGCACTGTGTGGTTTCAGTGACAGCTAGATCCAGGGTAAAGCACTTGCAACTTTGTCCAGTTCAGTTTGCGCTCACAAAACACAGCAATGCATGCATGCTGCTGACAGATACAGACTGACACTAAGCCAAGAAACAGAAGCAACAGCACAGGGACGCAAAACAACAACAAGAATAAGAAGGAACAGCACAGGGGCGCAAAACAACAACAAAAACGATCATAGCAGCTAGCCAGACAAACAAAACGACCCATACAGTAGCAGAGCCATAACAATGCACATTTGCATGAGACACCTAGCATACCGAGAACTTGGAAAGCATGGCTTGCTTCTCGTAGTCATTGCCCTTGTTGGCATCCTCATCGTACATGGAGGAGGAGATGGACTTGGCATTGCCAAAGCGTCGCCGCGCTTCATCATTGTCTGTGGATGCCTGACTGGCTGCCTTGCCGGCGCCACTTGCTGCGCTAGCTGACCTACAAGGAGTGTAACATAGTCAGCTTCCAATGAGCAACATGCATGATGTCTGAATTGATGTAACAGCCTGACTTCAGCCTTGAGGTGATGCGTGAGTCACCATCAAGTTTGAGTATACGAACAGCTTTGGTGCAGACGTCGCAGCAGTATGCATGCACCTGTGCTGTCTTCTCCTGAGATGAAATGTGGTTTGTCTGAACCTATGCAACATGCCATGAGGTACGTCCCTCATGGTTTCAGGGTGTGATGTGCCTTGAGGGTAGTCTACAGCCTTGAACGCCAAAGCCAACATAGCATGCAAGGCAACTTGCATCAGCTCTGCCATAGACATAATGCAGAAGAGTTAGCAAACACATGCATGGATCAGATACCCAGCTTTCAGCATGTCTGTATGCTAGGAAACTGCTGCCTTTTCACTGCAGCATCATGACAGGACATGTCACATTGAGTGCAATCTCCTCAGTGCAAGTACACATACAGAGCAAGCTGTGGAAAAAACTCACTTCTTGCCAGCCGCAGAGCTTCCCATCGGATTGCTGAAAAAGTCATTGTTGCCCAGAGAGACATGCCCATCCTTGCCGCGTGTCACGCCGGGAGCTTTCACAGCCTCATCCTCTGTCAGCATGTTGTAGGCAAAGCGACTGCTGCCTGCACTGGACTTGCCGGTTGTGCTAGCCTCTGGTGCTGATTCACTCTCCTCCACCTGCAAGACTGGAGCGTTGAAGAAAACAGGAGACTGTGCCCTGGGGCGTTGATTGAAGAAAAGAAAAGAATGGTGTGAGGTATGTTCAACTTCCTTGTGGGAATGGGGTATGGATTGTGGGAATGGGGCATAGATTGTGGTTTATGATTTTTCCTGTGCCCTGCAAGTCTATTGTCTCAACAGGCAGCCAGATCATTTCAGAGACACCTTGCTTCTTGTGGACAAGTTTCATTGGTTTGGACACACAGCATGCTCCAGGACGTATAATTTGACGCAGAATGGGGCATAGATTGTGAGCCTGCAGTGAGTTTGCACCACTGCCATGAGTCTGACTGCTGGTCTATCTTCTGGTTGAGACTCAGACCTACAATGATGACCTCTATAGATTTGCCTGGCTGTTTTGCCACAACAGCAACATGAGGATGATTGCCTGAAAAGTGTAGCAGCATTGCTGCTTATGTCAGCATGGAGAAACCCATTAGATGTCACTGATCACAATGCATGTTATAGGCATTGATGCATGATGACTGCTGTTGTGGCAACTGTGACTGTTGACTGCTGCTGTAAGGTCAAGATGTCAAACAGCAAACCTGTGCAGGTTGCACTGCATGGCGCAACATAGTCACATAACTTTCGCTGGCGTTGAATGGAGGCAGGGATATATGTGGCTCTTTCAGAAGCCATGCCAACACCAGAGCCTTCTTTCTGACGCCTTACTCTGCTGTATATTCACACTACACCTTGTCCCCAGGTAATGTTTGCTACTTTCAGCACCCTTGATAGTCGCGAACAATACCTAGAGACAAGGTGCAGTGTGGATATACAGCAGAGGAAGGCGTAAGAAAGAAGGTCATGGGTTCAAGCTTCAGTGGTAACATGCTGATTTCTCAGCCTTCCGTGTCGGGTAGTGGGCACAGGTTTTCTGCCTCGCCATTGCCTCTATGGCACTCGCCCTGTCAGCGCACACCCCTTGGGTGCAATTAGTGTCTCATGTTAGTGTATGTTGGCTCACAGGACTAGGGTTTAGGCACACCTATTAGGTACCTGGCAAGAACGAATAGCTAGAACGCCTGTAAATTATTAATTATTAAGGGTGCTGATGTCAAGTGTGTTTATCATGCTGAGTGAAGGACATGCTTACCGCAGCAGGCGCAGGCGGCGCTTGTTCCTCTGGCTTCTGGTCAAACAAGCTCTCATCCACCTGCTTGGACATCTTCTTCACTCCCAAGCCTCCTGTCTTACCGGCAGGCTTACGCCCCGACACCAGTCGGGGCTTTGGGGCTGTCCGGGGGGCAGAAGGCTTCACACCTACAGCAATCATCATGCCCTAGGCTGAGTAGCCTAACTCCATCCAGAAAATTCTGCCAAAATCCTAATCGGTATCCTCCCAAAGAGTGTTAGCAAGTAAGAATGCCTATGTAACGGTCATCAAAGATGCTTAACCCTTATTTGCTGTGTTTCCCAAAGTGTGATAAAGTGTACTGCACTTGTGCCTGTTTTGTGAAGCTCAAGCAATGTCTTAAGTCATTCATTGGTAACAGGTGAATTGATGTCACATTCAAGCCTTTCTGATGAGCCAGCAAGTATAAGCCAGGCAAGCAGCACACGTTTAGTATAATGCCTGCAGTCATGACACGAAAGCCAACATATGACGCATGCAGCTCATGCCAAACATGTAGAAGCTGTGATGCTTGCCTTCTTGCCGTGTCATGCAAGCTGATGTTGCAAGCACATGTATACACAGGACCAATTGATGCATTGGATGAATGGCTTGGCAGCAAGCAGCAAGTACCTTGTGCTGAGGTCACGCTGGCTGTAGTAGAGGCAGGAGCGCTTTCCACAGAGGAATCATCCAGAGCTGCAAGATTGCTGGCTGAGCCGTTCTGTGATGAAGGCCTGCTGGAAGTGTTCCCATTTGCTGCCTCTTTATCTGTTGCAGTGATGGCTGCTGCGACTGCTGAGGGCTCTGCAGGCTTGCCCTTCAGGCCGGCCAAATATGCTGATGTGTCAAACTTGGCAACATCCTTCTCAAGCTGCTGCTTATACTGCTGTGCTGCCCGGGAGGTATACTGCACATGAAGGATATTGTTGGCAAGAAAGTGCGCACTTTATGCACTGGGCGTTGTGCACTGCGCTAAGACGGTCAGGTAGAGAGAGGTGGTCATCCAGTTTGAAGGCAAGACGTGGAAACAAAAGCTGACCTTCTGCTCAATCTTGTCAGAGCCCAGCTCTGTCCAGCCATGTTGTTTGAAAAAAGTTCGTCCTCTTTGGTTGCCACCAACCGCCGCAATCTGCAAGTCACACTTGAGACCATATAGATGTACACACAGCGCCACTCAGGTTCCCAACTTTGCTACGCAGGCAGATAAACGAGGCAATGAATGGACAGCTGTGCATTTGAGCTTTTGAAGCACAAGGGGTCTTAAGAGTACTGACCTTGAGTTGTTCCTCAGTCCATGAGTCCAGGGTTGTTGACCTGCATATGGATGCAAGGTGAGTCACTGAAAGGCAACAAGGTGCATACAGCTGCTAACCCAATACAGTTCATAGCTGCAGCTAGCAAGCCCCGCCACACTTCCCACCTGACAAATGACAGGTGAACCCCCAAGCTTCTGTGTACACCAGCACATGCTAAACATATGAAGACGCCGTAAGGGACGGATGACCATGTTGGGTTTTTCGCAGGACAGTCGAAGCAGACCTACAGCAGCCACACCCGTCGTGAGGTTTGATGGTACTCCCGACATCAGCCTACTTCGTTGCTCTCTGTTCGCAGCAGGTGAGCCACATTGGACAACAGCTTCGATATACGCTGATCTGAATGCAGTGAACTCGGAAGCTCTCTCGCTTGGGTACAACCACAAACATCGGCTGTAAGGTTGCCAGAACACAAAGTGTGGCAAACTAGTAAACAAGGTTTTGCCAATTGGTGTGATGGCTCCAACCTTGTTTTCGGGCTTTGCACGAAGTTTTTTGAATAGGGTGTCCCTGTCGAGTTTGTCAGACATCTTTCCTCGCCAGGTGGCACTTGATGTAGCAGCCCCGCGGGTTGTCCCCGACTAGATAGTGCCGGAGGGCGACTGAATCGCTGTGCACGATTATTCGAGCTGCCACAAAATATTGGTTTCGCCGAATGCAACAAAAGTACAGGTTCGCGCCTGCGGTGACAAACGAAGTGCTGCACAGCTTTTGCCTGAACTTCTCTAGCAGCAGAATAATCAGACTAATTGATGCGCATTTAAGTTTACGTCGAATTAATCGAATGCCATCGAAAGTGTGAGCGGCTGGCACTGTCGGCATTGCTCCGAAGCACCGGCCACATTGCCACTGCCCGTGCGAGCGTCTACAAAGTTTGCCAAACACATAGACTGGCGTCTTGATCACCGGAGCAGATTGGTGCTTACGGCCTCGCGGATCCCGTGCACCTGCTGCTGCAGTGCTGATCCAGCATGGTGTCGGGAATGCTTCAGGGCAAGCTACCTTTAGGCAATGGACGCAGAGCTGGCAACGTCAAGCAGCGACAGTGCGCGCATGCCAGACCTGTCGTAAGCGAAGCCGCTCGCCCTGGACAAGACGGGTTTGCCAAGTGAGCATCACGCTGCAGTACCTCTTGACCTATCCTACGTATCGATACTGACGCCGGCCTGCATGCTCGGAACACCGCCAACTGGAATGCACGTACGTTTCGTTGCACGCTACCGAGGGAAAGCCAGCGTCTGAATTTTGCTTTCTTTGCAGGGGCCACAAGCAGAAGAACAAGCAGTCAGAGCCTGCACGACCTGTATCCACTGACGCCCTGGCAAGCTATAGCCAGGGTGTCAGTCTCAGCAAAGAGCTTGGCTACAAGGCACAAGAGCAGACATCAGTTGAGAGGTAAGTGTGATCACATTCCTGGGCGACTTCTGCCTGACTCACGCTGTTTTAGGCAAAGTCCATGTATGGCTATTTACACCCACCCGGTACAGCAATAAAGGCACACTATGAACTCAATGGCTGGAACAATGCAGGCCAGAAATGTCCAAGGCTATGACACCGTTCAGAAAGACCAAAATCGTTTGCACCATTGGCCCCACCTCTTGCAGCCGTGAGGACCTGTTTGGACTAGCAGATCAGGGCATGAATGTTGCAAGGTGACTCATCAATGCATTCTCTTTGTCTGTGCTTTGCTTGTACCATGGACTACGACATCACTCCGCATCTGGGAGTATACGCCGTGCATCAACATAGACAGATGACATTGCAACGTTCAATTACACATGGTGGCTCTCACACTTCTGCACAGTGGCAGCATCCTCTGAAGCTTGATGCTGATGACAGGGCCACATCTCAGCTCAGGGTTGCATAATTTGCAGCTTATTAACCCCCTGGCTTATGCTGCCTTTTCTGTTTACTGAGACAAACACACGATGCAGGCTGAACATGTCACATGGGGACCATAAGTCCCACAAGGCTGTTGTGGACTTAGTGAAGGAGTACAACAAGCTGAACAGGAACAATGTGGCCATCATGCTGGACACCAAGGGTCCTGAGGTGCGCAGTGGGGATGTCACTGAACCCATTGACATGAAACCAGGTACAGTGTGTAGGCATTTGTTTCGTGTATTGCATCATGGGCTGGCTGCTGGGTGACATGGAAACAGGATGTGAGTGGTGTCATCTGCACCTTTGCATGCCGTTGCTTTTGTCGGGCTGTTTGTGCATGCTGCCACCCACATCACACACATGTTCGATTCCTAATTTGTCCCGTGCTCTCATTGCCGTGATCCTGCAAACTTGTATGTGTGGTAAATACATTGTAAAAGCAAGTGCCCAGCTTGCAAAGGTGCCAGCTCAGCTTGTCCATAGTCATCAAGCTCAGCTTGTGCACAGGCGCCAAGTACACCTTCACAATCAAGGAGGGCGCAGATGGCAAGAACGGCCGTATTTCGGTCAACTATGATGGCTTCATTGATGATGTCAGCGTGAATGACATGCTGCTGGTGGATGGTGGCATGCTAAGCCTCAAGATCCTGGAGAAGACCAAGCAGGATGTCGTTTGCGAGGTGGTTGATGGAGGTGTCATGGGCTCCAGGTACGCTCCACACTAATCACTGTTCAAGAGTCATCATTCTGTCATCACCATGTGCGTTCTACATATTCACTGTGCAATATCATCATCCTTGTCATCATCAACATTACCATGTATGTTCTACATATTCACTGTGCAAAATCATCATCCTTGTCATCATCATCATCAACACTACCATGTATGTTCTGGTCTACTCACTATTAAGAAGTATCATCCTTGTCATCATCATCATCATGACACGCATTATAGTAGAGCTGCAGGGCCTGACTAGGAACTTTCACAAGCACTCACTTGTCTTCAAACACTTCTGGGTCTGACAGTCCTAACTGATGCAACTGCCTGATGCAGTCAAACTACCAATCAGCAATTGATGTTGCTTGCCAGGTCTTCATGACAACGTACTGAACTGTTTCCTGACGGTCGTACACGAGGACAACTTACACGCAGTCCAAGTTCAACTACTGTCTTATGTTTGCAAGTACTGCTTACATCAATCCACTCGTCACCATGCCTAAGATCAGAAGAAAAGACCACACCCTTTGGCAAAAATTCAATGAGAAGCCAAATACCACCAGGCCTGACCTTCTGAAATTTACTGCAGGCGGCACCTGAACATCAGAGGCAAGAGTGCAAACTTGCCAGCCATTACAGACAAGGACTGGCTGGACCTGCAGTTCGGCATTGACGTGGGCGTCGACTACTATGCTCTGTCCTTTGTGCGCAGCGCTGATGTCATCTACGAGCTGAAGGCATACCTAGCCAAGCAAGGTGTGTCTGCATTGCATCAAGCTGCATTGTGCAGAGCAAGCAGCATCCATCCCAAAGCACACTTGTTGTTGTTCCCAAGCTGCGTGTGTGTACATGACTTACCAGGTGCCTCAGCCTGAGGACAGGGGCTGGCAGCAACACCTTGCTTGCCTAGAGTGCATCGAAACCCCACATCACAATGCATTTCAAGTCCTGCAGGCCAATTCAATCAGGTCGCATATGTACATTTGTCAATAATCTATGCCAACCTAAGCTAGGCACATGCAAGGCCAGTCCTGAGGCTTGTCCTAAGCATGCATGTAATCGTGGCACCAACTCCCAGGCATCACCCTTGTGTTGATTCAAATGCAACATGGCAAGCTCAAGACAAGTCACCTGACAAATCTTCCTGTCATGCATTCCTGCAGGAGCGGCCATTGGCATCCTGCCCAAGATTGAGTCAGCAGACACTGTGTTGATTCAATGGCAATCTGGCAAGCTTAAGACAAGCCACTCTATAAATTCTTCTGTCATGCAATCCTGCAGGAGCGGCCATTGGCATCCTGCCTAAGATTGAGTCCGCAGACAGTGTGTTGATTCAATGGCAAGCTGGCAAGCTTAAGATTTCTGTCATGCATTCCTGCAGGAGCGGCCATCGGCATCCTGCCCAAGATTGAGTCAGCAGACAGTGTGGGCCACCTGAGTGACATTCTGGATGCAGCAGATGGTGCCATGGTTGCCAGAGGTGACCTGGGTGCTGAGCTTCCAGTGCAAGACGTGAGTGTTCTCCATTAGCTCCTCCCTCATCTAGCACAAAGTTGCTATCTTGTCCTCAGAAGCTTTGAGCTGTATTTAATAGCCAAGGAAAGCTTGGACCCAATCCAGGGTCATTTCACGCTTCTCTATGTTGAGCGCCTGACGCCGTCGTCCTTTCTTTTCTTTCTTTCCTGTACTTAACAGCAAAGCTAGTTGTCATCAACAGGCAGCAGATACACAAGGACAGCATTGAGCAAAGTTTTGTGTGCAGTGAGTGCTCTCGGTTTTGGGTTTTCTCTCTTTCTCTGCCAGAATCAATTTGCTCAATGGTGTCAATGTGAGTTTCGCTCCCTGCTGACATGGATGATGACAGCTGATGGTTCCTACAGACAGCATCTGAATAGTCCTGTGTGACTCCTGCATCATCTTCGCTCATGCCCCCTTGAGATCTTGGTTGAATTACACCAACGACCACTGAGACGCTGCTTGAGATCTTGCTTGGTGTTCACCAACCAGTGAGGCCTGCTTGCAAGCTATGAACAACATGAAGATGTAGTGCTGTTGCACCTGTGTGATGCTATTGTGACTGGATGAGCTGTAACAGTCCTGTTTGATGTGCTCTGTCAGGCCAGGTTCTAAACATCAAGGCTAGTGTTGCTGAACCCAAACAATCTGTCATGCCTGCAGGTCCCATACTGGCAGAGTCGCATGGCAGGAAACGCGGCAAGCCTGTCATTGTGGCAACAAACATGCTGGAGTATAGCCAAGCCCAATAATCTGTTATGCCTGCAGGTTCCATACTGGCAGAGTCGCATCGTACAAGGCTGCAGGAAACGCGGCAAGCCTGTCATCGTGGCAACAAACATGCTGGAGTCCATGATCACCAACCCCACACCCACCAGGGCCGAGGTATCAGACATTGCCATTGCTGTCAGAGAAGGCACAGATGCTGTAATGCTGTCTGGCGAGACTGCCTACGGCAAGTTCCCCTACAAGAGTGTGAGCGTGATGGCCACTGTTGCAAAGCGGACTGAGAATGCCATGCTAACGTACCAGGTACAGCCCTACAGCAGTCTCTTTGCGCTGTAAGTTTATCCGGTGCTGCATGGGCTTTGAACGTAGCACAACTCATTCCGTTTAGTACCTTACACTCTGGGGTGTGGAGCCAGTTGTGACTCAAGTGACATCTTGGCCTGAAAGTACAATGTTAACATGCGGTGCCCTCTGTATGTTCATTTCAAAGTTAATACATGCAATTTGTTGCAATGTGCATTGGTGTGTGCAGGGCACAAGGAGGTTTGGCAGTGAGGAGTCAGAGCCCATTGACTGGATTGTGGCGCCCAAGTCAGAGAGCAAGTCAGGCAGCATGACCCAGCCAGGCCTGTCAGAGATGTTTGCCTATCATGCCACCACCATGGCCAACACCATCAGCACCTCCCTTGTTGTCTTCTCACGCAAGGTATGGTCCTGTCAACACCTTGTGATCTCACACCAGGTATGGTCGTGTCAACACCTTGTGATCTCGTACAAGGTTTGGATCTGTCAACACCTTGTGATGTCACGCAAGCTATGGTCATGTCAACACCTTGTGCTCAAGTAAGGATCTCAATACCAGTGTGCCGCTGCAGTTGTCACAATGCTTTCTGGCATACTTGATTTGCATCTTGCTCTGACCACTCACAGCCATTCCTGGCATAAGGGTAGTACCTCCACGAGGAAGTGATGAGTTCTTTTCTTGAGCTTCCCTCTTGATCAACGATGCAAGGCATGCTGTTTCCATTTCTTTTGTGCATCTACTATGAAGCAATCAAGATGCTAAACTCAGCGCGGATGCTGACACAAGTTTGAGCAGTAGGTGCCATGACTCTGTCTGTGAGCTCGTCTGAAGCAAGCATGCTTTTGTTCAGGCTCAAATCAGGTTTGTGCGGTACCTTGAGTGTCTGACGGAGGGTGGACAATTCCCCTGTAACTCACCACAACAAAAAAACTTTTGTTGCCTGCAGGGTCACATGCCAGCATTGCTGAGCCATTACAGACCAGACTTTCCCATCTATGCCTTCACAGAGAACAGGGACATCCAGCGCCGCCTGGCCCTGTACCATGGCATCACTGCCCTGTACATGAACTTCTCACAGGATGCTGAGGAGACCTTCGAAAAGTGAGTCTCGGCTGCTCCTTGACAAGCACCATTGATTGATTAAGCAAGTTTCACCTGTGCCAGCCTTTGCTCTCACATTAGCCAGGTAGGTGTCAGGTTTGCCTCACCCCGCTTCAGAAGGCCATACAAGCACCCTGCTAACAGTGACCAGCCAACTGTGTGCTGAAACGCATTTCTGTGGCGTATTCTAGCATCTATGTGTTGCGAAAGTGGTGTTGCACAACCAGGCGTGAGCCTGAATATCTGCATCTTTGATGTAGGTCATGCTGATATTGATAATGGTTTCGAATGCAATACTTCACACCATTGTGTACAAGTTTGCATCAATTGGTTTGGTTGCATGATGTGCATCAAAAAGTACTGTATGTCGAGCATTGGTCCATCTTGCTTTGACAGGGACACCTTGCATGGTCAATCTCTGCAACTGAGTCATAGCTGTTGAGGCTGACCCTAGGGAAAGGCACGCATTGGATGGTTGGATGTTTGACTGCATACATCCACCAATAATGGTTGATCAAAGGAATGAATGGATGCTGATGCTGATGACCCTATGCTTACAAGAGGTGCTGAGGTGCACGCAGGGCCATTCATGAGCTGAAGAGCCGAGGGTATGTCAAGGGTGGTCAGCAAGTGGCCATTGTGCAGAGTGGCAAGCAGCCCATATGGAGATCTGCTTCCACACATGCAATCCAGGTGAATCTCATCACCAAATGCTGGCAGCGCTGCAGCATGTCAAGCTGTGATCAAGTGTGCAATCACACTTGCATCTTCCGTACACTCATGAGGGCTACTCATGGGCCTCACTGTCAGTATGTGTGAAGGGGGCCCAAGTGTGCCATCATATAAGCATGACAGCAGCTGTATTGGTCTGTATTGCATCATGAATTGCTGAAGTCTAGGGTGAACAGTGAGCTCAATCTATGCTCACCGTGAGTGCAGTGCAAGTTGGCATGTGATGATGTGAGGCCAGATTAGGCCAGATTGAATTAGGCAAGGTCAAGTTAGTTCAGGTTGTCCTGTTCAATGATGCCTGGTGTTGCTTCACCACCCTGACCGCCAAAAGCATCACAGCGGTGTGTTGCTGACCCATCATACATGGGAACGATAAGCTTCTGCTGACACCTCAATGTGTTTCTGCCATGCAGGTGCGCCAAGTCGCTGTGGACCCCAAATCGAGTTCAGAAGATGACTGATTGAAGCTAGCTGACTGTACTGGAGTGCATCGAGCCAAGTTGAGTACTTAGGATGATCAACTCAAATGTGGCCGAGTCTACTGGAGCGCAGTGAGAGCAGGTTGACCACACAGTCTTCAGCGATGGAGCGTAATTCTGTTTGTTGTGAATGCAATCACTGCTTTTTCAGGCATAGGACACTGTGGCACCATCAGAGAGTAGATAGATTTGTTTGTTGCTGTAGTTGAGTGCATGCTGAGTTGAACGATATGAGAGGGTGTACCATTGAGAGCTGTCCCAACTGGAACGCGTGCAATGCGGTCGTAATGTCTCATAATTATGCATGCTTCATGCAGACTGTCATTTTGCCAGAAATAATATTCGGCATTACTCTTGCACAAACGGATTCTGGCCTCGAGCGACGCCTGAGCTCACCTGCGATGTTCACTTACTGTCGACATGCTGTCTGCCTGAGGCAGATGCGGCATCGCTACGTTTATGATAGGCCAACTCTGAGTCCAACTTCAGGTTGAGAGCTGGCAGTCGAGTACTGCGACTTGAACGTCGCTTCCTATAGGTCGAATGCTGCCCCTGCCCGTCGCATAGAACCCCGGTCTTGCTTGTCCTCTGTTATGCTCATAAGCCGCAAGGCTCGCGTGCATTGAGGCCGGTGGTGAAATTGCAGTTTCAAGCTCGCGGCCTGCTTGAGCTTGAGATTGAATCCCTGGCTGTAACGCCACTTGTGGGGCTGCTACCAAGACAGCATGCGCCGCAGTAGCGGGAGCATCAAGATGTCACTCCTGTCCAGCTTCAAGCGGCGAACAGAGGACGATTTGGACAACAAGACAGCCGCAGAGGCAGCAATTAGGGCAGTACATGATGCAGAAGGCACAGGTCAACCTTTTGAGACAGTAGTGGAAAACGCCCTGCACAATGAAACGGAAGCTGGGCTTTCGCACCACAAGAGACCTCCATCTCATGGTGCAAGTCTGCAGAACATTCTCGGCAAGGCTTCTTCTTTCAAGCGCGCTACCTCCTTTGTCAAGAACCCTTCTCTCCAGCGCAATGTGTCCAAGTAAGCCGATACAGAGGTCTCAACACACATATGTCAAAACCTCCAGATGTCAAAGTTGTGAACCACTGCGCATCAGGGCAAAGATTGCATGCAAGTCAGCAATGCTGTTGTTGCTTTGCAAACGGTGGAAGTGACCTGTTGAGGTCATGTGCAAACATGGTTAGGAAGAGACTCACAGAGTGCGTGCCACACAGGGTCAATCATTACCTCTCCTTGGTGGTTGCTGAGAACCCTTTGGAGGCGCACAGAGAGTACAAGCGGCGCACACAAGTGAGAGCCTGTGCTGCCCCATTGCATGTCAGGAACTCCTGATATGCACATGCTGCTTTATGAGTAGCTTATACGCTCACTATGATCTGCTGGCCTAATAGTTTGCTAGCTGTGAGAGTGTGGTGTTGCATCCAATACATCATCACCCTGCAGAGCTCACAGCTAGGCCTTAGCAGCTGACAGCTAATAGCCATTCAGCTGTTGTTTACTAACACTGGTCGCTGTGGCACAAGGTGGTAGCTGCAATTCTCTCTGTGTCACCTAAGTGATCATGTGTTGGTTTGTTTGTGTCAAGACTTGTGCTGCCTCTCATCACAGAGCCTTCAGTTGCAAAGTGTTTCAAAGCAGAAGCCTGTACTTCTGACAAGCTGAAGTCCAAATGCTGAAGCAACAAGCTGAATTTGACAAGCTGAAGTTTACAAGCTGGAGTAACAAGGTGAAGCCCATAGTTGTGATGCTGTAGGATGATGTGCAAGCCGGGCCTGCCTTGTCACGCATCAACAGTGAAGGAGACATGGAGGAAGGTAACCCCCTGCCCTTTCTTCTGCTTCATCCATTACGTTGCCCTTTGACTCTGCTCCCTGCTTTGCCAAGTGCTTCACCAAGTGCTTTGCCATTGAACCTGCCCGGATTTCCATTTGAATGCATGCTGCTCCTCTTCTTGCCTCCTTCAATTGCTTCAGAAGCCTCTTAGTGCAAGGGGTCTGATACATCTCAGCATGCGACAGCTCAAATGAGGCTGATGATGTCTAATGCTGTGTACTTCATATGCATGCCTGCTTACATGAGGTCGTGATAAGCCTGTTCTGGCTTTACCATCTGAGCCATCATGGAGCATGATACACCTCAGAATGTGGCAGCTCAAATGAAGGCTGATACTGTCTCATGCTGTGTTCAGGCTCCATATCATATGCACGCCTGATTACATCACTATCATTTCTGCTCCTGCTGCATGAGCACAAACACAGAACAAGATAGCAACGGGCATGATTCTGCTCATATGAGGTCTGTTTACTCTGCTCATCATGGCAGCACTGTCAGACTGCACAATGGCGTCATTCAGCCTACAACTGACACCAGCCCAGAAGCTTGGCAGGCAACCTGTGCCTGGCTGCAGGGATATTCATGGAGAGGGAAGAGGATGAATGGGCCAGGCAGGAAGTGATTGAGCGGTGGCAGAACGCTGGCAGAAGCATCCTGTCCAGTGTGCGCATGGTGCGTAACGCTGAGACCCTTGGGGATAAGTTTGCAACCGGTGCAGAGAGGTACTTGCACACACGCATTGTGCTGCAGCAACACTGCACATGCTCAGGCATCAGCATTTTTGATAGGCCCTGTCACTGGTTTGCTCAGCAGACTTCGTGATGTCCTGCACGCCTCTGAAACATCTGTCAGCTGGAGTACGACAGTGACTGCGGCTTCAATGCAATCTCCTGACCTCACAAGTCTGCTATGGGGACAAACAGAGCATGCAGATTCAGCAACAGATGCTGAACTCATGTGTGAATGACCTCTGACTCATCACACTGCTGCAGGTTTGCTGCTGTGGTAGAGCTGGAGATGGCGCTGACCGGCAACCCAGACAAGAAGATGCTGATGCGGGCTCTGGCAAGACGCAGAGACAACCAATTTGACAACTTCTTTGATCGGCTCATCACAGAGCTCTTCATCACTGGTACTGCAATCTGCTTTAAGCCTAGATTATAACAGATTTTGCATTTTTAGCACAATTGTTCCTGCATGTTGTTGCTGCCCTGTCTTCATCACTGGTACTATGCATCGGCTTTGGCACTGTGATCCGTCTTTTATATATGTTGTTATCTATCTTTGTACTTTGCTCTTTTTCGGCAGATCTGCTTCAAGCCCAGATTACAACAGATTTCGCGTTTTAGCACATGTGGTGCTGCTGCATATTGTTGCTGCTCTGTCTTCATCACTGGTACTATGACCTGCATCAAAAACAGACTACACCTGCTTCATGTTTTCAGCACATGTGTTGCTGCTGCATGTCGTTGCTACTCTGACTTCATCATTGGTTCTATCGCCTGCATGACAACTGGATTGGAGTGCAGATCGAAATTTAGCACCTGCATATGTTGATGCTGCTCTGTTGTCATTGATCTGATTTTGCCCAGAGATGCCTGTTGCCGAGCTGATAGGCCGTTTCTTATTTCAATCTTGCCTGTGTCTCATGAAGTATGTGTGCAATCAATTCAAGCCTTTCACAGTGTCACTGACCGTCCTAAATCTAACACCATAATCAAGCTCCTGTGCATGACCAACGTACTCTGACAGTGTGAAGTGTGAATACAGGTGAGCGCATCTTTGACTGGTTCACACCAGCAGCCATGTATAAACACAAGCTGCCCTTCACAGTGGGATTCACCGCCATGATGTTCATCATCTTCTTCTACTGTGCGGGCGAGTACCCAATCTTTGTACAGCAATTTCAGACCTTCAATCCAGATGCGCCAGTCGCCATTGCTGACTGCTATTCCAGCACAAACTCCACCTACTATGGCCCAAGGCAAATGGAGCACTGGATCAGGTCTGGGGTGAGTGATTGGTTTGCTACATCTATCTGAGCAGTGCCCTGCCCTGCCCTGCCCCACCCTGCCCTGAGTCTTTCTTGCCATGTTTTCATGCTCAAGCTTTGCACATTGACTGACTACTGACCAAGTTGGATGGTGGGCTGGTCACACAACTGCAATTGTGCTGTTTTGTGCATCATGGGTTGCACAGTAATGGCAAGAATGCACAGCGCATTTACAGCTGTAAAGCGCAGTCACAAATGCCATCATCAAACAAATGGGTCTGACAGCATGAGGTTGTGCACACATGTGGCAGGGGGCACCCTGGTGTTTCAGCAACAATGCATGGACCCTGAGTACGGAGTACCTGATAGAGTGGGGAGCTAGGTGGGGACCCTACATGAAGAAAGAGCCCTACAGGTACCCCACCTGTCGTGCTGCTTTTAACTGCCTTCTGCCTGATGCCCAGTTGCCTGCTGCTCTTTCCCTTGCCCTCTGCCTTCCTGTTTTTGGGGTCTGCCCTTGCCCTCTCCCTTCCTGTCTTTTGGCTTTTCCCTGTCCCCTGTTGCCTTTTGGCTTGTGCCCATGCCCTCTCCCTTCCTACCTTTGGGCTTCTGCCCCTTGCCCTCTGCTCTCCTGCCTTTGACTTCTACTTATACCCCTGCCCCTGCCCCTGCCCCTGCCTCTGCCTCATTCCTTAACCCTCAGTGCAGCAATCTTTGACATTTATCATGTTGCACAGCAGTCATGCAGCACAAGCATGCCAATGCATGCACATGCTTTGGAACGTCATGTTGCTGTGTTGACAGGTGGGTTTCCAGCATCCTGGTTCACACCAGCTTCCAGCATGTGCTGTCAAACATGCTGCTGTTTGTGGTGCTGAGCTGGCAGATAGAGGAGAAGTACGGAGCCTTCAGAGTGGCCTTCATCTTCTTCTGGTCTGCCATTGGAGGTAAGTCTAACACAGGCCTGTTGCAGTTACTCACGATAACTAACATACTCCTTCCTCAGGCTGCGTTGCTCTTCTTTACCACATCCCATTGCTATTTCGCTGCTGCTCCTCCTCTCCTCTTGACTGTTGTCAATTTCACATAACATCTTATGGAAATGCTCGCGACTGTCGAGTTTCCTCTTTGACACAGGTTCTTCAAGAGTTGTGACATTATTTCAGGCTGCTCCATCAGCGTAAATCTCAGGAAAGCTGTTGTTGCTGCCAGCAAGATTTCCACCTACCTAGGCAGGCCCTACACCCTTATGAGACAGCATGTAATGAACAAGCATCCCTGCAGCAGTGTGTGACTTACTGCCAAACCTGCAACCATACAGTAATGAAGTTGCTGCAAGCCAAAACTCTTCCCTTGGAGCTTAATTGAATGTCATTGGTGTTGCTGCAGGCAATTTCTTCAGTGCTGCATTTGAGGACAGGTGTGCAGCCGTGGCCGGAGCTAGCGGTGGCATCTTTGGCTTGCTGGGCCTCTTCATCGCTGACATGGTCCTCAACTTTGAGACTCTCACCAGGTGAGTCCAGTCTCTGGAGTCTCTTGTCGCCACTGCTCTATGCAAGCGGTTGAAGATGAGCAACATTTTCTTTTTGACTGCCCTTTTTACAGCATCATCAGAGGTCAGCACTTTTCGTTATTTGGCCCAAACTACCAACAGCGGGACATTAGGCTCTTTTTCGAACAGAACTCCCACCAGCTTGGTTTTGTTGCACACCACATACACCTGTGCTTTCAAGCCAGGATGTCTGATGAGTCACTACTGGCTCCACACCCCAGACTGTAAGTTATAAAATGAAGAAAAAAAATGGAGAGAAGTTCCCGGTTCATCACTGACATTGCCCTCAACTCTGAGACTCTCACCAGGCTAGCCAAGTCTTTGTAGTGGAGTCCCCAGCTACTACATGGACTGACATGTTCCTTGACTCTAACCCTCTCATTAAACTAGTCAAGTCCCTGATGCATTGCTGACATGGTATCCAACTCTGAGACGTCTACCAAGTCAGGGGAACTTCTGTTTGAGTGTGAGTATGCTCGTCAACTTTGAGACCCTCCGTAGCTGAGCCGAGTCTCTGACTCTCTGCTGCCACATTACCCAGTTATGAGATGCTCACTGAACTAATAGTGTATCTCATGAGTGCTGTGCTCAAGACTTCCTGCCTATAGTGTCAAAGTTGGCCTCCCCCAGCACAGCATTGCAGTCAGTGAGGCAAGTAATCTGTGATGAGTGCCCATTCTTTCAAGCTGACAGTGAATCATCCCACAGCAAAGTGTCTAGCAGGCCAGCCCTACACCAGCAAACAACCATATACTAATGTTGTTGATAGTGACAGATACATGCTGCACTGTGCCTTTGGTACATGCTCTCATTGTGTGCTTGGTAGGGGGACCTTCTTGAGCTGCTGAGCAGCATTCATGTGTCATCGGGAACTAGAATCTTGCCCCCTTTCTGACGATGCTGCCTTTGTGCCAAGAAAGATTTGCACCAATATGCCTTCACAGCAAAGATGTGACCTGACAGAAACCTATGTGTGCAGGCCTATCATGCGAGGACTGCTCATGGTGGCGTTTATGGTTTACTTCATTGTCACTGTCTCCACAGCAAATGTGGGCGTCTCAAACCTGTCGCATGTGGGCGGCTTCATTTGTGGCCTGTTTCCTGGCTTCCTGTTTCTGCCTAATCTGCGCAGTGAGAAGTGGGAAGCAGCACTGCCACACATTGGCCTGGTCGTGGCGCTTGGAGTGTTTGTTGGCTTGCCTTGCTACTTTTACAAGAGGGTGCTGCCAGCTATCATTGCTTCTGGTAGCTGTGACTATACATACCAGTTTTAGGGTCAGGCTTTGTTGCAGGGACACATGAGGAAATCGTTGGCATAGCTTGCCCAGTAATGCGCATCATTGCATGCTCTCCAGATTCCAGCTTTGGCATTGCTGACGGTGCATCAGGCTTAGTCTTAGGCATTACCGATCGCTGATGAGCATTGCTGAGTTAGGCATCGTGGAGACAAGTGCAATGCCACAGATTGGAAATTCTGCTTGTATTGGCAGCACTGTTATGTTTGGTTGCATGCTCTGCTACCCTGAAAATGTGACTGCTACAGTGTCTGTAAGCAGCTGGCATGCTATGCTTTCGTCACACATACATCGTTGGCAATGCACAGCTGCCAATGTCATATGCATTCCGGTTGAAAGGTCAATGACATGTACTGCCAACTTTTTGACAATTATGCACCAGTCCACGAGTTTTGCGCCGGCAACTTTACACTAAGAGGATTCAGATGTAGATATAATGTGATTAGCAAACCCAAGTTTATAGTTCATTGCTAATTGTGCAGCTGCTCCATGTCAGCACTCAGCACTGTACTCAATACACAATACCAACAAGCTGCATTTTTAAAACGCAAAAAAAAAAGTTCTTGTTGGAACTTGGCACATTCAACATAGCATATGGCTGCTGCTGGCTTAGTTGGTCTTCTCAACTGTGCCCAAGACACGGCCTCCCAGGCTGTTGAAGATGGGCTGTCCATCCCTCAACTCCTGTGCAACAAATCCGGCAACAGCAATCATGGCAAGGCGACCATTGTTGATCTCCTTGGTCTGCATGTCGTACTTCTCCTGGGGGTCCTCGGGAAGAAGACCAAGGGGGTCAAAGCCAAGGTTGCCTGGCTCGTAGTCATCCCTCAGAGAGTAGAATTGGCTGGAGGTGGGGTCATTCCATCCCACTGCCACACGGTATGACTCAGAGATTCCAATGGCCAACAGGAGTGGCACCCAGAAGATGGCGCCCTGGGACTCAACCTGCTGGAAGTGGTTGATGGCTGGGCCTGCAATAGCAGAGACAAGGTGAATGCCTTGTACACATTCGGCAGAGCACAACTGATGGCTTTGTCATGATACGAATACAAGTGTCCCAGGAAACAACAGGGGGCATGCCTGCAAGATGTAGACAATGGTAATCTGGAGTCCAAGATGCAAAGAGCAGCATCTGAAATACCAACAACACTGAACCGATAAGGCTACGCTGGACAAGTGCACTTCCGGAAACACTGCAACGAGGAAGCAAATTGAATACACGTACCCTTGACGAAAGGGAAGGGGCGGATCTTGGTGTCGATGAGCTGCTCCTGAACGACGAAGCCTAGAGCAGCAAGCATGCAGACACGGCCGTGAGTCAGCTCAGCCTCTCTCCACCGCCTGACATCTCTGATTGGGTTGTTGCTGGATCCAGCGCTGCCCAAAAAGTTCAGGGGGTCAAAGATGTTAGGGAATGGCTGTGAAATTCCTGGAAGCTCTCTGGCGACTGCAGCATGCAAGAAGACTCAGTCACAGCCAGCGCGAGCTCTCGTCAAGGACAGCGGAGCATGTGCTGATGCAACAAGCAAAGCGATTGCAGCAATAGATGTGCAAGGGTCGTGATGTAAATCAAAGTGCAAAACTGGCGATGCAAGGGAGCATCGGAGCATGGAAACGAATTGCAGCCGACAGTGAAGCGAGGCAGAGAACGGACGACTTACAGTCGATGACCTCTCCCTTAACCTCGGCCTTGTCTGGAGCTGCGGGATCCTTTGCCCTGACAATGAGAGGTGCACGTCTAGCGGACTGTGCAGATCTTGGCTTGGATAGTGATGAGGTGGTGAAAGCACGGGCAAGGGGAACACCCTGGATTGTTGCGGCGAAGCTCATCGTAGATGTTGGTGATCAACAATGTGTCTGGCTGGTTTTGGATCGCTGGGTAAAACTGTACTGTTGGTGGTAGATGCTCGTGCTACTTGATCAAGTCCGATGACTGAGAACCTGTGCTAGACGCGAAACACGATCTCGAACTAGAGGCTGACAGCGGATGAGGCTGAATCTCGCGGTGAGGAATACTGCTTGTAAAATGGATATTCGAATATGGACCAGGGTTTTCCAGAGGTTTGTGGACATGCTGGCAATACCTGCCCATCGTGCCACATCAGACCGGCAGATCTGGACATGCTGCCGACCACAAGCTGGCACGAGTTTCTGGTTGGCGATCCACATCACAACCGGTGAATTGAGATGCCATGACTGGCAATGCATTCAGCGCAAGCTTATGCCTGTCATACGTATCATCATCTGAGGTCTTGAAGAGGCATGCCTGCAGGCATGCTGACAGCTGTCAGCAGAAGCACATGCATGTAGGGCTGAGTGACACATAACACAATCATTGTCAGGATCAAACTTGCAACGGTCGTATTGCACACAGACACATCTGTTACCCTCATCAAGCTGCCTGCAAATATGATCCCTACTCACTTCGCTGGCTTGATGATGCAATCACAGCAATTCTTTTCCTGAATCAGATGCAACCTTGAGGCATTTAAATCTGACAGAGTGGCACTACTAGCGTTCCTTGCACATGAGCTCAACACAATGGAGGAAAATGATGCTGTGTACAGACACACTTTGATGATGTAACTTAACCCAGTCACCCTACGCCAGAACACCATACAGCGGCCTGGTACTGTAGATGGGAATCTCAAACCTACACCAGTACACCCTACACCAGTACTTCATACAACAAACTGGTACTGTAAGATGATAGAAGTCCAACAGATGATCTTGGGATGCAGTGTCTGGCATACTCGAGCACAAGGTTGCACAGAGCAGAAGACTACATGACATCAACATCATTCTTTCTGCCTTATGGCACGTTCAGAGCAGCAGAAAAGCTAAACAGAGGTAAGCAGGCTGTACTCTACTCAGGCATAAATGCCTTCATTGCTAAAGAGCGTGCATTGCAGGAATTTCACTTTTGACGGAAATCTGATTTGACCTTCCAAGCTCCAATCACACAGTGCTGGCCTTGCACTGCACATCACCAACCCCCAATAATGGGTGCATCAATCAGTATTGTCTGTCATCCCCACCAGCTTCAATGACACATCCCACAGCTTTTTGGCTGCTGCCTCATCATATGCGTGAGCTGCGTACCCAGCGGACCCTTTCCCATCCTGCCTAGGCTTACTAATGCCACAATCCTCCAGGTACTTCCCGCCCTTTCCTTCACATTCTCTGCTGATAGCAGCCCAAACAGTTGTTGCTGCCCCCTGTTGAGCATTCTTTTGGAGTTTTTGATAGTAAGGTGTCTCAAATGCCTTGACCATTTCAGGATCTAGGTGACGCGCCAAAGGTGTGAAAATAACGCCAGGCATCACAGAATTGGCATGCAGTCCTTTGGAGCCGTACCGTCTGTCAACCTGCAGCAAGGTGTCAGAAGCAGTGACTGATGGACAGACCTCAGAAGTCAGGCCAGCCTACAACCCTCAGTGTGCATCAAGCAGCATGACATGATAAACGCTTAGTACTGATATTTTTGACCAGGTTACTGACAACCCTGGCACGTCTGTATGACCTAGCTGGTTGGCTGAAGATGTGAAATCCTCCTCCTCCAGCCTAGGCTGTTTGTGTGGTCACAATCGTCAATGCAGACGATGGTGTGAATATCGCAGCTTAGTTCCCTTGCTTGAAATTCATATTGTGACCTGATGCGGCAGCGAAAGGCTTGTCACTTTGACACGAGGCATGCAACATAAGGGCAATTCAGCAAGTATGCTAAATAAGACCAGTGCAATGTACAGTGGGTTTGTACAACAGGTGAAGCCACCAATGCTGAAGAATGCAGAATGCCAGTGTCCCTCACCTCATTGGCTAAGTAGATATTGGCTGTCTTGGACTGCCCATACGCTTTCCACATGTCATACCCTGCTTTCTTTAGGTTCAGGTCATCAAAGAGAATCCCACTGTACTCATGACCAGACGACGACACAGATACCAGGCGAGAATTGAAATCAGGTGTGGATGATGCCAGAAGGGCTGGCTTTAGCAGCTGAAACAGCAGGACATGGGCTACATGATTGGTTCCAAATTGAGTCTCAAACTCTTCGTTTGTTTGTCCTTCTGGACATGCCATAACCCCTGCAAGATGCAGCTACTCAAATGGCTGCAGGGCATCCCTTTGAGCTGCAGTCACTTGAGCCTTGTTAGTGCATGAGCATCAGCAGCAATAGGCTAACACACCTGCATTGTTGATCAATACATTCAAGATCTTGCTCTTGCTGAGAAAGTCTGCAGCGCAGTCTCTTACTGACTGTAGTGAGTTCAGGTCAAGCTGCAACAGGTCTACTTTGCCCTGACTGGATTTGGAGTTGCCCAAAATGTCCTTCAGTGCTGTTTGCCCTTTCTGCAGATCTCTGACGGTAATGAACACATGAGCGCCTGCGCCACAGCGTGTGCAAAAACTCGTTTGTCAGCGGACTTTGGTGCTGCACGGACAGCAGGATGTGCTTGACGACAGCACGTTACTGTGATCCAGGGAGCGTTTGCAGGTTCTGAACAGTGGGGCATAAGCTTTTGTAGTGTGCGCATCAGTGTCAACGCAACGCTTGAGATCTCGCCCGTGAGATGTAGCGCGCGCGCGACCTCTACTCCGAGACCTCCCGGAGAACATCCGGTGATCAGCATCACTTGGTCTGCAAGTGTCCCCTCCCGACCCTCGTCCTCAACTATGTCCAATCCAGTCGGTCGAGCATCACCAGGGCCATCTGGGTCAGCATGAATTGCGGAGTACCGTGAAGATTGAGACATTCTGACTTGGAACAAGCAAGAAATGACGGGTGACAAAGTCGTCAGGCGATCAGCTCAGTGAGCAGCCAGTGAAAGGAGATGACGGATCAAGCCAATGTGAGTTTCGTCTGCTGAACAACTTACGTGCCGTAAATGTCGTGTGTTGCGGAAGTTGAGCACAACATCGAAACCCGCTGCTGCCACCTCTCGGAAGGCTACACACCGCCGCTGCACTGGTCCTAGATATCTGCGTCAGTACTGCACTAAGCCGCACCCGTCACGCAGACACTCGACGACTGCAACCATTTAACGACTCTTGTCTCACCTTTGGAGCAGTGATAGTCCAAACGACAGGTAGGTGCGCACCAAAGGCTTTGTAAGGCATTGTATGTCTTGTGGCGTGTGATCTGACGCAGCCATTCAGAGTATCCTCGCGCGTGCTCTGGCTGGTGCTTCTTAGCCGCGTGGTCCACTCATTGACGCGCTTGCGCAGGCGGCGGAAAGGCATTTTTGTTCACATAACCGGTCATAACATGCAAGCGCACTCCCCGCCCTGCTGCCAGTCGGGATGTGCACAGCACAGACAGGGACTGACAGGTGGGTTACATCTCAGAGATTTGTGTCATTACTGCAAGCCCAAACCTTGCCGCAAAGGCACAAATTATTGACTATGGTGGCCAACTGCACCTACAGGCCGTCCCTTGTCACTTGACAGACAGCGCCCCACATTCCAGCTCGGGCAACCAGACCCTTGCAAAGTGTTTGTCAAGGTTAGCATGCCCAAGCCAGCCATAGCCTGCACTGCTGCACTGTATGCAGTCAGTTCACAACGTACCAACTCACCCAGTGCCTGCCTGCGCAAATTGCCTGACCTCACCTCTGTATCCTGCAGAGACAGCCAAACGTGCTACATGTAGCACACCATCGGCTTGCAGTGTCTGCTGCTCAAAGCAATGGAGCCCCAAAGTCCAGCCCTTATGTGTCAAATCCATATGCTGATGAGCTGAGAGAAACAGCAAAGTCCATCTCCAACAGAGGCAGAGGCATCCTGGCTTCTGATGAGAGCAATGTTACCACAGGGAAAAGGCTGGCTTCAGTGGGTGAGTCTGACCCTATAGATTAGATTAGGTTCTTCATGCCATGCTCTTATGCATGAGTAGAGAATGAGTTGAGAGCTAGACTTGTTTCAGCTCTTATGCATCATGCCACATGCTATATGTCTTCAGGACAGCATTTTGTCATCAGCATGGTTCTTCCTGCACAAAGTGGTGTCAAATGGTGTCCAGTGCATGAGTATACCTTCTACTATGCACAAGGATGCAGCCCTATATGTAGCACCCTGTCACATCCTCTGTCACATAACATCATGCTGGCAAGCAGCTGTCTATAACATGTTATAGCAAATGCTGTTCACAGGTTGGGCTACGCCTGCTTATCTGATAAGGGTGTGTGCACAATCACTCAAGCACGCCTGAGTCACAACTACAGTAGATTGCACAAAGATGACAGCAGTCAATTGTCAGACAACTGGTCTATCAACACTTGCTGGGCCTGTAGGGATTGACAACACCGAGAACAACAGGCGAGACTGGCGGGAGCTACTATACACAGCGCCAGATTTGGGTAAGTACATCAGCGGTGCCATCATGTTTGAAGAGACTCTGTACCAATCAAGTGCAGACGGCAAGCCCTTTGTGGATGTGCTGAGAGACCAGGGCATCATGCCCGGCATCAAAGTTGATGGAGGTCTAGAGGTCAGCAGTCTTCTAAATGTCATGCATTGTGTGAGTGCATGCAAGCATGGTCAAACCTCATGCACATGACATAACAGCCGGTCTGTGTCGTTCAGCCTGAAACGACAGGCAAAGCTTGAGTTGATACTGTGTTGTACTGGGCAACAATTTGGCGCTCAGAAGTGCCCTGTTACACCCTGAGCTACAAACACAACTAAGTTATGCAGATCCCTCTTGTGTAACTTTGAGCTGATTGCAATAGGAGCATGTAGAAATGTGTAAGAGCATACACTGGCACGTTCAAGTCATTACTGAGCATGGGTCCATTCTGCTTGGCATCTTTAATTGCATGGGCTACCGAAGTCCACCTTACGTGTACTGACAGACGAATTGTCTTTGCAGGCAATTGGTGGTGATGAAACAAACACAGTGGGCTTGGACGGCCTGTCCGAGAGGTGTGCAAAATACTACAAGCAAGGTAACATACTTTCCGCAACAAGCCCCCCTCACACCCCCCTCCCCCCCCCCCACCCAGTCCTAGGCCCTTGTCCCAACCTCCTTTGTTTTGAAGACTGCATGAGACCTAATACATTTGGCTTTTGGCTGTCTGAAGAACAGCGTTGATATGCCTACCTCATTTCTGACACTGTATTTTGTTTAGGAACTGTCCATATGCAACCTGGCACAGGATGTGCAGTTCTTCTCCCATGTTTGTGAACCTGTGCCCTCATGCTGGCTGACAGGCTGAGACAACAGCGTACATTCAATCATTCATTCACTGAGTTCCTCACTCACCTATACACCCACTCGCGTGCATCTTACTCACTCACTGGCTCGTTTGCTCACATCAAATATTTCCCACCATAGCGCCAGGCGTGTGTAATTTTTAGTAGCTTTGACCGTCACTGTATCTACAATAACACCTGTTCAGGGTTTTCTTGATGTGCCAACTTTGCAACTATTGCCAGGGACACCGGCGCTCTTTGTGCGTGCTTTCCTGCTTTTGTAAAAGTGGCCTGCAGTAACAGTACAGGCACCGTTTACCTGTTTGCATTGTAATTCATTGCCTTGATGATTTGCAGGCGCTAGGTTTGCCAAGTGGAGGGCTGTGTTAAACATTGCAAATGGTGGCCCCAGCCTTGAAGCTATTGAAAGCAACGCCCATGGCCTAGCAGCATATGCCAAGATTGCTCAGGTGGGTTCAGAATGGTGTGCATTTCATGACAGCCCAAATGTGCCTTTTTTGTTGACTGTTGATACTTGGGAGCTGCTTTAAAATACAGCTGCTGCTCACTGACAGCCGCAGCACAGGACATGCTTGGGAGCTGCTTCAAACTACATTTGCTGCTCATGGCACAGCATGGCACGGCACGGCACAGCACAGCACAGCACAGCACAGCACAGCACAGCACAGCACAGCACAGCACAGCACAGCACAGCACAGCTCAGCACAGCACAGCACAGCACAGCACAGCTCAGCACAGCACAGCTCAGGGCTGTGTCTGTTGGGCAAAAGGTTGCTGTGGGCTGCCGTTAGAATTGCGACATTTTCAATGTTGCTGGTGCCAGAAACCGAAGCAGGCTCTCTGGATGCGCATGCAACTGTGTGCACACTTACTTGATATGCCCACTACATAGGTAGTCACACACCACTGCATATGCCAATGCACCTCCTAACAACACTTTCCTAAGATGATTGCCGTACCGCATGAAGCTTGCGGTCCACAGCAGCGCACACAGGCTAGATTCTGCTATTTGACAGTGCCTCTATCACGTACCTTGCGTTTTGTCTGTCGGAGACGCAAACTCTGCCAACTTACTTATGGCTCAGGCTTCCACTACCACTAGTATTTCATGGCATGTTCTCATGATATGCCGGTCGAAACTAAGTGTCTATCTAGCTCTTACCATTGTTACTATTTATTTTTCACCAAAAAACCCTGACCTAATTATATTTTTGTAGCAATTTTTCCAAGTAAAACTCTTGTTATTTTTTTTGGACGCTGCAGGATAATGGGTTGGTACCAATTGTGGAGCCGGAGATGACTCTGGGGGCGGGTGACTACACTATTGAGGACACCTCCTACTGGTCAGAGCGTGTGCTAACACACGTATTCCGCCACTTGAATGAGCACGACGTCATGCTGGAGGGCATCCTTATGAAGCCCAGCATGTGCCTGCCTGGTATGGCCTTACCTGCCATGTGACTATTGTGTGCCTGTCAATGGCAGAAGCTTATGCAGCCATCCCTGAGTCACAGGTTCTCTCACTGTGCATGTTGTCCCGCTGTGTCACTTTATCACATGTCGTGCACCATCAGCTTGTCTTCTACATTTGCCGCTTACCGCACCACCTATTTTCTCTGCCATACATATATTTATATAGTTAGTCATGTCACTGCAGCACTCTCGGCTGTCATAGCACCAAGTGTCTGGTCAAGGGCTAGCCTCGCTGAAGTCTGTGAGGATGTCATTCACCAGTCGTTATCTCTTTTTGTGAGTCCGTCTGTCTGTTGCAGGGCTGGATGCCCCATCAGCCAGCCCCAAGGAGGTGGCTCACTGGACCACCCAGACCATGCTCAGAGGAGTCCCTGCAGCAGTCCCTGGGATCCATTTTCTGTCTGGAGGCATGTCAGAAGAAGAAGCCACCCTGAACCTGCAGGCCCTCCAGGTACACACTTGGCGTCATGGTTAACTCTACTTGATGCTGCAGGCTCCACAGATTTGCTTGTGACGCTCCATTGGGTGCTGCATAGTCTGGCTGCTGCTGTACAATACATGCAGCCAGACTGCAGCAAGTGCTTCATGCCAAAGTTGCTTTGGCACATTATCAATCATGCACCAGGTGCTTGGAATGCATGCTCAATTTGGACAACTTGTTGCTCAACTGCCTTGTGAACCCAGGTGACTTGTGTATTATGAGTGCCACATTGTCAGTTCTGCGCTGCCCCAGCTTTGAGGCCGTGCCTGCCACCTTACTGTCAACACTCTTAGCCTTGGTGCATCTGATAATCGTCCATCATTGACTCTGCTGGTGACCTTGAGTTCCTGCCAGGTCAAAGTGTTGAGTTGAGTACTCTGGTGTGCAACCAGCCCTTACTGAAGCTTCTGGACATTTGCTCAACACCATGCCCCTGAGTTTGAAAGAGCTCAAAAATAAACATTTTGTTCTTTCCAAACTTAACTTGGAACACAAATCTAGTCAGACATCTTGTTTTTCCCCAACAAGGAACAAGCTGACCGGGGCTTTTGTGTGGTGGCATTGCAGGAGGCTTGCCCCAATGCTCCCTGGTCTCTGACCTTCTCATATGGTCGTGCTCTGCAGTCAGCTACACTGAAGGTATGGCACTGCACATTTTGCTGATAGGAGTCCAAATGTGTTCTCAGCATCTGAAGCGTCGTCTGGTTAGTGCTTGACGCAGACTGAAAGTGCATGCAGTGCTTGTCTAGCGCTCCTTATGTGCTTGCCCCTCACACTGTCTCAGTCACCATCTTCAGCTTTACGCCTAAACTGCTGTGTCCTGAGCTTGTTTGTGTTATGGTTTGTGAGTTTGTGAGCTGTCACTTTTGCATATATCTTGGAGTTGTGTGGCAGCGTTTTGGGTGATAGGTTGCCTTGCAAGAGTCAGCTGCTTTGTGCATGATGCTGACTCTGTGACTGATGTTGTGGCCCCCTCCTTGTGCATGATGCTGACTAATGTGGTGCCCGCACCCAGGCATGGGCAGGCAACCCCGAGAACAAGAAGACAGCCCAGGACATCTTGAGCAGCTTGGCTAAGGCCAACTCAGAGGCTCAGCTGGGCAAGTACACGGGGCCCCACCCTGCTGCTGGGGGTGGCAGGATCCTGCAGGCCCTCAGGACAGGCGGCTCTGGGAAGCCTTAGTGTCTCATGTGTCAAGAGTTTGCAGTGCCTCATGCATCCAGTTTTGTCCATGAATTGAGTTCATGTACAGCTTTGCATCAGTTTCAGGCTGGCAAGTATCAGTAGAGTGTTGTGGATGTGAAGTACAACAGCTGTGAACATTGGGGTTCAGTAAGGTAGCACGACTGTGATTGCTGAATTGAAGAGGCACCCTAATCTTTCTTGGGCCATGAGCAACGCTTTAGGACATTGCCAAAGGCCGTGTCACGTGTGGTCTCTGCCAGTTTGATCTGACATGAAAGCTTGTGTTGGGTTGCAGTGTTGAGCGAACCTGAGCAATGCTGTGTCAATCACGGTATGCATTTCTCATCATGCTGAAAGCTGAAGGCAATGCACTGGTCTGTCAATTCTGACCATCATTGCACATGGTCAAAGCTATGCACAGCAGAACTAGTAGTGTATGATACTGAAGATACACATACATTTCAACTTGCCTGATATGAGGCGTGTTATTTCACATGTTTGTGCAGGTTTATAGTTCAGCTATATAGTGCAAGTACATCATTAAATCCGACAGGACAGCTTCTTTCACTCAAACTCAGCATTCTTACAGTTTTCGTAGTTGTCTGAGACAGAAAATGTAGATTGAGAATTCACTTCGAAGTCCTGTGAGTCACAGGCCAGGTCACAGTCACAGGCTGTGAGTCACAGGCCTGTGACAGCTTTTACAGCTTTCAACCCCGAAACGTCTGCCTGATGCATGCTTAAGGCAACAGATGCCGAAGTCGTGATGTACTCATGCTTCGCAGAACTCCCTGACCATGTCCTCAACTCTTGCTTGCGCTTGACATCGTTTGAGGATAAGCTGCGGTGCCAGCAAGTCTGCACCAGCTGGAGGAGTCTTTTTAACCGCTCTGCAGCATCTAGCGACACCTGCGAAACCTCGCTGTGTGATGTATGGGGTCGTATTTTGACGTTGTATGTATCTGAACCAAACGAGGGGCGAGCAAGGACACAGGTTGATGATTTCCAGTCCGAACACGCACGTACAGTCGTATACCTGATAACGACACAAAGACCGTTGTCTGTGCACAATGAGGCTTTTCTGCATTGGATCAGTCATCGAGCAGTGGCTTTTCCCACAGTCCATATCGCCATCAAAGCAGTCTTGCCTGCACAGCTCATGCCTCACCTTGCTGCAGCGTTGAAAGCAGCAGCTGCGTTGGCACCTTCTAGATGGCAACTGCAGCTTGATGCAGGTGAGAAAACAGGGGCAACAAAGCTGCACTTGAGCAAAGCTGATGAACCAGCAAGTCTGCAAGTCTTAAGCAAGCTTGTCCTGACTCACACAGTACCACGGTATGCAGGTTTTGACGTCACAGATCCTCAAATTGGCTATCAACAGCTTGCAGGGGTGGTAAAAGACTGGCAAGCAAGCATAGCAAATATACAGCAACTTTCTTGTCTGACACAATTGACTCATCTGTCCTGTACTGCTAACTCCGAGGTTGGCTTTCTGGAGGAGCTTCAGCAACTTTCCCTTCTGCAGAAACTTACGCTGTCCAGGCTATACGCAGTGCCGAGGCATGTCCACAACTTCAGGTTTGTACAGAGCCTGAGCTTACATGGAATCAAAGAGCAACTTTACAATACTAAGAGCTACACACAGCTTACCCATCTGCGAATCTCTATTCAGAGTAAGGACACCGTGACGGAAATCCTACTGCCAGCTGGCTTTGTTGTCAAGCTGCGCAGTCTGGACATATGGGGTCCTTGCCATGAACATATCATCAATCTCAAAAATCTCACCTTTGCAACTCAGCTTGAGGACATGAGGCTGTACAGCGCATCTCCCCAAAACATTAAGCAATTTGACTTGTCAGCTTTGCCTTTTCTGACACGCCTGCAGCTCATGGACCCAAATTGTGCTTTGCTCCAAACTGTCCCACTATGCAGTAGCTTGCAGAGTCTGTATGTATCAGCTTACGAGCAGACAGCGCTTCCATCAACCTTTTCACTTATGACTCAACTCAAGGTCCTGATTCTAAGAGGATGCAGCTTTGCCCAATTCCCAGCCTGCCTTCTGCACCTGTCCCAGCTTGAGAGCTTGTGTGTCTCCTGCAACAAGCCTGCTTTCCGGCTGAGCAACAGCATACTAGGCCTTGCAAATTGGCCAAACCTCAAATCTCTGGACATCAGTGATTGTTGCGGATCGCAGTTTCCAGTTGAGTCACAGCTGCTTTTAGGTCAGCTGCAGAAACAGCTGAGAGATTGCAACTCATGTTGCAAGTTCAATTCAGGTTGGTGAACAAAATTCTTTCAAGATGGCTGTTTAAATAGCTCGTCAATTCGGGTGAACTACATCTTGCAAAGCTTTGCACTGCCTTGAGGCAGCACAACTTCGCCAAGGACTATGGCACTTAACGTCACCTGGTTCACGTGTACAACATGTAGCCCGGTTGCAACACGCACATCTGGGCTGCAAATCCGAGCAGCACCCTCAGAACGTTGAACGTGCATTGCAAAGGCAATACAGATGTAAGCCGACCATGTCACGTTTCAGTATGAGTGACAAGGTACATGAGCTAATTATTGGCATCTGTAATCATTACTTTTTCCACTGCAATACCAGCTAAGACTGCTTCTGAGGTACTCATAGTTAGACAAACACAACATATGATATAGCATGATATGACATGTCATCATTGATATGAAGGTTCCTACAACATAGCTGAATTGTGATTCCAAGCATAGCATGCACTCAATACCTCAGAGATGCAATTTCAACCTTACAACAGAATCATCAGCAAGCTTCACTCGAGTGGAAAATGAGGATCACTTGTGATGACTTTCCGGCTCGACAACCAAGTGCTACTGCTGCTGACTTAAGCACGCTCTGACGACTCTGGAAATTGTATGGAAAACTCAGCTGGGGGCATTTGCTAGCAGCACCTGCACAGCATCAAGGCAACTTTACAATGTGAGTTGCAGTTTCTCATCACCAGCAGCTTCACAGCAATTGCAACTGCAGACATGACAACAGCATGCAAACACAGCTGATGCTCATGCTTGCGCTTACTAAGCCCTGATAGGCACACAAGCTGCCACTGTTATGAGGCACACAATTGGTGCAGTGGATGGTTTACTGCAGTGCAAAATGGGCTGTCAGCGCTTATTACTTTGAATACTTGGTGTTCTCTGAACTGGAGCAAGCATTGCTAAATAGGACTCATCATATGTGCGGCTGCATCAAATGTGGTCTGTATTCTGTTTGCGTGTCACATATACAGTGAACCCTGCACTCACTTTGATTTCTTTTGCAACATTGCAATGCAGAGTACAGTACCATGGCTCCCACAGAGATGACACAAACGAAACTATGCAGAGAGCTTGCACCAGGCATCAACAACCACAATCGATTCAAGGGTGCATCTCCTCTGCTGGAGCCAAATATGGCATTTATGGTATTCAACAACAATGCTCAAGGTACGATTCAACAGCATTAGCATCAGCAAAGCCTTGGGCGCTTCCTGATGCCAAGCCATTCAATCATTTAATCACATTGTGTACCAGCCTTTGTGAAATTAGACATCTGACCTGCTGAGTTGCAACAAACAACATTTTTTGCATTTTCAGTCATTAGCATCTGGTGTGACAGTGTGCAATGCTTCAAGAACAGGGTGGCAATGAAGCTTGACAGGGTGCCAAGCTGGTAGGGCGCACCTCATATTTGCAAGTAGCAATGATAGCAATAGTTACAGAACGATGTGAACAAACACCAGGTTGCAAGGGGCAAAGGCATGTATGTGCTTGTTCAATATGCAAGACCTTCAGTCACCTGCTATTATAAGACAGCAGCAAAGGATGGGCATCACTGCCTGGCCTGTGTCAACTGCAGTAGGCATTCAGGGAGCCTCCTGCTGCAGCTGTCAGAATGGGCTCCAGGTAGTCTGCCAGCTGCTTCACTGTGGTGGTGTCACTGGTCATGCTGCGGGGAACATCGACCAGTCGGCCTTGCTTGGCCGTCAGGTGGGTGCTGAAAACTGCATGCCCCGTCAACCTGCAGTGTACGCAAGGTGGAGTGAGAAGTGTGTTGTCCTGCAGCCAGCCCGCACAGGCAATGGTCAAACACAGCGGCGATGGCGCACAGTCTCTGGCTACAGGACCAAAATCCCCACAAACAGGACATGAGAACGACATGCCGCTTCTGATGGCCTGCAGTGACATGTACACAAATGACTGGCCACTTCTGGTGGCCTTTGTTGACAGAAATAGCAGATGCAAGAACTGACAGAAAACACATTGAGCAAAAGGCTACGGCCTGTAGTATATGCAAGCATGCTTGCTTGCAGAAGGAGTCAAAAATGTGTTATTTTGCAGGAAGGGCGCACAAGCAAAGGCTCAACGCAAATGCAAATGCACATAGTGCTGGCTACAGAACAGCTACCCATATAACACTAATAGGCCACATGTGGTGCAATCAAGCACACAGATGCAAGAGCTGGCATTATCAGGAGTGGTGCAGTGGTGCACAACCTGCCAGGAGTGTTGTTGATGTAGTCAGGGGTGGACAGCCTCAACATGACTGGCTGAGCTTTGTTGTCCTGCAACTGAAGCACTGCTGGAACTCAATAGCTCTGAATAACAACCATGGCCTTGAAGGAAAGCTGCAGCTGGTTCAGAGCTGCGCACAGCTTACGGTTCCCGTGAAAGGGTGGTTTGTCAGACGCAGGTCTGGGTCCCAGCCTGTGCATCTTGTCTTGCAGGCTGGACCATGCTGACTGTTGTTGGGCAGGTGCAGTTAGAGGAGGCTGCAGCCAGTCCAGAGCTTGGTACAGCTGGGTCAACTGAACATCTGTGACTAGTGCAGGTGCTGACATGACCAGGACTGCCCAACAACACAAGCATCTGATCTAGCATCAGCGCAAACTGTGCCTGTCGCAAATGCCCTATGACTGCTAGACTCCAGGCTGTGTTTGTGTACGCTTGCTGGTCACCCTGCCACCTGTTGGAGCTCAGGAGAAAAGGTGCTAGACTGTCAGTGTCTGCTTGCTTGACAGGCAGTCTCAGCTGAGCACATGCAAGAAGAATGTTGCTGACTTGTTGCGGCCTCGGCTGCTGCCCTGGCACACTGCACAGAGCCACCATCCTGCCCACCATGGACATGACCAGCTCATCCGATGGAGCATGCTTCAGCTTACTCAGAGCCCACATTGTGTTTGCGATGCTCTGCGCGTCTGGAAGCTCATAGGTTTGGCGGCTGTTGAGCAGCACCTTGAAGCGCTTGCATAGAGCATCCAGCACCTCAATGGAAGGTGCAACGGCTGGCAGTGCAACAAGGCTGTGTAAGATGTTGGCCACAGCTTGGCAATTAAAATCTGACATATCTACAATAGCGAGGCGCACACAAACTGCCTTTACCAGTTCCCCTTGGCAAGGGCTCAGCTGAAGTTTAGCACATGCCACTAGTACATTGGCAAACTCCTGCCCAATTGCAACATCCACATTAGCCATGAACTGTAGCGCCAAGCTGTCAGTCATGCCCGGCACCAGGGCACCCGGGTTCAGCCCCAGCTGGGCTGACGACCATAAGAGGTTGGCAGCCTCCCTGGCTCCAACAGCTGGCATCGGGGACTGCAGCCTTTGGCACATGGCAGTCAGGAATTCACGCATCTGATGATGAGCTTGCTGATGTTTCTGCTCAGCAGATTCACCCCTTGCTGTCGTCCATGCCTTGGCTGTGGCTCCAATAATGGCATTGAGGTGCATGTGGTTGATGCAGGACTCGGATCTGGAGCACAATGCTGACATGTCTTTGTAGAAGCTGTTCAGCGCAAGGTCTGACGGACCCCTGACAGACTGCATTAGCTTATCCTTCTGGGCTCTGATGTAGGCGGCTGTGCGACGGCCTTGATCCTGGTGTTGTTTGCGCAAATTCTGCATGGACATTAAGCACATCTACACTGTTTGCAGTCTGATGCATTGACAACAATATCACAGCTCAAGAGCACAGCCACTCTGAAGCCAAATAAGATGATGAGAAACTAACAAGGTAACAGCTTGTGCACCTGGTATTCACCATGGTGTTTGAGTGTTGCTGCTGCAGGGGTTTGTGGCCTGCTGTGCTTGTTGTTTGAGGTGCTGCCTGCAGAGCCACGACACTTGCGTTGTGCCCTGACAACAGCTTTACCCAGAAAATACGTCAATGATTGCAAATGTATTTTGGTGGCACGCAGCTGTTGCAGTGTTGATCACTTTACTTGTCTTGAGGTCTCCTGCAAGCCTATTGGTAAAGGGACAGCTCCCTTGTCATTGCAAGCATGCTTAGGGGCAACCTGGAAAACCCTGCGGTCCTTCCTGCAGTCTTCAAATCTGGTGTAGAAGCCTGTCTGCTCAGGCTTCTGTAGATGACCTTCACTACGACCATGCTGCATACGGATGGCGAGTGTTGATCTGGGCTGGAGGTTATATAATGAGTTAATGTACCACCTCTACGTCAATACAGCCTGGCCTACCTGCTGACTGCCAAGCCAATCTGGCATCATGCCACGCTTGACAGCTGGGCTGGTAGCAGCAGAGTTGCCAAATATCTGTATGAAGGTCGTCACCATCAAGGGCTCGTGCTCTCAGGATAAAGAGTGTATATTGACACAGCAGAGACAGAGGCCTTACTTGTCATGAGTTTTGCTGGGAAGGGGCATCAACAGCAGGAGTTGTGGTCTGTGAGTCCCTTTTTGGCCCTTTCAAAGGGTTTGCAGCCCAACCACACAGCTGCTGTATCCTGCAGGTCAACGAACAAATCCAATTCAAATCATCGCACTACGATTGGCGAAATGGTGAAGGTTGTGCCGTTCGTGCAGGACTCTCACCCCTTTAGAGCTGCACCTGCGTGCTGTGAGGCTGGCTTTATTTGCAGTTAAACAGTAGCGAGGTGCAAGCGTAACATTATGCGACTCCTCTGCTTATTGACGTGATTGACACTGCGGGTTACACGCCACAAAAGGGCGCTCGTGCAGATGTGCTTTTTGCAAAAGAAGCACAAGCGGCTCTGAAACCAGTCTGTAATGGCACCAGTAGATAGAGACATCTGTCAATTAAGACAGCAGTCTTGACGCTTGAGGCAGCTGCAGCAACTCTGCTAGGAGTACAGCAAGCTCGCTGATAGTGTAGTCACATGAACACGGTTCCATTTTCTGGCTGCTTTGTCAGACTGAGTGTTGCAGTTGCTGCCTCTTTGTGGGTTGGATCTACCAGTTTACAACATATTAGGAATTCAGTTTTGCGTAGATTTTACAGCAAGCCAAGCCTGCCAGGGTACCGTTGCTGGCATGGTTGTGAATATGGCCGAAGACGCCCAACAATCCAATCTCTGAGAGCTGGATCAGATCTAGATTCTTGACTTTGCAAACTGAACAAAACTATGTTGAAACGCATGACAATATCAGGCTTTGTTTCTCGTAGTAAAACACGTCTCTGATGCACATAATTCCTTATACACATGTCCATGGACACTCATTTGGTTTCAGCAAACAGGACTAGATAGGCCGATTTGTTCACCAGCGTGTTGCAAGCAGAGTAAGCGACCGCATAAGTCATTCAGGTTGACCTTGAACGGTCTAAGGAGCTTCTGCACTGCTTTACCGTGAACGCCTAGGCTAGAGCTGCCAATCAAGCTCTTGCCATCCCGCAGACTCCCACACGCTTACTACATTTGGCAACCTGCATCATGGTTAGCAGCCATGAAGATCAGTCTGCAACCTGTCAATGGCCAATGCTGCTTCTGCACAATCAGTGCACATGACACACAACATTGTCAGTGCTATAAACATCATATGCAACTGAGGCCTTGAGCCCAGCCAGACAAGCTGCTGACTGCAGAACTGGCCTGGCACAGAAGCAGCGCGACATGCTAGCTCTCTTGAGCAACAGTGGTGAAAGACATGGATCTGACCAGCTGCCACCTGCTGGGCCGGCCACTGCAGCGTGATCATCATCTATTGGATGTAATCAAAGACAAGCTTGTTGGGTGTAGGGCATGCAGTGCCACATTGACACTCTGTGCTGCTTTGCAATATTGTCAATACATACACCGCTAGGTAAATACATACAGCGCTGGTCAAACCTTGCTTGCATGAAGGCTTGCCAAGCTTGTGACATGCATAAAACACATGTCAATGGCAGTAAGCATCCCGGGATCCTCCTGCCTCAGCTGTCAAGATGGAGTCTGCCACTTACTTCATGTTAGCCTCTAGCCCAAGCAGAGCAACCCAAGCACATGACCATCACGTCAAGTGTCTGAGGAGCTGCCTGCCTGCAAGGCACATGAGTGTTGCATGTATGCCATGCACATGGGTCTAAGTCAGCATCAGGCATGCACACATGGCTTAAGCTGCTAGGCTAACTGTGCCATGACAAGTCAGATTACCTGCCAGTGTTAATTTGTCTGTCTCGTCACTCGCTTGACTTACAGAGTGCACAACTGCCCATGACTTGCAACAGACGCGAGCGCCAATTTGCAGCTTGTCAGCAGCAGCTTTGAGGCACAACATGTAGCCATTGCTAGCGTGCAAACTTCTGCTGAGCAGTACTGCAGCACGATCTCAACCTGCATTGAATAGAGACCAACGTATTGTGCATGACAGCACACATGCAGCAAGGACTGCCCAGCATGTGCTGGGGTCAAAAGAAAGGGTATGCAAGGCCATAGCAACGCGCACGCTGCTCTGTGAAGCTGACAACACATGCACGCACAGACATTGATAGGCACGCCAGGACATCGTTGAGGAGGCTCTGCTTGCCTGATGTCTTGCTAAATTGATGGCGGTATGCATCGAGAGAGCCTCCTAGTATAGCTGTTAAGATGGAGCAACCACCTGCAGCAAAACAGCCCCAAGCCTGGTCAGAAAAGTACCTACCAACCATCCCATGCAGGAAGCTGGTGCCTGGAGAGCTGACTGCTTGCTTGTCTGCAAACACGGGATCAGAGGGGGTCATATGGCTTAATACATGTCTGCCTCAAACAGACATCAGACAACTGAGGCTGATAGCTGAACACTGCCAGTGTCGGGTTGCACAGCAACTTTGATGCAATGCATTGCGTATGCAACACTGCAACTGAAATGCAAGGTGGCTAGGGATGCATGTGCATAAAGACTGACAGTCAGTCACCAATGTTGTGGCTGCTGCAGCTGAAACCAATGTACCACATGCCTTCAAAATTTGTGTAATGACAATCATTGCCTATCAAGACAGGGGTTGCAAGCTTGCCTGCTGACAGGCCAGTTGCTTACGACTGGATTGGTACTTGCGACAATCATTGTTCTGCTGCTGCTGCTGCTGCTGCAAGAGGAGCTCAAGGCCAAGCTGTCCACGGTCCGTATAGCTTAAACGTGGGAATCATTGACACGAATTGGCATGCATCAAAGGCGGTAGGCATTTAGGGACCCCCCCGCTGCTGCTGTCAGGATGGGCTCCAGATACTCGGCCAGCTGCTCCACCGTGATGATGTCATTGGTCATCTTGTAGGGAATATCGACCAACCGGCCTTGCTTTGCCATCAGGTGGGCGCTGAAAACTGCACGCCCTGTCAACCTGCAGTGTAAGCAAGGTCGCTAGCAGAAGATGTTGTCTTGCAAAAAAGGGCGCTCAAGCAAAAGCAAACCACAATGGCAAAGGCACACAGTCTCCAGCTATAGGATGAAGGCCCTACACAATAGCGCCCAGGAATGACGTGCCACTTTTGGTGGCCTTCATCGACAAAAAACTTGCCCTACTGTTTACTTGGGAATGACAAGCATCTTTAGGTGCCTTGGTTTAAATTACATGCAAATGCAAGAGCTGGCACAAATAACCTGCAGTTTGCTGACAGAGAGATGCAAGTACGACAGCTGGCAAGAACAACATTGAGAAGACTGGAGCAATCAATTAAGGAGGAGCATGACCTGCCAGTAATGTTCCTCAGCTCTGAACATGTAGTCATGTTCAGCCCTGACTACATGTTGGTGATGTAGTCAGGGCTGAACAGCCTCACAATGACTGACTGAGCTTTGTTGTCCTGCGACTGAAGCACTGCATCCACCCAGTAGCTCTGAATGAGAACCTTGGCCCTAAAGGAAAGCTGCAGCTGTTCCAGAGCTGTACAAAGTTTGTGAATGCCGAGCAAGGGTGCCTCTGGTTTGTTAGGCGCAGGTCTGAGTCCTAGTCTTTGCGACTTCCCTTGCAGGCTGGACCATGCCGATTGTTCTCGAGCAGGCGCAGTTGGATGAGGCTGCAGCCAGTCCAGAGCCTGGTACAGCTGATTGAGCTCAACAATTGTCAGGGATGGAGTTGCTGACATGTCACCAGGAGTGCTAGACAAAGCTAACATCTGGTCTAGCAGCAATGTAAACTGTGCTTGGCGCAAGTGCCCTGTGACTGCTAGACTCCAAGCTGTGTTTGCATATGCTTGCTGGGTGGCCTGCCACCCGTTGGAGCTCAAAAGAAAAGATGCTAGACTATCAGTGTCTGCTTGTTTGACAGGCACACGCAGCTCAGCACATGCCAGCAAAAGATTGCTGATATTTTGTGGCGTTGGCT
>JAABUK010000535.1_pt1 | contig 78360 bp, 93 predicted proteins | sample 5559141 | NCBI WGS metagenome assembly JAABUK01 (sample SAMN10711869, study PRJNA513367) | rock metagenome | isolation source: Antarctica rocks | place: Antarctica: Victoria Land, Pudding Butte nord | collected 2016-01-03
AACTTGATCACGTAATCCCCAGTGATGAGCTGACTCATGATACCAAGGCAGTTGGGGATGCAAAGGAATGCTGCAATGTACAGCAATGCAAATGTTTGGATGCAGACTTTTGACTGCTGCTGTACACGAGCGGACAACTTGATACTGCAAGCGGTTGAGCACCATCAGCCCGACTGGCACACTGTAAATCTGGAAGAACCTGCAGTCGATATGCAACAGATGCAAAGCCAGGCAGATGCTTATGGGTGTACAATTTTTGAGAAGTCTCTTCCTTACATCAAGTCAAAGGTGGAGAACAGGCAAATTTAAGGAAATGGCATGAGCTTAACATGTCAATCATAAAGAACTCCATCTGAACTCTGAGAAGAAGATAGTTTTACAATGACATGGAGAGCTGCAGTCTGATACAGCATGTATTTGCAGCTCATAGAGATATCATGAATCCATGTACATCTTTTGACTGCTTCAAGCACAGATCATATCAGTCTGCTGTGTCTTCATGAGGATGCACTGTTGTAGTATTGTTTCCAGATTTGTCAAGTGTCTGCCTCACTGCTTTTCTGCAAGAGAACTTGTGACATTCACCATTGGTGACGAGTTCAGCCCTTTCAGATAGAGCTGTGTAGCTGTGCAGTGTGCATAGGCTTGTTGGCATGAATGATGTAGCTGAGAACTACCTGGTAGCAAGGCAAGAACCAGGTGCAGCAGGGAGAGAGCTAGCAGTTGTGTGCTGACATTGACAACAGGCCATGATGTCAGCTGATGAACATGAACACACTGGCACCATTGACAACACAATGCACCTGGTCAAACAGATCGATTGCTGCAGATTCACATTGAAATGTTGCTGCTCATCCACAAGTCTGACTCTAGCAACACTGAATCCCCAGTCGCTTGTACAATATATACTCCATACAGCACTGCTGACAATGGGTGCTTTACGAGGACTCACAGTCACAAAGAGCATAGCAAGTAAGTCGCATTGTACCTAGTCTTGGGAGCTGCTGGCAGTAGTGAATGAGCTGCCTCAGGCCTGCTGAATTCAACACAGACTCAGAATGAACAAGGAGCGATTACTGCAGAATCAATGCTGGTTCAGAAGCCCAGCTGACTGCTTGTAGTGATACAGATGACTAAAACTAAACATAGAAGTCGCTTTGCCGACTCTGAGCTCCAGCTTGCTTCAGCTTCTTCATTATGTTGGTGTAGTACTCTTGCAGGTATGACTCCAAAGTTGTGATGCTACTAGGGTCCACATCCAACATCTTGTATGTCTCCTCCATTGGTGCACTGAATGTCTCGCTGCTTGACAAAATATCTGCAAAGGCCTGCAAAACACAAAGGTTGGTGGAAATGGCCCAGAGACAAACCCACTGCTGTCAACAAGACTTTGCACCAAAGCAAGCATGCTGACGCAGCAGCATCCAGAAAGCACAGCTGCCGATCACAACCTGACATCAGGACGCAGCACATGTTATGAAACACAGAGCCTTTCTGGCCTTGCTGCCACTAGTTGTACCATCTTTCATGACATAACAATTGCACGAATCTAACAGAAGCAAGTGGGGGTCTTCATACCAGTGTTGACTACAAGCCTCACTAGTCTGTCTTTTTGCAATTTAGAAATTGATTGTATCTTACCAGCCGGTCAGCAGCATCTCTGGCCCACTGGAAGCTCTTCAGGATGTTTCTCGTTGACTTCAACAACCACACTGGGACACGTGTCACCTACAAAATCAATCCAACTCACAACACCCTCCAGTTCACAACACCCCCCCAGTTCAGAACATCCTCCAGAGGCATGCACCACTTTCTGTCATTCAGCTCATGACACAGTTGAAGAAGCATGCCATTGCAAACATAGCCGCATGGCAGTACAAGCATAGACAGAACAGATGCAACAGCAGCTGGGCTGACTTACATCTGCTTCTGCATCAGCATACTTCTCACACAAGGCAATGACTTCCTCAACTGTCCAGGCTTTGGGTCCTGCCAAGGTCATGGTCTTGCCCTGAGTAGCATCACTCCTGCACAGCACCAGTCAAACACAGGTCAAGTCTCTACTGATGCTTGATGCTGACAAGGGGCTCCCACAAGGCATGTCTGATACTACGATATGACAAATTAGCTGCAGCAATGTGCAACCATAGCTGTGACGTAGTACACGCAAGCCAGGACAACAATAACAGCCCATCAGCTATCTCCTTTTGCGGCCAATGCACTTCCTTCAAGTGAAACTCTTTGACGCTGCTCCAGTTGCGCACATGGTCTTATGTGCAGAATAGTCCACTTTGCTCAAGGTGCAAGTCACTTCCCTGACAGAATACAGCCTAGACAGTATGCAGCTGCACTGCGCAAGACCAGCATCAATGCAATTATTCCTTGTGGCAAGCTGCTGCACACTGCAGCATTGGCAATAGTGTCGCACCTGAGGGCAGCAAGAGCCATCCTGGCGACATCCTGACTGTCTAGGTATGCTGTCTTGGTGTCATCGCTGGTTCCCCACACCTGCTTGTCTTCCAATATTGGCACCGCATAGTTGCCAATGATAGCCTGCGCATGGCGTCTGACATCAAGAGGAGTCTAATTGCACATCATGACTCTTGACGGCAATGCAGCAGGGTTTGGAATAATGCAACACTCACGAACAGATCACTATGGGGGCAAACAATGCTGCTGCTGTGCTCAACTAGGGCAAATATGACTGAGAGTAGTGGTTTAAACAGGTGAACACAGACAGCTAGCTGAACAATGCATCATGTCAAGGCTGCTAGCATGCAATGTCAGAAGTGGACCTGCATGAAGCCGCACAAGCGGAAGATGGTGTAGTTGAGACCGCTGTCTGCCAGATACTGCTCAGTGCACGTCTTCATTTGCATCAGAGGCACCTCAGGATGTTTGTCACAGTTGTGGATAGAGAAGAACATGTATCTCTGGATACCCATTGCCTGCAAGGCAGAGCTTGCTGTGATCAACAGATGCAGAGTATGCATGCCAGACACGTCTCAACTATGTTTCGGGAGCTTTTTGGCATGCGTAGCTGTTTCCTGTATCTGTGACAGAGCTCAGAGAGCCTGACGCTGCATGTGTTGCACAAGACATGTCTGAAACAGCTAAGTCATGGCTGGGAGTTGGAGCACACTTGTTCGTATAAACAGCTGTACTCTGACTCACATCCGCATACTTCTGCTTTGTGCTTGTACAGCATCATTCGCATCACCAGGAATGACTACAATGCAGCTACCATAACGATGCAAATCTTCTAGTATGCAACAGGCAAAAGCATGCTACCTGTGCACACTGTATGAGGGCAACCTTGCCATCCCAGTCAATCTTCTGGGCTGACTCCTCAGGTCGAGCTGTGGCGCAGTCAACTACAGTGTGTATGCCAACAAGGGCAGCAGGGATGGAGGTGGGATCATTCAAATCAACCTGCAACAGCAAATTAGGCTTACAAAGATTGTATAAAGTCTGTTGAACTGAGACGGCAAGGATGGTGTGTACCTGTACAGTGGTGGCTCCCCAGTCTCGTAGGAAATCTGCAGGGGTTTGTCGAGGCCTGACGGTGCAGCGCACATCATACCCAGCATCAAGTGCTTTCCTTACAACCTGCCTCCCAAGGGTGCCTGTGCTGCCTACTACAAGCATGCTGTCCTTTGGCACAGGCGTGCCCTGTGCAGCTGCTTGCACTTGCAGCAGACATCCTCTGTTCTGCTTGTGAGCTGCAGTTACAAGAACTGTTCGAGCTGATAGTCAATAGTGCTTCTCAGTGCATTGACTGATCCAGCAATTGACAGGTAACCGGGGTTGACCCGCACCTTTGCCAGAATTCACAGATGAGAAAGGTTTGCAATTTCCAGCAAAACGTCTGTCAGAGCGCGACTTTGATGTTTGCACACGCTGTGGGGCACGCCCCACGGTTTGACTGCTGCATGTACGGTGCTGGCATGGTTGCGCACTTTGCACAAAAGTACCCGCAATTCCTTCCATGCTTTCAAGACCTAGCTAGCAGGTCAGAACAACCTCACACAGCTATGTCAAAGGTAGATCTGCCAAGCTCCTGAACGCCTGGCTACGAAATGCTTGCATTCACATTCCGTCTATGCACAATCTGTCTGGCGTATTGTTGCATCAGGCCTAGACCCCAGCATTGAAGACTTCCATGCCTACTGCTAGCAACTAATGCATTTGGTGACTGCAGTGTTTGATAGCTTCCTTGGAGTTGTCTATACCGGCTGCAGGGGATTTTGTTGTGCATGCATGCGACGTGAGTGATCACAACCTCAACATTTTCGGCGTCCACGCCATCTTTCGTGACAGCACTAACTGCACACCCAATCAACTAGGCCGGTGATACATTCCACCGGTCATGCGGGTCGTTCGTTGGCTGCCCAAGCAGTGCTTGTTGGCTGTTGTTGTCAGTGCTGCGCTGCTGCAACCTGGTCTGTCAGGCAAGTGCCAATTGTGCAATTTTCTAGTGCTGTTGTGTGGTTACCAATGACTGGTTGTGCGAATCTGTGTCTTTGAACACTGTCATGGCCTTTGCCTGTGCAGACAAGCCTTTTCAGACAGCTGACAAGCTAGCGGCAAAATATGTCGTCGGCATAGAGAGGGATGGTGAGCAATCTTTGCATAGGTGTCCAATCATATCCTTTTGCATCTGCTGACATGTTGTGCATGCAGGAAACATTGTTGACAACAAAGAGGAGGAGTCTGGCTTTGGCCAGCATATCAGGATGACAAATAGCACAGGACATGCTTTTGACTGCCTGCTACCCTCGCCGTCTGGAGATGCATATCTGGACACAGCAGACAACAAGGTGCTCAGGTGCATGACCTGCATACTATGCAACACTTTGCGCTGCTGTTGTGTTGGGGTAGAAGTTGGCTGCTCTGCTTGAGACTGTGCACCCATGGCCCATGTCGCTGCAGGGTGACACACAGCAACAGGAGTTGACATCTGAGCAGGTGCTGAGCACATTGAGTAAGCCATTTTTGAAGTTTCACGCCGGCCCTGATCACTTGAGTGTTGTTGGTCTACAACTCTGCTTTCTGCTTGAAATGTCAAGCACATGAGCTTTGTCATGCCCTAGACAACAATGTGCGCCGTGAGCAGGTGCGCGCTGTTTTTACCGTCTGGAAGACTGGTGGACATATGAGCTGTGCTATGAGAAGCATGTTCGCCAGTTCCACAGAGAAAAGGAGGTCTTGAGCTCTGAATACTCCCTAGGAGTTTATGAAGGGGAGCCTGCAGAAACAGACACCATGCAGGCAAGTGTGCACCAGTTTTATGGATGCGTCCGCCCTTGGATTTGCATGGAAGGTCACACCTGTCAAGGCAGGTTGTGAGGCAAGTGTAGTTCTGTGCAGGGTTCTGTAAGTGAAGCCAACAGTGGTAAATATGTCAAGCAGTTGTACACGCATGGCGACGCCTGTGATCTCACAGGTCAAACCCGTCAGACCGAGGTATGCCTGAGCTGACAGGCCTCCACCACTATCCTCAACTGTGGCCTCCATTGTTCACACCTTGTCAGGGTTGACCCACATGCACTGTAGCTGCTACAGATACATGCATCTTGCAGATGGCAAACTCAGCTGGAGACATGTGTGCATCATGCCACATGTTTTCATGACAGGCTCGTGTTGACTGACATTGCTGTTGCAGGTGAGGTACTCTTGTGGCGAAGGAGGCCAGGAAGCCATTCTGTCCATCAAGGTACATTTCCTTATTTTGCCCTGCCCACAACTTCAGTGTGTGGGCTTACCAGCCGGGCCCCTTTTGTTTGCTTCCACCCCACCGCTTTGCTTCATCACTGATGGTCGTAGACCACAAATCACCACATAGCACAGAACAACAAGCATGAATGTTCACCATCTGCTTGCATCTATCCCTGTGACAGGCTACATCACACACCTTACGCCATGATCAGACTACCACCGGCTGTCCCTTGCTGACAATGCTGACTATGTGACCATTGTTTCCCCTGCAGGAGCCTTCCACTTGTCACTACGTGCTGAAGGTGGCAGTTCCAGGCCTGTGCCAAATGCCTACTTTTCGACAAGAGGCTGAGCCTGTTACTCAGATTGTATGTAAAGCTATTGGCAGCCCAGCAGCAGCCCAATCTAGTGTAGTATCAGACACTCAAGGCAAGCAGCAGCAACAGCTAGATGCAGAACAAGATGTGCAAGACGTAGCAGACCTGGTGTCTGAGATCATTGCAAATGGCACTGAACAGGTATGCTTTGGGGATTAGGTGCGGACTCATGTATGAGCATGTCACTGCTCACTTACTTTTGTGCTTGTTCTTACTTGAAAAAATGAGACAGTCTTCAGCGAAGCTACAACCCTTGACAGCTTGATTTTGATCTTGGTCTGCTGCCTGCAGGCATGAAGGTTGGCACCATAAATGTAGGCTGCAGTAGTGCGACTGTGGCACAGCTGCTGAATGCTGTCTGACTCCTGTATGTGAAACAATCATGCCTGGTCGCAATTTTAGGCCATTGCAATTGACATCAAGGCCACAAGCAACAACATCTGAAGGCATGGCTTTGGCTGCAACCTGAGCCTTCTTTGCAGGGTTTGTGTTGGAACTATGATTATTAAAGCCTTGATGCAACCATTATGGTAGCACAATGCTTTGGCCTGCAAATGTCTCGTCTCAGGACCAGAACGGTCAGGAGTAAAAGCATTTGTTGCAGTCACCCCACTCTCCATATGGAGTTCGATGCACGATACAGGACGAGCCAGTCCAACAGTAGGCTGTGTGTAGCTACACAAGAGTGTGTCTGAGGTTTTACTGAGATGAAGGGCTGGCAGCTCCGAGCTCAGCATCAATGGAAAAATCCCAGAATCATGTGATAGTCACTTAAGAACACTCAGCTCACTAGGCAGCTCAGCTTTTGCATAAACTAGCCTAGTCTGTTACACAAGCCAGCTTGAAGCCCCAGAAGAGCCTGTGCGAGTTGTTGGAAGGGACTATATGCCGCAGCTACCCCTTGTGTGATTTCAGCGTGAAGATTGCAGTCAGGTGTCAAAATGTTGCCTCAGGATTTAGCAGACACCAACTTCCTTGGTCTGCATGCAGCAAGATGAGTAAATCTGCAGCTTGAGCTGCAGCATCTCTGCCAACAACCAGCAGTGTAAACTTGTGCAAAAAGAAGCAGTGCCAGCATGACAGACATTATAGTCCTTGCGAAACTTTGTCCTTTGGCCCATCCTTGCTTGCCCTGAAGCAACAGCCAAACGGCCCAAACGCTCTCTGCTGTCAGGTGTGCGCAAGCAGGGGCAATTTGGTCCACCAACAGGACTCCCTGACTGCAGGTGCAGGCAGACAACACCGTGGCAGAGTATGTGAATGAGAAACAGCTTGACAGGACAAGAATTGCAACATCACGCCTACAAAGAACAGAAATCAGATGTTTGACTGTCTTGCAGGCCGGCCAAAGTCACGAGCACCGTAGCCCTCTCTGTCTCTGAGTGCTTGAGCAGACCATTGGCTGAACCAGGCGCCTTTCGGGGCATCTTGCAGGTGCGCGCCAGCCTCTAACAGCCTGTGCAGAGTTGCCCAGATGTGTGCAGCGAGCGAGTGGGCGTGCTTGCTGTCTATTCCTCATACACTCGCTTGCCCGTCTAAGGCACGAAGTTGCGTGATTGTTCTGACGAGCAGTCCTTTCGCACGTGAGGTCCTCAAAGGTCAGGCTGTCTGTGCTTTGCCATCCACGAGAAATGAGCTCACGCAGACTCTTGGCCGCGAGTACGCACAAAAACCTGCAGACGACAAGTGCTTCTGGCGCGCTGAAGTGTCACGCCGTCAAGGCCAGGAGCAGGCGAGAAGACGGTAGCGCAGGCGTTGAACGAAGTTGCCTGCTTACGGTATATATTTGAAACAATTAAGCTTATAACAAGTGTCTCTGGGTCCCGTGAGACTCCGTCGATAGGCAGGAGCGGGAGCGGGTTTAGGCCGTGACACCAGATGCTGGGGTCCAATCCCAGGCTGCAAATTTTTGCCCTGGCAAGCCAGTTTTTTCGATTTTTAATGCTTCGTGCCTGCGCATGACAGATCTCTTTGCGTGCTACTGTTGTTTCGCATGGCACACAAAGCAAGAGCCTCTTTGCTTCACGCTCCACATAAGACTCCTAACTTCTGGCATATTCGAATTCATTTTATAACTTACAGTCTGGCGGTAAAGCCTCTGTAGAGTCAGGCAAGGGGACTCAGCTTACTAGTTAGCTCAACTTTTACTTGGAGTAGCTTAGTGTCTTACCTTCTTTCCCACTTAGTCTCGACATCCTCAATGGAAGCAAGCTGGATTTTTTCAAAATACACCTCATATGACAGCAAAGATCGAGTGTGAAGTCCAGCTGAACGCCGTCATCTAGTCTATTGGTAGTCAGGGTTGGTTGTCCATCAGACACCAAGGGGGTGACGATTCCCCAGCGTAATCCGCGTTACTAGAACGATAAAGTACGCCAGAGCTGCGTGAAAGACAAATGTGAACGGATGTTAGTATAAAGTAATCTGAGTAGGTAGCGACAGCAAGCAGCAAACACAAGCTCAATGGGCTATGGTGTCCAATAGGTACTGAAACTGTATATTGCAGACACCAAGTGGACTTGGATATGAGTTCCAAAATGGACAGTGGGCACTTGCAAACAGCCCTGATGCATCTATGTCATTTTGACCAAGCAAGCCGTGCAGAAGCTGAGGAGAGTGAACCAAGTTATAGACCCTCTGTACATTTGTAGTTGAAAGTAAAGAGGGGGTACATGCAGGAGTGGGCCTAGCTGCAATGTGATGTCTTGAGATACTCCTCAAGTGTACAGCATTTCCCTACAATGTTGCAAACCCTTTGCTGTTTCAAAATTGCATGGGGATGACTTGCTGCTTTGAATATATAATGCTTTTGTGGCTCTAAGATTCTGTAATATAGTGTCTGGTTTGGAATGCTTTAGAAGTTGCTTACTAAAAGAAATAAGAGGGGAAATATGTATGAAGCCCAGCCATTACCTTGTTTGTGCACTTATCAAAGATTGCTCGCCTGCGCAATGACATCTGCAAAGCTCACATGACAGCCGATCGACCAGATCAGCCTATCAAACTGGCCAGCAGAACAGATCGCAGGAATCTGCAAGATCAGCAGGTTCAACTGCCCAACTCAGCGACTTCATACAATATTGCAGCCCATCTCATGCTTTGGAGACGCAGTGCGCAAAGAACAACGTGAAAATGTTGTTATAGAGGGCAGCCAAGGCTTTAAGGGGTATGAGCCAAGCGGCAACGTCGATCTTTTTGGTCAGACACGGCGAGGTACAGCCTGCACTGATGGCTGTATTTCGACGTATACAAGTTTGCTACAAAAAGGATGCATAAGCACTTCCTGTGCAAGTCTGGCCAGTGTAAACTTCCCAAGTATGCCTCAAACAATGACTGTCTGAGCCAAGCTGCAGACCGCCTGGAACCTTCAACAGCGGCTTCAGGGACAATGCCAGGAAAATCCACCTCTCAATACAACAGGAGAGCGGCAAGCACAAGCTGTGAGTCCAGTCCCTGGTCAGTGTTGCTGCAACATTTAGCACGCTTTGTCAAGCAAACCGCCTTTTACAAAACAGATGCCAGTGTCACCAACAATAGTCTGATGTTGCAGCTGGCTGAAAGGCTGTCATCACTTCCAGTGGCAGCCATCTACTCATCTGACTTGCAAAGGACAATGCAGACTGCTCATTATGTTGCAACAAGGCTGGAACATATGCAGGTCTGGTCAGCTGCTACTAAACTGTGTTCCACATCATGCATGAGGTCACTTGCTGCTGCTCTGTTTGCCCGGCAACTTGTATGTGTGTCAGCAGGTAACATCCGTGATAGACTTGAGGGAGCGGCATCTGGGAGTGTTAGAAGGTCTGACTCGCTTTGAAGCAGCACAGCAGCATCCTGCAGACTTTGCCAATTTGTCTGGGGCGCCAGATGCAAAACCACAGGCATGTATTAACCCCATATGCTATGCCTGCATGGATCTATGCTACTAAAGTCCTCCAAAGTTTATTGGCAGCATGCAGGGTGGTGAAAGCCAGAATGAGGTAGCTCAACGGGTTGTCACAAGGATTGAGCAAATAGCATCACAGCATCCAGGCAAGACACCACATATGTTCTACAAACAGTCCTGGGCCAATACTACAATGTCCAGATCTGCATGATCAATGATAGCAATTGATGCGGTTGCTGTGTGATGCACAGGTCAAACAATCCTGCTGATATTACATGGAGGAGTATTGCATGCTTGCTATCGGCATGCAACTGGTCATATCTTTCACGGAAGAAATGTCAATTGTGCCATCAATGCTGTCAAGGTTGAAGGCAAAAAGTGGAGTTTGGTCACCTGGAATGATGCTGATCATCTGCACAATACTGGCTTTATGGCTAGTGCTTTTGGTGGTGGTGGTGAAGGGGGCTGACCTGCCTCCAGATCTTTGTTTGCGATTTGTATTCAGTCTTTCGTGTACTGTGTGCAATGGCGTAAATGGACAAGCAACGTATTGACGGTGAAGAGTGCTATTTCATGTCACACAATGGTAATATGGCAGGTCTATGAGGCAGTATTGACTGTATAACGTACACATCAGCAGCAGTTGAGCAGGTCAAAACATCAATTCAATGACAACATTTCAAGCGCACAGCATATATAAAAAAGCGGCACATGAATACCAGGATGGATCCATTTCCTTGATAGACTTGCAGAGTAAACGCCCCTGTCAGGTATACAGCTACATGTTGTAAAGCAAAATCCCACATTGCGCATTAGATGCCCCTTGACTCATTGTACCCTGCTACACTACACACATCTTCACATAAAGCTTGCTGCAGGTATGACACACATGCCTTATGCCTTTGTACAGCAACCACAACAAAACATTTTTTGCCAAAATCTTCTCTGCTGCTTCCCTACTGGCATAGGCTTGGTGTCTGGCAATATTCCTGTGGACAACTCCTCTGTTGGTGCCAAGGCTGATTTCTGTTGTGAGACAGAGTTATTGACCTTGGCTGGTCCACTACCAGCTTGGACAACAATGATACTGGCTGTTGCGCCACTCGGCTTGGTAACATCGGTCTTGTTGTCTGCCTCAGAAACAGCTCCTTTCTTCCCCAGCAATGTGGCCTGAGATGCGACGCCATTTCTAGTTGCATCTGGCATGGCCATAGTGCTGCCCATGTGTGGTGCTTCTAAGCTGTTCAGGGTTCCCTGAATGATTGTGCGGTCACTCTGCATATGAGCTGCAGTGCTGCTGTGCACTGGCTCTGCCCCATTTGCTGCAGTACCTAGAGAGGAGGTGCTAGAGGTCACGCCTGCAGCATCTGCACTTGATCTCTGAGCATCCTGGAAGCTCTGAGCAGCAGTTGAGTCCTGAGCAGCCCTTGAGCTCTGAGCAGCACCAGAGGCGTGTGTCCACTCAGAGACATGAGTCAAACGCGGTATCTGAGCCTGACTATTCACATCGCTGCTGCTTTGCGGGTTGATGCAAGACTGAGCAATATCACTGCAATGGTCTGTGCCAGCATCACCACTGCTGCCAGTCACAGCCCGAGATGACGCACTCCTTGTAACAGCGCTGTGCTCACATGCTTCCCAACCAGGCTCCACAGCATCTGCACCCGCTACAGCCACTCCCAAAGATTCCAACAGAGCCTTGTCTTGCTTGTTCTTCTCCTTCAAGAACGCAGGAGTGATTGCCCCCGTGCTGACACGCCTGGCTGGCGGACTCTTGCTACTGCTTGCTGTGGTTGCTGTCGCCCCTGTTGCCTCAGTAAAGCTTCTAAAGTTGGTCCTCACCTCTGCAAGGGAGACCCGCTGTCTCTGTTCCTTGCTGGGCTTACGGGTGGCTGGGACTGCCACCTCAGACAGGCTGATGCCTCGCTGCAGGGCTGTATTCTGCAGCAGATTCGCCAGCTGGCTGAACTTGCTGCGCAGCTGGGAGCTTTGACTGGCAAGGGGCTGGACAGGCTGCATGGCCTGCAACTTGGTTTGCCCCTGGTTGTCACTACCAGCCTGACTGGGAACCTGTGCACCTGCAGCTACAACAAGGCACAATGGAAGTTTGTTCTTTGTGGTCCCAGGCAGATTCTTCAACTTGACTTCCCTATGTCTTGGGAGCAACAGACTGGCAAGACCACCTTGCCCTGTCTCTGGCATGATGATGCAAAAGTTAAGTCGCACATGACTTGTTCAAACACTGGAGCGTGATAAACTCTGTTTCACTGCAGCCATGGACGCAGCCTGCTTAAGCCTGGGCAGTATATACCTTGTGATGGTGCAGAAGGCCTGGTGGTGGTAGCCTTCACAAAGCTTGGGTAGGCAGCAGCTGCAGTGCCCTGTCCCCTCAGCGGTGCAGCAGCAGGCCGCTTGGCAGGCAGTATTGCATGCTTGCTGGTCTGCACTGGCTTCAGCTTGGCTCTCTGCTGCTGCAATGTGTCCACAGCATTATCTGCCATGTGAGTGTCACTTGGACTGCCACTCCTGCTGTTGGGGGAGCTGTCAAGGGATGTGGCTGGACGCAGATGCAAGCGCTGCTGTTGCCATGGCACAGCAGTTGGCCTGCCATGCTTGGACGGTTCATCTTGAAGAGAGCTGCCTAGATGGTCGACTTTCTGCTGAACAACCTGAAGCCATACAGGGCTGCTGACTGATACAAGCTGTTGGACAGCAGTACATCTGTCAGAAACATCTCTGCAGGTTGAAGTTGTAAGCACCTGTTGGGCTGACTGATAACAGAAGCAGATGAAGACAAACAAGGCAGGAGCAAACACAAGCAGGAATTTTTTAAGATACAATGTTGCTCATTAAAATGACAGCCACTTGCAGATGAATGACACAGGGATGCATTGCTAGCTTTCGGCATCACAACCATGCTGAGCAGAACAGAAGCCCGTTGCCTTGCGTTAGCAGCTTACCTCGCTATTTGATATAGACTGCTGTGAAGTGGTGCTGCCCGCAATATCACCTGCACAATTCACCTTTGACTCAGCTGCATGAGTCAGAATCATGTGTGTAATATGCCTGTTACATCAGGGAATACAGAAAGTATGAAATCCTGACTACGATGTACAAAGGATTGTATGTATTACCACAGATAAGAGTGCATCCCTGCTGCCTGGCCTACAGTAACACAGCTGTTCACCTGCTGCAGCAATCTGCTGAGGCTCGTCCCTCACATGAAAGCTTGTAGATGGCGAGATAAGACTTGTCCGCCTGCCTGCTGCCATAGCCTGATTCCTTGCGCTGACAGCTGCCATTGAAACTTGCACTTGTGTGCTACTGGTATCAGCCAGTTGGTCTGCTGCTGCAGTGCTGGTCCCTGCCACAGGGTTTGGGATCCACCCTGCCTTTGCCTTCCAGCTCAGAGTAGGCTGCAATAGCCTGGAATGCTGAGAGATGGGCGGTGAGCGCCCTGGGCTGTCTGAGGTGGAGCGAGGGCTGGTGCGCACGGAAGTTGGCTGATAGCTGACTGAGATTGATTCAGGTATGGCTGCCAGGTTTGAACTTTCTGAGGTGACGACCATGGGAACAGCTGGTAGCCAGAATAAGAAATCGGTCTGAAGCACCCGTCGTAGACAGGGTGCGAATCAAGCCAACCTGCAGGAGGCACTTGCGTGGTTCTGGAAAAGCAGCTGAAAGTTTCGGGTTGCCTCCTTGTGTGGAGCATACTTGTGTGCAGGACAGAATGTGCCGTCGAAAGAAGACTGAAAGGCGGAAAGAAGCCAGACTAACCGAAAAGTCTGAAGAAGCAGCTACTTGATGTCTTCACGGGGCGTCAGCAGGGACCTGCGTCCACAGGATTGCTCCAGGCCAGTCAAGCTACTCACGCGTCCGGGGTGAGCAGTCAAAAGTGTCAGCAGGAGCAGGGCAGCACGGTGTGTTGGAGGTTTGCGTCGCATCAGCAAAGATAATCTGACAGGTAATCTGGGGGGTTCGACAAGAGTTTGACTTTATATTCCCAGATTAGACTGCTTAAGAAGTCTGGCTCCTGTAGGATCTCAAAATGCAGCAGGGTAACACAACAAGGGATGAAACACAATCATCTCCAGCATCTAGCCAGAGCGGTTATCACTTACATCTTCCAAAAGAGGGCCATTCAAACCGGATGGATGGATGGATGGGCGGACGGACGGTTGGATGGATGCATGAGTGAATGAATGCATGAGTGAATGAACGAATGATTGGAAAATTGAGCTGTCATACTGAATGCCTCAGATTGCAGCTAACCACATGCTTGTCACTCATGGCAACTCGACGTGTCACACTTTTGTCACTTGCATCTCATGGCAAGTTAGGAACTTTGCATGTAAGCAAGCCAGGCTTACGCCAAGCTTGCATGAGGCAGCGATGGCTGCCTCAGTAATTTCTTGTAAGTGAGAAATTGCTGCACGACTGCTGAGTACCTCCACAAAACTCACACTGTAAGACACTGTCAAACCCACAAAGGAAGGGCGCAAAATGCTGGCAGCAAAGCACTTGGCACCAAACCAATCACAACTCCTTGCATGCATACATATTTGCACCTCTGCGTGAAATCAAAAGCGTCTTGACACAAACCCCAGCCGTTGCATTGTTGCAGTGTATGCATTTGTCAAGACTTGGGTCCTGCGGAGCTGTCTGTTCCTGTGTGGGCCTTTACTGAAGCGCTTGTGCCGATGACCGGGCCGCTTAAACAATATTAGTCCTGTTGCAGTAGTCTTGAAGCGCTCTTTATACGACCTGCATTCAACACAATCACAGTCAGCAGAAGTGATCGATAGTGATGAAAATTTATCAAGGCCATGGCAGACTGCTACTTAACACATGCTGTGCAAATACAGATGGCAATATGTGACAGCTTACGAGTATGGCTTGAGCTTGCCTCCTTTGAACTTGGGCGTCAGCCTTTTCATACCTCTTGTCTGCATTGCCTGCATCAGCAACGCTTCTTCATTCAGCGCACAGAAATATGCTGCTGAGCAGTGAGGCTCTGGCTGCAAAAAGCAACAATTTTACCTGTACAGCAAACGTGCTTTCTTGCATGTCTAGGGAGACTAAGCTGTGCACTTTGCAGGGAACAGACTGGCGATCCCAATCTCTGAGCGACATAATGCTGAAGTATCTGCCGAGCGCCAAGCCAGGGGCTTGCTGAAGCATGCTAGGTAATTGCGAAGTCGCCTCACGGTTGACAGCAAGTTTACAAAGCTGGCACGACACTTGCAGGAATCTTTGCATGGTTGCCTTTCGCAGGCAATAACCTGCGAGAACGGTGTGCCTCTGCCGGCGTTCACTGATCAAATCACGCAGCTGCGGCCCAGTGTCGGCGAAGTTAGTGTATCAACCGCAGCCTCTCGGCAGAGCTGCTAAAGCAGATACAATGCCTGGGACCAAGCTGAACAGAAAGACTGTGCTCGCCAATGCACTGCAAAGAAATGAACCACAGCAGAGACAACTTATAAAATAAAGTGTAGCAGTATATAAAGATATAACGCTTGTCGTCGTCCGAAACGCCTGCCTCGTTTCGCTTCGTCGTGCACGTTGTAGTCCTGCTCATGAGCGCGCTCGAGGGCTGGGCGTGAGACATCATCCGACCAACTTGCAGCTGCGGAGGCCTCGGAGCAACCTTCGACAGCATGGTCGTCACAAGCAAGATTGCGACGCCTCAAGATCAGACGCAGATCAGCTTTGCGCACGCAAGCAGCTCACTCTGCGTCACAACTAAACGAGGAAAGGGCAAAGTGTTATGTCGAAGGAGCGCAAACCCAGATGAAAAGTTGCCTGTCCTTCACCTCACTTCCTTTGGTCAGGAGTACGTGGACGAGCTGCTTTAGCTGCCAGCAACACTGAGCAACACTGACTCCCAACGCTGATTTTCTGGACGGCTTGAATCATAGGGACATCGACCAAGGGAGTCAGATCACTATCCACATCCTCGCTTCGAATCAAGGCTGAAAGCTGCATGGGTAGCTTGCAAAGGGCTTGACGAAGTGGCTAGTCTTCACCAGGCCCATGCCTTGATGCGAGCAGGATCACCTGTCAAGCTAAACAAGACTCCACTGGTAGCCAAGCTTTGCCAGTGGACCCTTGACCACCTGGTGAGAGCTGTTTCTTCAACCCCCATACACATACCTAATACTGAGATCTCTGCTAAGGTTTCGATTTAAAGACACCTTACTGAAATGGCAATACAGAGCAAACAGATGGGACAAGAAGCCTCGTGGGAGATATTGTGCAGCCTGCAGAAACACAATGCATTTATTGAAACAGCCACAGGCAAGAACACCTTTGGCTCATACTACCACGTTAGGGAGCCACAGACCCAGAAGCTGTCGATGACGTTTGGGGAGTATGCACAGTGCGCAAAACAATGGACCAGTAAGAAAGTCATGTTCAAGGTGATTCACTTTCATTACCATGTACAATCAAACTGGTGAATGTGCTTGGTTTGCGTGACTTTCCCAGCTGACACGTCCATTGCAGCCTCTAAGGTCAGAATATAGTCTATGTTTCACAAAGTCTGGCAAAGAGTGCTCTGGCCAATCACATGTGCTGCTTGCAGAACACAATCATGAAAGCAAATGGGCAGCAAAAGATTCCAAGTCCACTGCCACATCTGGCTTCTGACTTGACACAGGAGCTACATGACCACATCAGCTGGGAATGGCTCCAGGCACGTACCCATTCTACATGATCAACGCTTGCTGATCATTTCATAGGTCAAGATTGGAACTTTGAAGTGCCCTTTTAGTTGGATGACAGCATTCCAAGACTCATGAATTTTCTCAAGTGCAACCTGGTCTCTACTGAAGGTCCAGGACGGCTGGGCTTACTTGATTTCTTTGGAACACACTCACAACCGCATCTTCGAAATATGTTTGTGAGCCCATTGTGCATTGCAGAGCTGCTGGTCACACTTGTTTCACAGAGGTGCCCTGTCAACTCTCAGCCGGTCACACTTGGTCACATAGGTGCCATTTGGCGGCAGTCAGTTATGTGCAGTGAGTCAATTCGTGCTGCGCAGGCACTACAAAAGCTGGCAAGATTTGGAAGTGTGGGCACAGTCAGCTTGCAATCTGCAGGTTGTGATGCTCTGTGCCCCGCCCAGACCCATGAAAGATTGCTTGCACAGGTCACATCTTGCCCTTCAACTTCATCTGGCAACAATGGTTGCACCCGTACGAAATTGGCCCTGTCATGTTTTCTGCAACCAGTCATGGCTGAGATGCCACATTTTCTGACATGGGCTTGTGAGCTGTCGTGTACAGTGCTGCAACCAGAATACAGTGCGACCAGCACATTGTTTTGTCATGGTACAAGCACAACTACTGGGTGTAAGGGTGAGGGTACTGTGGTATAACAGCACACTGCATGTTCTCTGCATCGCCGTCACACTTTGACACCTTTGAAAGCTTGGGACACACCATGAAAGCAAGCGTCACATTGTGCCTTGAGTGTGTCATGCCTCGTCAGCTGCACAAAACCAAAGTGAGTTCCAGGTAGTGACTCATGTGGAAACAAGAAATTTTCTCCGGGTCATGATTGTCAGACCAACTTGAGGCATTACACAGGTGACAGGCAGCCAGCGCCTTCTGCTGATTCCTGCTGACTACCCCTTCAATGGCATGTACCCCTACCCTGTGCACCACCCCTATGATGGCTACACCATGGTGGATCTGGAACACCCGGACCTTGCTCAATGGCCCAAGAATGCCAACGTGAAGGGTCTGTGCTGCATTCTGAAGCCAGGAGATGTGGTGTACCTGCCAGCCTACTGGTAAGAACTTATCAGCCACACTCAGGCCTGTAGCATGCTTTGCAGCACTTGCAGCAGCAGCATGTGGATCATGCAAGATCATCTGAATCAGTCCTGATGCATTTTGCATGCGTCTGGCTTTGTAGCGCTTGATGATGTTGCATTTGCATCAGCATGGATGGACAACCGCATTGTGCAAGCTAGCCTTGTGGAGTTGAGCCATGCATTTGGTGCTTCTAATTGTTTTGTATGAGAGCATTAGCAACCTGAAACATGGCACTGTCAAAAATGGCGGGAGATTCCTTTTTTAAACGCCCACACCACTGCGCAGGTTCGTCCATGCCCAGCATCTTGAGGAATCTAACATCAGTCTGATGTTCCACATGGGGGCTGGCATGCAAGCACGCCCACCTGCCTGCGCCCCACTACAGCTTTCCCGCCATCTGGAGGCTAGAGTGGCAGATTTAGAAGGAGTGTCAAATGTGCGTCATTGGCTGCGTTTGATTGGTATGTCCTACCTGCTCAGAGTCATGGGCTCTCTGTGTTTGGTATCATCTAGGCCAGCCTGATGTCCCAGACTGGCTATATAAGTGTCGCAAATCTGCCTTTTTGGTGTGTTCATGATAGGTGACGGATGTCTGTGGCAAACGCTGATCCTTCTGCCTCCCCAAATATTGATTGCAGCCCATGAGCCCTAGCTTCAGGCATCAGCTCGTTACATTCAGGCTCGTGCACATCATAATTGGGTGCCATGCTGGTGTCAATGCTCAGACCAGAGGCAGTGCTGGTGCTTCTTCCAATGTGTTGACTTGTGACAAGCTGCATGCTGAGGTTAAGCCACAGGAACACTCGGCAGCTGTATGGCATCATCCATCCCACAGCCATAGCTGACCTTCAAAATAGCACATCAAGGTAACTTTACATGACTCAGGATCGCTGCGAGGTGCTTTGTTCAGGCTACTGTGAAGAGGAGGAATGGATAGACTTTGCCACAGTCAAGGGCTACCGCCGCATCGTCATGTGCCAGGAGGTCCGAGATGAGCTGATTTTAAACCTGACCGATGACGCTGCAAATGCTGGTGAGGAGGAAGAAGAAGAAGACAAGATGCAGGATTGTCAGAGGGTGGTGATAGGCATGTGTGAGGGCAGGCTGCTGCCCACCCCCTGGCTCAACAAGGTCATGCTCCATAATTCTCCTGCACTTCCACCCACATATTGTGCAAGTGGGGCTGCCTCATACAGCACAATGAGCCAGAGCATAAGACTGACCTGTCCCAACCTGAATGGAGTTCATTGGCCGTGAGAATCGATTGTGGTCAGTTGTGGTCAGTAACATAGACAAATGCATCCAAGCAACACTCACAGCCTCGCTGTGGAAATGCGTGCTTGGCTGAGGAAGAGACATACATGGCATGTCGATAGGACATAGGCTGGTATGGGGTGATATAAGCTTTGAGCTACAGGACACTGCAGCGCAAACCATCAACTATGCATAGGTGCACACGCCTCTACACACTTCCTGGATCCGTGACCAAGCTTGCACTGCCATTCAGCAGAAGTCTGTCTGGCTGAGACTCACGAGGTCAAGAGTTCTAAGCAATGCTTCAGATCAATCAGGCATCCCGCAAGCCAAGCTTAAGAGCGACAGTGTTCTACCGGAATGCACAAAAGTGGTATGCACTGCAGGACTTCCGGGAGCCCCTCTACTTGACAGACACAGCAGTCCAGCTTGAAGACACGCGTTCAGCAGAGTCCGCGTTCCGCCACAAACTCAAAGGTGACCACTCCTTGTACTTTCCCCTGCCAGTTTGTCATTGCAAGGCCTACTCACCTGTGGCAATTGCACAGCCAGCCTTGATGTGCATTGCTGAGACGGACACCAGACAGCATGAATCACAGTGGATCATTTGGTTTTTACTTGCTCATTGTGCTAAATCTGATCATGCGCAGCAGTTGGCAGTGTTATCAGTGCGAAAGGAAGGATTTCCTGACATCTTTGGGCATTGACCTTTCTGGCTGCCGTCAGCAGCTCTTTGTGTGCTAAATGCATATGAAACCAAATTGCGCTACATCCATTCACCTGGCATATTTTGCATCTAATGCGGCATTGCTGTCTGCCACATCAATTCATGGCACTGAAACCTAGGTTTGCTGGTTGCAGCGGAAGGGTGGAGTGTACCAGAAAGCAACAATACCATCCCAATACCTGGCTACAGTACTCATGCAGCGTTGCCTGGTTAATAGACAGAGATTCATCATGCATAAGCTACATAGACAATCCTGACAGGCTCCAGACCCATATTAAGTGCATCAGACAGCTGCTCATGCACACAGCAACTGAAGGCCAGATAGACTGCAGCAAGCTGATTAGCAGTCTGGTCCATACACAAGGTTGCTTTGCCAGGCACTGCCAGGAGGTACGCATGGCATGGAGGGCAGTGTATGTACTCAAGACCGAACATGTCCAATGTCGTATCATGCAGATGTGGATGCTGATCAAACAATCACGATGTATGTCAATCGATACAGTCTGCATAAAGTAAGGTGCTGTTCCACTCATGAAATCACTTCTGATCAGGTCTTCATGCCCGCCTTACGGCTTTGCGTTTGCACAATTGTGGTCACAAATCTCGTTTTCCTCACAACTCGATTCGTAGCTGCTAATGCTGGGCTCGTGCCAATTGCAAGTATGCCAAACGTGACAGTTCAGGAGAGCTGTTGCAACAATTGGCAGGGTCGAACGCCCTTGGCTGACAATTGTGAGCTGACTTGCTCTGTTGTTAGCGTTCTTCATGGCAACTGTCACAGACAGCTCCAAACTCTGTGCTGAACACAGCATTTGGTCACTGTCTAGCCCTGGGCCATTTGTTGGCCAATCAAACCCCGGCATGCAGTCTGCGCATGCATGCATGAGCCAAACAGCTATTCAATCGAGTCAATGGCAGCTGCCTTAAGGTTGCCTCAAGTTTGCCAGCCTTACAACATCTCATCAAAGAACTCAAGCAGGGTGTCTTTGACTACAGAGTGTACTGTCTGAAAACCATAGGCATCCTTGACAGTTATGCGCTGAGATTTTATGTTGTAGCGAGGCCAGTACCTGATGGTCAGATTGCTCAAAGCATTTGTCAGGCGCAGATCAGACAAGCTTTCGTAGTTTGCAGTGGCTGTATCCAGCTTCAAGATTGTCAGATTAGTCAATGATGAAAGGTGCTGCAGTCCATACAGTGCCTTCACCTTCAAGCAGAGGCGTCTGAGCGAAGTCAAGCTTTGGATCTGGTGCAAAGTGTTTTGCAGCTGAGCAGAGTTGAGTTGAGACGCAAAGGGAGCTGCAATCATGTTGCATTCAAGCCTGGTGATGTGCAACAAACATGTCACTGCTGTCGGGGGGATGGGGCCTCGCAGCTTGAGTGACATCAGGTGATGTAGCCTTTGCAGGCATGTTGTGCTAGGGCATCCAAGCGTCTGGAGATGCTGCAGCGCATGCATTGTAGACATGCAATCCACAGCCCAAGCTGATTGCTGGATGAGAAAACGCTCTGTGTCATCTTCTTGTATGCAAAGGCTGGTCAGCTCTGTGAGCTCAGACACACTAGACAGATAATGACACTGAACGTTGACTAAATGCAACTGCCGCAAGCCAGTAAAGCACAAGAGTGCTCCCAGGTCATGTTGAGGTAGTTTTGCCTTGTAAAGTATGCATACAGATTTGATTTGAGGGAAAACCAGGTGAAAATCTCCCAATCGCCACATGAGGGTGGACATGTACAGGCAAAGCCTGCTAATAGCAGGATAGACAAGTTGCAAGTATTGTAGCTGCTTTAAGGTGAGCTTCCCGGACAGTCTTATCTGCTTGACTGTTGCCCCTGCAGAAGTGAGCTGCTGGACAGGCTGATTTCAACTTTCCACGTGACAAGATTCAGCAACAGACGTACTTGCAGGAGCCAACCACGTTTTGCAGACAAGAGCTATGGCCATGCGTTGGAGTCCGCTGAGCAGTCGGAGCACCTTCTCCAGTATCACCAGTGTAATTTCACGCCAGGCAGACATTTTCGTGTTAAGCTCATGCCCTGCATCTGGAAAGTCATATGCCACATGGACATGCTTTCGGCCTCGCGCACACGCACGCATGGACGCAGGCTAAATACTTGCTTTGAAAATTTCACGTTGAAATGAGGAGATGAATCTCAGCGTGCGACATCGTTTCTCGGCCTTCATTGTGACAGCTGCCAAGTAGCATTCAGGCCTGCACTGCACAGCACGGAGAGCAGTTTGAGCATCGCAACAATGTTTCTCGAGGCTTCTCTTCGGTGATCATACGGCATGCAGCACCACCGTCGTCATGAAGTTTTGGCCGCGTATTTGGCCAGCTTTGTAGCTGTCAACGAGGTAGGCTCCGATTCCATCCTGCTCAGCTCCTCAAGCTGAGCAGTGCCTCTGCAAGGCCGTCAAAGTATGCCAGATGACCGACAGATCTTGAGCTGTTGTGCAGGCCCTTTCACTCACACTAAAGTAGCGTGGGCATTCCCAGCCCATATCAACGTGCATATGATAACGTATATCACGCCGAAATTGTGTCATCTGATTGTGTTAACAGTGTCAGCAGCTGATCATCACATATAGTCTGCCAGCAACATCTAAGCATCTGGCAGAAGAGATAGGACAGCAATCCATGCTTCCAGCCTAACCTAGACCATTTGCAGCTGAACCAGGCTACGCCATTCTGGTCTGAGCGCATGTCAGCATGAGCACGCTAGACCATCAACAAGCCAGTCTCAATACTGAACATGCGACGTCTGCTGCATGCCCGCCCTCAAGCACAGCAGATCAGCAGAGTCAAACCGATGTGTCTTTCAACTGCTCTTCAACTATGCGACAGCCTCACCAGCTGCACTCAAAGCAGCTCCAAGAGCAGCTGTTACAACAGCAGAATCAAGGCATACCATTGCAGTCACATCAAGGCCAGCAAAGCGTGATGCAAATGTATGAACGGCTGGCGCAGCTGAACTCAGGTATAAAACACCCAAGGCGGCAGCGGCTTCAGCACAAGCTGCAGCAGCTAATGCCATCACGTCAGGTGCAGCAACACAAACAGGACAAAAAGCATGATCAAGCCTTGGGCCATCAGGACAGCCAGCAAATGCAATTGGAGGAGGAGTGCATCGTGCACAGCATTGCTGCTACCGCTGCTACTGATGCTGTTGTTCCAATTGCTGGTGCTGGCAGCAGGACAAATGCTCAAGACACAGTGCCTCAGCTCAACCAGCAGCAGGGAATTGCGACGCAGCAGATGACCACTCACCAAGACCAGCCGCAGTCACCCTCTTGCACACAGCAGAGAGCAGATCCATTGCAATCTGCACGACTTCACATGCAGAGTGCTGATGAGAAGAGCACCATCCCTGAAACTGTGCCAGATTCTAAATACTCATGCACCAATGCTGACCAGGTGTCCATGCCTGCAGCTGCCTTGCCTGCTGTACAGGGCTGTGAACCTCTGCCTGAAATCATCAGCCAAGACGCTTTGCCTGCCTCGCATCAGCCTGATCAGAGCCGCACAGCGGCACCTGAGGTATACACAGTGCTAGCTTCATGCTGACTGAGTCTCATTGCATTGAGCAGTACTGCAAAGTCGTGAGTTGCTCTGGTGCTTGGCACCTTGACAGCATGACATCAAGCTTTGATTGACGTTGGTGACATCAATGTAGCATGCTTTCAGATGTAAACACCTCATACTGATCAGATATTTTGCTGCCAGGTGACTGCTACAGTCAGCAGGAAGAGGGTAGCGGCAATGATCGATCTCACTAGTGATGATACTCAACTGGCCCCATCAGTTCATCCAAATATGCCTCATGAGGTGAGCTCACAGCCTTGGTATTCAGCAGCACCAACGCCGCTTCAAGTGCCATTTTCAGTTTCCATTTTGCAGTCAATGAGCACACATCTGTTCCATCAGTTCGCCAGCTGTTTGTTAGCATCCATAGGTAACAGGTCAAAGCTGTAAGACTGATGTCCTTTGCATTCACAGATGCCAGGCTGACCACATTATGACCATGCAAGCTTGGCCCATTCCTGTTTTTACTGAAGACTATAGCGCTATGATGAGGCCTGTGCAGGCTCAATGTGCCTTGCAAAGATGCGTATGCTTGACCCTGTCAAGACCTTTGGGAGTTTGCAGAAACCAGTTGTCTCGTGGCCTGCTGCTGCAGAGCAAATGAAGAAGGACAGATGAGCAGGACGCACCTCACAGTGCCAATACGCCACTGCAAGTCTTGAGCCTGACTGGCAGCCTAAGACTGGGTGCTGAAACACCTGCACTCCCATAGGCAGCAAGGGGCTCTACTCCAGCAACTGCAGTTCAGATGGAGCTGCAACCCTCCTCTGAACTTGCGGAGGTCCATACTTTGCCCCATGCAGTGGCAGCTTAGCACAAACATCAGGTCCCCCTATGAGTGCTCCTGCACAGCCATTTGCCCAGCAGGCGTCTGCAGACTTGTCTTCAGAGCAAGCATCAGCAGGCAACAATGCTGCATCGATGCAGACCAGCAGTGTGCCGACACAGCATGCGCAAGTGTTGCCACCACTGCACCACAGAATGGTCACCAAGATGATGATGACATGGTAGGCATCAAAGTCGCAATGTTTTGCTTGGAGCTCACCAGCCAGCTGTACACATCACTGTCAATGCAATTGCTGACAGTGTGAGCTGACACACTACTCCTTGTGATTATGCAGTCAATGCTTGATGACATAGACTATGCTGCTCTGGACAAATTGATTGCGCAGAGTTGGCAATCACATACTGCTGGGCAACTGCACCCACCTGGCTGGCAGGTTCCACGTCAGCCACAGCCCAATGCAAATGCTCAACATCCCCCACAAGCAGGTTCTCAGCAGCAACAGCAACAAAAGCAGCAGCAGCAGTAGCAGCAGCAGCAGCAGCAGTCCACACATGCCCACTACTCTGACTTTGACATTGACTTTGCTGCCCTGGACGCTGCAGCTGAGCAACACACACGCTCACGTGCTGTGCAGCTGCACCTCCCTCACCAGCAGCCGACTGCCCCGCACCAATTTCATCAGCTGACATCACATGCTCCCCAGCAACCGCACCTGCATGGTTCACTGCCACACCCACCACTTGCTCATCACAATCCCTGCCTGTCTGCTACACAACAGCAACAGCAGCATCTGCCTGTTCACCATCAGCAACTTACTGAACCTCACCAGTAACTCCGCTCAGCAGCACCCTATCAGCAAACCTCACGCTCTCAGCAGAAAATGCCTTCCCACCACCAGCAGCAGAGGCAAAGCAATCTTCACCAGCAGAGCTCGCATGTCTTGCAGCCTCAAGCACCACCGCAATCTATCCAGGGCAGTCAAGCACATGTTGCGAGTGTCATTCCTCATGACATTTGGGCACAGATACAGCGCGCTGTACGGGATTATGCAGATGACTCCCTCAAGATGACACATTACAAGTTCTTGACAGGTAAACCAGCCCTGACATGCATCCATAGTGCGGCTTCCTGAATGCACCCATGCAGATGACAGCATCTTGCAACATGTTTGCAACCTGCAGTGTGCTCGCTGAAGATCATTGACGTTGATGTCCACAAGTATCTCCACAGAGGGCAGCATCAAGATCCCAGTCCACAGCGCTGTCAACTTGGCTTCAGCCGTGTGTGGGAGAGTGGGGTTAGCTATGTTACCTTCCAGCACAACAGCGTCAACCAGGCAGGCTTTTGTCCCCTCATTGCCAGTGCCACCTTGCTCATCTGCTGTACTCACAATCAAGCCCTGACACACCCATGAGGCTGAACATTGTCACAACTGTGCCTATGTCATTTCTGTGGTGGTGTTCAAATAGGTCCAAGTCCACGTGTCCTTTTGTGAGGTGATGCTGTGAATTTTGGCATGTGGGAGAGTGATTACAGGCTGCTCATGAGTTGATGACTGCAGGGGCGCATGATCAAGGTCCCCAGAACTTAAGGCACCCTCAGCGGTGCCTTCATCAACTCCTGGAGCTTGATCACCAGTGGCGCCTTGGAAAGGACAACCCACGCTGGTACCTACAGGCAAAGCCAATCCCTTGTGCACCTGGGCGCAGAGGTGGACCTGTAGTGTTCTCCAACAGGTAAGCTGTTGATTATGCGCTGCAGATTACAAGTCTGCTTCAGCAGCACATTTGGGTTCTCAGAGATGCTTCATTGCAGGTTCACAAACCAGGCAATGAATAGCAGACTAGCAGATGCATGGAAGGAGATTTGCAAGCGAGCCAATATATCAAGCATCATGTATCCATTAGCACTAGTGCTGAAGCTGGAACCACTGATAGAAGGGATCTAAATCTGTCTCAAGCTGACTTCATCGCTGGCAGGCTGCGGCAATGTTTGCCATTATTCACGTCCAAGTGATGACATCAGCCCTGTATTCACTGCCCACGTGGCTAAACAGTGCCAGTTCTGCTCTGCTTCAGCTGCAGTGATAGTCACATGTCTGTGTCTCTTGTTATCATGCATGAATGTCCAACAGCAGTCCTATATGATTTTCACTGATGCACAATTGTATATTGGTAGAGACTTGGCAACTGCTGTAGCAGCACTACTTGGCTAACAAGATGTTGGCTTTGACACCCGACACTTGCTTCTATTCGATATCAGATTGTGTCTGAGATTCACAGTGTATACAAAGCTAATCTTTGAAATTCAGCTAGCCTTCATGAACAAAACATTATCAGGGTTGAGCTCTCCTGTAGATAAACCATGACAGACTTGTCCTGTAATTCAAGTTTGCTGCATGTCGTAGTAAACTAACAGCCCTGAGGCTCGTGGTGTGAGGCACGAAATATTGTTGATAACACTAAAAGCCATACTATGCGTACGTTATTCATAGAGGCACTGGTCATTTCAGTGGTTTTGACGATCTCATCTTGCACACAGCACCCAAAGGATATGTTGGCACAGTGAACTGGACTAGGGCTAGGTTGCATTGCCTATGGCATTCTGGACCTGCACCTTACACTGTCATTGGTATGCACAATGATTGAGGATTATCCTTTGATCACAGCTGAACCTACAGCACTGCTGGAAAGTTGTTGACATACATCCCGCCTGTGAGCTGCATGGTGACATCGTCTAAAACACCTTGCTGCCGGGAGTCCTGCTGCTCTTCCCTAGGCAGGCCTGCATAGTAATATGGTTGTCAAGAGATACTGAAAATTTTACGCACTTGCAGATTCCAAGCATTGGCCGACAAACAGCACTCTCATGCCTGTTGACTAGGTAAGCGCTTCCATGTTTGGAGGTTTTGAAACAAAGTGATTGGGCAGTTAGCCCTGATATGACTTGGCTTGAACCATCATTGACTAACAAGCTTTTTAAGGAGGCTTACTAGTGTCCCCTAGAAATCCTGCCAGAACGGGCTCTACGTTTAGGCTTAGGGTGCTGCTGTCCTTCAAGCGCTGCTGACTCAGGGGTACCATCTTCTTGACCATTCGTCATGGCAGCTGCATTGTCACCTGCCTGGGCAGCTGCATGGTTGTCTAAGAGTGACTGTTGCTGGAAACCTGGAGGCAGGTCCAACATGGGGGCCATGAGAGGGCACTGCTGCTGCTGCTGCTGTGTACCAGTCTCAGGTGGGTCCTCACCAACCATGGTACCTGAGCTGTGGATTGTTTGGGAGTGAACAGGAGGGCCCTGAGGGCTGTTCCTGTCCAGTTTGTGGCTGTTTGGGAAGTGCTGCTGCTGTACATGCTGCGCATCTTCCCAAGGGCCTCTTGCTTCTTGGTTTGCTTGCTTTCTAAGGGAGGACTGAACGACCTGGGACTCTGCCAGCTCAGTACTCGGCTGCTCGGCATCATGGTGCTGCTCCTGCTCCTGCTGGTTGCTCAGATCAGCCAGAGCTGATCTCTGGTTGTCAAACTGACCCTTCAGGCGCTGGAAATTCGTTGTGACACTCTCCAGCTGCCCTTGTGACTCATCCTTTTCAACCAGGGCACTCTCCAGCTGGCTGTTGGTGCGATTCCTGTCTACTTGAGCATCGCGCAGCTCACTACGCACGCTTTTGCAGCTTGACGCAAGAGCATCAACCAGCTTCTGGATAGCCTCTACCTGCAATGCAGCAAGCTATGTTTGTTTCATAGCTGGCATTCTCAAGGTCCAGGGCTGAGTGTCAGGTGGAAACTGCCTACATAATCTCTGACGTGATGAAGGCGCAACACATATGAAAGATGGCAATAGCATGCAATGGATATTGCACAATCTATGCATCAACAGCCTGCCTGTGTAATTCAGCATGCGTTTCACATTTGAAAGATGGCAGTAGCATGCAAAGGGTATTGCACAAACATCTGTGCATCATCAGCTTGCCTGTGTACTTCAGCATGCATATCGAAAGCATGTGGCCATCAACTTTTTTCCGTGTGCTGAAAGTACCTGTGTGACCATGTGGCCTTGTGAGTGGTCCCGGTCATCACAGATAGCGTCCAGGATGGCCGTCATGCGGCTGCGCTCAAACCAGGCACTTCGCACCACGCCTGGCAGGCTGTTCAGGTCCACGAGGGCTGTTTCCAGCTGGCCCTGCAGCTTGCTGGCCTGCTCTTGGGTGAGAGCTGCCTGCACAACAGACACACTGCTTTGTGTCGCGTCATGCACCTGACAGCCTGTCGAACACACTCCACTGGTAGCGACCATCAGTCACAAGCTCACAGAGGTGTTGAGCTCATTAATGTCAATATTGCACTTGACCATTGCAGCTTGCTGAGTCGCGCATGCAGGCAAATCACCTTGTTGTCACAGCAAGTCACCTTGTTGTCACGGAGGCAGGATGATACACTGCCTTTGCTGTCTAAAACATAACTTCCAGCACTGACCAGGTAATCAGATTCAACTCAAAGCGTAAAGGTTTGTGCAGCTCAAGCATGCACACACATGGTCATACTGTACCTGTGTACCCAGCTTGTGCTCCTTGGGTGCAGTGGCAGTTTGGCTTCCAGCCAGCTGCTGCTCAAGCCTCTTCACCTCCTGCTCAAGCCTCTTCCCACGCTGCTGAGCTGCCTCATCAGTGACTTGTGCTGCTGCCAATTGCTCTTGCAGCTTTGATATTTCTTGCTCAGCCTTGACCTCAGCCTGCAAGGCCCGCCAGCTCTTTCTCTTCAGCTGTTCTTGCAGGTCCTGCAAAGCAAGGAGCTGCCCAGTTAAGCCCACTTGCATCAGTGCGCACTCTTGAGGCATGGCATATGCTGATTGCACACATGGGCTCTGTGGCATCTGAAAAATGTGTGAGGACCAGATTACACCACACAGCAGAACATAATTTAGTCAGTAACAGGACATGCTTGGTTGTGCAAGTGTGTGACAAGCTCAATTATGCTTTGCTGTGGCTGCAAATATTGAGCTCAATTATGATCTGCTGTGGTTGCAAATCTTGAGCTTGATGCAGTCCCATGTCCAGAACACACTGCACCAAAGTTGATCATATATGCAGGAAGCTAAATTTCACCTGCATGGAGTCAGTCAGAGTAAAATTCTGCTGAGACAGCTGTGAGGCGTAGTCTGCAGCATCTTGTGCCTCATCCTGTGCTTTACCCTTCGCAACTCGGAGATCAGTGCGCAGCTGTGCTGCCTGGCCATGCAGGGCCTCCCACCGCCTTAAGCCCTTTGAGGCCTGCAGGCAGTCACATGCACCATCAGATGTTTTGCACTTGACAGTTCTATGGTATCAAGACATTGTGATGAGTAAGTGGGGGCTGCAGTCAGAGCTCTTGCATTGTCTGCACATGCTGCTGCAAGAAGGATCAAGTAATTGTGAGGGGATTCAGATTGAAGGGCAGGTTGGTGCACAGCAAAGCATGTGCATTGAAGTCTAAAGAGCAGGTCTAGCTAAAAAGCGGTGTGCATTGCAGACAACAATGCAGGTGGAGACCAATCTAGGAGACAAAGCATGCAGGACTATGGGCGGCAGGGCTGCCCAGAAGGGCTTCAGTGGCTGAGGATAGGGGAATCATACAGAGCAATTGAGCAGGTGGAGGTTGGTGGGACGTGGGAGGCAGGCACAATAAGGGAGTAGCAGAGTGATGCATGCAGCCTGTACCTCTGCCTGGAGCTCTTTCTGGTGCACCTTCTTGAGTTCTTCTTCCTGCTGTGCAGCAGCAGTTTGGCTTCCAGCCAGCTGCTGCTCAAGCCTATTCATTTCCTGCTCAGCTGACGCAGCCTTGGCCTGGGAGTTCTCCAACAACAGCTGCAGGTTGGCGGCCTTTGACTGGGCATCAGCTTGAGTGTTGGCCAGCAGACACTGGAGGTGCTGAACCTCTGCCTTAGCTGCGTCAAGCTGTTGGACAGCCTTGGACAGTTCTGTGTCCAAAGATGTCTTCATCTGAGCCAGGCTGTCTGAGGCTGCTCTGGCTGAGTCAGCTGCCTCATGGCTCGTGATCAGCTGAGCCTTGAGGGTGGTGACCTGCAGCTTGGCTGCCTCCAACTCAGCAAGCACAATCTGCACAGAAAAGCACACTCCTGTGAGTCTTGATTTGATGTCTTTTAGAGTGGACCTGTGAGCTCTTAGCTTGTCTAGCTGATGTAGGCAAACCAGAATAATAATTGAAATTTTACTTAGCCAACTTGTGAGATTCAGGCCCAAATTTGCTGTAGCCACAGTAGAGGTCAGCTCTATGCCAAACACTTTGACATGCTCAGAGTCAACACATCTGCAGACTCATGCTTTTGCCGGCAATGTGATCATGCTGATGGGTACACAAGGAGCTTAGCGTCACCATGATGTTGTCAGCACTTGCGGTATGGTCTGCATGGAGAGCGTTCAGCTGCTGCTGCAGTACTTGGGCATGCTGTGTTGCAGCTGCTGCGTCAGCTCCTGCCTTGTCATTAGCAGCTGTGAGGGCTTGCTGCAACTGTGCTGCCTGCTCAGTGAGTTTATTGACTGTCAGGGCATCCTTCATGGCCTGCAGGAAGGACAAGGAGGCCTCAGACTTGACCGACTGAAGCTGCAGCGCTGGAACAGAGACAGGCCGTGCAAGTGTGGTCAAAGAGCCTCTGCAGCTTGTTCATGCATGGGCATCTGGATTAGCGCAACCTAGGGGTAGCCAGACAGTCATGCTTAAATCCAGAGCCACATGTCAGATGGGGCCTTACAACCACACCTGAGCAGGGCTGCCCAGAACTATGGGTTCAATGACCAAGGAGAGGTGGGGAGGGGGAGGCAGGCGCATCAGGAGAGTAGGCAGACTGACACATGAAGCCTGTACCTGCAACTTGAGCTCTGTCTGATGCACCTCCTTCAGCCCTTCTTGCTGCTGTGCAGCAGCGGTTTGGCTTCCAGCCAGCTGCTGCTCAAGCCTCTTCACACTCTGCTCACTTGACGCAGCATTGGCCCAGGACTTGTCCAACAACAGCAGCAGTTTGGCAGCCTCTGACTGGGCACCAGCTTGAGTGTTGGCCAGCCGGCACTGGAGGTGTTGAACTTCTGCCTCAGCTGCATCAACCTTTTGGACAACCTTGGACAGCTCTGTGTCTGCTGATGTCCTCATCTGTTGAGCCAGGCTGTCTGAGGCTGCTCTGGCTGAGTCAGCTGCCTCATGACTCGTGATCAGCTGAGCCTTGAGGGTGGAAACTTGCAGCTTGGCTGCCTCCAGCTCTGCAAGCACCACCTGCACACAAAAGCACACTCCTGTGAGTCTTGATTTGCATCCTTGTAGAGTAAGACTGTGAGCTTTGAGCTTGTCTTGCTGATGTAGGCAAACCAAAATGAGGTGTGAAATTCACCTTAACCAACTTGTGAGATTCAGGCCCAAACTTGATGTAGCCACAGTACAGGTCAGCTCAGTGCCAAACAATTGGATATGCTCAGAGTCAACACATTTGCAGACTCAGGCTCTTGCGAGCAGTTTAATCATGCTGGTGGGTACACAAGGAGCTTAGTGTCACCTTGGTGTTCTCAGCACTTGCAGTGTGGTCTGCCAGAAGGGCGTCCAGCTGCTGCTGGTGGACTTGTGCGTGCTGCGCTGCAGCTGCTGCCTCAGCTCCTGCTTGGTCATTTGCAGCTGTGAGGGCTGCCTGCAGCTGTGTTGCTTGGTCAGTAAGCTCCTGGACAGTCAGGGCGTCCTTCATGGCCTGCAGGAAGGGCAAGGAGCCTCAGACTTGACTGACTGAAGCTACAGCGCTGTGCCGAAACAACGACAGGCAGAGCAAGTTTGATCAAACAACCTCTGCAGCTTGTTCATTACACAATCCTGCTTGGGCATGTGGGTGAGCGCAGCCTAGGGGTAGCCAAACAGTCATGTCCAATCCCAGAGCCACACGTCAGATGGGGCACTACATCCACACCTGAGCAAGGCTGCCCAGAATTATGAATTCAGTGGCCAAGAACATCGGAGAATAGGTGCAGTTGAACATATTCGGGATTGGTGGGGGGGGGGGGGGGGGGGGGGCAGGCGCATCAGGAGAGTAGGCAGACTAACGCATAAAACTTGTACCTGTGACTTGAGCTCAGAATGGTGCAGCTTCTTGAGCTCTTCTTGCTGCTGTGCAGCAGTGGCTTGGCTTCCAGCCAGCTGCTGCTCAAGCCTCTTCACATCTTGCTGAGCTGTTGCGGCACTGGCAAGGGACTCCTCCAACAAGAGCTGCAGTTTGGCGGCCTCTGACTTGGCGTCAGCTTGAGTGTTGGCCAGCAGGCACTGGAGGTGCTGAACCTCTGCCTCAGCTGCGTGAACCTTTTGGACAACTTGGGACAGCTCTGTGTCAGCTGATGTCCTCATCTGCTGAGCCAGGCTGTCTGAGGCTGCTCTGGCTGAGTCAGCTGCCTCATGGCTCATGATCAGCTGAGCCTTCAGTGAGGCGATTTTCAGCTTGGCTGCCTTCAGCTCAGCACGCACAATCTGCACAGAAAAACACACTCTTGTGAGTCTTGGTTTTGTTCATGTGTAGCGCACCTGTGAGCTTCAAGCTTGTCTTGCTGATGTTAGCAAATCAAGATGATATGCAAGACTCTGCACAGCCAAATTGTGAGATTCAGCCCCAAGTTGGCTGTAGCTACTGAGATCAAGTTGGGAAAGGCTCACTGTAGACTACCTTGATAACCATTGCTTGGAGTGAACACATTTGCACGCTTTGGCCTTTTGCATGCAGACTAAACATGCAGGTGGGCATGTCATAAGCTTAATGTCACCTGAGTGTCGTCAACACTTGCAGCATGTTCTGCACTCAGAGCATTTAGCTCCTGTATTATCTGCATAATCTGGGCTTGCTGCCCTGCAGCTCCTGACTTAGCTGCTGACTTGGCATGTGCAGCTGTGAGAGCTGCCCGCAACTGTGCTGCTTGGTCAGTGAGATCTTCCACCGTCAAGGCATCCTTCATGGCCTGCAAATAGGCAAAGCACCCTCACACTTGACTGATGAAAGCTGCAAAGCTAGGTGAAAAAGAGTGACAGCCAGTGCAAGCGTAGTGTCAGAGAGCCGTTACAGCACCCACATTGGAGTGTCACTGTCAGTCTGTTAGTGCACAAGTCTTAGGTCATGCAACAATGACAGCAGTGACTTGAGTGAGTAAATTAGCAAAACAGGTTTTCTTCTTCCTCAAGGGCCAATCATCACAAGCACATGTTTGGATCATACTTGACTTGCCAGCTTAGCATTCTTGCTCTTGAGCTTTTGAGTTGCTGCTGATGCGAGAGTCAACTGCTTTGCCAGGTCAGCCTGAGCAGCTTTGTGGTCAATGGCTGCTTTCTCACATCTCCTCATCTCAGACTCCAGCTGACTGGTGAGGTCAGCCATGTTGAGGTCCATCTTCTGCTGCTGGACCTGGGCATGCTGGGCTACAGCTGCTGCCTCATCATTCTGAGTGTGGGCAGCGTTCAGAGCTGCCTGCAGCTGTGCTGCCTGCACACTCAACTCAGTGATGCTTACTGTACTCTTTGAAGCCTACAAGCTCGCAAACAGGGAGTCAGAATGTGTGTGTGTGTGTGTGTGTGTGTGTGTGTGTGTGTGTGTGTGTGTGTGTGTGTGTGTGTGTGTGTGTGTGTGTGTGTGTGTGTGTGTGTGTGCTAACTTATGTTCGTGGTGAGTGATTTGAAAGGTGGCAAAGGTGGGGCGGCTGTTGAGGGTGCTTGTAACCGAACAGCATCCTGTCTATGCAAAACAGCTTCTCAATATGGTGATGCAACACATGCCAACATCTGAGCACAGTTAGGCCAATGTTACGGCAAGATGACCTGGGTTTTCAAGTAAATGTCCAGAGCAAATGGGGCACTAACAACAGGCATGCATGTCAGCAGCATCAGATTGACTGCTTGGGGCAGATCCCAGTGCATCACGTAACTGTCTGAAAGTACCTGCATCACAAGCACACTGACAACTCCCACCTTGGTCAGAAGCATGGCATGGTCGCTCTTGAGCTGCTCAGCCACTTCTGAGGCGAGAGCCAGGTCAGCCTGAGCTGCCTTGTGCTGCTCCTCAGCTGCCACTCGCCTCTTCTGCTCAGACTCCAGCCGGCTTGTCAGAGCTGCAAGTTGTGTGTCCATATGGGTCTTCAGGTTGGCCAGTTGAGCTGCTGATTCGGCCTTAGCCGCCTCATGCTCTTGCTGGGCTTGCCTGGTCTTCCCCGCTTTATCCTCCAGTAGAGTCTTCAGGTGAGCCACCTCAGACTCCAAGTCAGTGGTGATGTTCATGGAGTCTTGTTGAGAGGACGTGAGGTCAGACTCCAGCACCTGCACAACACACATGCCCACTTGTGTGAGGTGGACAAGGAGGTCAATGAAGGGGCACGAATGGGCGGGCAGACCAACAAAGGACTGCAGATTTTTGCTAAAACTGGTCAAATGGCCTCATAGACGACAGAACCTCATGCGCAAAACACTGTGGTGAGAATTTTGGACAACAATGTCTCACAATGGTCGCAGACACACAGCCCATGCAGTTGTTGCAACAGCAGATGCTCCTACCATGATGCAGCAGCAATTACAGCTAGCAGGACTGCACAAGCAACCATAGCAGGACTATGCAAGCAGCTCTGGCAGAGCCAGCAATGTCCACACAAGTGCCCACACGAGTGCCCACAGACAGGGAATACTTGTTCATTTGTCTGTTTGAAGTTGTTTTGTTGTTCTCAACAAGACTTAGGTGATACATCAGCTGGTGCTTTGTAGGTGCATCTGGGCTGGGTGCAAGAACGCGCTCCACTCTCATATGACAAGGCACTGAAACACCGATATCAATGTGTGAAAACCCTTCATAAGTCTTCTTTTCCAAGTTGATGGGAGATGAGCTGGAAGGACAAGAGAGGCTTCCCAGGCTTGCAGACTGGCCGGGGTCAGGGATATTGCGCCAAACTGGATGGGGTGAGACAGGTTAAAGAGAATGAGGAGACTGGAGAGATGGTAGTATTGAGGGAAGTGGTTCACTGATGGTATGAGGGCTTGGGATGTAGGGGCCCTACCTGGACTCTCTGGTTTGCAAAGTGCACTTGTGCCTGTGCATCTGCAACAGCATTCTGCTGCTGTGCCAAGGCCGTCTGAGCATGCTCTAGCTCCCTCCTTGTTGCCCGCTGCTCTCTGTTCATTTCAGCCTACAAGATGCAAGTGTTTGAGCGAGCTGATGATCGTGTGATGATGGATCAGCATGTTTGCAAACAGTGACAGCACAATGCTTGACAGTGACAAGGCACAGATTTGCTGGGCATTCTGCAGCACCAGAGCAGCCAGACATCAGTTGCCAAGGCCCATTAAGACAGGTGGAAAAGCACCAAAATGTTTCAAAACAATTGAGCTCATGACACCACGTAAAATGCAGGCAAAGAATACGTAGCTCAGGTGGATACGGATGAAAATCATGAAGAAAGTCGACAGCAAATTGCGCAAAGCCAAGGGGCAGACCTGGATTTGAGATAGCTTCTCTGTCTGGGCACAGTGAGCAAGGTGGAGGGCCTCTAGCTCCTCCTTGTGCCTGCTCAGGTTAACCACACAGTGTCAGCATGCAAGCATCCACAAACATGCAGCATGCAGGTAACAGGCGAGGGTCACGTTTCAGGACAAGACAGAGTAGGTTGGACAGCTGCTGCTGCTGCTGAGCATGCATGCAACGTGACACCTGAAAAGCACCAAAGGCGATCAAGCTGCACCATTGGACATCCAGATCAGCTTTGCTCAGAGACATTGCAGAGTTGTCAAGTGTCGCACACCATGACATGCAGAAGCCTAGAGATGCTGCCAGATTGCATGCATTGACCGACTGGGCACAGCCATGCCTCATTTTATTTGATCATGTTAGGCTCTTCCACTGCCTCCATCATAAGTGCATCAGCAGAACACACCCACAGAAATGGCATATAGAAAAGCTGTGAAATGCAATCAGGCCATATAGCACCAACTTGGTGTCGATGAGCAAAGCAGCCTAGCATGCTATGCTTTTGTAGTATGACTTGATGAGAAGCAGAAGCTCACTTGATGTCAGCAGCTGCAGCGGCAGAGTCTCTGCTTGCAAGGGTCTCCTGGAGACCTGAGACAGCGTCCTGCAATTCCACAAAGGTGGTTTTTAGGGAGGAGATGCTGCTGCTGCTCCTCTCTTCCTCCTGCATCACACCATGAAATCAGCATCCCACGGCACCGAGCAAGGAGGGCAGCAAAAAGTTGCTGCAGGCAAGAACAATGATCAGCTCTGGTGAACGCAGCTTGTGCTTGATGCTGAAAATGATGCGTGATGAGCCATGCAATACAAGGCGCCACAATGGATGCAGCAGGCGCAAAGGACAAACAAGCCGGCGTTGAAGAGACAGAGTATGAGACAACAAAAGAGGGAAGATAGATTGAGTGAACATGAGACAGGCAAGGAGAACATGTAGCCGAGACACCAGCTTGGAGCTCAACAACTCTTGCGCCTGCTCAGACTCTTTCAGCAAAGCTTGTTTATTGGTTAGCACGCACTCCAAGTCTGTAGCTGATGTCTCAAAACACTTAGCACGTGCACTGCTGAACAGCTGCCTTACTTCAGCACTTGTGCGCTGGTGTCTCTCAAGTTCTGAGGCATTCTTCTTGACAGCCCTGTCCAGCTCAGACTTGACCGCCTCAAATTGGGAGCTCAGTTCAGCCGCCAAGTCTCGCCAATTGTTGGCCTGCCGCTCGATGGCTGCTGTATACTCGTCCTTGAAAGACCTGCACACCAGCAGCAGCAGGATGTCAGCAGCGAAGCGCCAACTGACGAGCGTGCTCGAGTGCGAAACCACCTCCAGGAAAGGCACGTAAGGCGAGCTTTGCACAAAATCTCACGGTATGTATTGGGAGCGTGGGACGTCTTCAAGCTTGGGCGCCGTTGTCACCACGTGATCCTGCATCAAGGACAACGGGTATGAATTTGCCACAACAGCAAGTGACTGTGTTTAATTGAACAGCAAGCCATCATCACACCTGTGTCTCTGAGTGATCATGTCCAAGGCAAGATGTAAGCTTTGTATAAGCTTTATGAGGTGCTGTGCGCATTTTTGTGCGCATCCTGCTCTGCAGATGTTTCCCAACTCGTTGGCACGACCTCGGGAGGCTGCTCATGGCAATCAATCTGCTTGCCGCTCAACAAAAGGAAGCTGCTACTGCAAAGCGTTCACGGCGCTAGCAACAACATTCGGAAAACAATGAGCAATACCATACACCGAACTCTGTTCAAACTGGTCAACCAGTCATCAGTCAAAGACCTTGAGCAAGAGGGCGAAACTGGGCATGCCCTCGAGGAGTGGCAATATGATCACGTGTCCTTGATGGTGTGAACAAAATGCTTGTGTGATCCTCTTCTGAGATACAAGCATTGTACGGGTTGCAATAATCGTATAATGATCTTGTTCATGCATGCGTTTATCATATGATGTGATACCTGTGCAGCGCATGCGTAGTACACATTTGCGGACTAATGCGGAGGTGCCTTGTAGCACAACCTCGGCACTTAAAGCAGCAGAGATGCCACTCACAGACCAAAACAGTCTGGTTCAGGAACTCTAGAAACAAATCAAAACATCCTTCGATTGGTGCAATAACTGTGAAACAAGATCCAGCACCAGGACTCAGACCAGACTCAACACATCTTGAATCATGTTCTCATGACTTACGCCTACCCTACAGAGTAAATTATGTCGCATTGGCCTTTTGCTCCCACCCTAAAACACTCTACCTACCTACAGCAATTAAAGCCAGGCATCCAAATTGAAACTTGGCAGCCCTTTCTACTAATTATAATGCCTCTACTTGTGTTCCTGCACATCTAAATCTTCTAGTTTGAGATGTTAGCGTCAATGTCGCTGCCAGAACTCGTGAATTAATGAAGCCAGAGATGAGTAGACACCCATCCCAGACAGAACAAGGGACACTGGGATGATGATGTAGCAAAGCAACTTCTCCCATGTTGGCATTCTGTCACCTAGCAGCCTGAGACTGAACATGGCAGGCAGAGCATATGCCGCAGCCAAGTCTCCTATTGAAGCAATGAGAGCCATGACAATACTAAAGTAAGGGAAGAAAATGGAAATGACAAAGGAGAAGGCAATGCCAATGACAATGGCTGCAGCCCAGGTAAGACGACCAATGGTTGTTCGTCTTGACGCTGGGTCATTCATGTGCGGCACAAGAATGTGCAGCACCATGTCGGCCCATACATTCAGGTTGATCTGATACGCAAAGATGCAATGCACAAACACGCCTGCATTCATGAGGACATTCCAGGCATCATGAGGTAGGATGGATGTGACTGGGCGAGAGAAATCAAAGACACTCCCTAGGCGGTAGTACCCAACTGACCCCATGATGATGTACAGGACTGTCATGAAGGCACTTGTTGCACCAGCTGCATATTTGAACTGGGATCTATGCCGCATTCCTGTGATGTAGCGCATCCAGTTCACCTGACCGCCATAAGTAAAGACCTGCAGGCAACAAGTCCAACTTGAACGCATTCCAGCAGGCATGTGACTCTGCAACTGACTGGAAGCTGCACATGGCTCAGCGGCATGTTGCCGACAGCCTTCCAGGTATGTGCACGAGGGACATGCACTGCGCTATCAATTTTGTAACAGTCAGAGCTCTAACTTGCTGATGTCAGGCACTCATAACACAGCTCCAAAACAGGTGTGGTGAAGAAACTTGACAGGAAGCTGTGTTGCACGCATGTGAAGTGCTGATGATGCAGACATGGCATTGAAGCAGCAAGGCAGCAGCAAGTGAGGTGCAAGCTTCTCACCAAATCCATGATGGCAACCAGTGTTGTGTTGAAGTGGCCGCGGTGCACAATCTCAGTGGGTACGAGGTCAATCGCACGCAAGAACCATAGCTTATACGTTGCAGTGACGACTGCCAGGAGCATTCCTATAGTGCCTAGTATTGCTACTGTTGACACCTCCTCAATGCCTTGAACAAGACCCAAGGGAAAGATGAGGACTGCAACTATGGACCCAGCTGCTATCTGAGACACATGTGCAGAGTACAGCATCTGCTGCAGACTCTCCATACATGTCAGATGGAAGATGACAGGCTCAAACAGGATGGTCAGGTACACTGTTGCATATACCATCCTTTTGCCACTTGCACCAAATGCTGCAGCGCCCAGCTGATCAAAAGCGTGGCTAGCCGGTAGATGGGTGGCAAGGCGCCCAAAGAGAATGCCAGAGTACACCATGCCCAGAGCGCAAATGATTATGACTGGCAGAGCAACAGCCCAGCCCAATCTGGCAAAGTCAGCTGGCAGTGTCAAGGTCCCCAGCCCAAACATGTCACCCAGCAAAACGAAAGTAGTGAGGATCCAATGAGTGCCGGAGTGGCCAGCTGAAACGCCCTTGTGCCCACCTGACTCAACATCTTCTGCATAGGCCAAGTTTGTCTCACTCAGGCGACAAAGCACGGTTCTACGGGACTGCCTGTAAGAAATCAGTCACCTGACGGTGCGTTGCTACGTGCCGTTGCTTCCGCATCTGTAGCATCTGCGTCAGGATGAATTTCTGCATCAGTAGGCTCTGCATCGGACGCACTGAGCAGTAGCCTTGCCAGGTCGTCGGTTTCCTGCTGAGTAGCCATCTGTACTGGGGCAACGCAGGAGGATTTGCGCCTGCGCCGTACGCTAGTATTCACAAAACTCGCATACCGGATCGAGAATAACAGCACTTGCCACTACCTTGCTCAGCCGCTTCAGCGGGCAATGCTTTCGGATGCAACTTGAAGCGCGTTCGCTGTGGCGGCCCCGCAGCTAATTAAACAATTTGTTCTGGCCGCAGCTGCAAATTCGCTTTGTCATTATGACAAACGGTCAACGACGCGATGCACAGTTGCTGTGCGCTTCAGGCCAAGTCGTTCCTTGCCTTGGATGTATGCACACCTCGCAATACCCGCGTCTGCGCGTGCAGTTCGCACCGGTCATGAGAAAGCAGGCTGGCTGACCGAGGCTTCAATCAACTCGATCACGCACCGCGTTTACGAGGCCTCGCGAGCAAGATACTGTTGTCACACGAGTTGGCGCGACTGAACAAAACATGGCATTCCAGCAGTTGGCGAAGGCTGAGACGATTTCGCCCGTTGAAAGCGAACACGCACCGTTTGTGGTGCGTGGTCAACATCACTACCCACTGTGTTCATCCTGCTCGTCACCCACCTGCAAGACCGGCAAGCTTTAGTTTTTACAGGTCTTGATGGGCTGGGTCAATTGTGACCACAAGTACCTTGCAAAGTACAGTGAACTATTGAGCAAGAGTGGGTACTCCAGCCTGAGGACCATCCAGCCGACGTTTACCGGGTTTTCAGTTGCAGAGGCACCTCGTCGTCTGTGGGCTAGCAACATCTTGAATTACCTGCTTGAAAGGCATAAGGTGAAACGTAGGTATGGAAGCGTCACGCTGCAGCTGCCCTACGCATGTGCAAGGCACAAGAAAGTTAATACTGAAAGCTTCTGCAGGTCTATTGTGTTTTGGCAGTTCAGCAATGGAGGTTGCTGGGTTTTTGAGCAGATAGTTGCCCTTGTCCAAGCACAGGCAAGGTAATAACATCGCTGCAAGCCTCCAGGCATACACCAATACAGCATCGCCTGACTGCTTGGCCAGTGGTAACTAGACATAATGCTTTGTGTCGTACCTGCATTGTTTGTCTGCAGACTATTGCATGCTATGCAGGTATGAGCCCATCAAGAATGCAATGGCAGGGTTGATCTTTGACAGTGCGCCTTGTGTCATGACAATCACATCTGGCCGAGCAGCTGTCAGTGAAGGCACCAGTTTTCCCATCAAGCAGCTACTGCAAGCAGCCTTTTTGGTCGTGACGCTGCTCACATTTGCATTGGTTGGCAACACTCCCAAACGCTTTTGGTAAGACATGCAGCAGATCGCGTTTCAGTTTGCCCTGTGATCTTCTAGATCATCTGCCCATCATGTTATTGTCACTTGTCTTTGAGACCCCGTGCAACATGCGGGGTCTGTTCGCATGAGAGGACAAATTGCAAGCTTTTTCATTATGCATGCGACATGCATCGTTGACAAGCTCAACTTTTGCATGCATCATCTCTTTTGCATGCATATTGTCTTTTGCATGTGCATTGTCTTCTGCATGCGCAATCTCTCTTGCATGCAGGAACCGCATGCTGGACGAGAAATTGGCTGTTCCCCGCCTGTACTTCTACAGCACAGATGATAAGCTTTGTGATGCCAAGGAGCTGGAGACCCTTTTGGACAGGAAGCAACAACAGTACGCTTTACCCATGCTGCATGTGCACACAGCTGCTGTGATTTACAGCACCACTCTGCTCGGGAGGAGCAGCACCCTTTCTCATGCCTTGCATTGCCATATGTTGGCCTGACACATCATCCATGCTCCTGAAAGCTGTTCTCAAGGTATGCACACTTGATACAAGACCACTTATGTTTTGGAGCACAGCCTTTGGCGCTTTAAGCAACAGGGCCATTGTCATTCATGCCATACAAGGCGAGTGGGTTGCCTGACAAGCTATGTTGGTTGCAGAGGTTTGGATGTGAGAGTGAAGAGGTGGGACAAATCTGCACATTGCGCGCACCTCAGAAAGCACCCAGATGAATACATAGCAGAAGTACAAGCCTTTCTCACCAAAGTCAGCAAGCCTTGATGTCGTTTACATGAAACATTTTATCTTGAACATCACTTCGTGATGCTTATGTTCACAGCGTGACATCCACATCACGAAGTTACATTCAATTTGAACAGAGCATCCCATCATCTGCTGTTTGAGGCTCGAATTTTTTTGTTGCCATCAAGCAAGAGCATTTCCAAAAAAAACTCTCTCCTTGTGCCCAGATAGCAGCTCTGGCATGTCGTTGCTGCAGCAGCATTGCTTTAGATATTCTTGTGCATCTAAACTTCTGACAACAATCACCAACAATGATGTTGTCCTGAATCAAGTCCAGCCATTATATCAGGTATAAACAGTCATGTTGAAGCTCCAGGAATCGTGATGCTGCTGCCTGCAGCCATTGCTGGAGTGAGCTGCCATTGCATCAATGTGTCAGTCAGTGTCTGTGCCATCACATCACAAGCGCTGCCTTAAATTCACGCATGCATCATAGTACTCAATGCTGCGCACACCACGCATGCAATTGTTTGATATCCTTTGACGTACTTACACAAAACATAAAAGACCAATCGTGACATAACCGAAGAGCGATCGCAGAAGTTTCCCAAATCGCAATCACCTTTAGTCATATACAATTCATTTGCTTTGGCAGGCATGATGTGAGACTTCTGGCCAACAGCTGCAGGTTCATTGCTAGTACTACTGCATAGTATGTCCGCATGGCACCTGGCAGGGTGATTCAAATCACTGCATGAGAGCATATCACAGAAGAAGCTGGTGCTCAGAAAGCCAAGAACAGAAGATTATTCATGCAGGAACGACGTTTGGTTGCAATTTAGTGAGCTGACAGCCAAAACTGGTACTGCATAGCAATACTGACTAAGCACGTTTGCCAAGTATCACCTCCTTCTCAAATCAATGTCTGGCAGCAATTCTCTGGGCGTGATGCATCAACCAGGGCTTGAGCACTGCTGCACCACCCATTCTGTGTGTGCCTGATGGCATACCTCATCCATTGTTGATCTGGTGAATATCATGTTTCTCATGAGTTGATGCTTGTTGTGTTCAGCGCCCAGTAGCTGCTTAAATACCTTTGGTCGCATTGGGAATGACTCGACAGGAAGAACTTTTATCCTGTTCATCATCCAGCTTGATGCTTGTTTTTCTTGCACCACATCAGCTGGTAGCACAGCCGGCTCGCAGTCACGTCGGGCATGACTTGACATGGTCAGTATGAGTCATGATTGGGGTAATTGGGCCCAGATAGGGGTGACAGTGTGGAGGCTGTCCCCCTCCTTCAGCTTCATCACACGTGAGCCCTTGCCTGAGCGTCCTCTGTGATGTGGGATGTTGTCCAGGGCGATGCGCGTCATCAGACCCTGCTGGCTGCCCAACAGCACATCCGTCTCTGACCCCTCCCCATGCCCCACCTGCCCATTTCTCACATGTCATGCAAATTATCACAGACTTGGCGTGGTTGCTCATGCGTGTGAACGCGGGTCGCGCGCAAGGAGCTCGAATGTCATGCATGGGACAGCTCATGCACGCCATGCACACTGTGCAGCATGTGTACAATACAGAGCTGCCTTGCACACATCCATCAGTCCATTTGCTCATTCCCAAAATGCATATCAAGACTTGACCAGAGTAGCTGAGCCACATGGCACTTGCTTCACTGTGAGTTCAGTGACGATACATTGTGCAGGCTGCTGTGACCTGCAATGCTGGGTCTGGAATGACCAGGAGGCAGGCATGTCCGCTCAAGCATTCACTTGAAACACTGCTCTGGCACCACAACAGATGTGCCTTGCAGCTTGCAAACTTTAACAGGTCTTATCCGGTTACACTGGCAACAGGCGTGTGTGTCATACCACATGGAGCGCTACAAGCCTGTCCCCGGGATTGCACTTGATAGCAATGTTGCCCTTGCCAGCCCGATGCTGCAGTTTGAATGCTGCAACCGGCACACGCTTGCCCAGCCCCTGTGCAGTCACCAACAGCACTGAAGGAGTGGCAGTCGTGCTGCTGCCGCTGCGGCCGCTGCTGTCTTCTTCCTCGCTCTCCTGGCTGCCACCTTCTGACTCCATCACAGAAGCTACACTAGCTGGCAGGATGCTCATGCCTATCAGGGTCTCATTCTTTGCAAGTGCCATGGCCTGCAAGCACACACATGATCATGGCATTCCTGATGCCAGCATGCAGACATGCTGCATGCTGGCAAGATGTGCCGTGCAGTATGTGCATTGTGAGCCTATCATCTGACTCTTGAACAAGAGATCCAAAGGTCTGACCAGGTGGCGGCCAGTCAAGGAAGGGCATGACATGCAGATGTGCAGTATGATGAGTTGACAAGGAGTGAGTGGCTGGGGTGAGAGGCGCTATGACATGGCTGGCGTGTGGGGGAAGGGGGAAAGGGGGGGGGGTCTGGAGTAGCGGGGAGGTGCATACCCTGTGACCCCTGGCAGTGCGGCCCATGGGGCGCAGCTCCTTGTTGGTGGTAAGCAGGTGCAGGGCCTTGCCTCCTGATGATGCCAGCAGCACACTGCTGTCCTCCTGACACTGCCCCACCCAAAGCAGCCTGTCACCCTCCTGCGCACTCACCAACAAGGCTCAGATGTGATGTACAACCCAGCCATTGCTATGCCACATTCGGATTATCACTAGAACCATAGTCCTGCTCAGCAGCAGCTGCCTTCAGGACTTCTTGATGTCGTGCTGCGGCGTAAGAGATTGGTACAGTTACTGATGCATTCATGCTGTCACAATAGTAATTCATCAGCTCGTTCATGCTGTCACAGTTGACAATTTGTTGGTGCGTTCATGCTGTCACAACCATGCTTTCATGGACGCATGCTTGCTGTCACACTCTGTCAATGGGAGGTCTTGACATGCCAGCAGGAGTGCAGTGGGGGGAGGGGTACCTTGAGCTTCATGGCCAGAATACCACTGGAGCGCACGTCTGAGAACTGGGAGAGGGGGGTTTTCTTGATGAGGCCCTCCTGGGTGGCCATCAGCAGGTAGTCCTTGGCCTCAAACTGGTGCACCGGCATCATGGCAGCAATGCTGTCGGTCTTCTTGATGGGCAGCACCTGTGCACTCACACATGCAAGCTCATCCAATTGGCTTTACACAGCAACCAGTAGAAGTCCGCGCTTTGCATGCTAGGCATGCTGACATCACTGCAGTAATGCGATGTGATTGGTAGATGTGTGCACATCCAAGCAACACCAGATGCACTGGTATTGTGGCCATGAAGCTGACTAACTGATGGGCAGCACAAGCATACATGCATGAGGGTTTTGGAGTGGATCTGAGTCCACACAAATGGCTAGACAGATGGTGGAAATTGTTCATCAAGATGCGGGCAACAGCCGTGACATGCAGAGTGGAGCGACAGCTCATCATGAGCTGACAGCTAGAGCTAGCTGCGTGCAGATAACATAAGGCAGGTGGATGCGTGCAAGCAGATGTAGACTGGCCCAATTGGAATAGAGATAGCCATGAGCAACAGCATGTTGCTGGCCAGTGCAGGTGACAGCGCCCTGGCTGACCGTGACCAAGCACATGCATTCAAAATCCTGGCTGACCATGACTAAGCACATGTGTTCAACATCCTGAGTGACATTGAGTGACCACTTGTATCAAACATCCGGGCTGACCCTGAGAAAGCAGTTTGTAGTCAGAGACAGTGAAGGGCAGGAGGCAGAAGGGTACCTGTGTGATGGCACTGCCGATAGCAGTCCTGCTGGCCTGAGGAATCTGGTGAGCCTTCAGAGAGCGTACCACACCATCAGAGGTGAAGAAGAGCACACTGTCGTGGTCCAGGCACTGCACAATCTCATCCACGCTGTCATCACCCTTCAGCTTGGCTCCCCGCATGCCTGCAACCCCATGCACCCCCTCAAATTCACGCTTGGTTTTGAAACATGTTGACTGAATTGTCTGAAACCAAAGTAAAAACTACAATTATGAGCATGAGATCAGGACCAAGGGCTCAGCTATGTGTGCATAGACAAGCAGACAGATGACAGCAAAGGGATTTCTTGCTTGAATTTCATGAAACAAGAATGTATGAATAAAAGTTTTTGAGCATGAGATGAGGCCCAAGGGCTCAGCTGTGTGTGCATAGCTAAGCAGAAAGAGGACACCGAAGAATGTAATCTTATCCTGGAGTGGTGAAAAGGGGTGATACAATGACTGAATGCAAGTCTGCATGTGTGTAATGCAAAATTCAAACTCTTTAACATCATCAATGTTTTTTGCGTTTATTAGAAAAATATGATACAAAGGCAATATTGCACAGGCGCAGCATGGTTCCAAACCCCACTTGGCTGGGGATACATCATTGCAGATCAAGCCATGCAGTGACAGCTTGGTGTTGCACACAGGATCCAACATGACAATCATGCATCTCACTTTCCATGCCTGCTCTACACATCCTGATTTGATCGAGTTTGTCCACTGCCCAGAGTCTCCAGGGATAAGGCACATATGTGTCTTGAGGTCAGACACATGCTGCACACTAACTAGGGAGCAGTCAGTAGCAATCAACCAATCATTCAATTGATTGATTGATTGATTGATACTGACTGCTCCCTAGGCAGCCAAGCTGTGTCCCTGTCTGTATCTCACGCCTGTAGAAGGAATGACAAAAGCCCGTGCATGAGATGGAAAGGGACGTGCCTTTGCCACCACGATTTTGCACAGCGAAGGTATCTGCAGGGATGCGCTTGATGTAGCCCTTCTTGCTGTAGACCACCAGGCTCTGGGTGTTGGGGATGATGTCCTCCATGGACATGGCGCTGCTGGCCTCGCTGCTCATCACAGTGCGCCTGTCGCTGCCAAATTTGGCTGCAATCTCATCTGCTTCTTCCACCACCACTGCCAGCACTTGTTCCCGCTGTTGTAACAGCCCATCCAGCTCATTGATCCTACATGCATCAGAGATTTACCAAGTGTGGGAGACGCAGTGAGGGAGCCATTGTTCAGTAGCAGGTGCAACGGCTGCAATATACAATGTTGTTGCCGAGAGATCCTGAGCTTTGGGCCAGACAAGCTCCTGAGCATTGCTTGAGCTGTCTACAACGGTGTGTTTTTAGAAATGTGGATTCAGCAACTCTGGACTGGACGCCAGAAAAGTCTGCATGCAAAGCAGGGGCAAGAACTGTACTGCTGATCCCAAAACCTACAAGCTGCATGTACCACATATTAACACTTCAGGGTAGACTCTGCATCATACATTAGCATGTATATGGTTGTGAGTCTGAGCTATGCCAAACGTGCTGGCATGAGGAAGATGGTGGTGAGCAGCAAACCTTGCATGCAGCTGCTGTGACTCTTCCTGCAGGCGGTTGGCTTCCAGGGAGGTGAGGCGGCGCAGAGACATGTTGAGCACACCTTCCGCCTGCTCCTTGCTCAGGCTGAACTGCTGCTGCAATGCCTCAGATGCTGCTGCCCCTACACACTCACCTTCAGCGTCAGCCTCATGCACCACACTGCCCAAGGTTACAGAGTCACGCTGGGAGTAGAGCAGTCTGCCACTGCTCAGTAGATGTGACGGTCATGAAGATTATGCAAGACGCTGAGCTGAGATGAGCTGAGTTGTGTGCATGCAAGGCAACTGATAAGCCAGACCAACATATGCAGTGAGCAACTTCACTGACAACCTTCACTGAAGCTGCTTGTGAGACAGTATAGACATGATTGTTATGAGTAAACATTCACACAATCAGGCAGACTGGGTGGCCAGAAGGCTGCTGTATACCGTCATTAGCAGCCCTGATGGTCTTGACAATTTGGTCCAGGTCTGTGAGTGCTACCAGGAAGCCCTCTACCAGGTGCAGCCTCTTGTTGGCCTTGGCCAAATTGAACCTAGCCCTCCTCTCTACCACTTCACACCTGACACAATCACAGCAAACAGTTGCATTGCATCGCATACAAGCGTCAGCACAGCATGTGGCTGGCACTAGTGTGATCAAACTAGCAGCAGCACCACATCTTAGCATCTTTCCATTACAGCAGGCTAGTGTAGCCAGAACTACCAAAAGCGTCTGCACAACTGGCTGCCAAGAAGCATATGAGGACAGGTCTGATGCTGCGATTTCTGTTGCGTGTCAAAACTGACCTGAAGTCTAGGAAGTGCTCCAGGAACTGCTTGAGGTTGAGGGTCTGTGGTGTCTTGTCCACCAAGGCAACCATGTTGCAGGGGAAGGTGGTCTGCAGGCTGGTCTGCTTGTACAAGTTGTTGACGACCACCTCTGCATTAGCACCTCTGCGCAGCTCAACAACCACACGCATGCCGTCCCTGTCGCTCTCATCACGCACATCTGACACCCCTGTGATATCGCCATTATTCACCAACTTGGCCACACCTTCCACAAAGGCCGCCTGCATACAGCCATCAGGATGTTCACCATACTTGTCGACGTACCTTGTGTGAGTAGTTTGTTCAGCAGACTTTCTTCCTAACAAGATGCTTACATAGTTACAAGATGCAAATAAACCACTGCAAGAATACCTAGTTGCTACTTGTGTGTCAGCAAACGTGGCAGCAGCCCTGATGGTCACGCAATGTGCCACACTTCACATAGTCACCCTTTCTTTGATGCCTTTTACCGCAATTGGTTTATGGCCGACAAACAGGTCAGCTTCATGGTTCAGATTCGTGGCGACATTTTGCCAACTGACTAGCAAGGCCACGTGGGCACTGCACACCTTGTTGGTCTGATATGGCAGCTCAGTGATGACAACAGCAGGCTTGCCCTCCCCACTGCGTTTTCTCTGTGTCTTGCCTTTGCTGCCTTTGCCTGCCTTTATGCTGGTTGTTCCATTGCCATTACTGCTACTGTCACTGCCATTGCCATTGCCTGCAGTGTCCCCCTCAATGACAGCCTTACCTCGCATGGGTATGCTGCCCTTCCCATCATGGTACGCTGCACGGATGGCATCTGTGGCCAGAATCTGTCCCCCTGCATCATTCGTACAGTTGTCTGCATGGCTACACTTGTCATTGCAGCATGTGTGCTGATGCGCGTCAGAAAGAAAGCAACTTTGATGAAGAGCCCAGTCATTTGATGGTGGCGAAGGCAAGGTCAAAGATGTAGCATTGGCACAACTGCAACATGACCGTCCAGCTGCACGTAATACTGAGCTTGCAGGACCAAATGCATATCTTGACGGTTATCCCAAGGGAAAAAGGGAGTTCAGTGTCATGTGAGGCACAGGGGGTGAAGGTATGCCTGTTGGAAAGTCTGGGCCCGGGATATGTTGCATGAGCTGTGCAATGGTGATATTTGGATCGTGTATGAGGGCCTTCAAGCCGGCCACAACTTCACGCAGGTTGTGTGGAGGGATTCTGGTGGCGATGCCCACGGCTATTCCTGCTGCACCATTCACCAGCAGGTGAGGGACCCTAGCAGGCAGCACTGCTGGCTCATCCTGCATGTTCAACTCACTCATTGCTCATTGCAGGGTTGATCCATGTTAATGTTGGAGTACCTAAGGACTGCTTCATGTTGATGCAGGAGCACCCAACAACTGCTTCATGTGTTGGTAAAAGCTTCACCAGCTTGCACTAGGTCATGCCATGCCTATGAGGGGCTTCAAGTTCAGACATGAACAGCACCCTAGACACGCATGCAAACATGCAGAGTCAGTAGGGTAACACCTCGTCACACATGACTGTACCTGTGAGGCGTCAAAGTTTGGCGAAAAGTCTACGGTATCAGCATCAAGGTCTGCCAGGAATGTTGCTGAAGAAAAGTGCTGCAGGCGGCACTCTGTATACCGCATGGCAGCTGCAGGGTCATTGTCCACTGACCCAAAGTTGCCATGGCCATCTATCTGTAAACGCATGCCTGTGTCATGAGACTCACAGTCATGCTACAGGTGCAGGAACACACAATGATGCATTCACTCACATCAGATCAGCAAAGCATGTTTCAGCAACATAGCATTCATGTGCACAGCATGCTTGTGCAGCATGTATGGTTTCTGTGCAAACAGATCTATGGTCATGGGCAATGCCACAGACTGTCTGCGTTGACACGACATGGATATGGACAAGCGCATGCAAGGACAAACGTAGTGTCCATGGGTGTATCAAGCTCATGACTCACCAAAGGCACCCTCATGGAGAAGTCCTGAGCCAAACGCACTAAGGCATCATAGACTGACTGGTCACCATGCGGGTGGTATTTTCCCAGAGTTTCACCAACAATGCGAGCGCATTTCCTGTGGAACAAGGATCAAATTGTGTGTACAAGAGCTGTTGGTATATTGGCGGCACAGGCATGAGACTGAGGCTGCAGTTGACAGCAGCAGACTACATCAGGGTGGACGTTTCAGCGTACCTGAAGGGTTTGTTGTGTAGCAAGCCAAGGTCATGCATGGCATAAAGAATACGACGATGCACTGGCTTCAGACCATCCTTGACGTCTGGCAATGCCCTGCCCACAATGACTGACATTGCATACTGCATGAATTGGGGGCATGTCAGTGTCCTATGTTGAGCACGTTCTTCCAGGTTGTGCAAGCAAAAGTGCGCAGCAGTAGGAAGTCCCACATGTTTGATAGCAAGGAGATCTCACCGCCAAGTATGACCTCTCTGCCTCAACATGCAAAGGCTCGTCAACAACTCTGAGAGCTATAGGTGCCTCAGGGCTGACTGAGCTAGATCCATTCGGTCCTTTGCCTGCAGCTTGTGCTGAGATGTGCAGAGCCCTCTGTTGGGGTGCAGAAAAGGAGTGTTTGATGATTTGCAGCGGGTGGCCACATAACAATGACCAGCCGGACTGCAGACAGCTAAAGTCAGAATGCTAACCACCCAAAGCCGAAGCAGTTTTGCACCTAGCGTCGGTCAACCTTGGTGCAAGCGTTACAGTGTACCTGCATACCGCCAAAGCGCGACTCGCTCCACGTTTGTCGGGCTGGAAAGCCTGTTCTGACGCCTTTCGCGGCAGCGTGCAAGCTGCACTTCCATACGTGGGAGAAAGACATGTCTGATCGGTACATGTTAAACGCGAAGTGCCGTGCGCTTTGGCGACCCTCCGTCAGCAAGACTTGTCGACATTGATCACAACATCTGCAATGCTGTACAGCGCGAGCAAGATTCTGAAGAGCCGAGGGCAGCCTTCCTGAATGCAGTGCAACATGGTCCGCGATTGCATGCTGCATGCTGCGGCCCTAGGTTTGAAATTGGCATAATTCGGATAAGGTTAATCTCCCAATTTGAGGAAAGTGTTAGGCTTACAACAAAACGCCAACGCTGTCACCTTCAGTGACGCATCGCTGGCCGTTATCTGTAGCTCAGCGGCTTGTGTATGCACATAACCCGACTCAGCCTGCTGCACAAGCTTTGACAACAATCTAGCGTCGTCGCGTGTCAGCATGCTTTCAGCCCGGGTTGGAGCGCCTCAAACTCACAGCGTCCCTTGTCGACAGCCTTTCGGACCTGCCACCTGTGCTAAAATCCAAACTCGCAAGGTTTGTGGCCTGCTGCATTGATTTGTTGACAGCTCTTGCGTGGCAGTCCTCAACCCTTCTCTGCATGCAGGTCAGGTGTTACTCCGAAAATTCGGACAACAAACCAAGCACAGATGCAAAATTTCGTGGATTGCAAAGCACTCAAGAGGAGAGAGATCAACGCCCTGGCAAGCACGAAATCCTAAATGTCGCTGAGCATGACCTGGAAGGTAATTTAAGCTGCAGCGAGAAAAAACACTTGTTTCCAGCAAAGTTGAACATCGAGTTGTGCTTACTTGGGCTGCATGATGAGTCAAGTACAGTCTGAGCTTGCCCAAGGTCTATAAGCATCTTATTGTGCTCAATAAACAGCTGTCCTATAGTGTATGGACTGAATCCTTACTTTGTGCTGTTTAGGCTTTTGCTCTGCGTTGCCTGATGATGAGGAGTCAGAAGAGTGCTGGAATGCATACCAGTATTATGAAGACAAGCGGGTATGTAGGCTTCACCACATATCATCTGTGCTTGCAGCTGCACCATCACATGCTCAATGATGCCTGCCTTCAATCCAATTGCTACGTCAGCACTGTGTTCATGTTACAGCATGAGGCTGAAGAGGCGTGTGAAGTAGAATGGGAGAACAACAATGGCCTGACGCAACCCCAGTGTGCACGATTAGAACAGTTTGAAGGCTTTGTGCGTGCAATGGTTGGCGAGGGTCACATTGTCAACTTTATCACAACACTTCAGTCCCTCAGTAAGGCTGATCAGAGACGCCTTGCCAAGGAGCTGGAAGCATCTGGTAGGGAACTGCTCTCCCTCTACCAATGCTGCCAGACGTTACCACTGCATAGCTTGATGCTCTCAGGGTCTCGCTGTTTATGCTGCAAGCTCTGCAGAACGACTTGTATCAATCAAAGTGCTGCTGCACACCTTTGTTTCACCCAAAGTTTTTGGGGACTATGGTAGAATGCCAGGCAGTGTCATAGACATGCTGTGTCTTCCTACTCTTGTGGCAGTATCTAGAACAATGTGTCAAAAGCAAGAACAATACGTATTGCAAGTATGACTCTGTTGCAGGTGACAATGCACATCATGACCAAGGCGTCAAGGAGGCTGCTCAGAAAGTGCAGGAGTCTCTGGACACAAGCACGTCTTCTGTTAGTAGCTCAGACCAGGAAACAAGTCAACGGCGAAAACGAGTCAAGGATCTGTTTTATGCTATGGACAAAGACAACAATGGCAAATTGGATGTGGGCGAGTTCAGAGGTAAGAAAAGGTTTTGGTGCGAGCTTGAGCACTTGTTCTGCGCATGTGCCTGCAGAGCCATGCGCTGGTGTCACATCTGCATGAGAGCGCTGACAGTCAGTGCAAGAGCTCCCTCAGGCAAAGCTGTTATGCTGGTGACTCACAGTGGGTCGTGTACTTGCAACCACAAACTGTAAGCTGTAGTACTTACGTAGTTTGTGGCGGCGCAGAGGCCATGCGTGAGCTTGGTGATGAGATGTCAGGCAGCAGCGTGGCAACCATTCTGGATGCAATGGATGTGCATGGCTACATCAGCTTGGACCAATTTGTTGCGATTGTGGAGGCAGAGGCCATCGAGTCCCACTCGTCTGATGCAAAGATGCTCAGAAGACTGAGCAAGGACCCTGTGTGGTGGACACATTCAACCTGACAAGTTCCACCGACATCATACAATGTATCATATGATGTATGACATACATCCTTCCACCTCTTGTATTTGTTGATTCAGCTTGAGCTGTGGATTTGTTGAGAGCAGGTGATTTTTTGCTGACTGATCAGGTTCATGAAGGTTGCGATGTCTAGATTCGCATATTGACATGTTTTGCTCCCAATTGCGGTCAGTGTTCTGTAGCTAGAAGGTTTCTTCATTTTGACCGTGGATCAGACTGATCCGCTAAAGGGTTCAGCTTAACAAAACTACCAGCAACAGATTGCTAGCATTGATTTCGTTAATACATGTGCATTGGGATATGCATTCACTTTCTTTGGACTCAGACTCAGTGCTCTCTAATCAAGCCACGAAGCTGCAAGGAATGTCTTGTGTTCAGAATCCCAAACAACATCGATCCCACACAGCTTCAAAGTGTGCCACATCCTTCCGCTGGAAATCACAACGTGAGAACATATACAAGATGACCGTGCAATCCCAAGTCAACGGCGCTGTAAGTCAATCAGTCGGTGCAGCGCAGGACCTTCTACAATGGCACCCCAACCAATCTGAAAGCATGAAGGCGCTGGTAAGTCTGTGTTTCCCTTCAAACATGATCTATTGGTCCTGTCGTTGTTCATGTCTGCATGTGTTTCGTTGACAGCTTTGCACTGGCAAAACCGACACCGACAGAAATCTCCTTCTGATGGGTGTTGCTCACGTGCAGGCAGCTTTCCTGCTGATCCCTCTATTTCTGGGACAAATCGTCGGTTTGTTATCTGCAACGCAGATCAAAGGATGGTGAGAAGCGCCCGTCGATCCTGAGCATGTACTTTTCAGTCCTACCGTCGATCTGCTCCGGGCCTGCTCGGGATATCCTTTTCAACCTTGACTTGTAGACGACGAGCGCTGTGACCATGTGTACCTTCTCAACATTTGTATCTGAATGCAGGTACAAAAACATCCACAAACCTAGCTGGCAACCACCCGCGTTCTTATTTGGCCCTGTTTGGAGTATGCTGTATATCCTTATGGGTGTTGGAGCATGGCAGGTTTGGAAGCATGGAGGCTGGGCTGCTCAGAAGGATGCCTTGTCTCTTTGGGTGTTCCAGCTTATCTTCAACCTGTTCTGGAACCCACTATTCTTTCTCAAGCATGATATGTCCCTTGCACTCTTTGACATTGGAGGTATGCATCCCAATCCAATACCGTCCCAAATTAGTTGCCGACTATCCATCAGGAGTCTCTGTTTTCCAAATTGTTGCCGGAACAACATGCTGATCCCTTCTTCATTTGGTAGACAGGACCAAGATCTGTGCCACACGTTGTACATAGAGAATGACAGCAGTTCTTTGCCTGCAGTCCTGTGGGCTCTGGTCATTGTTTTGATTGGAGTCTTTGTCAAGGTGGAGCCTTTGGCTGGCTACTTGCAGCTACCATATCTGGCCTGGGTCACCTTTGCCTCAGTACTTAACTACACCCTCCTCAAGCTCAATACTCAGCCAGTAAGCTCTCCCTTCATATGCTGTGTGCATGATTCGAAGACATCAGCCACATGCTTGCTTGCAAACATGGCTTGTTCACCACATAATTCCAGCTCGTAGCGGATCTGCTTTCAAACACCGATGTTTCTCTCACATCATCATGGTGGCGCCACTCAAAGCTCCATCATAAGCTCACAGCACTTTCACTCTTTTTGTTCTTTGCAGGCTCCGGCCAAAAGATCAGCTTAGCATGGCAGCTGCAATATGACTTTAACAAAAGCAGCAGGTTTTATAAAATTAGCTTGTGAGCTGCTAGACCATGAATCAGCTTTGACTCCTGCTGGCATGCAGCAGGCCTTCTTTGAAAAGATGTTCCTTTCTTGCACTTGTGGACTTCACTGTTGACGGCATGCATGGAAGCACACAGAAGTACATGTATGTACAACTGCTGGTGATCAGATCTCAGTAACAGAGGCAGCAGGACTAGGTTTGATTACTGTGTCAAGGCAGTTCTCAACAAAAGAGCAGCGTGTATGGTGTAAAGACAACAGAGCAACAAGTCAACAGCAACCTTACAGCTAATATGTATAAATGCGTCAGCAATCAAAACCAGAAATGTGAAAGGAACAAAGTACTTGTCGCCCATATTTCAGGACAGTTGAGAGCAGCATACAGCGCATGAGTGACAATATTTGCCCTCATGGCTTTTGGTTTGCTGCACACTCAATTTCAAGTTCTGCATGTGGCTGTGCTTGTGATGCCTCCTCAGATCAGTAGTCAAGTTTTGGTGGGATCCTGACGGCAGTGCTATCTCAGGTAACTGAGTATGATATTGGGCTGTCAAAACATGACTTGGAAGCCGCACATGGTCTTCAGATATCTGAGCATCATGCAAGAGCCAATCTGCACGCAGAGCCAATTCTCAGGGCAACTCAAAATGCAAACTAGTTTGTGTCTCGTCACTCTGCAAAACATGCGTCACTTTGAAAGCGCTGATACAATATAGGCAAGCACTTACAGATTGCTTTTCTTCTTCAAGCTTGGTCACACCAGTCGTGATTTTAATGCATGCATGCATCACACTGTTGGACAAGACAGCAGCTGCTGGTTCCTTGAGACTGCTCAGGCCTCACCACATAATCAGGATTGGACAGAGGAATGTACAGCTGGATCATTGCCAGAGCTGCTGTAGAACGGAGGCTCCTCTGGCAAGGGCTGCAGAGGGCTGTGCTGCCCTTGCACCGTACCAGTGCCACTCTGCATGGCATGCATGGTCAAGTGAAGTACCATGACAGTGTGTTGTCATGTAACATTTTGCTCATTATGCATCACAGCTGCCCCACAAAACATTACCAGGCACCCATTGGCTATGCACACAACGATTACCACCAGGTTGGTGAGACAAAGCCTTGAAAATGTGCTTCTGGGCATGACCTGCAGGTGGGTTGTCATAGCTGACCTGAAAAGCATCAGGCTGTGCCAGAGCATATGCACCATGGTGGAAGTGGTGAGCAGTGGGTGTGCTCATGCTGCCGTAGCTGACAATGACCACAGGAGGTATGACAGTGCGCTTGACTGCAGACCCCGCCCCACCCAGGCTGTCTATGTTCCTCTGGCTAGCAGAACTTGCCACAAAGAATTCAGGAGGTCTCAGATTCACGCCTTTGGCTGCGTCCTCTGGCTGCATCGGCACACATTGCTCACCATCTAGTAGCTGATGAGCACAGAAAGCATGCCTGCCTCAATGGCTTGTCTGCATGAGCTGCTGCAGCTGCTTACAACCAAGGTAGTCAGCATCATGGCAAACAAAGTGATTCTGGCTTGCATGCAGGTGGAGCGTCAAAGTTTGCTTGCTTAGTGATGATAGGCAACCCAATTTACTGCACACTAGACATGACCAGGCTTGGTTGCAGTTTTCAAGCTATGAGTCTCACCAAATGCCGTGTATCTCTGGCATCGTTGCGGCGCCAGCTGCTGATTCTGCTGCAACCACAGATGACAGCTAGCGCTACCACCAAGCTACCTGGCAAACACACAACATGCCAGTGCATGTGATATACAACAACAATAACACTTGCAGCATAGGACATACAGCACAAGGCAGATGCGCAAAATACAAACAGCTCAAAAAGTGACAGGAAGGTATAATGGCACAAACAGCACCTCAGCTTACATGGAAAACATATGACAACTTTGCGCATGAGCAAGAAGCAAGGGGTTTGATATGTGCCTGCTCAGCAAAGCAGACTCACATCCCACGACTATGCACACAGTCTCTATCTGGCCAACACTCATGCCACTGCTCTTGCTGCTAGTAGAGGTTGATGCAACTATGCAGGCGGTACAAGTCAAGACATAGCTGACTCCAGATGTGGAGCATGTCCAAGATTCTGCACTTGTGCTGCCCCCTGCAGCACACTGGATCTGGGCTAACATGGTTTGAAAACCACTTTGAAGCAATGTTGCAACTTCACACCAGAAGAATGGAGCACGAAACAAGGTTGCCCAGTGCTCTTTATCAGACGACCTTGCTTTGTTGACGTGTGTCAGAAGAGTGGAATGTACGCTGGGTGGACATAAGGCAGAAAGATGCACAGATGAGCATGCATTTTGTGAGTTGCAATCAGCAGCAAGCTTTAACATTCTGTGTGCTCACCTGATGCTGTCACAAACAAGCTGTAACTATACCAGCAGCTGGCATTGCCAGCAGCTAGCACTGACACATCAGTGACGTTTGCACTGCCTGACTCGTAGTACTGTACATCCACACTGCACCAAAATACTGTTTGCGGTTATTTTGTTATTTGGCACAGCTGCTGTGATGTTGAAAAATTGGGATGATGACCAACCTGCATGCAATGCTTCTGCCGTACTGCAAGTATCCAACTTGCTGATCGACAGAGAATGAAGCAGAAGTACTTGTGAGTGAGACAGCAGTAGCATTAACACCCAGAGACACATTAGAAAATGACAGTCCTGCAGCAGCATCAAGACCAGTTTGGCTGTCAGTGAGACAGCTGTAATGCTTAGATCTGGAGAGCACAGCTCACTAGCTGAACATGCCTGTGTTGTCTATACAAGATATGACCACCGTGGCGTTTGGCTGGCTGACAGCACTGTCTGTAACAGCAAGGGCCCCCATAGTCAGGTACACCACGCTAACGCTTTGGACATCCACGTGTCTTGGTTTGCCTGCATCATGAGAAGCCGGTATAATACCACATGTAAAGCCATACGCAGCTTATCGGCGGCAAACGACACACTGAAACATCCATCTTATCGTTGTCTCGTTGTTGAGCAAAACCCGTCGACGCCCTGTCACGCACTGGCAGCTTTTAAAACGCAAGGGACTTAGTACTTGTGGGTCTTATCACCTTCACATGATGTTGCAGGGAGCAGAGCGACCAAAAGCCAGCAGAAGACAGCCCACTTATTTGGATCGGACATGAACTGTGGGGAAACCCGTCAGCGCATCCTTTTCCGGAACAAGGCTGCTTGAGACGCAACATAAATGCGCTGCTGCGCGTTCGTTCTCCGTGCTGACGCCCTGCGGCCTCGTAACATCGAAAGCTCTTACTTATTCGGTGAAGAGGGCGGTTAGGTCACAGGACTCGAGGGCGCCCTGCACTGCCCCAGCCAGCTGCGCTTGTTGTTAACACCAACATTCGACCGCAGGCGGGACTCAGCAGTTAACAACACGCAGACCAGGTTTTACCGCTCCTGCTCCGTGATATTGCTGAGTGCGATAAGAGAGGCGAGCCTTTGACCGGCTTTTGCTCTGTCGGAGATCGGGCACGCTTTGGCAACTTCGCGCAGCAACCTCAGCCACCAGCACGCGCATACAGTGATCTATTCATCTTGACAGGCAGTTCTTGTTATGGCCACAACCGTGCTGGAGCAGACAAGAGGTGCTGTGCAAAGTCGACACTTGCTTCTGCGACGCACAGCAGCAGCAAGTACGCGAGTCTGCCTACCCCAAGACGCCTGCTGACTGTCTCTTGTCTTGCAGCTGGCCATGAAGAAGCAGAACACCTAGAAAGGCTGATTGTCAAAGACTTCAGAAATGAACTCAAAGGTCATAAGGAGCGCCTGCAACAAAGTCATCGCGTCAGGAATATGCTTGATATCATGCAGGAGCGAGCACAGAAGCTGGTGAGGCAATTCACCATGTAACTGTACATGCAATGTAGGTGTCCTGGAGCAGGTCACAGGAAAAAATGCAGGGTCCCCTGTTAACATTGTGCTGCTGGCATAACAACACTAATGTTGCCTGCATCCTATGTATCTTACAACATCACTGACCGAAATTTGACCATGTAGGCAGACATATACCAGGATGAGGATGACTCACGAAAAGATGACATTGCTAGCCTCAAAGTAGATCAGGGAGACTTTAAGGTCTTCTACGATAGGGTGCGCGATCTCAAAGACTATTATCGCAACAGGCCAATTGAGGTCACAGAGGTCAGTGCTACTCAAGCTGCCAGTGAGCTAAATCCTTCTGTGATACCAAATTGCAGTCAGTGTTCAGCAGATACAACTTGTGATGTCCATGGCATTCTAGATTACAACTTTCGAGTTTGGTCTGATCAGGCTGAGAATGATGAGCTGGCATCACGAGAAGAACCCCGAGTTGAGTTCAGCGGGGAGGAGGGGCAGGGACGCTTCTTGGACCTGCATGAGCATTACCACACTTTCATCAACTCTAAGTTTGGCCACTCTAAAGAGGAAGCTCCTAAAGAGTACCAGGACTTCGTCACCTGTGTCACTGACTTCTCACAGATACCCCGACAACATCGTATAAGCCGGCCATACAGGTACTTCCTTATCCAATACTGCTGTATCCTTGTTCAATTCCCCCAGCTGCCGTGAGTGGTACCTGTTTCAACAGATACTGGTAGTTGGCTGCAAACTGGTATGACTTGAGCATCCCTGAGCTACATGTGCACAGTAGTGCCCCTCGCCAATTGCACAGATGTTCAACCCAAGTGTGCCACTCTTCAGCTGACTTGTGCTGTCTGCTGCAGAGCATACTTGCAAGGCTTGCTTGGCTACCTTGAGCAGTTTTACGAGCGAACAAATCCTCTGGGCAGCTTGACAAAAGTGTACAGCAAGCTAGAAGGCGAGCTTGAATCTGCGTTTGAGGAGGGTCAGGTGCCTGGGTGGGAGGACCGAGGTGGCGGCAAGCTGCCAGGAGACCAGGGCAATGCCATGGACCTGCAAGCCTTTGACACTGTTGATGAGCTGGAGTCCTTAGGTACACCTGCTGCTGCTCTGTTGAGCCTGCTTGGTCACATGCTGCGCTTATACTCATGCGCTGGAAATCATGTTGCATCAACTTATAAGAAGCAGGCAGGAGATGGCGCATTGCAGCCACCCACGGGACCTGTAGGCTGCAGGTGGCTCTCTGAAACATACGTGTGCATCTGTGAGGGCCAGCAGCAGCCATGTGACAGTCGCCACATGGTTGCACTGGCAGTGGGTAAGATGCTGCCTGATACAGCATATAGGTTGCAAAGCTTCTCATGCAATAATTCTCATGCAGCGTGTCTTCGCTGCAGGTGCTGATGCATTGAAGGATGCTTTGACCAAGCTTGGGCTGAAGTGCGGTGGCACGTTGCGGCAGAGGGCAGAAAGGCTCATTCTCACCAAAACAACACCGTTGGAGAAGCTGGATCGCAAGCTGTTTGCCAAGGGCGTTGTGCCTGCCGTAAGTCACATTGCTCACAATTGCATTCTCAGAACTGTCATCACCAGTGTACTCTGCACAACATGCAAAGTTAAGTTGATGATTTCACAATGGCTTGGCTGCTGGCGGTGACTACCTGAAGCACCTTAAAGACATTGCTGCATCAAACCTGCACAGCAGGTACATTGTACAAGTTGCGTCAGCACTTCAAATATCATCAACTTGCGTCAGCACTTCCAACCTCATGGCTCTGCTACCTGCAGCAGCTCAGTCTTGCAAGCAAGCCTGCATTCAACTACGATGCATGTCGGGCTTGCAGTTTCAGTCTTGCACGTGTGATCAATGGTGCAGGCTGCCAGGGACAGCGAGCAAGCATCAAAGCAGAAGGCAGCTGCCAGGGAAGCTGCGCTGCTGGAATGCAAGACGCGCTTGCTCCTGCAAGATAAAGATCTGTTGGGCAAGGTGGTCACTGACACTGTTGGCAACATAGAGAAGAAGCAGGCCCGCACATATGAGGAGCTGCAAGCAGAACAAATGGAAGCCGAAGAGGTATGCTGAATATCGCATATGATCTCTGGGCTTGTTTCCTCATCATCTCAGATATGTTCAGGGATGCCACCTCCTGCAATTTTGAACCTGATTTGCAGGACCTATGACACGTATAGCACGTCCTCATATCATCGCATCACCATCATCCTGTTTGTATACTCTGATTTGGATGGATTCTGATCCAGTTCACTGAACTATTTTCCACTGTGTGCAGGAGGCTGCTGCCAGTGACAGCGACGAGGAGGATGACTTCATTTACAACCCCTTGAAGCTGCCTTTGGGCTGGGATGGCAAGCCCATCCCCTACTGGCTGTACAAGCTGCATGGTTTGAACCAGGAGTTCCAGTGTGAGATCTGTGGGGGGGCGACCTATTGGGGCAGAAGGGCCTTTGAGCGGCACTTCAGAGAGTATCGCCACCAGGCCAGCATGCGTGTCTTAGGCATTCCAAACACCAAGAACTTCTATGAGATCACTAAAGTTGCAGATGCACAGAAGCTCTGGAAGAATATCCAGGTAGGGCTGGCTTGGAGGCGCATGCAAATCTGCACATGGCATCTGCTAATTGCATGTGCAGATGCATGCATGCCGTCAGGCAACATTCAAGTGGTTGATCAAGTCAAGCCAGATAGCAGCCATTTTTGACCTACAATACATGGCTGCATGAGCTGTATGTCAAGGTCTGGATGTTGTGCCTGGAGAGGTTTGTTGCTTTGGGATGTGACAGGGCACATCGGGCCATTGTTGCTGCAGGACCGCGAGAAGCCAGGGCACAAGATTGAGGTTGACGAGGAGTACGAGGATGCAGAGGGCAATGTGTACAACAGGAAGACATTTGAGGATCTGCGGCGACAAGGGCTTATATAATGCATTTGTGTCATGTTTTCCAGGCACACCCCTTGTTCTGACAGGAGCATCATTCAAATGGACAGTCAGTCCATCGCCATGCTCCTGAGTATATGGTTACCTCTATGGCTGCAGGGCCTATCTGGGGCAGCAGTGTTGTCATGACTGATGAAAGGTCTGATCTATTCAACGTCTCATATCTTATGCGCACTCTACAGACAAAACACTGCCTGACATCCTGCAATGCACAGGTCTGGGTAGTCTGGCAGGTGACACCATCACAATTTTGAATTTGGTCAGCCTTGATGGTATGAGATACTGCTTGCCTCACGACTTTACATAACTTTCCAGCAGTCTGTGTCACTGCACAAGGTTTGGCAGAAAACATACCCTGTCAAGCAGTCCTCATTATGACTCATCACTTTGACCTATCCATGAGTTGGCCGGACGAGCGTTCATGCAGTTCTTTCACATGCACTGACGAGCTTACGGAGGTGTTGCAGCCCTTGCACAGCATCTGGCTGCGTTGTGCTGCATTAACCGTCCAGGGCAAAGCTCCTGAAGGTTAAGGCTCGCATGGCGGCATCCCATGCACACACTCGCGACCGCGTTTTGGCCCCGCCACACATTCTCGCTTTGACTTTCGTAGAACTTCTATTACCTGTCTCCTCCTGAAACACCAGCAAAGCGTGGCGATGCAGTGCCTGGGACTGGTTGCTACTTTGGCATGGCACAAGAAGCGTGAAACGTGACCTTGAGCGCTCGTGCGTGCTATCAGTATGACCGCCTGTGCGGACGCCTATAAGCGTGCTTAAGATTTGGAGAGAAATATGAAGCACTGACGTTTAGCTGGTTGACAGCCCAGCCTTGCAATATGACCAGCTCAGGCCCCACTGACTTTGTCAGGAAGAACCAGCAGCATATTCAGCAGCTTATGCTGCAGCGCCAGCATGAGCACAGCTTAGCAGAAGCTGCTGTGCTGGCAGAATCAAGGCAGCGGCAAAAGCTGCGTGAAAAGGTGCTGTCAATGCGTGAGGAAAAGTGGAGCAGCTCCCTACCGACTCAAAATGGAGAAAAGCCACGCACTTTGGACCACTCTGAGACCATGCCATACGCCCACTCCAGCACATCGAAAGTCACGTCACCTCTTAGGCGGTGTTTGTCTGCTGCCAACAATGTCAAGCAGGTGATACTCTTGTCTTTGACAATACAAATCTATGTTTGGCACACTTAGCTTGCAGCTCAAATGCCACTGTGCTGCAAGCAACTCTGCACATTGCTTTGTAGCTTCTAGCTCTGCAGCTTGCAGCTTTGCTCAATCCAGACAGCAATACTTGCAAGTCTGGGTCTGTGTGTCTGGGTCTGCGTGCATGAGTCCTTTGGACGGCGCTCAACACCATTCAGCTGTTTTGCGCATCCAGGACCAAAGCAGTACAGCACCAGTGGTCTCGACCATTGCCAGCAGGGAGCAAGAGAACATGGTTGGCAAGCCATATGCACAGTCTTTGAGCCGGACTCAAAACATGTCACCTCAAAGGGTGCCCACAGAGCGCTTCCAGGTGCCAGCCCAACACTACCAAGCCCTGGTGACTGTCAACCATAGCCCACTTTCCAGTGCCGCCACACATCTCTGTTACTGCAGTCTCATGCAACCTTGCTTTGACAACACAGCATAGGCCCTGTCGCTGCATAGTACTGTAGCAGCGATGCAACAAGCAGTGTTGCGCAGAGGCTGGCATGCAGCCTCGGGTGTTCTTGTTGGTATTGAAGCCAGTGTCTGGCACATGCAGGACAGGGGTCAATGGACTGAGGACTATGCCAGATGGCGCCGAAGGAATTCCATTGCCCCTGATGCCAAGGTGCTCTCCCTGTTCTAATCACCCAACCAGCTTTGTACTCTGCAGCAAGGCATGTGCAATAAGCTTCAGCAGTTGTCAATCTTTACCACAGCAGTCGCATCTCAGGTCATTTTGGTTGTCAAAGGTCAACCATATGCAGATGCGTTTTACCCGACAAAGCTTTGTAGGCCTGATTAGGATGCGACATGAGTGTCCACACTTCTGCCTTGCATGGGCTGCAGGTGTTTGTGATTACGGGGGTGTATCCTGATGTAAGGGCATCACTGCTGGCGCGGGGGTGGGTCGAGAACCCAGACCCAGACAGCTCCTTCTTTGACCTCAAATGGTGCCTCAGAACTCGATCTATCTACAACCCACCCCTCCTGAGACACCAGATAGTGAACCACTACTCAGGGGCTGGTGCGTGCCTGACAACCAAGTATGGCCTCTTGGAATCCATCCAGCACATCAGGTGGTACTTTGATGTCAATGTTGGCACCTTCTTCCCTCGTGCCATGAAGCTGGGGACACCAGCTGAGTTCCAAGCCTTGGAGACAGAGTTTAAGTGGTGTGCTGCTGCATCCATACTCAGAAGGCTGTTGCTGGACAATGGCTTGAGTCATGAGGGAGTGCCGAGCGCTGAGCATGTGCAGCTGGCAATGAGAGTGTGCCGCCAGCAGACAGCTTTCCGGAAGGATCTGATTGATGATGATGCCGCTGATGGGGCGCTGCCTTGTTTGCCAGTCATGCCAGAAGACAAGTGGGCCATGCTTCTGGCCTGCCCCTGCTTCAAGAACTGTCAGCTCACCCCCACAGGCCCTTCCCGCCCAAACTCTAGGCCATCCTCTGGTGAGTTGCCCTGTCCTGCTCTGCCCTGCCCTGCCCTGTTGTGCCCTCCCTGCCATGCCCTACATGGGGTGGGACTGCCATAACATTCCCCTAAACCTTGCTGTCCTTGCGCACACCAAGTCCCACGGCTTCAACCGGACTGCTCATCCTAATATATCAGCGCAACACAAGGATGGCAGAATTTGTCGCCAGCACAAATCTATACACACAGCTGCATGCTGACAATGCACGCCGCCGTTAAGGCACACATGATGTTACAGACCTGATGAATCTGGCTGGTAAGCTGAGTCCCAGGACAACAGGTGCATGTCCTGATGATTGAAATACAGAGCCAGCCTGGCCACATGCTTTGGATTTGCAGGGAGAGCCAACCCCATCTCAGAGGCACTCAAGCTTGAGGCAACTCAAGCTCTGGCTGAGCTGGCTGAGTGGCATGTGCAAAGCGGCATAGATGGTGGCAGCAACATCTGGATCTTGAAGCCTGGAGGCAAATCCCGGGGACGCGGCATTTCCTGCACCAACAGCTGGGCTGATATCAAGGTCTGGCATTGCTATTGCAGTCGGCTGTACCATCTATTCCATTCTGTAATACTGTATCACGCTTCCCACGTCATATTCCAGAGTATGCTGTTGATACCTTTCAGCAGCAACAACCTACAGAGGTACACAGTGTGTTTTGAGCAGCTGATTGCTGCAATCACTTTCCAGTAGCTGTGTGCACGCAACAGGCCATGACAGGCTGTGAGCATGAGTGGAGTATGTGCAGGTCATTTGGAAGGTCGATTTGCAGAAAGTTTTGTAGACACAGAGCTGATTAGAACAACATGTTGTCTTAGAAGTGTACATTGCAATGGTGCAGGAGAAAGCAGATTCAGATGCTGCTGCTGCTGAAGGGACTTCTCAGATGTGGGTGGCTCAGAAGTACATTGAGCAGCCCCTCATTATCAACAGAAGGTATCTTGCCTGATTGTTGCTGATGATGTGTAACGATGTGAGCTGCCTCTGCAGTGCAATTATACCTTGAGAGCTGCACATGCTGATTATGGAGGACCTGCTGTGTTACACCAGACTCTGCAGCCATGCTCAAGTCTTGAAACCAAGACCACAAAGGGTCCCAGGCCCAAGCCTGTTTGCAAGGCTCAAAGACTGCAATTGCAAGGCTTGAAGACACAAGTGACACTTATGCATGCACACAAATAGGTCACCTGATTTGCATTTTGGCCCTAGGCCGGCCCACAGCATGTCTACAGGCACTACATGAACCAACATCATGCTTTGAGGCAGCACGCACAGCAAGCGATCAGTTTCCTATGCTTATAGGTCTGCTTTCAATGACGCCGCATTACGGTACTGTCAAACCTGTTGTATCAGTAGACCGTATAGGGATGCTCTGAACAGACTGCTCTGGAGAGACAAGACTGGCCCTGCACGTTTGCTAGCTCATCATGAGCTGAAAGCTGCGACGTCATTCTTGCTATCATGCTTGTTGCTCTCATGGCTGTCAAACAACCCAAAGGTGGTATGCAGGAAGTTTGACATGAGGCAGTGGGTATTGGTGACCAACAGCGCTCCCATGACAGCCTGGTTCTACCAGGACTGCTACCTGCGCTTCTGCGCTGAGGACTACAGCCTCTCAGACCTCACCAATGTCTTCAGCCACCTCAGCAACAACTGCATTGCCCGCAAGAGCCTGCACTTTGAGTCAGGTCACTCACTCGCCTGCCTCACTCCTGCCCCACTTCACATTTCATACCTGTCAAGCAGAGAACATCATGTTAGCACCACATCAGGAGTCTTAGGAACTGCATCTCTGCCCTGGCTTCAGAACAGTTTGCTGGATACTGATGGTGTCAGGCATGTGGTGCTTTTGTAAAGTGTCATGCTCAATGCAAGCAGCAATCTCCAGGCATCAGTTCTGTGTGGATTGCTATCTTGTATGCTGTCTTGTTGTGCGACGCAACTTCAGGAGTCCACTGCTGTTGGTAGACATACAGTGTGAGGCTGCAGGTGACTGGGCAGAGGGGAACATGTGGTCCTGCTCAGCCTTCTCAGATCACCTGGATGCCAGCTGTGCCCAGAAGGGCTTGTGGCAGAACCACATCCAGCCTCAGATGCAGCGCATTGTGCAGTACTCCCTGGCTTGCGCTACGGTACCCCCTCCACACTATTTTGCCCCCCCCCCCCCTCCCCCCTCGCTGCCACAGATTTCATAGTTAACAACAGTCATCTCAACATTCAGGCAGTGCGAAAGCATAACACAAGCTTTTTGGATACAGAAAATTGCTTTATGTAGAGAAATGCCAGTCTCACAGTGTACATGTATAGACTCAACAATGTGTGGGAGCTAGTTTTATGCTTTCCTATGAGATCATGCTCTACAACATGCGTGTGCAGACTTGAGAGATATCTTAGGTTTTGCAGAAATAGGATGATACTATCTTAGTTGCAGCGTCCTTCTGAGATCATGCTTTACTCAGTGCATGTTTTGATCATGTAAGGCCCGGTGACAGGCAATGCAGCTGAGTTGACATGAGTGGTTGATGGTGCAGGAAAGCCTGCAGGTGCGGCCCAACAGCCATGAGCTGTTTGGGTACGACTTTGTGGTGGACCAGGCTCTGAATGTGTGGCTGATCGAGGTGAACTGCAGCCCCAGCCTGGAGCACAGCACCCCCGTCACCGCCCGCCTCTGCGCCCAGATGATGGACGACCTCTTCAAGGCAACCCCCTGCCCTGCCCTGCCCTGCCCTGCCCTGCCCTGCCCTGCCCTGCCCTGCCCTGCCCTGCCCTGCCCCGCTCTGCTCCGCCATGCCCCGTCCTGCCCCGCCCTGTTGCCTGCTGATCATGGAACCACATTCTCATGAGTGTTGTCACTGCATACACCAGCTCGCAAGAGGAAGGAGTTTGAGTAGGATGTTTCCTGCCAAGGGTTTGTTTCCTTACCATTTTCTTAGTACTAGGTCTGCAAGACACACATGGAGTGGTGAGCGTGCGTGGTGCTGCAATACAGGTGGTGGTGGACCTCCCTGAGAAACGGCGCAACAGGTCCCCCCAGCGCCAGGCCCCACCTCCACCCCAACCCCCCCACCCTGCACGCTCAGCTCCGCCTGCTGAGTTGCTCGAGACCAGCGAGGCGAGTACAGCCACGTTGGGTGAAGGGCTACAAAGGCCCCACAGTTCCAGGCCAGAGGGGTCTGTGGGCTGGGTTGAGGCTGACATGGCTGCAGGGCCAGTGGCCACATTTGCTGCAGCTGCACAGGATAGTGCAGCAACTGCCCTCAAGGCAGAAGCACCAGGTGAGCCTGAAAGCTACACTGCAGTTGTACTTTGCCACAAAAATGGCTGTCATCAGCTTACATTAGGCAGAATTATGGTGCCAATCAAAGAAATAAAGCCTTGAAGAGATGTCTGTGAGGCATGCAAGCAAGTCTAGTGACACTGCCTGCATCAGATCTTCACCACCAAGCAGACACATGCTGCAATTATGTGCTCTGACAAGCCAATTGACTGTGCCTGCTTGTGAATGCCAGAGGCTGAAGGCAGCCAAGAGGGCACTTCCAGCAATGTAGAAGCGGCAGGGGCAGAGGCGTGCAGGCCTGGCAGCAGCGAGTCAACCAGAGAGGGCAAGAGGGGGCAAGGCAGGGGCCATAGTCGGGTTGTAGGGCAGGTGGAGGGGCCCTTGCAACTGTCCAGCACAGCTCAGGCTTGGAAAGATGGGCTAGGAGATGTTGATGTGGGCAAATGGGACCTCATCTACAGGTGTGCTCCTTGTGCCTGCCCTTATCTTGGCTCTCGCTATCGTGCACTGCACTGCTGCAAAGCTGGATTCAGGACTTGTAGCATGATACCGCAGTAGAAAGTAGCAGTTTGGCACCAATGGATGGATGCTGTCAGAATTGCCCTGCATCTAGCTCATGTTTGATTTGGCAGCAGCAGGTTGATTGTATCTGATGGAGATCTTCACACACCTAATGCTGAAAGCATGGCCACCATGCCGATTACTGTGCAGGCCTGTGCATGAAGCCACTGAGTGCATACTCCCTATTGTCCTGCTTGAAAGCATAGACACATGAGCATGCTGGTCACAATGCACGCACAGTGACAACCAAACAAGTCCCATGTGATGTAGGGGCGAGCCTGTTGGGGATTGTGGGGGCTGCCAAGTCATGAGTAATCCCTTAGTTTTACACGGTACCCAAATATCCATCCCCAAGCCCAGACCTCAACCCATGCCTCGCATCCCTGAAGACTCGTCTGACTCAGCCTCACAGCAGGCTGGACCCCTGAGCACAGCTCAGGGGGGTGCAAGCATGGGTCAGGGGGTGTCAGCAGCCAATGAGGCCCCAGCTGAAGCCCCTCCTGCTCCCTTCAGGAGTGCCTCAAACTCATCTATGTTTACACCCTCTAGCTCTCAGCCCATCAAGTCACTGGGCAAGGGCGCTCACATGACCAGGGACTCTGATGGTCCCAAAGAGAGGGTGCTAAATGCAGATGAAAGGCTGCAGAGGTTGAAGTTGAGGATGCAGAACACCATCCAAGCCTACTCAGGCAACCTCAGCAGTGCAGGCAGTGCAGGCAGATACACACGGACTCAATCCATGACAGCTGCGTCACCTCATGCAGTATTTCAGCGCACCAATTCCAGCCCCACCAGACCATCTATGGTCAGCCTGTACGGCGCCAGCAGAAGAGCAACGGAGGATGCTAGCAGCAACCACAGCAGCAGTAGTTGCAGCAGTGCAGCGAGTCCAGCCAGTGGGCAGAGTAGTGTGAAAGGGGGGGTGAGCCGGGGGGGTGCTGCACCCGATGACCGCACTCTCTTGCAGGCAAAGTCTATGAGCAGCAAGAGAGGCATTCCTCAGGTGCGCACATGCCACCTGCTGCTTTTCATTTGAAATGTTGCTTGTCAAGGCCTGCTGTGGAGACTAAAGCTTCAGAGCTGAAGTTGTCTAGAAGATGATGCCTGGCAAGCATAGCTGCTTGCACCCATGTGCTGACGTGATCAAGCCAACCTCTCACAAAGGACTAGACTGTGCAATGTATATGTGTTGGACCAATGCACAGCACGATCTTCTCATTGGGCATGCACTGCAGACAGACACAGGCTAGTCATTGACACGAGTGTGATACCAAAACGCCTTTCACAATCAGCAAGCCAAAGGGGCAAAACATCATCATCATGCCTGGCATATGCAAAGTGCGCTGGAAGGCATGCTGTGAGGGCACAAGCAAGCCTTTCCCAGCACCAACATCTGTCATGCTTGCCATATACAGCTCTTGATAATGACTGCCTTGCAAAGCCACACTTTGCTTGCATGCACATCAGCAGTGTCAGGCACTATGACCAGATCTGATCCTACAGCCAACAGTTTGAATGGTCATGTCGCAGGTTCAGGTGAGTAGCGGTCCCTCAGAGGACTCCCTGTCTTCTTCTTCCTCTCAGGCAGCTGCTTCAGCAAGTGCCATGGTGAGCAGTCTGATGAGCCTGAACGCGTCCCCAGCCCTGGTTGCAGCCTTCCTCAGGACCCAGCCTGGTACGTGCTGCCAAAACTCTTCTAGATGAGTGTGATGCAGACCAACAAATGAGTTGGGCTGCCACACACTATGGCAAATGTGGTATGGGTCACGCAGACTGCTCTTGCATGAACTGCCTATATGGCTCTCCATGGAGTGATGCAATCATGCACATGTTGTCAAACATCAATGCAGCGGCTTTCTGTTTTGGCAAAGTTGCCTCAGTGCCATCCATGCGCAACTCACAGTTTCTTGTGGATATGCTTTTGCTTTGCAGCTCTGTATCATACATGTGGTATGTTGTGTCAAATGACACAGCCACCCTGCAGACAGAGTTTATGCAAATTATATGACTCCTGTGCTGCAATGTGCAGATATCAAGCCAGCAGTAGTGCAAAAGCCACAGCCAGTTGCCAAGTTGCTACCTGTCAGCACCAAGTGTCTTAACGATGCAGTTGTCATCTCACCTAAATGTCGAAATGTGGGAGGCTTTGTAGATGCCACGTCACCAAGGTGTGCCTACGCATCAAGAGTCAGACGCAGCCTTACCTTGAATCCGCAGTCTTCAGGAAGCAACAGAATGCTGCCTGACATTCCTCTAGGACGATACAGGCAATAGGTTCGGGACAGCAATAACAATAAGCATTAGCTGACAGCATGACAGACTATGTGCAGTCACGTTGCTGTAGGCTCAGTCTTAGGTTGCTGTTGTGCATGATGTATGTGTGCTTAACAAGTCTGGATTTGATGTTCCAGATATCTCAAAACTGCAGGCTGCCCCTAAGGAATTCCCTAAGGAAGCCTGCGTAAAGGCCACTATACTAATCAATGTCTATAGTACTTAGCAGAAACCAATATCCATACAGAGTATAGTGTACAATGCAGCCAGTCAGCGCAAAAATTGGTAAAGGGCGCTGCTGCAGGTCTTCTGCTAAGAACAAATTGTGCAAGCTTGCTCGCAAGCTTATTTGCAAACATAAATGCAGGTCTGGACAGATCTGCTTGCATTTGCAACTATTGACTTAAGGAGACTCAGGGTGTCAGCTCGTGAGTCTGTGACCACTCAACAGGTCTGCTCTGAAGCTCTCAAATCTAGGCAAGGATGTGTTTGCCACAATGGAAGCAAACTTCACATCTGACATTTTCAGATACCCCATTGGGAAGGGGTTCACAGGCTCAGCTCGTACCATCTGGAGATATCTATGCCGAGGGATGATCCTGCATGCCAATAGCAGATTCACCGATCAAATTCTCTTCACAACAAGCTATAACAGAGCATGATACTGACAAGACATGTGCACGCATGTCTGACAGGTGAGCACAGTCTACGTGGTGTTCAACCTGTTGTGTCCAGGGCCCATCTGCATAAAGTGTTGCATGCGAATGTTGACCTGTGAGCACAGCCTTGCATACCTTTGGGGCAGTGACAGGGAGAAGAAGGCCGGATAGCTGCACAGCGTCTGAACATCGCCTCCCATCTGAGACTGCAGATAGTTGTATTTAGGCCTCATGTTGTGGCGTACATCCAGTGCTAGCAGCTGGGGCAGGCGCGAGATGCTGTGAGCCACCTGCTGCTTGCCCATGCCAATCTCCTTCAAGTACTGTAGCTTCTCTTGCATGCTGTCTACGTTGTAGTGCAGAACCTGCGCACAGCGAGGAAACCGTTGGCCATACATCATGGCGATAGCCACTTTGCTGAAGTGTACAGGCTGACAGCAGCACATGTGCCTGTGTGCACAACTAGCTGTTGCAACCACACTGCCTTGGGTACAGACAGGTCCCCAGTAGTGTAGTGAATGATGAATGGATGACACCGAAGTGACACTCAAACGCAATCCGAAGACAGACGGACTGCGAAGAGCTACGCAGAAAGCAAACATGAAATGCAGAGAGCGCAATGTTACCAATCTGCAAGTACACAAAAGCTGTGAGCTGGGCTGGAAGATGCCGCTGCGCTGACTGTGCTGAGCTGCTGCTGAAGCTGCTAAGATCTGGAAATGCCTCGTGTAGTGAATGAATGATGACAGTGACATGTGGCTCACATGAGCATGCTGGGCAGGCAGCCCTGTAGGGTCATGCGTGATGACAGCAGGATGAGGCAAATGTTGACCTGAGGATGAGAGACAATAGCCTTGGCTACATTCTCCAGCGGCATGCCACTGCCTGTCAGAAAGTCCACTCTCTCCTGCATGAACTTTGTGCTGTAGGTAAGCACGCTTGGCTGCCTGCAATGAACAATTCAGCATGTCACCCATCTGCTGCACCTTTGACACTCACTCCTCCAAACCATCGCAAGCTGCGACTCTGCATGCACGCTTGGCAGCCAACTGCTGTCAGACAAGTCACAGTTGAAATGTGACAATATGTGGCAAAGCAGCAAACAGGCAGCACAAAACATGAAACTGCATTCTAGGCTACCTGACAAGGATCTTGGCAAGACCCTGAGCGGAGATGGCCAAGTGGTCTGTGAGGAAGACAATGCGCGGCTGCAGCGTGTCTTCTATACTCAACTGAAAGGTCTGCGGCGCGCTCTGGACGACCTAGCAGCATCAAGCAGCATTTAGTCACTCGTTACACATGGGGACCACACAGCAGCAGTGGCAGTGGCACGGGGGTGTGCACCTCAGTAGCATCAACATCAGCAAGCATGCTGACAGCTACTGGCTTCTACTGCAAATTGAATGGCAGGATGTAAAGTCTTGGTTACAGGGGAACCCCATTGACAGCTGACATACTTGCTACAGGCCAGCAAAGGTCCTACCAGAACAAAGGATGCAGACTGGTGCACAAAGCATAACAGATGCCATGCAGAGGCAACATGATGAGCAAGAGTGGCTGACCTTTCCCAGGTCTTCCTTCTGGACGCCATGCAGCTGCAGGAACTCCAGATGCGGCCGCATTGTGCTTTCCAGCTTATGCTCCATGATGCGTGGGCACTTGACCAGCAGCTTGCGCATCTCCTCGTCGCTCAGCCCAATCTCGTCCTTGAAGAAGTGCAGCTTATTGCGTATGGTGGGCACTCGCAGCTGAAGCAGACCATTGCTGCGGCGCGATGTCACTAGTTTTGTAAAGTCTGCCTTAGACATGCCCAACTGGTGAAACAAAGTGGCCTGCAACATCAACAAGAACCTCAGTCACATGCTCTGCAGATCAGCAGGCCCTCGCAGCAAATGTACATCTTGCGGCTGAATGTCGTGCAACAAGCAATGCAGAAACATGGTCAATGTCAGGTGACAAGTCAATGCTTTTCTCAGGCTGCTGCGAATGATAGACCTCCTAGCAGAATGCTACACATCTTGCAGCAATACATGAGTGGCTCTAACAACATGCATGAATGCCAGTCACACACCATAGTCTTCTATAAAGCATTCAAAAGCATACCTGTGGACGTTCACATGGGTCCAATCCACAGTCTGCAACAAGTTCCTTCCAAATGCGCCCATCTAGCAGGCCTTCTTGCATGTCAGTGGTCAGCCAATCTGTGGTGACCTGCAACATCAACAATGCAATCATGCATAGAACAGACTACATCATACACTCAGCTAAAATGCAGTACTCCTGCAACCAGGTTGGTTACATGCAGTGTTGTACCTGCCAATCCTTCTTTGACAATTTCCCAGCCTCCTGACTGAACCGCTTGTGTGTAGAGCCATTCTGTGAATCATTACGTTGCTTCACCCTATCATTTGATTGCTTTGCTGGCTTGCCTGCTGTGTCAACCCCCCCACGAGACTTCCTGAGGGTGTCAGTGGACCTTGACAAACCCTGTGTTGCTGTCTTGATAGAAGGACTACGTTGCAGTAGCCTGCTAGGAGGTTGCTGAGACTCAGAGGGAGCTTCGGGCTTTGGCGGAGCTTCGGTGCGACGGATGAGCCGGCTGCTCCGAGGTTGTTTATGTGACTGCAGTAGGGACTTCTTATCAGTCAAGAGTCTGCTGCGACCTTGACCCGGTTCCTGTTTAGTCTCAGCTGCGTCCTCAGGACTGCTGCGATACGCAGTGCAACGCAAAGCTGTGGTACCCTGACGCTTGAGCCTTATTCGACCTTGACAACAGCGGTGACCGCCCACAACTGTCTTGTGCAATTTGAAGTTCGCAACGAGGCCCCGGCGGCCTGTCACTTCTCTCATGCGCGAGCTACAAGTTTTGAGCGTCCCGCTCTTCCAGACCTGTCAAGATGTAAAGACTCCAAGACGGACAAACACAACGCTGCGCAGCTGCAGCCAGAAAGTGTGTGTCGTAGCTCGTAGATCAGACTGAAACTGTAATCTGTCATTACTGATAGAACCACGTGGAGATGCAGGCAGGGTTTAGGGTTCTTTAGGGTTCAGGGATTTTGGCTTGCCGCAATTGGCACCCTGATTCCAATTTGGATCTGCAAACACTGTGTTCATTTTACACCTTACAGTCTGGTGTGTGGAGCCAGTTGTGACTCATCAGACGTCCTGGCTTGAAAGCACACTGTGACAGGTAGATAACAATGATGGGCGCATTTAAGCAGTGTAAGCAACTACCAATGATTTGCCCTGAACCGTCTGGCAGCCTGAACAGAGTGCAAGGGATAAGTGCACATGCGAGTGGCTGAAGCCAGGGCTAGAGCACTGGTACCACCGGTGTCAATCATTGATCAGGGATAGGACCAGGGCGAGCCTGAAGGGCGCTGTTACTGGCCCTCACGCTGAATGAATCGGCCAAAGTCCAAATGCTGAATGTGGCCATGCATCTGGTGCATGCTGTTTTGACATGCTGTTTGGGTGATAAGTTGGCGGACTCGGGGTCGTGCTATCCTGCATGTCGCTGTACAGAGCCCGGGAATGGTGGAGCACTAGCTGCGGTCATGAAGAGGAGTACGAGACACGATCACTTGTGATCGGCAGCATAGACAGCAGCTCAAGCGAACAAGGTGCTACTTCGTCTTTTGAAATTGCGGAGGACGTACCTTGGACGAGAAGGCAGCATGCACTGTGTCGTTGACTTGAGCACAGCGACTTGCACTCTGCCGTTTGAAGCAACTTGGAGTTGCTGTACAGGCAATATAATTACTGGCAGCTTGCAAGGTGTACTGCGCGTATACCAGCCCCATGGGCAGGGCTTCAGTGTTGAAGACCTGTTGCTGGAAGTTCAACTTTCGGCCCCTATCCTTCAGCTTGAGCTGGGCACCTTTACATCGTGAGCACTATACAGTTGCTTGTGAGTCACGCAGTTCTGCAAAATCAAATTAGCACTACTTGGGTGTTGAGTCTCTTTGTCTCACAGGCTTGGTGGCCATCAGCTGGCTGTTTTGCACCCACGCAAGTTGGTCACATATAATCTGAGCAGCCTGGCCAGCAGTCAGGGCACTGCTGGACTGCAGTTAAACAAGCTATCAGAGCAAGTGCTAGATCGTTCTGCTGCCAACATGGTCTGTGGCAACTTTGGGGGTTCTAAAGGTGCCACACCTCATTCTGCACCAAACATTCTGCTGGCAGCTCAAGCACAATTCTGCAACTCCTGAGCAATGCATCGCTCTGCAGGTGCACTTCAGATATGTGTGCAGTCCATGGACGGTCAGCTGAGCTTCTATGAAAGGGAGACCTTGGCATTCTCACGCTTCCTGCCACAGTTCTTGTTACCAGGCCCTCTATGTTACAGTCAGGCACTTGACTGCATCATAACATGCTCCAGTGCTTATGAGGTGGAGTGCTACAAGTATCAGACACTTGCTGCAGCACAGGCAGCTGCAACCAAGACAGCAGGTGCTACCACTGTTTCCACCACCAGTTTCCATGCATGTGTCCTGCACCTTTTGTGTTGCAAGCATGGTGGCCAAGCATTGCACCTGCACAGCAAACAGTGTTATGAGTTTCTTGCCTTTGCCAGGGCAAGACACCAGCAGCAAGGGCAAGCAGCTGCATACTGAGTGGAAATGGGTATTTGGAGAAATGGCTTGGGACATTCAGATTAGCAGTTTTACTGGTGAGCAGTTGCCTCTGCTAGTGCTGCCAACCACAACCGTTACCACCTCCTCCAGCTTACCAAAAGCAAATTGGCATGCGTGCAAAATGTTGTTTCACAGTCTGTTGCGGACAATGTCATGAATGCTTGGGAGACAGGCTTTGATTGTACCGCATTGAAAGGCGTAACAGCTGGGTGGGTCTTGTATGGATACACCAGCCACCGTTTGCCCCACTTGAGGCATCACAATGTACAGCTGTCTTGCTTCTAATGTGATAGCAAAAGCAGCGTTCCAGATGTGCGCAGGGAGTGAAGAATCAGACATTGTTCTGCTGGGGGAGCACACTCTGGTCGTGCTGAACTCACAAGGCCAGCTGTGCTTGCAGAAGCGTTTTGACTACCAACCAGTGGCTTTCACCATGTACAATGTAAGTGCACTGACATTTGTTATTTACTGTTTGCAGCAAAGGCAGTGTTAGATGCCAAGCTCCAGTCATGTGCATACAGCAAGCAATTATGCCAGTCATATCGGCCTGCTTTTGCACACATTATCATCATCATGCGCTGATGCCACACAGCACAGTTTTGCATATCAGTGGCTCATTTCACCCAAATGTAATGTGCACATTGCCTGCCAGCAGCTCAACATTGCTGGCATTAAATGGTGAGCATGCAGGCATGATTGCTGTCAGCAATGCAGGTGTCAGGTAACAGGAACAACTTGTTGGTTGCAGCAGCCACAGGTCAGATGATGGTGTACAGTCATAAGAGGCTGGTGTGGGCTGCAAAGGGTGACACCTGCCCAGTAGCAGTCAAAGTGGCCACCTTTGCAGGCCTTCAAGGTACGCGCAAGCTCTGAACTTACTTGCCAAACGTTTACCAGCAAAAGCAATCTGGTCTTGACTGTAGACAGAGCTGCAAGCTTTTGACAATGCACCATTGGGAGTGCATTGCAGACATGCTGAACTTGTGTGCAACACAAACATAGGATGTGAATGTAATTTGTGCCGTGGATGTTGTGAAGGACTGCTATTGACGCTGGATGATGCTGGGAAGCTGGTCCTGAGCTACATGGGCACTGATCCTCCCATGCAGTCAGTGGACGTGAGGCACAGCACCGAGGTAGACTTTTCAGCTCTGGACATTGAGTACAGAGAGCTGGCAGGTCATATACAAGCTCTCGGCGCTCCCAGTGAAGCAGTGGTGCCTCAAGACCAACTACTCATCACAGCCCAGGTGTGTGTCATCTGCTTACAGGCTCCGGGACATAACCACAGACATGTTGACTCCTAGGCCAACAGCTCAGCAGGCTCTTGCACATGCATGGGCTCTGGTCTGTTTTGGTCCCTGCATGCTACCCAACAGGTAGCATGCCTCTCAGGTACCCAAAGGTACCCAACAGTACGTATGCCTCTCAAGCTGTGCGTGGTACGTTTGCCTTCAATATGGTGCTTCCTTGCAATCACAGCTATGCACACAGTTTGCTTTGACTGCACAGGTTCCATCATTGCTGGACAGGAGTGAGGATCTGCCACAAGACATGCTTTCCGGCAGTGCTTTCAGCGCTGTCACAGTGCACCTGTATTTGCGCCACTCTGGTGCTGCCTCGCTCACTGATGTCACTCTATCTCTAGATGCCCCGCCAGGCCTGCATCTGGATCAGGTATAACACGCCTGCATCTGAATACTGCTGACATTGCACAGCGTCTCGTTCTGTCTTGCAGATGGTCTTCCTGTGTGCCCCTTGTGAATCTGCTCTGGACAAGCTTCAGTAGCTACATTTTTGCTCTTGTCTTGCAATTGGCTCGAATTACCAATTATTCAGTTTTGCTGTCAAGACTGGGCTATGGAGCCGGATGTTGCTCATCACACATCCCTGGCTTAAAGGTGGGTTGAAAGTATGTGCACAAGCTCAGCGCGGTGCTGGCTGATGCAGGATTGCATTACAGTGCCTCACGTCAGCAGTACAGATAGCAGCGCAGTCATTGTGCGCCTTCAAGCCAGAGGCAGTGGTGTTCCCTCAGACAACACACTCACAGCTGTGGCCACCTATGCATCTTCATCTGGGGAGCCACGCACCACAAGCACCAAGGCAAGCCCTCGCATCCTCAGTACAGATATGCACTCACAGTATGGAACTTGCACCAGTGCCTGGCATGACTGGTTTTTGTTCTTGGAGATGCAAGGAGGCATGTGCTGCAGGTAGCACTGCCACTGAGTCTATTTTGCCAGCTGGTGGCTCCTCAGCAAGCGGCTGTATTCAAAGTGACGCTAGACACCAATCGGCCCCCACCACAGCTGGTGGAGCTGTTTCAGGACATGGTGGCTCAAGCTCAGGTGTGGTCTCTGGGGTAGCTCAATGGCACCTGGTACCAAAAGCCTTACTTACCCAAATCAAACTAAAGATGACTGCAATACACTGCCATGATCACGAATGTTCTGAATGCAAGTCTGCGCACTGTAACTTGCTGATGTGTAGCAGATGCATGGCTGGTTGGGCAGCTGTTAACATGCATCAACACAGCATGCAAAATGATGCCTGCACTTTTTTGGGATGTACTGTGTGGCTTTGCTTGCAGAAATCATTACACTCATGAAAGATCATGATACATGTTGCAGATGGATTTGCAACAGCCTGGTCAATATGCCAATGTCATGAGCTTCAAGTATATGCGGGGCCCAGTTGTGACCATCTTGGTATCCAAGTCTG
>JAABUK010000536.1_pt1 | contig 78320 bp, 70 predicted proteins | sample 5559141 | NCBI WGS metagenome assembly JAABUK01 (sample SAMN10711869, study PRJNA513367) | rock metagenome | isolation source: Antarctica rocks | place: Antarctica: Victoria Land, Pudding Butte nord | collected 2016-01-03
GTCTAACGACGTTTTTTTGTATCAATGGAGGCTGGCGTTTTAGAAGCCATGCCCGATTTCAGACGAGCAAATTCCAGCCCAGCATTGGAAATTTCGACTTTTTCAACACGCTCTAAAAAACGTTGCCCTCTGGAACAACCCTCCATTGATAAGGCTTGTCTGGTGTGAGCATGAGAACACTTGTCCCGCAAAGGCAGCAGCCGGACCCCATAAGCGTGATTGGCGTGAGGCTGACCGGATACACCCCGTTGTGAGGAACCATGAGACGCTCGGAAATAAGGTTGAACAGCTCAACATCTGGATTCAAACCATTGATGTCAACAGGGCTGGACACAGTCTCTCCTGCTGCAATTTTAGTGTTTATTTCGTAGTTCGGTGACTTAAACTGTATTCTCAGCACAAACTCAGGCCTGTTCTGCAAAGCTGTTTGCGTCGGCGGTTTGGCTTGACCGTATACCGCAGTTGCAGAAGTTGACAGTACGACAAGCAGTAGAAGGAATCGTTTCATGGGAACACCTCAGCGTCTATTGTACCCCCTTAGCCCGCCGGCTTGGGCTTGACGGCGTGCAGGGCGACGCGCTGCCAGGTGAACACGGTCTCGCCGTCCGGCTGCCCGGTAATCTGAAACGCCTGCCGGGCGCTGTCGGGGGCGTCAGCGAACATCTGACGCACGCTCTCGGACTGTTCGGCAGTGCAGCCCGCTTTGGTCAGCCAGTCGGAGAGCGGGATGGTGATGCCGCCGCCCGCCGTGGTAAGTTCTGTAACGGTCAGCCCGGCGGCTTCGATGCGCGTGCGCCATTCGGCGGGCGCGTAGTTGCGGACGTGCGACGGGTCCCGCATAACTTCCACGGCGTTCTGCCACGCACCGGCTTCGGGCGCGTTGTCGGGCACAGTCGTATCCACCAAAATCAGATGCCCGCCGGGCTTCAAAACGCGGGCGGTTTCGGCGAGAAACTGGCCCAAATCCAGAAAGTGATGCGGGGCGATGCGGCAGGTGACCACGCAGAACCTGGCATCGGGGAACGGCAGCGCCTCGGCAGCGCCTTCGGTCCAGGTGACATTACTGATACCCGCCGCCTCCGCCCGCTGAGTGGCCCCGGCCAGCATTCCCGGCGACACGTCTATGCCAACGACGGAATGCACAGAGGGCGCAAAGGCCAGCGCGGTGAAGCCCGTGCCCGTAGCAACATCCAGCACACGGAACTTCGGCAGCAGCGGGACGGCGTTCAGCATCCAGTCCAGGGTTTGCTCGCTCCATGTGCTCCACTGGGTGTCGTAGTGGGCGGCCTGTTTGTCGAACTGGTCACGGGCCGAGCGGGCGGGTGTGGTTTGCATAGGGGGCCTCTTCTGCCTCTATTATGTGCCATAATCGCCTGTGTGTCCAATATATCTTTCAAGCACGATTAAGAGGCTGTGCCTATGGAACTGAGACATCTGCGGTACTTTGTGGCGGTCGCCGAAGAGCTGCACTTTGGGCGGGCCGCCGAAAAGCTGTTTATCGCGCAGCCGCCGCTGTCGCAGCAGATACAGCAGTTAGAGCGCGAGCTGGGCGTGATGCTGTTTGCGCGGACAAGTCGCCGGGTGCAGCTCACGCCTGCCGGGGAAGTCTTTCTGGAAGAAGCCCGGCGCACGCTGTCCGGGCTGGAACGAGGGGCGGACGCGGCGCGGCGGGCGGCGCGGGGCGAGACCGGGTGGCTAGGCATCGGCTTTGCGGCGTCAGCAACCTATGACCTGCTGCCAACTGTTCTGCATGACTTCCGGGCGGCGTATCCCGAAGTGCAGCTCTCGCTCCGGGAGCTGAACGCTGCTGAGCAGGCACTGGCTCTGCGCGACAAAAGCATCCATGTCGGGCTGGCTCGGCCCGCCATTGAAGGGGCGAATTTGGTGACGCACGCCGTCTGGGAAGAGCCGTTTCTGGCCGCTCTGCCTGCCGCGCACCAGAGGGTAGGGGAGCGGGAAATAAAGCTGGCCTCGCTGGCCTCGGAGCCGTTTGTATCCTTCCCCGAAGCCCCGGCCCCGAGCTACGCGCAGGCGGTTCGGATAGCCTGTGAGGAGGCAGGCTTCACGCCGCGTGTCGTGCAGGAAGTGCGCGAAATGCAAACGGCGATTGGCCTGGTCGTTGCGGGCATCGGGATCACGCTCCTGCCCGCGTCGGTCAGCCACCTGCACCGGAATGGACTGGTCTACCTGCCCCTGCGTGAGCCGGCCCCGCACACCGCTTTGGCCGTGGTCTCCCGCCGCGATGACCCATCCCCTGCGCTGGCAAATTTCCTGCGGACGGTCGAAATGCACCGGGCAAGCCGACCGCGTGGTTGACACCCGGCTTTGCCTATGCCATACTGACGCCATGATTTCTTCGCCTGCCTCCACCTCCGCTCTCACCGTCCGCGAGATGAAAACTGATGCCGACCATGCGGCCTGGAATGCCTTTGTCGGGCGCGTGCCCGAAGGGGACCTGCTGCAAGCGTGGGAGTGGGGGGCGGTCAAGGGGGCGGACTGGACGCCCATTCGGCTAGGCCTGTTCCGGGGTGAGAGTTTGGTCGGCGGCGCGGCGATTCTGCGCCGGACACTGCCGCTGGTGGGGCCGTTTTACTATGCCCCTCGCGGGCCGCTGCTGGAAGACTGGGGCGATGAAGACGCGCTGACGGCGCTGCTGGCGGCGATTAAAGACCGTGCCCGCGCTGACAGGGCGGCGTTCCTGAAAATCGACCCCGCCGTGCCCATAGAGCGCACCGATGTGACGGCGCTTCTGACAAAGCACGGCTTCGCACCGCCGACGGACTTTGATGTGCAGGGCTTTGGCGGGACGCAGCCGCGCTGCGTGATGCAGCTTGATCTCACGGGGCGCTCGGAGGCGGACCTCTTGGCGGCGTTCAAGCCGCAGGTGCGGCGTAATATCAGGCTGGCGACGGAGAAGCACGGCGTCGAGACGGTGACGGACCTGACGCGGGACGATTTGAAGACGTTCAACGACTTGATGCAGGTGACGGGGCAGCGCAACGGCTTCCGCCCGCGCCCGCTGTCGTACTTCCAGACGTTGTGGGACCAACTCGTGCCTGCGGGTCTGGCGAAGCTGTTTATGACGCGCTACGAAGGCCAGATTTTGTCGGGGGCGCTGTGCTTTATCATCGGCGACAAGTGCTGGTATGTCTACGGCGAGTCGTCCAATGAACACCGGAACGTGATGCCGAACTACGCCATGCAGTGGGCGATGATTCGCTGGGCACGGGACGCGGGCTGTGCGTGGTACGACTTCCGGGGCGTCTCTCCCCGCCGCCGTCAGGAAGGCGAGTCGTCGGCGGAACTAGAAAAAGAAGACCATTTACAGGGCCTGAACCGCTTCAAGGAAGGCTTCGGCACGCGCTATGTCGAGTACATCGGCGAGTTTGATCTGGTTTACAACAAGCCTGCGTACTGGCTCTACACCAAAGGCAAGCCGACCGCCCAAAAGCTGGTGCGGCGGCTGAAAGGGAAGTAGGAAGGCCCCCCTGCCCCAATTCTGGGGAGCCGGAAGTTAGGAGACCTACCCCGGCGCTCCGCGCCACCCCTCCCGAAACGAGAAGGGTTAAGAAATAAACGCAGGGGGCACTCGTCAACACAAGCCAAATCCTTCCTTTAGGAAGGACCCTGCGAAGCGATGAATGAGCGAAGCAAGGAGGTAGGTTCCGAATTGTCTGGCTCCCCAGAATTGGGGCGGGGGGGCCTCTCCCTCTCGCGCCCTGCAAAACTGCCGGGCTTTCCCCGATACTTAAGAAACAGAGGATGCACGTTATGCCTCGACGATTGGTCGCCCTTGTTGCCTTGCTGGCGCTATTTGCCCTGCACGGCCCTGCCCGCGCCGAAAAGAACCTGATACGCCCGCCCGGCACAACCCGCTACGGGGCAATGGTGGAGCAGCTTCAAGCACTGCGACGCTATGACCAATCACACAGCAAGCAGATGACGCTGTCACCCGTGGGCACGTCCGTCAAAGGCCGCTCGCTGTGGCTTGTCACGGTCAAGGCCGCGTCCGAAGACGGGGCTGCCGCTAAAGTCTCGCCGGAAGACAGGGCCACCGCGCCGAAGAAGGTACTCTATATCTGCCGTCAGCACGGGCATGAGCCGGCCTCCACCGAAGCCGCGCTGGCGTTTCTGACGCAGCTTGTCAAAGCCGAAGACGGCTCGGCTTTAGCCGGTGAGCTGACGCGGGCGACGGTGTACGTCATCCCGATGGCGAACCCGGACGGCGCGGAGGCATTTCGGCGGCACAATGCCCATGATGCCGACATGAACCGGGACTGGTTGCGTCGCACGCAGCCGGAGACGCGGGCGCTGTACCAAACCCTTCTGCGCCTGCACCCGGACTTTGTGACTGATCAGCATGAGCTGTACCCGAACGACACGCACCCGGACTTTCTGGAAATTGTGGGTTCGGGAAGCGGGGCAACACCCGCGTTTGCCGCCAAACTGGAAGACGAGCGGACGACAGTACAGAACGTGATGCAGGCCGAAGGCTTCCCGGCGGGCCGTATCACGGACACCGACACGCACCCGGCTCGGCTGGCGCACCGCTGGATCAGCCTGAAGCTGGGCATCCCGACCGTCCTATTTGAGACGCCGCGTTTGAACGGCACAGGCCGCACTGTGGCCTCCCGCGCCGCCGCGCACAAAGAGTTCATGCTGACCATGTTGCGCTATGCGTCGGGCGACAGTGACGCGATGCTGGCGGAAGTGCAGGCATGGCGCGACAAGCAGACGGTTCCTGTGACGCCAACACTGACCGCACCGCCGACTGACCCGACCCCCGGAGACGAAACCGCGCCATGACTCCCGACAGCCTGCCCGAAATGATGCCTGATGCTTGGATTGCCGTCAGCCGCACTGCCCTGCGCCACAACTGGGAGGCTATCCGCAGTCTGGCCGGGCCGGACGTTCAAATAATCACCGTGGTCAAGGCCAATGCCTTTGGGCATGGAGCAGTCGAAACCACACGGGTATTCCAAGAAGCCGGGGCGGACTTTTTTGCCGTCACGACGCCTGCCGAAGCTCTGGAATTGCGCGAATCCAAGATTGAAGGCCGCATTCTGGTCTTTCTGCCCCTCCTGCCGGGGCAGTCGGCGGCAGTCGCCGACGCGGGTTTAGACCTGACCGTCTGCGATGCCGCTGGCCTCAAAGAAATCGCCGTTGCGGGCAAGTCTATGTCCGTACATCTGAAAGTGGATACCGGCATGGGGCGGCTGGGCGTGCTGCCGGGTGAGGCGCTGGCACTGGCCCGGCAGATAACTCAGACGCCCGGCGTCACGCTCGCGGGTGTCTACACGCACTTTGGCCGGGCTTTGGAAGCCGATGCCGCACACACGCGGGCGCAGTTTGACGTCTTCGAGCGCGTGCTGGTCGACCTGTCGGCGGCGGGGATTGACCCTGGCCTGCGGCACTGCGCGAACTCGGCGGCCCTGTTCCGGTTTCCTGAAATGAAGCTCGACGCCGTTCGTCCCGGCACGGTGCTATACGGGCAGTACCCGTCCGCCGCCGTGCCGCGCTCGGTGACATTTCAGGAGACCTGGCGGATGCAGGCGCGCATTGTGTCGGTGCGCTCGGTCCCGGCGGGAACGCCGATAGGCTACGGCAGTGAATTTGTGACCCGCCGGGCCTCGGTGCTTGCCGTGGTCCCGGTGGGCTACGCCGACGGCTTTTCGGTGTCCCCCGCAAGCGCCGCAAAGGGCCTGCGCGGCCTGAAAGCATGGCTGCGGCCAACTCCTCTAACTCTGACCGTGCGCGGGCGGCGCGTGCCGGTGCTAGGGCGCGTTGCGATGCAAATCTGCACGGTGGATGTGACGGACGTTCCTGGCGTCTTGGTCGGCGACGTGGTCACGGTCCCCGCCCGCCGCCTGCTGGCAAGCGCCCGCCTGCCGCGTGTCTACGCCGACGCGCTGCCGGAGGATAGGGCGTAATGCGACGGGTCTTTTCTAACTTCTGGCTCCCCCAGAATTGGGGGCGGGGGGGGCCACTCTTGCTTCTTCTGCTCTGCCTTCCTGCCCACGCCGCCCGGCCCGCCGTCACGAGCTACCCGGCGCTGACCGCCCGGCTCAAAGCCGATGCCGCCTGCTCGCCGCTGCTGCGTGTTGTCTCCATCGGCAAATCCGCGCACGGCGGGCGCGACCTGTGGCTGGTTCGCGCACAGGCTCCCAGCACGGATGCCGCCCATAGCACACGCATTTTGTTTATCTGCCGTCAGCACGGCGATGAACCGGCCTCCACCGAGGCTATCTTGGGGCTAATTGACCGCTTGGCCGACGGCGGCGACGCATCGCTGCGGGCGGCGCTCACGCACACAACGTTTTACTTCGTCCCGATGGCAAATCCCGACGGCGCGGCGGCGGACACGCGCAAAAACGGGGTGGGGGCGGACCTGAACCGCGACTGGGGGCCGTTTCAGCAGCCGGAAACGCGGGCTTTAGCCAATGCCGCCCGGCGGATTTCTCCGGCGCTTGTCGTTGATGCCCACAACTGGGACGGCGACGATGAGTACAACGCCGACTGCCTGGAAGTGCCGCGTGCATCGGTGACGCCGCTGGAACAGGCCGAACACCGCTTGCAGCAGAATGCCGTCCGGGCGCTGGCACAATCCGGCTACGCGGTTCATCCGACGGCGTGGGGAGAGGACGCCAAGCCAACGCTCGCGCACCGCTGGTTCGCCCGGCAGGGGTATCTCAGCGCCCTTGTGGAGACCCATTACGGCAGCCCCGCCGACGCTTTGGACTTCCAGCGGCGGCAGGGGATGTATGTCGCGCTGGTTCACGCGCTGGCCCGCCGCTCGTTTCCTGCCGCGCCCTCAGATACGAAAGCACCAGAAACAAAAGAAGCCGCGCTGTTTCCCGCCGCGCCGCCGTCTGTTCCGGCACCGCCCCGTCGGCATATAGCTTCCGCGCCGCGCCGACTGGCGTGGCTCTGGGCCATTGGCCTGTACGGCCTTGCATTATGGGCGCTGCGCCTCGGCCCAGTGGGGACTGAGCCGCCGCCGCGTACCGGGCGGTACTATTCTTTCACGCGGAAGCGCGTGGGCATGGTCTCCGAAGTCTCTTCAGGCCAGCGGAAGGCGGTTCACAGGCCGCGTGGCCGGTCCGTGCCTTCTCCGTAGCTTCCGCTGGCTTTTTCTGCGCGGGCGGGGTATACTGCGAGTGTCTGGCCCGTCCGGCTCCCTTGTTGTAGCGGTAGCAAATCAGATTTACACTCTGCGAGTGGCAGTTCAACTCTGTCAGGGAGCATTTTTCTTAGTGAGCATTGTTTAGCCTCTTGCTTTTTCTGCAAGCCGCAGGTATAATTCGTTCGTCAAGTCTCGTTTAGCAAGCCGCCTTAGCTCAGTTGGTAGAGCACTCGACTGAAAATTGAGGTGTCATCGGTTCAAGTCCGGTAGGCGGCACATTCACTGACTAGTTCACAAGACAAAACGCAAGAAGGGAGAGCATTGCTCTCCTTTTTTTGGCGCTCAGATTTTGGCATCATAGAAACCTGCGCCTTTATGTCTTTCACGCTGCGTAGCTTCCCCATTGTCGGTCATCGCGGAGCGCCCTATCTCGCGCCGCCGGGCAACACGCTGGCTTCCCTGTGCCGGGCGATTGAGGCAGGGGCGGGGATGCTGGAAGTGGATGTGCGCTGCACCCGCGACGATGTGCTGATTCTGGACCATGACAGCGTGCATCTGCTGGACGGGGCGGAAGTCGCTTTGCGGGACCGCAGCCTTTCGCAGTGGCGGCTGCACGGCGGCGACTGGGGCGACACGCTGACGACGCTGGATGAGGCGTTTGATCTGGCCCGGCAGGAGCGTGTCGGCCTGATGCTGGATTTCAAGGAGCCGGGCACGGAGAATATGCTGGCCCGCGCCATTCGGCGGCACAATTTCCCGCGTGAGGCGCTGCTGGTGGCCGGGGCAGGAGAGGCCAGTCGCCGCATCCTGCGCGGCCTGGATCCCCGTATTCCCCTGAGCCTGACGCTGGATATGGACCAGGGCGACCTGATTACCCCGGCGTCCCTGCTGGCACTGGACACTGAGGCCGTCACCTGGCATCACCGCCTGCTGACCCCGGCACTGGTGGAAGTTCTGCACCGCCGGGATATTTTAGTCTATGCCTGGACCGTCGACCTCAGCGAAGACGTGCGTCGGATGCGCGATGTCTGCAAAGTGGATGGCCTGATCACTAATTCCCCCGATCAAACGGCAAACGTCCCATTCGCCGCACCCAAATCCTCTTGACAGCCACGTCAAATAGGAGTATACTCTCTCCCTGTAAGCGTTTCGCTTTCATGCCGACATGGCTCAGTGGTAGAGCAGCTGTTTCGTAAACAGCAGGTCCCCAGTTCGAATCTGGGTGTCGGCCTATTCTCATATTTTACCAGTAATTCATTCGTCCTGCCGTTAATGACAGATCGTTATTAATAGAGAAGGACGACGGTCACAGATGCCATCCGCTTTCCCCCTTTCCACCCAGGTTTTCTCAGGAAACTTTACCTGGGAAGAAGCCTACCACGAGTTCAGGCTTCACCTCAAAGCCACTCTTCAATATCCACCAACCAAATCTTCACCCCAAAGTCTCTCACCGCAGCACGCTCAGAATATTGCCGTCTTACACACGCAGGCTGTTCTTTGCGGACATCTGGCAAGGCTTCTGCACCACGCGCTTGCCGAGTTGGACTGGCCGCGTTTGTGCTTTAGTGACAGGAGCCGATTGGAACGGTCTTTGACTCGATTGGGAGGGGATATTCCGCTCGTCTGGATCATCGCAGGTCAGCCACAGGAGGAAGAGGAGAAATGCGTCACAACATGAGCGAATCAGATGATAGAGGACAGGCTTAAAAAGTAAAACGCAGAGTACCGCGCCCGCCGCGAGCCTGTCCCTACTGGGATCAAGTCGTCGGCGGCAACGCGGCCCCGGTTCTGTGCTCACACAGAGGGAATGCACAGGCGGTGATGGCCGACGCGGCACTCTGCCGCACCAAAATACCCTTGTGGAATTTACCTGCAAACGCCGCCGCTTTCATGCAACTATTCACGCATCAGTCCACTATGCAGATGGAACAAGAAACTGTACCCAAACAAGTAGGGTCCCATAGTAATGTGCCCTTTGAGGTGGAGCGTTACCGGGAAGTGTTGGGGAGCGGCGGAACATTCCGCCCGGCGGCTCGGCTGCTGCTGACACAAGGCTTGCGGACGTCTGGTCTGTGGAGCGTCCTTCCCATCGAGGAGCTGCGCGACCTGACTCTGATGCTCACGTTCCTGACTTCAAACGGCCGTATCCAACCGACACTGCCGGAGCTTTCTGAGGCGATGCGCGTCTCTTCGGCGCAGGCACGCGCTCGAATGCTTCGGCTGTCGCATCACCATTGGCAGGGACAACCGCTCCTCAGAGAACTCATCCGCCAGAATGGTCTGGATGCCTACCTTCCTGCAAAGCACATTGTAGTCAGCTATGAAGAACCGGAAGTGAGTATCCAACCAGGACCGCCGGTCCCTTCTGAGCCTCGCGCAGGAAGAGAGGCGCTGATCGCACACAGCCGCGCTCGGTATGCTGCCCCGCGTGCCGAGGTGGAAGCCGACATTGCAAGCCGGATGGGGTGGGGGCCTCCCACATTTGAGGATGATCCGCCGGAAGTTGCAGCACAGAAGCGGCTGCTCTATACGAGCCTTGACGAGCAGGGCATGACCAGGAACTAGGCGCTGGATATCCTCAGTCGCTTTGATTTAAGTATTGTGGAAAGTCAGCTCGATTGGATGCCCCACCGGGGAGCTAAGAACCCGAGCCGCTATTTAATGGCTGCTATCGAAAACAATTATGATCCGCCTGTGGCTGCGCGGGTTCAGCAGAATGTGCCATCAGAAAGCACCCAATCCTGATCTGTCTTCACAGTGCATAATTGGTTGTATTTTCTTATCAGATTTAGTTCCCATTTATGGCTGATTTCACATCTTTGACTGGAATCAAGAACGTTGTTCCAGGAAAAACGACGCCTGTGCCGAATGAGCTTCTGGACCAAGTGATGCCCACCCTGCGTGATACAGAGCTGCGGGTGCTGCTTGTGGTTGTCCGGCAGACGCTAGGATGGCAAGACGGTCCTAAAACGTCGCAAGGGAAGTCAAAGGACTGGCTGACGCAGAGCCAGCTTATGCGCCGCACGGGCCGAGCGAGCGGGGCTGTCGCTAGGGCTGTAGATGCGCTGGTTCAGGCTGACCTTATTAGCGTTCTGGATCGGTTTGGTGCTCCGCTGCGAACTGCGGCTGAGAGGCGCAGGCACCTGGGGTGGCTGTATTACCGGCTCGAACAGGGGGAAGAGAAAACAGTGAGTCCTCTTAGATCAGCCAATCTACGCAAAAGCGAATACGCAAAAGCGCACACAACAAAAGAAACAGAGACACAAAAATATAGAGCACATCTAAAAAATGTGGATAACTCTGTGAATAAATCGTTTGTGAGCAGGAGCAAAGGCTGGGACAGAGCTGCTCAGAGACCTTCTAAATAAGAGTTCTGCTCCGTATCTTACGCGGAGCATGCCTCTTATCTACAACATGAAGGCGAAGCGAGCAGGAAATAAAGCAGAAACATTGACAGAGGCCCCAAGCGAACCGGATTGAAACAGGAGATGACGGAGTACGCCTGTTGAGGATGGCAGGCTACCAAAAAGATTTTCGTTGAAATATCTATGAGCGGATGATGCCCAGCTTAACAAGCAGGTAGTGGATGACATGCCAGAGGGTCCAGACCGCGCCGAGAACGAGCAGCAAGGCCACAGAGGCCCAAGCCCAGTGCTCAGAGGCGAGGTCTGCCCCTGCGCCGGCGGCATCTTCGCGGCGTTGCTGAACCGCCGCCAGCCCCGCCAGCCCGAGGCCGACGAGAAGCAAGAGAGTGATTTTGATGGTAGTCAAGCGCGGCAAAGTGTGCCTCCAGCTAACAGCGTCGTTTAAAAGCAGACTCATTCCACCCAGAATATGCCCCTGCAAAGCACGACCAAGCTCCGTCCGCCAAGCAGGCTGCCGCTACACTGGGGCTGCCGCTACAAACAATGGTGAGACAGATCAGAAGAACTGGCAGACAATGAAGCATTGTTTTCCTCATCACTCGAAGTGTCTTTGAATCGATTTCAGTCCTTTATTCCGCTGCAGGGGCCGGGTCCGGGGCAGGAGCCGGGTCTGCTGGGGTCGCATAAGGCGTTGGCAGTTCTGGTGTCGGCACCTGTTCCAGTGTCCCTTGCTGGATGCCGGGGTCGGCGGCTCCATTGGGAACGTCGGTGTGGACCTCTCCGGTTTCCGTATCCCGGACCGTGTTCGTGTCACGAATGGTCTGGTCATAAGCCCTTGCCTGCTGGTCCTGTGACCTCTGACGCGCCCAATAGCTGCTGGTGACATCGCCGCTATCGCCCTGGCCGCTATCGCCCTGGCTGGGAGCGGAAGGATTTTGGCCGCCACCTCCTGCGTAATAAGGGCCGTTGTATTCGGCAGGATGTTCCGGTTCTGAGTTGTCCTCCTGATACTGCCGATTTTCTGAATACTGCCCATCTCCCTTGTATTGCCCATCTCCCTTGTATTGCCCGTCTGCCTGGTATTGCCCGGCTTGCTGGCTGCGCGCGTATCCAGAGGATGCGGACGACTGGCTGGCAAGGGTGCTGACGCCTGCCACTACGAGGAGAATGAACGTCAGGATAACTGCACCACCGCCGAGGAATAGCAGGAGCGCGTTGCGGCGTAGTGATTCTTTGGAAAACAGCGACTCTTTGGTAAACATGGTTTTTTTCTTTTCTCTTGCTTGCTTTTTTATGTTTGTTTCTTGCTGGGGGTAGGTGGGCCGAGCATCACAATTCGCTGAGAGGGATCGGCTGGAGCGGGACGCCGTTCTCCGTTGGGATACTGCCGTCATTGGTCTGTGCGTTGTCCACTTTGTAGCGTCTGCCCGTCTCTCCTTTGCCCCAGGTGGTTTCGTCGCGAATGTAGTCATCCCAAGCCGCATTGCCACGCGCAGAGGTCACCTGACGGTTGTCGTTGACGCTCTGCATGATGTCCGACATGCCGCGCATCGAATTTGCCGCAGCGGTCAGCCGCTCCTGAAAGACGGCGGAGTTGATGCTGTACGTCCCCCATGCCTTGAGCATAGCGGGGAACTGGGTGCGGTAGGTTTCAGGCGAGGCGTTCAGGAACGACTGGTAAAACAGCGCTTGGTTCTCGTCTGTCGGCATGACAGCGAACAGGCCAAAGCCCTCGGTCGTCTTGCCGCCTGCCCGCGTCGAATAGCGGACAAACGCGGCACGTCCATTGGGCCAGTCGTGAACTGTCTGCACACTCAGAATTTTTGCTTCCGCCCGGACCCCTGCCTTGCGGCCCATAAACTGAAGATAATCCAGCATGGCCTGAACCGGATCATTGAAGTCCACGGTCGGAATGCCGGGGAACATTTCTGCCGCCTCGGGCCGCGTGCAGACCACGTGGCCGCCGAGGCCCATGTAAGCGCCGTGGGGGCCGTCAATGTCCATTGTCCCTTTGTACGAGTCGGCGATCCAGAAGCCGGGGGGCAGGCTAATTTGGCCACTCCCGTCCGGGGCGTTTTGGCGGGTCAGCTTGATTGATCCAGCTTTAGTGCCTGGCCTGGCTGCCAGCTTCCGAAACGACTGCGAGAATGTCTTAGCCTGGTCAAATAGCAGCGTTCCCTGGCCGCCTTCGTCGTCCGTGGTGACCAGCACTACGCCGCGCACGGGCAGGCCGCGCAGCTTGGCGACGAACGCGGCCTGAAGGTTGCGGTCGTGCCTGTCGGCAAAGGCGCGGGTCACCTTGAGAGGTCCGTCGAAATACTCGCCGGACACTATCTTGAGGGCCAGCAGCATCTTGTGCGCGGATCGTGTGCCGCCCATGTGCGCCGTCAGGATACAGCCTGTTCCACCCGTCGGCTCTTGCAGCATTCCAGGCGGAACAGCCTTGTGCGGGAGTTGTGCGGCAGCCGGCACCGCAGAGAGTAATCCCAAAGCAAGCACGGGCAGAGTGAGGGTTCTTCGGAATCGTTTCGACATTACATCCTCTTTCTTTGGACAGTAGACCTCTTGCATTAGCCCTCCCGCCGTTCAGGGCGGGGCCAGGAAGTACTCGCTGCCCACCTGCGCGGGCGCAAGAAGATCGTTCTCATCTCCTCTTCAGCCCGCGCAGGCGGGGTTCCTGTGCTTTCTCGTCCAAGAGTTTATCTCAAAGCGGAAGCCGGGCCTGCTTTTTGCGCTTGGCGGAAATCACCATCGCGCCCATCCCCAGCATCAGCAGCAAACCCAGTGAGACGGTCGTGGAGGCTTCGGGAACCGGCGGGGGAACCGGCGAAGAGGAGCCTACTGTCACTGAGAATGGCTGGCTTGCCTGAACATCGTTTGCACTGCCATCTGCCCCGCCTAAGATGCTGAATGAGCCGTAGAAGGTGCCGGGCATAGCGGATTGGTCGATCAGGATGTCGAAGAAGCCGCCCATGTAAATGCTTCCCGGCTGACCCGCAGGTGCCAGGCTAGTCGGGGCGCTGAGGAATGGCGAGTCGTCCAGGGTCAGCCCCGGCGCGTTGAAGGTAGCGCTGTCGCCGTTGAGAAACACGGTGGCACTGGTCGTGTTGCTGAGGACACCGGAGAAATGAAACGTGCTGCCGGCAGCTCCGGCCTGAGCGGGTGGCGTCAACGTGAACGTGAGCGGGCTGGCGGCTTGGGCGTGGACGGTGGGGGCCAGCAGAGCCAGGAGCAGCGCAGCCTGGATTCCAGGGAGGGTGGTTGTGAGCTTCATGAGTTGTTTTCCTTGTTCTTTCTTGCCGGAGACGGGCGTGTTCGGTGGCCCGTCTCCGGCTTAGTTGAGGCGCTAGGGCAGGGTAACGCGCAGGGAGCTGTTGAAGGTGCCGACGACGTAGTCGCCGCTGAAGCGCAGTACGGTCCGTGTCCCCTTCGGCCCCAGCGAGGAAGCGGGGAAGTTCAGGAGGATGTCGGCAGCCTCACCAGGCTGGGCGCTGACGCCATAGAAGCCCGCCGCAATCGCAAACGGCAGTGGGCCGGGCGTACCGACATTGCCGCCGGCTTGCCCGGACGCGCCGGATGTGGCTGAAACGCCGCCTAATGCGGCTGTGACCACGCGCGGCTGGGACGCGGTGCCGTCGCCCCTGTTGGTCAGAGTGAAGCGGGCAACGATGTTCCCCTTGCCGTCGCGGGACAGCTGAACCGGTGAAGTGACCGTGAGCTTGGGCGAGCCGACCACCACGAAGACTGGGGCTGCGGTGATGCCGCCGTTTGTGGGCGCAATGGTGAACGGGCTGTAGGCGGCGGTCTGAGTCGCTGTCAGGTCACCGACCGTCGAGATGGTGAAGGAGCCGGTCCCCTGGTTCGAGTTCCAGGCGCTGACGGCATGAACGATGACGTTGTTCTGGGCGTCATAGAGCGTCGGGATCAGGTGTACGGTGCCGCCGACGGGCACATAGACCGGGCTGGGCGTGACGGTCAAGTGGTCCGGCTTGAGGATGGCCGGGCCTGAGGCCCAGCAGAGCGGCTCAGACCGGTTCAGCGGCACGTTCAGCGCGACTTGGTTGGTGCCGTCCAGATTGAAGATGTACTGGACGTTGTAGTCCGGGTCGGAAATCAGCCGCGTGCTGTCCGGCGAGAACCGGAGGGCACCGGCACTGGCGTCGAACGGCCGGAAGAAGTTGCCGCTGCTGTCTTTGCGGGGGATGGAGGACGTGCTGCCGGTGGTTAGGTCGAAGATCACCAAAGCGCCGATGTAGTTGTTATCGCCGTAAGGCGCGGCGATGTAGCGGCCGTTCGGGGACCAGTCCAGGGCCGCGTCGGCACTGAAGTTCACAGTGTCCCCGAAATCAGAGAGGAACCTGTAGCCGCTGCCGTCATCGTTCACAAACCCGACGACGCCGGTGTACTGGTTCGGCTTGGTCTGCGACAGCCGGTTGCCCTTGAAGGCCAGCGTGTGGCTGTCCGGCCCCCAGGCAATACCACCGACCTGGCTCTCATAGAACGTGTCCTGGCCGGACTGCTTCGGCTGTGCGAACGTGATCTGGTGCAGATTGGTCCCATCCGTGTTGATGACCCAGATGTCTTTCGTGCCGCCGTACTGATTTGTCGGGAAGCTAGGGCCGGTGTCGCGCTGGTCCCCCCGGTTGGAAAGGAACGCGATCTCTTTGCCGTCCGGCGACATTTCCGGGTAGAAGTCGGTGATCGGCGTGCCGTCGCTCAGGGCGGACTTGAACGTAAGCTGGCGCGTGCCCGTGCCGTCGCCATTGATCACAAAGATATGGGAGGCATTGTCTCTGCTGTTGAGTACGCCGTTGCGGTTGGAGTCGAAGGCGATGAGGCTGCCGTCCCGCGAGATGCTGGGATGCTCGCTCTTGTCGAATCGGCCGTTGTCGCCAGAGTCATCCGGCGTGTAGTTGATGTAGTTGGAGCCGTCGGGGTTGAAGCCGATGATCCCGCCGGCTGAGACACCGCTGCTGCTGAGGATGCGGCCCGGCGGGGGCGGGGCGGCCGCCGTCGAGGCCCCGGCGTGTGGGGCGGGGGCCAGGGTCAGCCCCAGGGCGGCCAGAAGAGGGAGAAAGAGTCGTGTGTGCATCATGATTATGCCTTTCCTGTGATGGCAAGTCGGGTTCATTGCCGTTCACTGAGGCCATGATACACGGCTATCATTACACCATCATTACAAAAATGCGCCCGGCGCTCTGAATTGGGGGTGGCAGGCGAAAAATCAGTATTTATTTTTCAAGAAGCCAGGCAGCATGATATTCAGGCAGCGGGCGCGTGGCAGACGGACAGGGCATATTCAGCGGCCTGTAGGGGAGACAGCGCCGCGCCATGCGTGTGGGTGACGGCGAAGCGGTCCGGGCCGAGGGCGGCGACGAGCGCCCGAGCCATGACCGCTGAGGCTTCCGCCTCGTCCGCGTTCTGGATGATCTCGCCCGCCTGGTACATTGCCGCCAGAGCGCCTGAGGCGACCGCTGCCGGTTCCGGCAGGCCCAGGGCGATCCATGTCTCGGCCAGTTCTTGGAGGTTATGCAGGATGCCGCCGGCATCCGCCATCCGGGTGAAAAGTGTCAGGCTTTCGGCCTGGTGCGCCTGTGCCTGCGCGAACCGGCCCTGCTTCCGAGCCGTCAGGCCCAGTCCGTTCAGCGTGATCGCGATGCCCCGGTCGTTCCCCAGCGTGCGCTGGAGGGTCAGGCTTTCTTCGAACCAGCGCACCGCTTCCTCTAAATCACCCTGGCTGTCGGCGGTCAGCCCCAAATTGTTCAGGACCGTAGCGGCCTTCAGCCCATCACCTGCCTCCCGGTACAGCGCCAGGCACTCTAGAAAACGCGCCTGGGCCGTGTCCGTATTTCCCTGCCGACGTGCGAGAATGGCGAGGTTGTTGAGCATGCCCGCCGCCCGGCGCGGCTCGTTTCGGCCCTGCCAATAGGCTAGCGTCGCCTCCCAATACGCCTGCGCTTCCGTCAGATGGCCCTGCCGACAGGCGACGATGCCCAGGTCGCCGCGCAGGCGGGCCGCCTCCTCGTCCCGTCCCAAAAGTACGTGTAGGGTAAGGCCCTCTGCCATACGCGTGCGCGCACCAGACAGGTCACCTGCGGCCTCAGCCAGATTGCCCGCTACGGCCAAGGCATCGGCGCGTGCGGCATCCCGCCCTGCATACGCCAGCAGGGCGTCTAGGCGCGTGCAGCCTTCATGCTGCCGCCCGGACAGAAGCCAGAAGTGGTAGAGCGCAGTGGTCATGGCAAGTGCCTCGCCCGTGCGCTCTGGGGAAGCTCCCAGACGGTCAAGGGCCAGAAAGAGGTTGGCAGAATCAGCCTCAAAACGGCACAGCCAATCGCCCTGGTCCATTCCTTGTAGCACGCCGTCCGCCTGCCCTGCCAGATCGGCGAAGAAGGTGACGTGCCGTTCCATCGCCACTTCCCGGTCCTCGGGCGAAAGCTGTTCCCACGCAAACTCGCGCAGCGACTCCAGCAGCCGGAAGCGCAGGTCGGGCAGGCTGTCTTCGGCCCCGACCAGCGAGCTTGCCCGGAGCTGGGCCAGTGCTTCCAGCGCGGCAGGCTCTCCGCAGACAGCTTCTGCGGCTTCCAGGCTCCAGCCGCCCCGGAACACGGCCAGTCCGGCGAAGAAGCGCTGCAAGTGCGGGGGAAGCAAGTCGTAGCTCCAGGCAATCGCGGCCCAGAGTGACCGATGCCGCGTACTCTTGTCTGCCCGCCGGCTCGTCAGCAGCTCGAACCGCTGGTCTATCCGGGTACGCATCTGAGACAGGCTCAAGGAACGGATGCGGGCAGCGGCCAGCTCCAGCGCGAGGGGGATGCCTTCGAGCGAGCGACACAGAGCGGCGAGGTCTGAGGCGCTCCGGTCCGTAACGGCGAAATCAGGGCGGATGGCCTGCGCCCGGTCCACGAACACCTGCACACTGGCAGTCTGAGCGATCCGTTCCGCCGGCTCGGATGCATTAGGAACTGGCAGAGGCGTGACTGGCATCTCACGCTCGCCGGGCATATCCAGCCGCCGCCGGGATGTGACCAGGCAGGTCAGTGTCGGCACTTTCGCTAAAAGCGTCAGCACGGCCGGAGCCGCACCGGCCGCAATCTGCTCAAAGTTATCCAGGATGACCAAGACAGGCGGCCCGGTGAGGGCGGCAATGATCTGCTCCCACGGTGTGCCAGGATCGGCGTTCGGCAGGCGCAGGCTGTTCAGGATTGCACGCCCTAGATGGCGTGGGTCTACGACATCCGCCAGTGGTACGAACCAGATGCCGCCCGGAAACAGCCCGCCCAGTCCACGTGCGGCCTCAATAGCAAGTCGTGTTTTGCCGTTGCCGCCTGGCCCCGTCAGCGTGACAAGCCGCGCCTGTGGATCGGCCAGCAATGTCGTCATTTGCTCCCGTTCCTCAGCACGTCCAAAGAACCGCGTGAAGGTGACCGGTAGGCTATCAGTTAAGAACGACCTAGCGGGAGAGGCTTCGACAGGAGAGGCTTCGGCGGCAGGAGAAGGATGCTTGTTTGGCAGAGAAGAGGCAATCCCTAATGAGGGCGCTTGAGGCTTTGCCGCTAAGGCATCTAGGCGTGTCCTCTCTAAGTGTGAAACATCTGAGTGTGAAATTTCGAAGTGTGCGGCCAGATCGCGCGTCTTGGGGCTTGGGGCGGCGTTCATCTCCACACGCAGAAGCTGGGTTAGGGTTTGGTACTGCTGATGGGCAGCAGCAGGTCTGCCGGTCGCTGCATACAGACGCATCAAGAGTCTGTGCGACTTCTCGCAGAGCGGATCTAGCAAGACAGCCCGGTGGGCATAGTCGAGAGCATGATCGTAGTCACCTTCTTGAGTGAGCCGCCGCGTCAGCCGATGCAATGCCCCTAGGTATGACTGCGCCAGGCGTTCGCGCTCTCTCAGTGCCCAATCGTCATAAAGCTCCGGGAGCAGATCGCCACGGTACAATCCGACGGCCCTCCTTAAAATCATCGTCTCCTCCGCGCCCGCACGGGATGCGGATGCCAGGGCTGCCTCGAAGTCTCCGACATCGGTAGAGTAGGCAGTAGGATTAAGCTGAATCTTGGTGCGGTCCGCGACCAGCACAACACCGTGGGACGTACCCGGTGGCTCCAACTGACGGCGCAGAGAGCTGAGAGCAACTCGCAGAGAATTTCGGGCGGCATCAAGCGGCTCGTCCGTCCAAAGCAGCTCCAGCAGCATCTCGCGTGGATGAGGATGACTGGGAAACAGGGCCAGGTATGCCAGTAGCGCGGCAGTTTTTTGCGTACGAAATCGTGCGATGGTGCGCTCATCATTAAGGATGCGTAAGCCACCAAACAGTTCAATCCGCCAAATATAGTTCATAATACATTTCCTCAATCCGGGTGTGGACAAGGGGCAGAGTGCCGGTGCTGGCGCAGGTAGGTCCATAACCGACGCTGGATGTAATAAATTACTGACTAGCCTGTCATGCTCGGGGTTAAGAAACAGGCTGCCGGCAATATCCCACTTAGTCACTATCGCAACCACTCACTGTGGCTTCGGAAGAAATGCGTCAATCCTCTACTGTTTGGTATGGGCCAAGTTAGCGTCAAGTTGGCTGGTCAGGCTGTCCAGAGCCGCCTGACGGTTCCAACGCTGAGTATCAGCCAAAAGTGGCAACACTTGCTGGCCAGACCGCCTAATTTCTACGATATTGTTGATACGGAGATTATGACAAGTCGTGTGAGAACATAATCCCATTGTGTCACGGGACTTCAGAATTCCTGCTCGCTACGTCTGCCAGCAGGATCGTCAAACAAACAACCCTTAGAGGGTGTTGAAAAAGTCGGCTTTCTGGTGTCTAACGACGTTTTTTTGTATCAATGGAGGCTGGCGTTTTAGAAGCCATGCCCGATTTCAGACGAGCAAATTCCAGCCCAGCATTGGAAATTTCGACTTTTTCAACACGCTCTTAGGATAAGGTCCCTCAACACGACAAAAACTTCTCACACGAAAAGCTATCGGACAAACGCTCTAGGCGATACACTGTACAGGAATCCAGAGCAGCCCAGTGTCGTTAAGTTACTGGTGTCTGTAGGTTACTGGTGTCTGTAAGTTATCAGTGAATAGCCCGTACTCCGACCTCCTGCGATGTCCCGGCGTAGGATGCCGCGCTCCACAAGGTCGGAAATTTCTCGCAGTGCCGTGTCGTGAGAACATTTGGAGATAGTAGCCCACTTGGATGTAGTCATCTTGCCTGTGAACCTATCCAACAGTCTACTCAGCGTCAAACATTAACGCTCGTTCAAGCTTTCGATCAAATAATTTCCGCATTTAATCAATGCATATTGTGCGGAGATTACGGTCTCTATTCACCGCAAGCAGAATCCTTAAAAAGCATTGATACGCTGCTCGAGTGCTGTAATTTTGTCCATCATTGCCTCGAAGGAAAGAGTTTCTGCGAAGAACATTGCGCTCATCCCACGGTAGTCGGTGCGTAGCCCGGCAAGCCGCTCTGGGCGGGGGACCAAACGCAGTGTCCCTGGCCGGGCCGTTTCGTAGCTGGCCCAAGGGGCTGTATAAAATGCTGATTTGTGCTGACGGACTCGTTCCAATAGCGGCAAATCAGCGAGGGCTTGATCCTCCACCTCGGTACCAGCCATCTGCGCGACGCCGCTGTAATGACGCGAAAGCCGCTCCCCTAGAGCCTTGTCCGGTGGCCGGTGATATTCTGCGTGAAGAATGGTTGCCTTTTCCCAGAATGTCCGCCGGGCAGCCAGCACGCGTACTGGGATGGCGGCTGACATGATCTGAGGAAGTTCTTCGGCAACATAGGCGGTTACGGTCTTATTCTCAGCGGGCCAATCATCGTTTCTACCTCCCAGTTCAATCTTCACTTCCGGTCGGATGTACACGGAATTTTCCTCAACTGCTCGGAGATAAGCGAAGTGGAATGTGCCGGGGTCAGAGGTATCTTGCACAAGTGTCCATAGGTCGTTTCCTGATTCGCCCAATTCCTGCATGATACTTGTTCGACGGGCTGGGAGAAAGCTATGAGTGACAACATCCTGGAAGGCAACAACCAGCACCCCGGAAATTTGTTTACGCTGCGTGTTGCTGATCGCTTGCTCAGGTTTAGAGAGACCCTCGCCTAAAGCTGCTCGGCTGAGAGAGATGTCTATGTCTTCGGAGAACCGCTGGATCAGACCATAAACTTTGGACAAGCTGGTGCCGCCCTTAAACAGCAGATGTTCACGAAACTCCGGCGGCGTGAACAGCCGCTCCAGCATCCACCAGACCCAATAATCTTTTTCCATGAGCAGTGGCAGCAGGCCGCGCTTTTCACCAGCAATGGCGAAAGCGTCCCGGCGAGTGTTGGCGGATTCAGCAGCGAGGTTCATCGGCATTTACTCTTTCGACATCTGTTCGTCATATCCTCTCGGATTGGGCAATTTTCTGGAGGGTCGGAACTAGCCAGCCCGGTGCATTCAGCGCCTCCCGTCGTAAGGACGCTTTTTCGGGGGCGGTTAAGGTCTGGCTCAGATGTTCGACCACGTCTGCGGTGATCTGTTCCGGCCCCAGATGACGCAGCGCCTGAATAACCGTGCCCTCGATTCTGCCTGCCCCAGCCAGAGACCTGGGCGCGGCATGGCGAAGCTCAATGGTCTGTCCACCCACCTGAACGCGGCGGCGTCTCCCATCGGTCAGATAAACAGCGTGGGCAGGGACCTGAGTGGAAAGACCCAAAGCGTTTGCCGCCTTGCCGCCCGCACTTTGAAGCCGACTTCCTGTCTTGCGGGCGAGTGCAGCGGCGACAAGATCGGGATCGGCAGGGACCGGACCAAGGACAGGGTGAAGACGGGGGGAGTCGTAAAGACCACGCCCGAGCCGTCGACTTACTCCTTCTCGGGCCAGACGGGACAAGGCTTCGTCCACGGCAGCGCGTGATCCAATCTCTAGAAACTCGCGTGTGACAAAGACAGCGCCAGGGGGCCGCTTCCCAATTTGCTGCTTCAGTTTTTCGTACACGGACTTATACATGGCGTTATTATATCATATTCAGAAAAAAATAGTCAATTATCTGAATAATCACTCTAAAATAAGTAAAATCGCTTTCTCTAATGAAACTTGAAGACGATGGGTGAAAAATGATAATGCGGGCCGGTCAAATAGAGGTGCAGTGAGAATAAAAAGCAGCAAAATTCGAACAGTATCCCTCAGAACGAATCGTTTCTGTTTGAAATGGGTATAACAGGGAAAGCAGGGCGAAAGCTGCAAAAGTGTGTTTCGTAAACAGCAGGTCCCCAGTTCGAATCTGGGTGTCGGCCTTTGTAATTCATCACACCAAAATATACCAAATTGGAGAAATCCTCAGTGCCAGAAAGGGCGCTGAGGATTTTTTTGATTTTTATTTGGGCGGCCTGTGCCACATCGAGAATAAAGGCCGAGGATAGAGGTGGAAAGAGTAAATGACGGGCCAATGCACACCAGATGATTGGTTTTTGCCCCGAATATGTGCTGTGACCAGACCTAAATTGTGAAGAGGAAAAGAATGGCGAAAAATAGTCTGAAGAGTATGGTCTTCAAGACAGAGGAAGAGCAGCAAAGTGAGCGGCTCCCCAACAAACTGACGGTCGAACAGGGTACCCAGATGTTCCTGCAAGCAAAAGCGCAGGACTGGAAACCGTCTACTCTCGCGTTCAACAAGCAGCGTCTCGGTGTGCTTAATGCTGCGGCAGCAGGCAATGGTGTTGTTTATATCGAAGACTTGGTCCCAAAGTTCGCGTGGCAGTGACGAAGTGGCGATGAAAGCGCTCACCAAGGGGTGTGCGGCGAACGAGTATATCGACCGTGACCCGCTGGCTAATTTTCAAGCGCTGCGGCTTATAATCAGGCCGCCATCGATGCGACGCTTGCGGATTTCGCGTTCCCGCTGGGAATGAAGGGCTTCCACGAGGACAACCAGAGACTGATGCGCCAAGAGCAGCCGGAGAGCCACGCCGCGTGACCCTATAGTGGCACCCATTTTCCTCTGCAAGGGTCTGAGCTGAGATAGACAGATGATGGGGGAGGCTCTGGCCTGGCGGGTGGGACTCAACAACGAGCCTCAGAAGGCATGGGGGTTCTAGGGGATCATCGCCGCCGCGCCCCTACTCGGCCTGAGCCTCAACTTCGTTTACCTGGACCCGATCAAGACATTGTTCTGGAGTGTTCAGCAGTGCCGCACGGACACGCGCCTCGACCACTCGAGTCAGATCGTGCGCTCCGACCAGCGTCATGTCATCGTCCATCATGACGCGTGCATCCACGAACCTCGCCGTGCCCGACTGCTGAGTTCCCAGCTTAGTTTGCAGCTTCGTTAGCAGGTTATGGTTGGCGAACACGCTCTGTTCGTCCTCCAGTACCTGCCACACGGCGGTTACCTTCTCGGCGGACAAATAAGCGCTCATTAGTTGTGAGAACGCGCCTTGTGCCAGCCCCCAGGCCGCCCGTATGATAAGGAGCGCCGCCAGTATCGGCATGATTTGGTCGAACACACCCGTACCCGCCACCCTGACCGGGACAAGGCCGGCGAAGTCGCCGTTCACAGCGTCATTCTCGGTGGGCCAGCAGGACAGCCACGTCGTCGCGGAAGACGCCGATCGTGTAGGCACTGACATTGGAAACCAGCGTCTCCGCCTCCGCCTGTGCTCCCAGACCTACGGGCAGCGTACCGAATAGGCGCATCAGGCCCTCGGTGCCCAGCATCTCGCGTCTGGACGGGCCTGCCTCGCTGATCCCGTCTGTGTACAATAGCAAACGCTCACCAGACAAAAGTGCGACACTCGCCTCGCTGTACGTCGCGTTCTCGGCCACGCCCAGCGGTGGACCCGTTGTCTCCAGCACCTCCAAAGCTCCGCCTGCTCGCCGAATCAGCCCAGGCTCATGCCCGCAGGAGCAGTACATAATCTGGCCCGTGGCCGTGTCATAAACGCCCACCCAGGCAGTGACAAACCCAACGAGCAGGTCGTGAGCAGTGACGATTCCGTTCAGCGCGGCAGCGGCCTGGGCAGGCGCGCGGTAGAGGTACAGCGTCGTTCGCAGGCTGTTACGAATGAGCGCGAGCTGCTGGGCGGCGGCCAGACCCTTTCCAGAAACGTCCCCGATCACGATGGCGTAGAGGTTCTTATCCAGCGGGAAGATGTCGTAAAAGTCGCCGCCGATCTGAGCCTCGTCCAGGGCAGGCTTGGTGAACTTGCCGACGGACAGGCCAGGAACGTACTCGGGAAGCGAGGGCTGGAGGGCGTCCTGTAATTGTTCCGCAATGCGGTGCTCCCGCTGCTGAACGCGCATAGCCTCCAGCGCCGACTGCGTCCGCGTCGCCACTGCCTCCACTAGGGACACCTCATCCGTCGTCCAGGGGCGCGGCCCGCCTCCCATCGCTACCGAGAGAGCGGTCATTGCTGCCCCTGACACCAGCGGCACCCGCACCAGTGCACGCAAGCCCAGCGCCTGGGTCGCAGGGTCCCCCGCCGTGTCTGTTATCACTTGTGTCCGCCCCGCTCTGTAGACGGGATCGCGGTTGACGGCAAAGCGTGACATAGGGTACTGACCCGCGATGGTGGGTAGGCTCTCGCGGTGCCAGTCGGGGCCGACCGTGGCGGTGTCGGCGTCCTGGTCGTAGGAAGCGTAGTAGCAGCGGTCGGCCTCCAGAACCCGTCCCAGCTCCTGTACCGCCATTTCCAGGACCGTCCCAGGGTCGGGTGAGCCGCGCAGCACTTGCCCGATGCGGTTGAGGAGCGCCTCCCGCTCCGCCCGGACGCGCTGCTCCTCGGCCACGCGCACCAGAACACGGTTCTGGCGCGTCACCTCGACGGTCAGCCAGGTTCGTTCCACCACGGTTTGGAGGAGCGTGATCTCCTCAGGCGTCCAGTGCCTCGGCTCGGCGCTGTGGACCGCGAGGGCGGAGACAAGGCGGGCTGAGTGCAGCACGGGCGCGGCGACATAGGCGCGGACGCCGATGGTCTCATACGCGGCGAGGCTTTCGAGGGGGGCTTTGACCCTGTCGGTGCGCACGTCATCTACCACGGCTGTGCGCCCTGCCTTGTACTCGGCCACGACGAACGGGCCGAACGCCGAGATGGGGAACACGCCTGCGATGCTCGCCACCGAGGCGTCGGCCCGGTAGTGAGGGGGGACCGAACAGGTGTCGTCTTCGATATCGATGTCGGCGAACAGGCAGCGGGAGACGCCGAGGAACTCGCCAACCGAACGCACGGCGTCCGCGATTACCTCGTCGGGGTCGGTGATGGCGCGGGCACGCTCCGCGAGGGCGGCCAGGAACCGCTCGCGTTGCCTGCGACCGACTTGTTCGGTGATGTCGTGGAAAAAGACCGACAGGCCCTCGGGGGACGGGAAGGCGCGAACCTCGAACCAGGCGGAGAGCGGCGGGTAAAACTCCTCGAACACTGCCGCGACCTGCTCCTCAGCGGCGCGGCGGTACTCGCGCTCGAAGGCGGAGCCGACGGCGGCGGGAAATTCCGCCCAAACGTTCCTGCCCAGAAGGGCCGCGCGCACGCGAAAAAGCAGGCGCTCGGCCTGAGTGTTGACGTAGGTGAACCGCCACTCGCGGTCAAGAGCGAAGAAGGCGTCGGTGATGCTCTCCAGGATGGTCGTCGTCTGCGCCTGGGCCACCCGCAGGCTCTCGTCGGCGGCCCTGCGCCTCTCTCTGCCCTGACCCTGCGCCCTGATCCGCTCCTGGTAGTGGCGGAAGAAATCAGCCAAAGCGGGTTCTTCTGCCAGCAGCGGCCCCAGGTTCTCGACGGCCCGCTGGTCGGCCTCGTAGGAGATGTCGGGGTGGCACTCGATCCAGGTGTGACAGGTCTTGATGTAGGCCAGGTAAGCGATCAGATCGGGGTACAGGTCAGGCCCCATCAGGCGGCGCAGCTCCGCCTGGCACGCGGGGGCATCGGCCCGCTCCAGGAAGACTGCTGTCGCGAAGTAGAGCAGCACTGCCTCAAGCTGCGAGTCGGGCGCGGGGGAGGCGGCCTCCTCGGGCGCGGGGATGGGCAGAGCGCCTAGGGGAAGGGCGGCCTCCAAGTCTGATGGCGGCGATTCCAGAAGGGCCAGCACCTGCTGGGCCGTCATCCCGAGCGGGCGCAGGGCGGAGGAGTGGACGATGATGCAGTAAGGCGCGGTGCAGAAGCGGGAAAGGAGAGCGTTGAGCTTTTCTTTGAACAGCGCCGACAAGGGGTTCTCAACGTAGGCTGAGAGGGTCTGCTGCCAGAGGTTCCCGAGCACCTGCGGAGAGGCAAGAGCAGGTTGGTAGAAGGGTGGAAAAAAGCCCAAGGTCTGCTCGATCTCGGCGCGGATTTGGTCGCTGGTGCGTCTTGTTCGGGCAACCGAGGGCATAGGTGATCTTTCTGGGAGCGACTTTGTCATTATAGCATACAACGTTGCAAACAAATCAGGTCGCAAACAAATGTGTCCTGCGGGGGATCAGAGCCAGATGGCGAGAGGTCTCTCCCGATCCTGCTCGAGTATAATTGTCGTCCCCGTGGGACCAGTCAGCAGGTAGAGGCGGTCCGCCGTCTCCAGCATCATCTTCAGCCCATGCCCCAGCGTCGCCTTCGTGCTGAAGCCCCGAGACAGCGTCGCACGGGGCAGGTTGTCTATGGCGATGCCGCCTCCATGATCCTCCACACATACCTGGACCGTGCCGCCCCCACCATGCAGGATGGCGTTCATGCCCGCCTCGCTCACCGCTGTGATCAGGTCGAACTGCCGCTCCTCCAAGTGGCCTGCGCCCTGAGCGGCCTCTTGTGCCCGTAGCCGAAGGTCGCGCAGCCCGCCCTCCCGTGTGAGCGCGATGGTCTCCCCCACAGGCGCGAGCGGCGGGGGGAGATGGGCGCGGCTGGTGGACAGCAGGAGCTTTCCCTCCGTCACGCTGCTGAGCACGTCGCGCAGGAACACGCCCTGCTGGGCGAGCAGCGCCTCCCGCGTTGCCTCCATCGCGCGGCGCTCGGTCACGTCCGTGTGGATGCCGACCCACTCGCGGATCGTGCTGTCGTCATGGAGGATGGCGACGGCGCGGACGGCGAAAGTGCGGTAGACTCCATCCTGACGGCGCACGCGGTGCTCGAAGAGGAAGGTCTTGCGGGCGGCGACGGCTTGGTTCCAGGCGTCCACCGTCGGCTGGGCGTCCTCGGGGTGGACCGCTTTGGCCCAGCCGTAGCCCTGGTACTCGGCCTCGGCCTGGCCCGTGAAGCCGCCCCAGCCCAATTGCGGCCCCCGCATTTCGCCCTCAGGCGAGTTCGTCCAGACGATCTCGGCGGTCGCTTCGACGAGGCTGCGGTAGCGCTCCTCGCTCCTCTTTAGCTCTTCCTGGGCTTTCTTTCGGCCTGAGATGTCACGGTAGAAAAGGTTGATACCGTCATCGGAGGGATAAACGTCAATCTCCAGCCACACGTCGTAAGGTCCCATGACGTAGCGGTGCTCAAAGTGAACCTCGGTCCGCTCGGACATGACGCGGCGGAGTTGGAGTTCCAGTGCCGTGCCGACGGCAGCAGGCCACTCCTCCCAGTGAACCTTGCCGATGAACTCTCCGAACGGCTTCTGGTTGATGCGGCAGGCTTCGCGGTTGGCGTACAGGATGCGCCAGTCTCGGCCCAGGGCGACGAAGGCGTCCGAGATGTTCTCTAAAATGTCAGTGGCGCGGAGGTGAAGCTGAGCCGTTGCCTCATGGTTGTGCGTGGGCGCAAGGTCATTTTGCGTGGGCGCAGCATCCTGTAGAGACGCACCCTGTAACGGGTCCATATCAGTTGAGTTCATATCGGACGGGTCTGTGGGGGGATGAGAAGCCATGCAATCAGGTCCATTCTTGAAGGCATTTTCTATCATCATACCCCAAGTCTGCACTGACAACTCAAAGATTGTGGGCTGGAACGAGAGCAATGCCGTCCAATGCAGCGTGCCTATAATAACAGGATTCAGTGCGTCGGCGGTGAACGTAACTGGACGGGCGTAACGCGCCCAGAAGGAACAAGGAGTGCCATGAATCTCGTTATCCTGTTCGGCCCGCCCGCCGTGGGCAAGATGACCGTCGGCCAAGAGCTGTCCAGGCTCACTGGCTATCCCCTGCTGCACAATCACATGACTATCGACCTTGTCACCGAGTTATTCGACTTTGGCACGCCCCAGTTCGGCAGACTCGTCCCTGCGTTTCGCCAGATGCTCGTAGCTGAGGCCGCCGCCAGCGACCTACCTGGCCTGATCTTCACCTTCGTGTGGGCCTTCGACGTGGACGAGGACAAGCAGTTCCTGGATGGTCTACGGGACGCCGTGGCCGAGCACGGAGGAAACACCTATTACGCCGAGCTTGCGACGGGCTTGGACGAGCGCCTTGTACGCAATCGTACCGAGAACAGACTGCGGCACAAAAAGAAGGCGGACTTTGACAAGACCGAAGGAGCAATACTGCGCTTGGAGGCCCGACGCTTGAACTCGCAGAATGATTTCCCATATCTTGAGCGTCATGTCAAGATTGACAACACGCACCTGAGCGCGACGGATACTGCTCAACGGATTGTAGCGGCGTTTGGCCTTCCCGCGCTTGAGGGCGCTTCCCAATGACCCTCCCCGCGTAGAGGGAGAGGGCCAGTCGCTCTATTTCACTGATCCTGATGGTCACCTATTGGAGTTTCACAGTGGCGATCTCTCTTCTCGGCTTCGGGCGTATGAGGAACATTGATCATATTCGAGTCGGGTACCCGCCTGCAACTTTCGTCTCAGTGTCGTTTTAACAAATTATGAATGCCAGACGAGGCAAGGTATCTTCAGACAAGAGAACTCCACAATGCTTACCATCACCGTAGCAACATTCGGCGCTCTCGGGATCGTTCTCTTGATGATCGAAATGCCCACTCAGCTTCTGAAAAAAGTTGGACGTGGCAGGTCGACAATGGGTTTGGGAAGCGGTGGTCCTGATTCGTCCCCGTCTTCAGGAAATGAATCGAGTGCCCCCTCGGGAGTAAACACTGCGGGACAGTCTGCGGGACATACACACGAGCATCATTCGGCTCCTGGCGTCGGCGGCCATCATGATGGCTCCTTCGGACATAGTGGGGACTTCGGGGGCGGGCATGGGCATTGACAGCCCACCTTTGGCTGGCTTCCTAGACCAAATTTAATGTTTCTGCTGCCCTTTCCTCTCAGCGAGTGAATGCGAACACATGAGCGTATCAACCAGCCAAAGGAGCGTTCAAGTCCCCGTGGAAATCAGGCGGCATGCGGTTTCTAAATCTTGTCTTGCTGACTACCAAAATTGCCTCAAACCCGAGCTTTGCCTGCTAGGTTAGACTTGTCACCGTGCTTGTCTTCATCTAAATATAGGCGTAAAACCGAATAATTAGTGGAACGTTCGATAGCTTCAGTAGACATAGTAATAATAGTTATCATGATTAGAAATCATGCTTATTTTGGTGAGTGAAGTACACTGGTCACAATTTAGTTCCACGATCTGGTTCTTCAACAGGGCGAAAAATTATTTTTCAACAGGCTTGACAAATGTGGAAAGCCTGTGCTAGACTATTCGCCGTACCATGTTCACACAAACCCAAAACTTAGTTGCCACCCTCGGAAGCCAGCAGCCTTTGCTCTGGTCGCCCGTCGCCACGCCACAGGTCCTAGGTTTAGTGCGTTCCCAGTCCATGTCTCTGGCATTCCAAACCAGCGTGCAGGAACTGGAAGCAAACTTGAAAGCTCTGAGTGATCGCCAGGATGATTGCAGCAATAACGAATCCAAACAGACTGACCGTTTCTCGCCGCCGATTGCGTCCGCTTTTCACCGCAGGGGGTACTGTTTTTAACAGACCCGCCTCACAGCAAAGCAGCAATCGGCTCCAAGCACACCGCTTGGAGCCTTTTTGTTTGTCTTCCTGCTTGCTTGCTTTTGTGCTGCTGATTTAAGGATGCCTATTTTGGGATGCCTATTTTGGGATGCCTATTTTGGGAGTATGTCCGTAATGGTCAACGGTTCTGGCTTTTAACCAGAGGATCGGAGTTCGAGTCTCCGTGCTCCCATGAAGACAATAAATTGAAGACACGAAAAATTGGCCCCATCGTTCATGGGTAGGACGCGGCTCTTTCAAGGCTGCAAAGCGAGTTCAAGTCTCGCTGGGGCTATCAAAATCATGAAGAACAGGGGCAGTTGGCCCAGCAGTGCGAAAACATATTTCACTGCAAGCATTTGGCAAAGAAGCGAAGCAAAGCGATAGAGGAAGTGGGATCAGGAAACTGAACCAGAGGCAAGGGCAGACACAAGGGCAGAGACAAGGGGAAACGACATGGGCGGCGTGACTCTCAAAGAAAGGAAAAAGCAGGAGCAGGAGACCGAGACCAAAATCCTTGATGCTCTTACCTGCCGCAAGAAAGTTCTCGCCGACGCCAAGCGCGAGAGCAAGCGCAAGAAGAAGTCAGTGGACGACCTGCTCCCGATGCTCGCCTTGAAGGGTATTTATTATCACGCTCTGCGGCCTGCTGAGACCTACGTCCCGAGGTCGCATAACCTGGACAAGCAGCTCACGGGGCTGCTCAACCATCTGTTCGTCAGGTACCCTGTGCCGAGCTTTCTTTATCAAGTTTGTCTCTCAGACGCAGCGGAGGCGGCCCAGGGAAAAACGCAAGGCGGCAAGGATGAGTTTTCGCGGGCACAGCAAATCTACAGGCAGTGGTTTATCACCCTGGCGCAGGGAGGCAGTTTTCCAAAGGCCGTGAAAGGGATTATGACAAGCAGGGAGGCATGCGTCTTCCTTTCTGCGCCGTGGGGCAGGAAGATTCACGAAAACATCTGGTGGGCCAAGATGACCGTGGCGGGTGTTCCCACTGCGCTCATCGGAACGCTGATTGACCGAATCTTTACGAATCATCTTCCCGCAGACTCCGACGGCAGGTTGGGGGAGGCAATCATATTCTACGCTCGCCAGCATCAGGGCCTGACCCGAAACTCATTGGATGAAGTGACGGATTTCCTGGCTCACAAGCTGCGGCAGGACCGCCAGTTTCGTCTGCTGGGCCGCACGGCTTCTTCCGTGGTGAAGCTGTCCAATGAATGGCATCTTCAGATGCAGCAGGCGAAACTGGGCAAGCATATCCAGTGGGGCGGATTGGGAATCGCGGATTGGGTTTATGAGGATAAGAGCGAAGTCTGGTTCGTCACGGAGCTGCGCGACAACAAGGAGCTGGTGAATGAAGGCCGCAAGCAGAAGCACTGCGTTTACTCGTATGTCCAGCGCTGCGTCGAAGGCAGAAGTTTCATCTTCTCGATCCGTGGCTGTCGTAAGATCGCCGCTGATTATACGGACGAAGGCTTGCCAATCTGGGACAGGGCCTTCGAGATGCGGCGTGTTACCCTTGAAGTGAGTCCCTCTCGGACTGTGGTTCAGGTACGGGGTCCTCTCAATCGCCCGCCCATTCCCGAAGAGCGGGAAGTGCTCAGGCGCTGGGCAGGTGAGAAAGGCATCACGCTGGCGGCAAGGGGCTGAGGAATCAGCCCCACCACTGGCACAAGAAAGACAACAATGAACGCAATTAAAAATAACTTCATGATGGCACAGGGAAATTCCAGTTTATCGCTGGATTTGTCCTGGCTCAACCACGCCCGCCTGAGTGATCGCCGTAATCGTCTTACCGACTCCCTGATCGATTCCTTGAACGCCGATGCAGGGCTGAACAGTTTACTTAAAGGAGAATGTTTCTGCTGAAACACAGTATTTGAAACATAGCATTCCCGCTTCCAAGTAACCTGTTCGGCCTTCCGCATCCTGCGAGAGGCCGTTTTTGTTTGTCTTTTTGATTTTGATTTTGATTTTGATCACGCGCAGTTCGATCACGGGCCGCTGTAGCCCAACGGTAGAGGCATCTGGCTTAGAACCAGACCAGTGGGAGTTCAAATCTCTCCAGCGGCAGTCGAAGCGCAGCAAGCAAAAACAGAATTCGAAGAACAAGAGATGCCCTCGTAGCCCAACGGCAGAGGCACCGAGTTTAAGCCTCGGTCAGTGGGAGTTCGACTCTCCCCGAGGGCAGAACAGGAAAGGAAAGAAAGAAGTTTGATAAAAAGAAAGAACTTTGCAGCGTGGTGTCGCCAATTTGCCTGCAAATATGATCCTCTCTGAATATGATCTTCTCTGAATATGATCCTCTCTGATGTAACGGCAGCATGGTCGACTGTTACTCGATCCGTTCTGGTTCAAATCCAGAGGGAGGAGCCAATTTTTTGGCAAGCCAATGGCAATTTCGCAACGGCAATTTCGCAACTGTGGGGCTGTGGTGTAACGGTCAGCATCTCTCTCTGTCGAAGAGAAGGAACGGGTTCGACCCCCGTCAGCCCCGCCATGCGTTTCAAAGTCTGGCAGTTTCGCAATCTGATATTTTCGTGTAAAGATGCTCTCGTAGTTCAGCGGACAGAACGCGACCCTGCGAAGGTCGAGGCCGCAGGTTCAAATCCTGCCGAGAGCACTTAGGGAGGGTGAATCTCCGAGGCGGAGAGTTCGCTTGGAAGGCGAAGCGGCGTGCAAGCGCTGGCGTTCGAGTCGTCCGCCCTCCATTTAGTCCGTGTACTGGAAGGTAAGCATATACGGGTTACATGGCTCGCTTGCTAAGCGATGCGCCCTGCAGGGGGTGGTGTTCAAATCATCTGCCTTCCGTTATTTTTTGTTTTATTATTTTTGTTTTTGGGAGACCTTTATGATGAAAGGCTCACACGGGACCGCACGCAGGCGGGCAATGAGCGTCGCACGCAAGTTTTGCTGCCTCGCCGCATACTGGCTGAACGAATTCATCATCTGCGAGATACTAGCTTGGGAGCCGGGCCAGCAGGGACTTCGAGAGCTTGCAGACGATTGTGTAAGCAGGGTCGAAAACATTCCCGATTTCGTATTCGATGCACTGACCCATAAGCGTGTGCGCCCCCAGTTGATCGAGGCCATAATCCTGCTGAAGCCAGCGTGCCATCTCGCTCGTGGCGTGCTGAAGGGCCTGATCCAAAGGCCGGGCGTTGCCAAGAGTCAAGATGTGGGAGTCAGTTTCCGCATGAGGCCACTGGGTTGCCTGCCCTTTAAGGACGGAGAGCGTGACCCGAACATCAAATGAAATCTCTATTCCGGTCCCGCATATCTCGCCGCATCCCTGAACCGCATGACCATCGCCCAGAAAAAACAGTGCTCCCGGCACGGCAACCGGGAAAAACACCGTGATGCCCTCCACAAAGCCTTTGTAGTCCATGTTGCCGCCGTGTGTGGATGACGTGGCCGTCGAGATTGCCTCCCCGCCGGAGGGTGCGACGCCGAAACAGCCAAGCATCGGGCGCGTCGGGATTATAAACCTGCCAAGCTTCGTCTGCGGCGATACCAAGGTCGCCGTTCCGGCTTCCGCGTCAACGTCCCACTCGCCGCTGCCTTCGGCGAAGGGGCGGGGTGGGGGAAGCAGAGAAGCATCCGCCGGATCAACGACGTTTGGGGCAAGCTGTACGCCGCTCCACCCGAAGCGCCGGGAGGGGCACAGCCGGTCCAGGCGGACAGCCAAAGTGTCTCCCGGTTCTGCGCCTTCTACAAAGAACGGCCCGGTCATGGGGTTGACGCCGGAGTGGCGGCGGACGCGGTCTTGGTCAAAGCCGCCTGCGTCGAGTGTCGTTGTCTCGACCGTGTCGCCGCCCGCGACGTGCAGCACCGGCGGATGTGTTCCAAGCGTACTGAAATAATGGCTTGGGCTGAAATGGTGCGTTGTCATTGAAGTGGCTTTCGGTTAAAATGCTAGGCCGGATTCAGGCAGCGTCTGGCCGCCGTCTGATGATGGTGACGCGCCCTGTCAATGCCGCTCATAAACAGCGCCTCCTTAGAAACTGTGTATAAAGCCCCCGGATGGCCCCCTAACCCCCAATTCTGGGGGAATGGGATAGGAAGCGGACAGTAGGGGCAGGGCTTGCCCCTGCCCTTCTTTCTTATCTAATCTGGCTCCCCCAGAATTGGGGGCGGGGAGCAATCTGGTTTTGGCACAGGCTGTTTATACAGTCTCTTAGGCTTGGTCCCCTGCTGAGAAGCGGACGCGGGGACGGCGGCGGTCCACCAGCATCCAGCCAATGCCGAGTGCCATGTAAACGCCGAAGATATAGGGCAGGTAATTGTCCGGCGCAGACGGCCAGGGCGAAACGCTGCCCTTGATGGCAAGGCCCATAAAGAGCGTGCCGACAACCGCTGAGAAGATCAGCCAAGGCGACAACGACTTGTCACGGGATGCCGAGACGACCGCGCCGACCGCGATCAGCACATAAGCAAGCAGGAAGCCGTAGGTGGCAATGGTCCCGTTCATGTTGTAAATGTCCAGGATTGCAAAGCCCTTCCAGCTCAGCCCGACCAGCACCAGGAGCATCACGGCGGCGCAGGCAGTCGCGGCGACATGGGGCGTGGCGTTCTCGGCATGGGATCGGCCCAGATGCGAGTGAAGGAGGCCGTCGCGGGACATGCACAGCAGAATGCGGGAAGTCGCGGTCACGCAGGCCAGCGAGCAGGCAAACAGGCTGATAATCGCGCCGAACGAAACCAACACGCCTAGGAGCGGCGCGTGGGCCATCTCCGCCATCGCAGGCAGGGCAACCAGGTTGGGATCATCCAGGTGCATTTTGTAGCCCGCGAATGCCGACACCATCAAAAACGACATCAGGATAAAGAACGATCCGGCAATCGCCGTACTCATAAAGACCGCACGGGGAATGCTGCGCTTGGGGTCCTTTGCTTCGGCTCCCAGCGCGGTCGCGCTCTCAAAGCCCACAAATGAGAAGATGCCAAGCACCATCCCGCCCTGCAGGCCGTTCAGCGTCATGCCTTTGAGCGACAACTGATTGCCTAAGTGCAGGCCGGTGTGGGCGATCATGACGAACCCTAGAATCAAAATGAGAGTGATGGAAACTCCCTCCAAGGCCAGCATCATCTTCGCCGACAGGCGCACGTCCCGATAGGCAACAAACCAGACCAGCGCGACGACCGCCATGAACATGACTAGCGCCGGCAGCGCGACATGAATGCTCTTGAACAATGTCTGTGCGTAGGGAACTGTGTAGGAAGCCACCGCAATGCCGGTGGTCAGGTACGCGAGAATCAGCGCCCATCCCGTGATAAACCCGGCGGTTGGTCCCAGGCTCATAGAGACATACGAGTAAAGCGCCCCCGGCGTGGACGTCTTTTTAGCGAACTGCTTGATGCAGACTCCAATGAGCAGCAGTCCGAGCGTCGCCAGCAAATAAGTGAACCAGGTTCCGTTGCCGGACGAGCCGAACACGAGCTGCAGGTTGACGGCTGGCGTGAGGGTAGGGGCGATATTGGCGATAGATTGCGCTAGGGTTTCCGTGCGGGAAAGCGCGTCCCGGCGCAGGCCGACGGCGTGGTGGTTGTGCTCTCCCAGGTCCAGATGATCCAGAGGGGCTTCCGTAGTTGCCATGATGACATTTCTTTCCGGGCGGCGCGAAGCCGCGTGCGATACAGAAAAGACGTCATTGCCTTCTGAGTGGGGGAGCAAAAGAGGGACCAGCTTTGGTCGGATCAGTTGGTGCTGCTACTGTATCATAATCAGAGTGCCATTGTCAAGGCAATCCGCAGGCATAGCTGCATTTTTTAATTGCGTTCCGCAGTTAAGCAGGTCATTTTAGCATCAATCAGCAGGAGGCAGCCGCAAGGCGCTTTTCTCAAAGCAAACTTCCAGGACCAGCAGAGTGCGCGTGTTCTGGACTACCTGCGTCGCCCGGAGCTGAAGCACCAGCTCTTTGACCCGGTCAATGGACGGGGCCACGACGCGGGTCTGAAAGTAATCATCCCCGGTCACGCGGTAGCACTCCTGAACGTAGGGGTTGCTTTCCAAAAGCGCAACAACTTCCCGTTCCTGCGCCTCGGTGCAGGTCGGCATCATGGTAATAGCGATAGAGGCCCGGACGCCCAGCCCAACTTTTTCCGGCGCGGCATCCAGCGTGAAGCGCTGGATCACGCCTGACGCCCGCAGGCGCGTGATCCGCTCGGTCACGGACTGCCGGGTCAGCCCGACTTCCTGCGCCAGATCGGACACAGACACGCGCCCGTTCTCGCTCAGGGCCAGCAGCAGCGCCCAGTCTACCGCATCCAGCTCCGCCGCTTCCGGTGTGTCTGATGTCATGGGAAGAGTTTCGCCGCAACGGACGCTTTTTCCTTCGCCGACATACGTTCTTCGCCGATATGCATTCTGTGCAGCCGCGAAGTGAACCATTTCTTTTGCTTTTTCCGGCAAGCTGTAAAACTTTTTGCTCTATATGACTGCGAAAAGTATTGACTTCCCGCAGAGTGTTGTGATATAGTGCGTCTAGCAGAACCAAATACTTACGCAGACCTCTCTATCTACGCAGAAAGCAAAGACGCCTCTGTGCCCTCTCCGGTGTTGTCCCGGAGGATGCACAGGCGTCTTTTTGCTTGCCCGCCGTCAAACCAAACTGAGCTGAACCGAAAGGAAATCACCATGCCCACGACTGCTGCCGCCCCGCTGGGGCTGGACCCCGGATTAGCGAAAGAGACCGGCACGATTGCACCGGTCCACGCTTCCGCCGTGCCACCCGCCCATCCCTTAGAGCCGCTGTCCGCCGGGGAAATCGAACGCGCCGTTTCTTTGATTCAGCGGCGTTCAGAGTTCACGCCCGCCCTGCGCTTTGCCTGCGTGCAGCTTCACGAGCCGGACAAAGAACTCGCTTGCGGCTTTCAAGCCGGCCAGAACTGGAACCGTGAGGCGTTCACGATCCTGATGGGCGGCGGTCAGACTTACGAAGCCATCGTGTCGCTGTCCCAAAACGCGGTCACGGCCTGGACCCACGTTCCGGGCGCACAGCCGGGCATCCTGCTGGACGAGTTTTTTGAGTGCGAAGAGATCGTCAAGGCCGACCCCCGGTTCGTCGCCGCCTGCGCCATGCGCGGCGTTTCCGACATGAGTTTGGTCATCGTTGACCCGTGGTCGGTGGGTGCGTATGACAACGATCCTGAGGCTGAGGGCCTGCCTGAAGACGCCCGCCTGCTTCGGGCGATGGCCTGGGTCAAGAGCGAGCCAGAAGACAACGGCTACGCCCGTCCGCTCGAAGGGGTCGCAGTCTATGTGGACATGGGAGCCAGCGCCGTCGTCAAAGTGGTGGACTACGGCGTCGTGCCGCTGCCGCCGGAGCCGGGCAACTGGGGCCGGGAGTATTTTGACGGCCGCGAAGGAACCATGCAGGAGCCGCTGAAGCCATTTGAGGCCGTGCAGCCGGAAGGGGCATCGTTTACGGTTTCCGGCCATGAAGTGCGCTGGCACAACTGGAAGCTGCGGCTGGACTTCTGGGCGAGGGAGGGCTTGATCCTGCGCGACGTGTCCTACACCGAAAACGGGCGTGAGCGACCCGTGATGTACCGGGCGTCCATGTGCGACATGGTGGTTCCTTACGGCGACCCGCACTTGTTCCACGCCCACAAAAACGCTTTTGATGTCGGCGAATACGGACTTGGAACGCTCGCCAACGCCCTGGAACTCGGCTGCGACTGCCTGGGACTCATTCGCTACTTTGACGCGCATCTGGTCAACGCCCACGGCGACGTGGTCCGAATGCCGAACGCGATCTGTATGCACGAGGAAGACTTCGGCGTCCTCTGGAAGCACACCGACTGGCGCAACGGGCAGGCGGAGACGCGCCGCTCACGCCGCCTGGTCGTCTCGTTCTGGTGCACCGTGGCGAACTACGAATACGGCTTCTTCTGGTATTTCTACACTGATGGCAACATCGAGTTTGAGATCAAGCTGACCGGCATCATCAACACCGGCGCGAAGCCGGTCGGCGAGGAAGACCCGCACGGCGAAATGGTTGCGCCGGGTCTGTACGGCCCCATCCATCAGCACTTTTTCAATGTGCGCCTTGACATGAGTGTGGACGGCCCGAATAACACGGTTACCGAAGTCCACACCGAGCGCGACCCGGCGGGACCGGAGAACCCCTTCAAGAATGCGTTCCGCACCCATGCTACGCCTATCACGACCGAAAAGAAGTCACTGGAACTCGGCGCGGTAGACCCTCTGGCGGCCCGCTACTGGAAAATCACCAGCGCGGACGCCAAAAACGCGCTGGGCAAGCCGACTGGCTACAAGCTGATGCCAGGCGAGAATGTCGACTTCATGCCTGACCCCGAGTCGAGCGTCGGCAAGCGGGCTGGCTTCTGCTACAACAACCTGTGGGTGACGAAGTACGACGCAAAAGAGCTGTATGCGTCAGGGCCGTACCCGAACCAGCACCCCGGCGGCGCGGGACTGCCTGCGTATGTCGCCGATGATGCGCCGACGGAGAACACCGATGTCGTGGTCTGGTACACGTTTGGAGCGCATCATGTCGTGCGCCCGGAAGACTGGCCGGTCATGCCAGCGGCCTACATTGGCTTTATGCTAAAGCCCGTCGGCTTCTTTGACCGCAACCCCAGCATCACCCTGCCGCCGGACAAGCCCAGGCACTCCCAGCAGATGGAAGCCGACGGCACTTTGACCGGGGATTTGAACGGCTTCGGTCCGTCAAAGGGCGGCTCCTGCGGCTGCGGCTAACCCCATTAGCACGGCGGCAGGAAAACCTACGCGGCCAGGGAGCAGGACCGCTGCTCCCTGGAACCCACAGACAAGGAGAGATTCACACTTTGCGGCCACTCACACTTCCCTCCTCGCTTTCAAGCGCGTTCCCTAGCGCTCGCTCTTTAAAGACCGCCTGCGCTCTCGGAGCCGGGCTGGCTGCCCTCAGCAGTATGCCGGTCCTCGCGCAGGACCCCGCGCCGGTTGCGCCTCCCGCCAATGGCCCCGGTCCGGCCACCCAGCCGCCGCCCGCGCCCGGCACGACCCAGCCGGGACCCACTCAGCCGGCTGCCGCTCCGACGCCGCCTGGCACCACAGCCGCCCCCGGAGCGCCCGCTGCGCCTCCCGCCGCCCCGCCGCCGAACTACAAGCTGCAATACAACGGCGTCATTGACGGCTACTACCTGTTCAACCTGGCGAATCCAAAGAACATCACCGCAGGCGGCGGCCATGCCTATTACGACATCCGCCATAACTCCCCGACCATTGACCTCGCCGAGCTGAACGTGTTCCAGACCGCGCCGCCCAAGAGCTTCGGCTACAAAGCGACATTTCTAGCCGGGGATGCCGCCGACTTAAACGATAACGATTTTCAGGGAGCCAGCCGGGGGCTGGGCGAGGCCCGCTACAAGAACGTCCAGCAGCTTTACGGCACTTATGCCTTCGGTGCGGACGGTTCCGGCGTGGACTTCGGCAAGTTCTACACCCCGTTCGGTTACGAAGTGACCGAAGCGAACGGCGACTACAACGAGTCGCGCTCGGTGGCCTATAACCTGCTCCCGGTGTACCATGCTGGCTTGCGGATTTACACGCCGGTTCCGGGTTTGGCGGCGCTAACGGCGACGTTCTACCTGGTCAACGGTGTTTACAACACGCCGACGCTGGGCGTTCAAAACGACTCCAAGCGCCCCGGCTTCATCGGCCAGCTCAACTACACCGACCCCAAAGGCAAGTTCACGCTCATCTCGGAGCTGGGTCTGGGCAAGCAGAAGTACGGCGGCACGGTGGACGCAGGCGGCCCGGATACGAAAATCATCCTGAACGACAACAACTTCACCTACAACATCAACGCTAACCAGCTTGTCGGCCTGGATTATGAATACCTCCAATTCAAGCCGGACGGCGGCAGCCCGAAGACGACTCAAAACGGCTATGCCGTGTACTACCGGCAGGCATTCACGCCCAAGACCGCTTTAGCACTCCGCTTCTCCGGGTACGGTTCCAAGCTGGACGGCTTTGATACATTCTCGCCGACAACGGTGGCCGGTGCGCCGAGCATCACACACACGGACTCGTTTACCACCAAGCCTTACGAAATCACGGCGACTTACGAAATCAAGCCGGCAGCGAACTTCACGACGCGCTTTGAGTACCGCCACGACCACAGCAACATCAACTCGTTCTACTCCGGCAATGACGACCTTGTCTCCGGGCCTTCGAAGAAGGACGAAAACACGCTGGAGCTTGCTGGCATCTTCACGTTTTGAGATTGATTGAAAGAAAGACGAACGAGGAGAAGGACAAATGAACCTGTGGAGCCTCGTCGCACGCACCCGCACGCGTCCCGCCTGTTCGGTTTGCTGCACCCACTGCGGCCTGCCTGCGCCCGCGCCCTGTTTCCGCGAAGGAAGCGAGAGTGAGCTGGCGTTCTGCTGCCGGGCCTGCTGCCAGGTCTATGATCTTATGGATGATCTTATGGATGATCTGACAAGTGAAGAAAGGCCATTCGCCTGTGCAGATTAACGCCCTCGCCGCCTACCAAGCTGGAGGCCCGCTCCGCCCGTTCACCTACGAGGCTGGCCCGCCGGAAGGCCATCAGGCACTCATTAAAGTTCATGCCTGCGGGCTGTGCCACTCGGACCTGCATGTTCTGGACGGCGACTGGGGCGCGGTGGAGTACCCGCTCGTGCCGGGGCATGAGATCATCGGGGAGGTCGCCGCGCTGGGGCCGCTGGCGGCCCATGTAAGCATTGGCGAGCGTGTCGGTGTGGGCTGGCAGAACGGAGCCTGCCTGCACTGCCGGGACTGCCTGCGCGGCCATGATAACCTGTGCGATGACCAGACGGCAACAATTTTGGGCGGGCGAGGAGGTTTTGCAGATTACCTGCTGGTTGACGCCCGGTTCGCGTTCCCAATTCCTGAAAGCCTCAGCAGCAATGCTGCCGGGCCGCTGCTGTGCGGCGGCGTGACTGTCTACTCGGGGCTGCGCCACGCGGGAATGGGGTCCGGGCAGAATATCGGCGTCGTCGGCCTCGGCGGCCTGGGGCATCTGGCCGTGCAGTTCGCCGCTAAACTCGGGAACCGGGTCACGGCCTTCACGACCTCGCCGGACAAAGCCGAGTTTGCGGCCTCCCTCGGTGCAACCGAGGCCGTTGTCCTGGAGCCGGCAGGAAGGTTTCCCGCGCCGAAGCGCAAGCTGGATATCATATTAGACACGGTTCCGCACACGCTGGACTGGGAAGGCTGCCTCAGCCATCTTGAGTCCGACGGCGTGTTAAACGTCGTCGGTGTCCCTGTCGAGCCGCTCTCCGTTCCTGTGCTTGCGTTTCAGGACAAGCGGCGGCGCATCATGGGGTCATCAATTGGAAGCCGTTCCGAGATGCGCGATATGCTGGCGCTGGCCGCTGAGTACGGCATTCTGCCGCTGGTCGAGACATTCCCGTTTTCCGGTGCGAAAGAAGCGTTGGACCGGCTCCGGGCCAACGCCATCCGCTACCGCGCCGTGCTGGTGCAGGATGAGCAGGGAACGGGGTCACCCGCGCTTCGCCTGCTTGTGGCCCGGCGGCATCCGTTTCGGCGGGGCGATTTCTTTGATCTATGCAGATATGATTATCGTGCCGCTGATCTTGTTTGCTTCTATGGTGGCCGCCGGGTTTGCCGTGGACGGGCCGTTCAGCGTTCTGCAGCTCATCCCGAACGGGCCACGCCCGGCCAGCGCAATTCCGCACGCGCAGTTCGCCTGGAACTACACCACCTGGCTGGACATGACAGCGCTCACCGCAGCGGCAATACTCGCTGTCCAGCACCTTCAGGGCAGAGATGCTGAAAGTGCAAGTCTACAAACGTGTTTTCTATTCCCCGACCGCCGCCTGAAGCATGGCGTGTGCAATAACAAGCTGCGCCTTTGCCTGAGCCAGCGTTCCCTGCGCCCGCGTCTGTGCAGAGAGGGCATCCAGCCGTTCCGCTGTGATGGATTTGCCTGCGCTGTAGCGCAGTGCGGCCAGCTTATAGCTTTCCTGGGCCGCGACCGCCCCGGCACTGGCCGCCTGCACCTGGGCAGTCGCTGTTTGGACTGTCAGCCAGGCGGAGGCGACCTGCTGGTCTACTTTCTGGCGCGTTTGCAGCGCATCCGCCCGCGCTCGCTCCAGCCTGGCTTTTGCCCCGTCAACATCGGCCCGCCGCTGCCCGCCGTCATAGAGCGGCAGGCTGGCGGTCAGCCCGAGCGTGTAGCCCGTGCGCCCGAGGCCCTGTCCCGCCGCCGCGTCGCCCATTGCCACCCCGTACACCTGCGGTGCATACTCGCCCTTCGCGGCGCTCACCCTTGACTGGGCTGCTTCAATGAGCTTTTGAGAGGATGCCATCTCGGGGCGGTGCGCCTCGGCCTGACTGAGTGCGCCCGGAAGCGTTGCGGGAAGCACTGATTTTGCCCCAAGAAGACTATCCAGCGTGTCTGACGGGACGAGGGCAGACGCCTGCGAGATGCCCAGCGTCGTTCTCAGAGACACCAGTGCGAGAGCGACGTTGTTCTGGGCTGCCAGCAGTGCCTGACTGGCATCGGCCTGTTCTGCCTGCTCCCGCAGCAGGTCTACGGGAGCGGACCTGCCGGTGCTGACCTTCTCCTGGGTCACGCGCACCTGTTCATCTTCGGCGGTGAGCCGTGTCTGGGCGGTGTCCACAAGAGCCTGCTGGAATGCGGCGGTCGCGTAGTCCTCGGTCACCGCCTCGGCCACCGTCAGGCGCGTTGCCTGGACGGATAGCCGGGCCGCTTCTTCCTGCCGACGGGCGGCGGCGGCACTGCTCCCCAGTTTTCCGCCCGTGAAGAGGGGCACCTCGAGCATCAGGTTTTGGTCGGCAAACGGACGTGCGGAAACGCGAATGACATTGCGCGGGGACACTCCCGGCGAAGTGGTAAAGGTATTGGCGGAGTCGCCGACTGTTGCGTAGGTGGTTGTGGACAGGCTGGGACCTGTCGCGGCTTTCGCCCCCTGCGCCTCCGCCGAGGCGGAATTTGCGTCGGCCTGTGTCTGCTTCAAAGTGACGCTGTTCTGAGCGGCAATCCGCAGTGCGCCTTGCAGCGACAGCGCGGGAGCGTTCAGTGTCGGTATCTCCGGCGATCCCTGGGCGCGGGCGAGAGGCGGCGCAGCAAGAAGAGCTAGCAGGAACACGGTGGCAGCGGGGCATCGTTTCAAGAGCGGTTTCCTTTCGAGGGTGCTAAACCCTCATTCGGCGGGCACTGCCGGCGACGCCGGGACAGCCACACGCCGAGGTCATCCACCAGGGCGTGCATCACGGGGATGACCAGCAGAGACAGCAGAGTGCCGACGGTGAGGCCCGCGACAATCACCGTGCCGAGCGGCTGGTAGGCATCCATGCCGGTCTTCGGGGCCAGCGCCACGGGCAGCATCACGATGATTGTGATGAGCGATGTCATTAAAATCGGGCGCAGGCGGTCCCGGCAGGCGAGAGCAATGGCCTCGTCGCGGGGCAGTTCCGGGTGCTGACGGCGGCGGCGCATGATCTGGTCAATCAGCAGAATCGCCGTGGTAATATCCATGCCGGTCAGAATAATCACTGCCATGATGGACACGCTGGAAAACGCCTGATGCGCCAGAAATAGGCCGCAGAAGACCCCGGACAGCTCCAATGGAATGGACAGCACCATCTGAAGCGGAGCCAGCGGTCCGCCAAACTGCGCGACCAGCACTAAAAAGATGAGCAGCACCGCAATCTCCAGGCCGCGCAGCAGGCGGGCGAACGAATCCATCATCTGCGTCATGTCGCCGCGCATTTCCAGGCTGTAGCCCGGTGGAAAGTTGAGTGTGGACGACGCTTTCGTAATGATAGACATGGCAAGGTCCATTGAGGGCGGCCCGCCCTTGCGGTAGTGGGCGAGGACGGAGTCGGTGCGTTTCAGCCCGTCATGCTCAATCAAAGTCGGCACACGCTGCGGGGTTGCCGTGGCCAGCGTCTTCAGCGGGACCTGCACCTGGTTCCCGGCGCTGTCTTTGCCGGTAATCGGCATCTGCATCAGGTCATACACCGAGCGGCGCTGCTTTTGCTGATACCGGATGTTGATGGTGTCCTGACGGACATTGGGCAGTCGGTAAAACTCATCGGTCAGCGCTCCGCCCATCGCATAATACGCCTGATCAGCGACATCGGCGGGTGTCAGCCCCACTTCCGCAGCCCGGCGCGGGTCCACAGTCAATGTGTAGGACGGCTTATCCATCGCCCAGGAGGTAGCAACCTGAACGGCTCCCGGAGTGTGACGGGCGACGTCCGCGACCTGTCCGGTCAGCTTTGAAAGCACGGTCAGATCGGGGCCGGAAACCAGAAGCGTGACGGGCGCTTCCGAGGAGGCCATAACATCGGACCCCATCTCTTTGATCTGAAGGCGGCGAATGTTCGGAATCGTCTTCAGGGCTTCGGCCTGCACCGCGTCGATGACCTGCCAGACGGTGTTCCTGCGCTTGTCTTTGTCCGAGAGCGTGATCATGAGTGTCGCCGAATTGACCTGGCTCATCGCATAGCCGGTGAAGTAGGTTCCGCCCGGTTCTTCCCCGATCTCCGTCGACACTTTTTCAATCTCGGGGTGACGCAGCAGAATACGCTCCAGCGCGGTCGTCGCGGATTGTGTCTGCGCATAGCTGGCTCCCGGCTGCAATTCCAGCACGCCGTAAGCCTGGCCCACATCGGCCAGCGGCATCATCTCGGAGCCGAGAAAGCTGTAAAACCCAAATCCAGCAACCACGGTGCAGACGGCCACGGCAACCACCGAGAACTTGTTCCGCAGCAGCACCCGCACAAAGCTCTGGTAGCGGTCATCCAGACGGTCCAGCCGCCGGGCAAGCCAGTTTGGACGGGCGTTCTGCGAATGCGTCTTCAACAGACGCGACGCAAGCAGCGCCGTCAGTGTGAGCGACACGAAGAACGATGCGATCAGGCCAAAGATGATGGGATACACCAGGCCGACGAACATCAACTGCGTGATGCCGCCGCTGAAAACCAGGGGCAGCAGGGCCAGCACCAGCATCAGGGTTGAGGCGGCAACCGCCAGGCGAACTTCGGTGATGCCGTCCACCGTGGCCGCCTTCACGGCCTTTCCCATCTTCAGGTGACGCTCGACGGCGTGAATATCAATGACGGAGTCGTCCACAAGCCTCCCAATTGCAATGAGCAATCCAATTAGTGTGGACGAGTTCAGCGAAAAGCCGAACGGAACCATCAGCAAAATCGCCATTGCCAGCGAGACCGGGATGGTGATCATCGAGATCACCGTGGCCCGCCCATTGCCGAGGAAGAGCAGCACGGCCAGCCCGCAGAGCAGGATGGCCACTGCCAGTTCCTCTCCCGTGTTGCGGAACAAAATGTTCACAAAATGTGCGTTGTCGTAGGCCACCTGAAAATGCAGTCCCGGATGGTCCTGTTCCAGCCGGGAAAGCTGCTGCTGCACGGCGGCAATCACCGGCGGCGACCCGGCGGCGGGGTTCTGGATCACCGCCATCTCTACGGCGCTGTTGTTTAAGCCTTGAATCTGCTTTTTTTGTCCGTCCACGAAGTTGTAGCCGCTGCGCTGCTCGCGGGCACCGTCGGTGACGGCTGCCACATCTTTGAGGTAGACAACCTGGCCGTTCTTTGCGCCCAGCGGGTAGTTCTGCACGGACGCGGCATTCTGGGCCAGGTCGGCGACTCGAATAATGCTCTCGTTCGGGCCGCTCGTGAGGACGCCGGCGGGCCGGGCGACGCTGTTTTTGTCAATGGCGTCGCGCACATCCAAAATGGAGTAGCCGTAGGCCGCCAGACGGTCGCGGTTGACCACCACCCGAAGCTGACGCTTTTCGCCGCCGTAGACTTCTACATTCTGCACGTCCGGGACCTGCTTGAGCGCGGACACGCCTTCGTTCTCGGCGAACTGACGCAGCGCCAGCGGCGTCCAGCCAAGCGCCGGGTCTCCGGTGACGGACAGGGACAGAACGGGGATATTGAGCGGGTCAATCGGCAGCACCCAGCTTGGCTTGAGGTTTGCCCCGGTCTGCGGCAGGTCGGCCTGAGCCGCATTCATCACGGACTGCACATCGATAGTGGCCTTCTTCATGTCCGTGCCGTAGGGGAACTCCAGCGACACGATGCTCAGGCCGTCCTGCGAGGTGCTTCGCAGATAGCGCACCCCGCGAATATCGGTCATGCGCTCTTCAATCGGCTTGGAAATGTAAGTTTCCATTTCCTGCGCCGACAGCCCTCGCTGCATGGTTACGATGCCGACTAGCGGCGATTCCACGTAAGGCATCATGCGGCGCGGCAGAACGCCCGCGAAGACAACCCAAAGTGCCATCAGCACAATCGATGTGTAGAACGAGACGACCACCCAGGGATGTTCAATGCTCCACGCCGACGCATTGAACCCGGCACGGCGCGGCGGGGTTAGTGGGATGAGTTTTGGCATTACATTTTCATTCCCGGCATACTTGAGCCTGAACTATTGCCTGAACTACTAACCGGCGCGGCGGCAGGCGGGACTGGAACCAACTTGCCGCCGTCCATTGGGTCAACAAAGTTGTGCTTTTTTGCATCGGCGGCAGAGTACGTCATGCCGCACTTTTCGCAGCGATAAAGTGTCGCCCCGGCCTGAGCCGCCGCTGCCGTCGGCAGCGCCTTTGGGCCGTCAGCGCCCCAGGCGGCTGCAATGACAGGCGTTCCCTCGCTCAGACCTGCCTGCCCCCGTATCACCACCTGGGTACCTGCGCTGAGAGCGTCGGCGGAAACCTCCGTCCAGTTGCCGTCACTGGCCCCAACCTGCACGGCGACCTGATGCGCCGTCATTGCCGAGCCGGAAGAAGCGGCCCGCGAGCTTTTGACCGGAACCAGCCTGCCGCCGTCCATCGGGTCCCGGAAATGATTCTTCCGGGCATCCGCCGCCGTATAGTGCATATGACAGGTGGTGCATTCATAAACCTGCGCCGGGGCTGCGGTGCCGCCCGCCGTCCACACGAAGGATGCCCCGCCGCGAGTCACAACAGCGGAGGCGGGCACGAGCGTTTTGACTGCCGCGTTCCCGTTTGCAATCTGCATGGTCACAAATGCCCCTGGCAGCAGACGGGAGCCAGGGTTCGGCACAACAGCCTCCACGACTGCCGTGCGGGTTTGATCACTGGCCGAGGGAAACACGGACGTGATATGCGCCGCTAGGCTTTTCTTATCTCCCTGCACGGTGACTTTGACAGGGGAGCCGACGTGGACACCTGCCATGTCCGTCACGGCGACATTCGCCTGCACCCGGACACGGTCTATTTCAGCAATTTTGAGAAGAACGGTTCCCGGCTGCACCAGGGTCCCCGGCGCAACAGGCCGCGCCGTGACGATCCCGGCAAACGGCGCGGCGATCCGGCTGTAGCCCTGCTGCACTGCCGCCGTCCGCGCCGCCGCATCGGCAGCGGACGCTCCCGCCTGCGCCTGCGCCGCCTGCTGCTGGGCCACCACGCTATCTGCCTGCGCCATTTGCACCCCGGCCTCGGCGGCGGCGACCTGACGAGTTTCAGTCTGGATTTTGGCGCGGGCCGACTGCGCCAGAGCGCGAGCCTGGCTGACCTTCGCCTTTGCCTGGGCCAGCGCGGCCTGTGCCGCCTGCGCCTGGGCCAGCTCGCTCTGGTACTCCTGCTTTGAAACCGCGCCCGCGTCGGCAAGCTGCTTTTCCCGCAGGATTTCAGTCTTCCAGTAGTCGGCGTTCGCCTCAGCACTCTGCACTGCCGCCTGAGCCTCGGGAATAGCCTCCTGCGCGGCGAGCGCGGCTGCAGTGGCCCCGGTGACGCCCTGCCGGGCGGCTTCCTGCTGTGCCGATGCCTGCTCCAAAGCGGCACTGGTTTTAAGAGTGTGCGTCGTTTGCGCGACCTGTGCCCCGAGATGCGCCTGCCGCGCTTCCTGACGCGCCTGATCGGTTCTGGCCCCGACTTCCGCCGTGTCCAGACGCGCGACCATCTGGCCCGCCGACACAGCATCGCCGGGGTAGACGGGCAGCGCGAGAAGCGTCCCGGTGATACGCGGGCTGATGTCCTGCTCATTGTAGGCGGCTACGGTTCCGGTGTAGGTGACGGTGTCGGCCAGCGACCCCAGCCGCACAACCGCAAGCGCCACCGGGGCAGCGCCGGTGGGCGGGCGCATCTGAGACATATCCATTGCCTGCGCGGTCAGCACGTCAAGCTGCCCCGGCCGATGATAATGCTGAACGGCCCAGCCGGTCCCGACGACCACGACGGCTATCGCCGCCAGGCCAACGCCGTTTTTGATCCAGTGATTCATAATTTTTTCAGACTGACAGAAAAACGCAGAGAAAGTGGACAGGCGTGCGGTTAAACGCGCCGTGGAAAGATGGGAAGGAAAATCAGGCAGCGGGAGGCGCACGAAGGCCGTGGCTATGCTGCGGGGCGTGTGACGACGAAGCAGAGGAGCAGGTGGAGAAGACCGGAACAGATGAGGCGGGCACTCGGACGAAACGAACCGTCGCGGGAGGCGCAAGGGCCGGATTTGCCGTCAGAAACCAGCGGGGATGGGTGACGGGCGGCGTGGATGTCCCGGTGGTAATTACCCGAACCGTGACAACGCAATGGGGGTCCGCAGAAAGAGAGCGGGAGGCGGCTGTATATCCGGCGGCAGACGCTGTTGAAGAGCGGTGCTGAAGAGGGCAGCCTCGCATCATACCGCCGTGCAGAGAGCGGCAGCAGCGCATCATCGATAGCCGGGCATAAGCCTGCGTTTCCGTCAAACCCGTAGCGGAAATTTCGATGTGGTCACAGGGGGCGGAATTGAGAGAAGCGCCAGCACAGCGCATCTGTGCTTCGGCACGTCCCGCCAGAGGCGAGAGGGAAAGACAGAGAAGCAAGAAAGCAAGAACCCGTCCTACCATTTTGTATCTACGGCTTCGCATGGCGTTTCTATTATACCTTCCGTCTGCAAAATAAGTTCCAACAGCCAAATTCCAGAGCAGTTCTGTGATCGGTCTGGCTATTCTCTTTCGTCCGCAGGACGCTTCACGTTGAGCGTGTTTTGCAAATATCTCGCTGTCAAGTTTCACTAGGTTGTGAACATCCGCCCCGGTGAATGAGCAGAACGCCAACAAGTGCGTCCAGCTCTTCCACAGACACCTTCTGACCTGCATTGGAACGGGGAACCCGGTTCAAGGGACAGTGGTAGGAGGCTTTCCCCTTCTGCGCGTTCACCAAGGCGGTTAGAGGTGCGCCGCACTAATGAAGCAGGATGCCGCCGCGCTCGCCAGTTTCTCGTGCAAGTTTTGCGAGATGATCCTCAATAGACTTTCCGCGCTCGGCTTGCTCCGAAGTAGAGACACGGGCGAAAGCGACAGACTGATTCGAGCGGCGCAGCGGCGCACAGGCCGCCGAAAAATCTGCCCAGGATAAACAGACTGTTTACGGCGCGTAGGAATGGTTATCAACCGCAAACAGCTATCTCGAGTTCTACAGTTTTAGTTTACGCCGAGAGACGACAAAAAGAAAGTTTATTGCTTGATACAGCAAAGCCTGAAAAGCGCGAAAAGTAGGTAAGCTTAATAAATCACTTGATAACTTTTGCCGGGTTTGCAGTTCTTCCGTCTTCGAAGCGTCTCAGCAAGCTGCAAGCAGGCTTTACAAACAGGCTTTAGAAGGCAATTTCAGAAACGAGGTATCGTCATATCCGACCCTTCTTATCGCCCGGCTGCGGCTCTGGAAACCGCGCAGGCGGCGCAGGCTTCTGCGGAAAGCCGAGCGGATGCGCTCAAGGTCTCCGAACTAAGGTACCGGCGTCTGTTCGAGGCGGCACGAGACGGCATCCTGCTCCTGGACAGCGACCACGGGCGAATCACCGACGCCAACCCATTCATGACGGAACTGCTCGGCTACTCGCATACAAAAATGCGGGGCAAGGAACTTTGGGAGATTGGTCTGCTTCAGGACAAAAAAGCGAGCCAGGAAGCCTTTCAGCAGCTCAAGGAGCAAGGCTATATTCGGTACGAGGACCTGCCGCTCCGAACCCGAACCGGGGAGCAGCGGCAGGTGGAGTTCGTGAGCAACCTGTACCGCGAAGACGGTCACACGGTTATTCAATGCAACATCCGCGACATCACCGAACACAAGCGAGTGGCAGCGGAACTCGCCGTCGCCGTTGCCAAGCATGAGCGTCAGGCCGCTGTGCTGGAAGAACGCGACCGCATGGCGCGGGAGATTCATGATACGCTGGCGCAGGGCTTCACTGGGATCACCACGCAAATGGAGGCGGCAGAGGCGGCTCTGGTGAATGCCTCCGAACCCGTCTCGCCGGACAGCCTCTCCGCCTGTCAGGCGCAGATGGGGAAGGTTCAGGCGCAGATGGGGAAGGTTCAGACCCGTATTGGCAAGGCGCGTGACCTGGCACGGGAGAGCCTGGCCGAAGTGCGGCGCTCCGTAACGGCGTTGCGCTCACCGCTGCTGGAGGCGGCTCCGCTGAGTGAGGCGCTCGCCCGCCTCTTGACGCAGCGAGTGCTGGGCACGGGGGCAAAGAGCCGCTACGTCCTGGAAGGCGTTCCTTATGCCCTGCCTGTCGGTTCCGAACACTGTCTGCTTCGGATCGGCCAGGAGGCGATTGCAAACGCTGTGGAGCACGCGCAGGCGGCGGAGATCGCCGTCGAGCTGTCGTTTGAGACGGGACAGGTACGTCTGCGGGTGCGGGATAATGGGCGCGGGTTCGATTCCCACCTGCCAGGAACCGGCCAGTTCGGGATCGTCGGGATGCGGGAGCGGGCGCAGAACGCGCAGGGCACGCTTACCCTTGTCAGCCATCCGGGGAAGGGGACGGAGATTGACCTGACCGTGCCAGTCCCCAGAGAATCGCACGCCGACTGATGCAGAGAAAACCCAACCCATGAACGCCACCACTGCTGATAATCCGACCACTGCTGATAATCCGACCACTGCTGATAATCCGACCACTGCTGATAATCCGACCACTGCTGACGCAAGCCTGATCCACATTTTGATCGTTGACGACCATCCGGTCGTGCGGGATGGCCTGGCCGGGGTGATCGAGGAGCAGGTGGATATGACCGCCGTCGGTCAGGCTGGCACGGGGCTAGAGGCGCTCACCCTTTTCCGCGAGCATCGACCAGACGTGACTCTGATGGATTTGCGGATGCCGGACATGAATGGTGTGGAGGCCATCCTTGCAATCCGGCGGCAGTTTCCGGCTGCGTGCGTGATTATCCTGAGTACCTACGATACGGATGAAGACATCTACCGTGGCCTGGAGGCGGGCGCCAAAGCCTACCTCCTGAAAGACGTGGGGCGCCAGGCTCTGCTGGAGACCATCCGGGCGGTTCATGCCGGCAAGAAACCAGTTTCCTCTGAGGTGGGGGCGAAACTGGCTGGTCGGATCGCCTACGAGCAGCTCAGCGAGCGGGAGATGGACGTGCTTCGGCTGCTGGTCAAGGGCATGAGCAATCAGGAGATCGCCGATGCGCTCTTCATCGCGGAGAGTACGGTCAAGTTTCACGTCAACCATATCCTGAGCAAGCTGAATGCGACCGACCGCACTCAGGCGGTCATCGTGGCCCTCAAACGCGGCCTCGCCAGCTTGGAATAACTCGCGGCAATGCTGCGACCTCATCCAATTTTCTCCTTTTCCAATCGGAAGTTGAGCAAATCACCTGATCTTTAGGACAGCCTGCGGGCTGTCCTTTTGTCTTGCTGAGAGCAGTCCCCCAGACGGGCGACAGAACCGATCCTACCCCCCATACTTAAGAGTCTATTCTGACCCTCGAAAGACTGAAGGCAAAGCTGATGCTGACCCCGCCGGTCAGTGCCCGCAGGTGTGGGCAGGCGTCAGCCTGCTCGCCGCCGCGCCCATAGTAGGAGCAGTCAGCAGAAAACGAAGTTCAGAAAACAGCAGGCTTTACACTGAAAAGAGAGCCGGAGTAAACAATCATGCAAGACCAACACGAAACAAAGAAAAATTCTCTGCCCCGGCTCTGCGCCGGGCTGGCCGCCGCACTTCTGCTGGGAAGCGCCGGGTACGCGGGGGCGCAGACCCCTATGTCAAAGGCGCAGAAGATGAAGAAGCTTAAGATGAAGAAGCTTAAGATGCAGAAGCTTAAGATGCAGAAGCTTAAGGCGATGGACCCCACCACCGGCTACCTGAAGGCGCACAAGACAAACGAAAACCCCTACAATTTGCTTGGCGGGCCGATTTCCGTTCAAATCAGCCAGAATGGCGGACCAGTCTATGCCGCCCTGCCGTCCAAGCGACAGCTCGACCCCTACGTCTTTGGTACGCCCCTGATGCCGCGCGATTTCGGTGGCCCGGCCGTCGCCGAAGGCGTCCCGCCCCTGCTGCGCGGACACAAAAACGGCGCGTACACCACGACGACCAAGAAGACGCCGTTCGGCGATAAGTATACGACCCTGAGCAACGGCCAACTGTCCCTACAGAGCGTGGATAAGACCGCCACGGATGCCGCCGTCACGGATGACACCGTCCACATGACGGCGTCCTGGAAGGACGCGCAGGGTCACACCTACAAAGTCACCTGCGCCAAAGTCGAACCTTACGGCAGCGACCATCCGACCTTTGGCGGCGTGGTCACCAACACGCTCATGCACGGCTTTACGCGCATCGGCACTCCCCTGGAACCAACCCAGTTCGTCTACTACGCCTTCTGGGGCAAGGGCGACATCAGCAGGGACGGCCAGACTCTCGACCGGGGCCGCCTGATCCATGGGATGCTGACCGAGGACGTCCGCACGACGGGCTATCGGCTCGCCACCGACAGCCAGGTCAACCCCAGCCTGGTGATTTTCCACCTGATCATCCCGCCCATGAAGAACGGGCGGAAGGACCCGGTCAAGACCGGCTTCACGATGGCGAACGGCAAGCCGCTCCTCTTCTGGCACGTCATGTTCCAGACGCTGAAAATTAAGGCCGAGCGCGGCGCACGCATGACGGCGAGCCATTAAAGGACGTCAAGCCAGTAAAGAAGGTGAGAAAAGTGGTTCCCATGAAGCGAACAGTCTGGACTATCAACCAGTGAGTTGCGTTGATACTGCTGGCGGCTTATTTCAGCCTGTTTCTGGAAATTCGCTACGACCACAACCATGTGCTGATGCACAAGAGCATTGCCTGGACGCCCATTATCTATTCCGCCGTCATGGTGGGCGTCGGGGCGATCTCGCTGGCTTTCTGGGAAAGCTGGGGGCGCACGTTGATGCTCTGGCTATTTGCGGCAGGCTTGATTGTTGGCCTGCTGGGCTTCTGGCTGCACAACATGGGGCATCCCTTCGGCGGCATCGGAACGATGCTTTCGGCCTGGGCCGGGCAGCATCCCGACCCTGCGAGCCGCCCCCCGGTACTCGCCCCGCTGGCCTTCGCCGGCCTGGGCACTTTGGGCTGGGCGGTGTGTCTGCCGCGCTTCCAGCAGGCGGCAAGCCGCCCGGAACAGCCCTGAGATCGAGCAGGAATTGTCAAAAGGTTGTAATGAATACTTTAAGAAAAAATGAAGCCTGTGATTCAGGCCGAGAGATGCTGACCCCGCCGGTCAGCGACCGGGATCACGCCCAGGGTCCCGCCACAGCGGCCATTACTCTCGTGGAGTACGGCGACTTTCACGACCCGCACTGTGCCGCCGCCCATCTTCGGATCAAGGCCCTTCAGGCCCGGATGGGGGACAGTCTGCGCTTCGTGTTCCGCCATTTCCCGGCAACCGCTCTGTACCCACACGCCGCCGAGGCCGCCGAGGCGGCGGGGCTGCAAGATCGGTTCTGGGAGATGCATGACACGCTTTTTGCCCATCAGTCGGCGCTTGGCAACGGCCACCTTGTCGAGTACGCGGACTCCCTGAAGCTGAACACAAGCCAATTCTTGCGGGACGTGACCGGACACATTTCAACCGACCGCCTGACAGCGGATCGGGTGAGCGGCGTGCAGAGCGGTGTTCGGGACTCGCCCACGTTCTTCGTCAACGGCATCCGGCAGCTCGGTTGCTGGGACGGGGGCGCTCTCTGGGCGGCTGTCGAAGAGGCGTGTTCGGAAGGTCCTTGTAGTAAGTGCCTTTGCTAAAAGTCCTTTGGTAAGCACTGAGACAGGGTCCTGGGATAGAACTGAGCAGGGTCTGTCGGACCTGGGCTGGGATCGCAGTGGCCCCCACAAAGAGTTCGTCTGGCTATGGAGGCAGATCAGGCAGGCGGCTGACGTCATTTCTCCCGCGCTGTCGTTTCCCGCGCAGCCCTTCATTGTCTGAATCTCTGACTATTCCCGAATGGGGGAATTTTATTAAAGGCTTTTTCGGCCTTGTCCTCCCGGAGCAACGCTGCCTCTTAACTTCCACGCAGCCGGGTGCGGTTCGGACGCCGCGCCGAAAGTCGTCTCACTGCCGGACCTGGAAGCCTTCCTGCCGACCACGAACGGTCTGTCAGCCGCGAACGGCGTCGGCTCGGCACCCACAGCCCAATAGAGGCGATTACAGAAAAGGGATTACACCATGCTGAGACAAGTTAAAGGGATGCACGGAGCCACTCTGCTCGCACGAGACGGGGAAATCGGCACGGTGGAGGAGGTCTTGTTTGATGACCATCTGTGGACAGTGCGGTACCTGGTCGTCAATACAGGCGGCTGGCTTCTTGGGCGCAAGGTGCTGCTGCCGCCCGCCGTGCTGGAAGGACCGCTTTCGGACCAGCGCCTTTTGAGCGTCAATCTCACACGCGACCAGGTGGAGCGCAGCCCCGCCGCCGAGACGGACAAGCCGATTTCGCGTCAGTGGGAGACCAACTACTACGATTATTATGTGTGGCCCTACTACTGGGCGGGCATGGGCACGACCGGCATCCCCTGGTATTCAGCCGCGATAGTGGCCGACGCCGGGGAGGGAATGCCTGAGCCGTCGCCGGAACAGGTCGACCCTCACCTCCGCAGTACAAACGAAGTGACCGACTACAAGATCGAGGCCCAGGGCAGTTCCCTCGGCCACATTACAGATTTTATTGTGGATGATAAGACCTGGAGTATCCGTTACCTCGCCGCCGATACGGGCGACTTTTGGCCGGGGAAAAAGGTGCTGTTGCCGCCCGGCTGGATCACGCAGATGCGCTGGCCGGAGCGCACGGTGCAGGTGAGGGTGACACGCGATCAGGTCCAAAACGGCCCGGAATGGGACCCGCACAAGCCGATCACCTCGCAGTTTGAGGACGAGCTGTTTCGGTATGACACCCGGCAGCAGACCGTTTTAACGGCTTAAACCGCCGCCAGATGGGCTAAAAAATTATGCAAACGCGTAACAACTCTGGCCGCGAAACGGCTGACCCACCGCGATCAACAAAACGCTGGGCCAAGTCTTGCCTCTTATGCCATACGCTCAACCACCCCCTGAGTCGGGAGTGCTGGAACTGCGGCTGGTGCGGCGCGTTCCCGGAAGACGATGGTGTGGACATTCGCTCCTGGGCACGGCGCGTCTGGCGGCACTGGCTAAGACCGGCGTACAGCAGATTTTAATATGAACAGCATCGCATTTAACACGCCACACTTTGATAGACAGCCTGTCGCGTTTGACCAGTCGGTCATTGCGACGTATTTGACCCACGACGCCCCTGAGACAGCGGTGCGCCGCCTTGCCGAGGGCGGTCTGCCCATCAACCAGGTCTCGATCATCGGGCACCACTTCGAGACCCGCGAAGACATTCAGGGCTTTTACAACCCCGCAGACGCAGCCCTGGCCGGGATGATGGCCGGGGCGCTGGGCTTCTTCGTCTTGCCGATAGTAGGCGCGGTGATGGTGCTGGGGCCACTCGCCGGGATGCTCGCTGGCGCCATCGGCGGTGCGGGGATCGGTGCGCTCGTCAATGGATTGATTGCGGCGGGAGTCCCCCGCGACCCTGCGCTCAAATACCAGAAGCGGCTTCAGGCCGGTGAGTTCCTGGTCGTGGTACATGGGAGCGCCGACGAAGCAAGGCAGGCACACCAGATACTGGAAGGCACCGCGCACACGCATCTCCAGAGGCACGGCTTCCCGGCGCTCGATTCGCGCCACTCTTAGAGGCTGTATCAAGAGCCTCGCTTACAATAGCAAGATAACGCAGAAAGAAAACAAAATGAGACTCTACTTTTTTGAGACCGACGATACCGAAAAAAACTATCTGCGAAAGCACCTGCCGGGCGAAAAGCTGCACTTCAGCGCGGAACCGCTGACTACGGCGGCGCAGGCCCGGAGCATCGCCGACGATGCCGAGATCGTTTCCGTCTTCGTTCGTTCGCGGTTGGGCGCAGATGTCCTGGATAACCTGCATGCCCTCCGAATGATCGCGGCACGCTCCACCGGGTACGACCATATCAACATTCCCTGTGCGGAGTCCCGCAAAATCCCGGTCTGCACCGTGCCAACCTACGGCGAAAACACCGTCGCCGAGCACACCTTTGCTTTGATCTTGGCTCTGTCCCGCAATCTGCACAAGGCCTATGTCCGCACCGTCGCAGGCAATTTCTCTCTGGATGGTCTGGCGGGCTTTGACATCAAAGGCAAAACGCTGGGCGTTGTCGGTGTCGGCCATATCGGCGAGTATGTGATGCGGATCGCCAAAGGCTTCGGGATGCATCTGCTCGCGTATGACCCGGTGGTGGACATGACCAAAGCCGATCATTTCGACTTTACCTATACCACACTCGAAGACCTGCTGGGCCGGTCGGACATTGTCACTCTCCATGCGCCGGGCGGGCCGGGGATGCGGCATCTGATTGGAGCACACAATACCAGTCAGTTCAAGCGGGGCGCTCTGCTGATCAACACGGCACGCGGCGAGCTTGTGGACACGGAAGCGCTGATCAGCGCTCTGGATCAGGGCATTCTGCGGGGCGCGGGGCTGGACGTCCTGGAAGGGGAGGAAGTGTTTTCAGAGGAGAAGCAGCTTTTGCTGAACCCAAATGCCAGTGAAGCCAGCCTGAAGCAGGCTTTGCGAAACCTTTCACTGCTTCAGCGTCCCGACATGGTCATCACGCCGCACATCGCCTTCAACAGCGCGGAGGCCGTCGAGCGCATTCTGGACACGACCATCGCCAACATCAAGGCCTTCCGGCATGGCACCATCCAGAACGAAGTGCATACCTGAGACAGAGACTTAACTTCAATGTTAGAGACAGGCGAGGAGCCATCACACCATGAGTGCAGCAACATTAACGCGACAACCGACGAGTACAAACGGCGGCAGCGGCCTACCGGTCCTTTCTCTCCCGAAGACACTGAGCGCCGAGGAAGTGCGGCTGACGAACGCCTACTGGCGTGCCGCCAATTACCTGTCGGTCGGGCAGATATACCTCTACGACAATCCGCTCCTGAAGGAGCCGCTGACACTGGCACACGTCAAGCCGCTGGTGGTCGGACACTGGGGGACAACGCCGGGGCAGAACTTCATCTATGTTCACCTGAACCGCGTCATCAAAAAGTATGACCTGGATATGTTCTACGTCGCTGGCCCCGGACACGGCGGCCCGGCGATTGTGGGCAATGTCTACCTCGAAGGCACCTGGAGCGAGGTCTATCCAAATGTCACTCAGGACGAGGCGGGTCTGAAGAAGCTGTTCACGCAGTTCTCGTTCCCCGGCGGCATCTCCAGCCATGTCGCGCCGACCACGCCCGGATCGATCCACGAAGGCGGCGAGCTGGGATACTCGCTTTCCCATGCCTTCGGGGCCGCGTTTGACAACCCCGGCCTTATTGTCGCCTGCGTCATCGGCGACGGCGAGGCGGAGACGGGGCCATTGGCGACCTCGTGGCAGTCCAACAAGCTCCTTAGCCCCATCAGCGACGGGGCCGTGCTGCCGATCCTGCACCTTAACGGCTACAAGATCAGCAACCCGACTGTTCTGGCCCGCGTCGAGCCGGAGGAGCTGGAGCAGTTCCTGCGCGGCTGCGGCTGGACGCCCTACTTCGTGGAGGGGGACGACCCGGACACGATGCACGAGCTGATGGCCGCGACGATGGAGACGGCCATTGAAGACATCCAGCGGATTCAGAAAGAGGCACGGAATACAGGCAATGCCGCACGTCCGCGCTGGCCTATGATTGTCCTGAAGTCCCCGAAGGGCTGGACCGGGCCAAAGGTCGTTGACGGCCTGCAAATTGAGGGAACGTTCCGGGCGCATCAGGTGCCGATCCTGGTGAACGCCGCCTATCCTGACCATGTCGCGCTGCTCGAAGACTGGATGAAGAGTTACAAGGCCGAAGAACTCTTCGACGAGAACGGCACGCTGATGCCAGAGCTTGCTGCGCTTGCGCCCAAGGGGGACCGGCGAATGGGAGCCAATCCCCATGCCAACGGCGGACTGCTCCTCCACGATCTACGGATGCCAGATTTTCACGACCATGCCGTGACTGTGACTGCGCCGGGTGCAGTGGACGCCGAAGATACCCTCGTGCTGGGCAAGTTCCTGCGCGACGTGGCGAAACTGAACCAGGACCAGCGCAATTTCCGCGTCTTTGGCCCTGATGAGACCCTCTCGAACCTGCTGGGTGCGGTCTTTGAAGTCACCGACCGTCAGTGGGATGCGCGGGAAGTGGAGAACGACGAATTCCTCGCGCCCGCCGGGCGCGTGCTGGATTCGATGCTCAGCGAACATCAGTGCGAAGGCTGGTTGGAGGGGTACCTGCTGACCGGGCGGCACGGTCTGTTCAACAGCTACGAGGCGTTCATCCGCATCGTCGACTCAATGTTCAGCCAGCACGCCAAGTGGCTGAAGGTCACCTCGGAGCTGCCCTGGCGGCGCAAGATTGCCAGCCTGAATTATCTGCTGGCTTCGCACGTCTGGCAGCAGGACCATAATGGCTTCACGCACCAGGACCCCGGCTTCCTCGACCATGTGATCAACAAAAAGGCCGACATCGTGCGCGTCTACCTGCCGCCTGACGCCAACTGCCTGCTTTCGGTCTTCGACCACTGCCTGCGAAGCCGCCATTATGTCAACGTCGTGGTCGCCGGGAAGCATCCCCTCCCGCAGTGGCTAACGATGGATGCTGCGGTTGTGCATTGCACGGAAGGCATCGGCATCTGGCAGTGGGCCAGCAATGACCAGAATGCCGAGCCGGACGTGGTGATGGCCTGTTGCGGCGACACGCCCACGCTGGAGGTCCTGGCCGCAGTCTCTATTTTGCGGAAGCACCTGCCGGACCTGAAAATTCGCGTCATCAATGTTGTCGACCTGATGAAGCTGCAATCGGCAAGCGAGCATCCCCACGGCCTGAGCGAGGCTGAATACGACTCGCTCTTCACCAAAGACAAGCACATCGTCTTCGGGTTCCACGGCTACCCGTGGCTGGTTCACCGACTGACCTATCGCCGAACCAACCGCAATCTGCACGTTCGCGGCTACAAGGAAGAGGGCACCATCACGACGGCATTCGATATGCGGGTGCAGAACGACCTGGACCGCTTCCATCTGGTGCAGGACGTGGTAGACCGTCTGCCAAACCTGGGCAGTGAAGGCGCTTACCTCAAGCAGCAGATGCAGGACAAGCTGATCGAGCACAAACACTACATCGACATCCACGGCGAAGACCTGCCCGAGATACGCGACTGGAAGTGGGGCGACGCCACATGAACACATCCGCGCTGGTTGAGACGGCAGCGGCGCTGCTGGCGGGTGACAAGGGCCTGCTGGCGATGGACGAGAGCAACCCTACGTGCAACAAGCGGTTTGCCGCCGTGGGCATTCCTCAGACCGAGGAAGCCCGGCGTGCCTACCGGGAGATGATCGTGACGACACCCGGACTTGGCGAGAGCATCGGCGGCGCGATCCTCTACGACGAGACGATCCGGCAGGGGACAAAAGAGGGAATACCCTTCGTTACCATCCTCGCCGAGGCGGGAATCATTCCCGGCATCAAAGTTGATACGGGGGCCAAAGACATGGCGGGCTTCCCCGGCGAGAAGATCACCGAAGGTCTGGACGGCCTGCGCGACCGCCTGACCGAGTATTCCGAAATGGGGGCGCGATTCGCCAAATGGCGGGCCGTGATTGCCCTCGGCGATGGCCTGCCAAGCCAGGAATGTATCGAGGCCAACGCACACGCTCTGGCCCGCTATGCGGCGCTGTGTCAGGAGGCAGGTCTGGTTCCAATCGTCGAGCCGGAGGTGCTGATGCAGGGGGCGCACTCCCTGGAGCGGTGCCGCGAGGTCACCGAGGAAGTCCTGCACACGGTCTTTGATCAGCTTTACGCCCAGCGGGTGCTGCTGGAAGGCATGATACTAAAGCCGAATATGGTGCTTCCAGGAGCGGACTGTCCTATGCCGGTTACTTTAGACGAGGTCGCCGACGCCACCATGACCTGTCTCCTGCGGACCGTCCCCGCCGCCGTGCCGGGGATTATGTTCCTGTCGGGCGGTCAGTCCCCGGAACTGGCTTCGGCCCGGCTGAACGCCATGAATGTCCGTTTTCGGGAGCGGCAGCCCTGGGCGGTAGGGTTTTCGTTTGCCCGCGCCATTCAGCAGCCCGCGCTGGAGATATGGAAGGGCGACGCGGCAAATACAGCGGCGGCGCAGCAGGCCCTGGCACACCGTGCCAGATGCAATCGGGCGGCACGACGCGGCGAATACACGGACGCGATGGAACAGGCATGAGCACAACGGCAAGCCTGCGGCTTTACTTCATTAGGCACGGGCAGACCGAGTGGTCACTCTCCGGTCGGCACACGGGGCGCACGGACCTCCCGCTGACGGCACACGGTGAGGACGAAGCGCAAGCGCTTCGGCAGCGCCTCTCCCACATTCCAATGGCCCATGTGCTGACCAGCCCACTAGGACGGGCGCGGCAGACGTGCGTGCTGGCCGGGCTGGGGCCGGAGGCGGAGATTGAACCGGACCTGGCGGAATGGGACTACGGCGACTATGAAGGAAAGAAATCCGTGGACATCCGCAAGGAGCGGCCAAGCTGGAACGTTTACCGGGACGGCTGCCCCGGCGGCGAAATGCCCGTTCTGATTTCCGACCGTGCGGACCGGCTCATCGAGCGTCTTCGCGGGCTGGACGGAAACGTCGCGCTCTTCTCGCACGGCCAGTTTGGAGCAGCCCTTGCCGTGCGGTGGATCGGACTGCCAGCCGCCAACGGGCAGCACTTCCCGCTTGGCCCGGCGTCTTTCAGCATACTCGGCTACGAAGCTGCCCATCCCGAGGAGCCGGTTATCGCACTTTGGAACGCCGGGCCGCGAGACCTCTAGGACGGCAGGGCTGAAAGAACAAATATGAAAAAGCTGATTGTCTTTGACCTTGACGGCACGCTGGCCGAAAGCAAATCATCGCTGGACGACGAGATGGCGGGGCTGCTGCATGACCTGCTTGGAATCGTGCGCGTCGCCGTGATCTCCGGCGGCGACTGGCCGCAGTTCGAAAAGCAACTGCTCGCCACTCTTCCCCAGGACGAACGCCTGGCGCAGCTTTCCCTCCTGCCGACCTGCGGCACGAAGTTCTACCAGTATGCGGGGGACCGGAAGAATACGGGGGACTGGAAGAAGCTCTATTCGGAAGATTTCACGGCGGACGAAAAAGAAAAGATCATAGGCGCGTTTCACAAGGCGCTCGACCAGGCGGGCTACAAGGCCGAGAAGGTCTGGGGGGAAGTGATCGAAGACCGGGGAAGCCAAATCACGTTTTCCGCCCTGGGCCAGCAGGCCCCGCTGGAGGCCAAAACGAAGTGGGACCCGGACTTCGCCAAACGCAAGAAGATTACCGCGATCCTGAACACGCTCATTCCCGAGTTTTCTGTCCGCATGGGCGGCTCGACCTCCGTTGATGTGACCAAGCCCGGCATTGACAAGGCTTACGGCATTGGGAAGCTGCGCGATGTCCTGGGGATCGCACTGGATGAGATGATTTTTCTCGGGGATGCTATTTTTCCCGGCGGGAACGACTACCCGGCCAAAGAGGCGGGCGTCGTCTCTTTGCGCGTCCGAGACCCGCAGGACACGAAGCTGGCTGTCAAGGCCATTATCGCGTGTTTAGACGGTGACCAACCGGCGCGACCGGGGAAGGAGATCAAATGACCGGACTGAAAATGCACCGCCTCGGGATGCTGATGGAGCCGGAGCCGGGCGACCCCAATGAGGCGGAAGGCATCCTGAACCCAGCGGCGGTTCGCGGCCCCGACGGAGCGCTGTACCTTTTTCCGCGTTTGGTGGCCAAGGGAAACTATTCGCGCATCGGCATCGCCCGTGTGCGGTTCAATGACGAAGGCGACCCGGTCGGCGTGAAGCGGCTTAGTATCGCGCTGGAACCCGAAGCCGAGTATGAGCTGCGGCCCGGCGGCGGCGGGTGCGAAGACCCGCGTGTCACATTCGTGGAGCCGCTTGGCTGTTACCTGATGACCTATGCGGCGTTCTCGGCGCAGGGGCCGCGCATCGCCGTCGCCGTCTCGAAAGACCTCTTCCACTGGGAGCGGCTTGGCCTGGCGCAGTTCGCCGCGTACCACGGCATCGCATTCGACAGCGTGGACGACAAGGACGCCAGTTTCTTCCCCGTCGCTGTGCCCAACCACGCCGGGAAGATGCAGATGGCTTTGCTCCATCGCCCCCTTTTCCCTGGGACGTGCCCCGAGGAAAAAATCTACCACCCCGCGCCGGAACAGGTGGACCTGGATCGGGAGAGTATCTGGATTTCCTACTGCCCGATGCCCCCGGAGGGGCTCGCGCCGAGCCGCCTCGGCCTGTTCAATTCACATCATCGTCTCGCAAGCCCGGTGTCGTCTTGGGAGCGGCTCAAGATCGGCGGCGGCACGCCGCCAATCCTCACCCGGCACGGCTGGCTGGTTGTCTATCATGGAGTGGCCGATATAGCGAAGGCGGGCGGCGACGGACATCACCTGTGCTACTCAGCGGGCGTGATGGTGCTTTCGGCGGAACACCCTCAAGTGATCCGCTACCGTTCCGTGGAGCCGGTCCTCACTCCGACGCTCCCGCAGGAGCAGATCGGCACCGTCGGTGATGTTGTTTTCCCAACCGGCATTGACCGGCGCGACGACATCGGCCAGCCGGATCGCTTCGATGTTTATTACGGCATGGCCGACAACCGGATTGGCGTGGCCCGCCTCAACCTCCCCGACGTGCTGCCGCCGTCGGGCCTGGCCGACCCACCAGAAGCAAAGCTCTAACGAGAAAGCAAAGCTCTGACAAGGTCAGAAGGAATATAATCATGGCAACGAATGTGAAAGACACAGACCCGAAAGACACAGACCCAAAGGACGCGGACGCGAAGGACCCTTCCAAGCCCGATGCGAAAGACCCTTCCAAGCCCGACGCGAAGGATGATCTCAAAACCCTGCCCATCGCGGATGTGGAGAAAAAGCTGGATTCGTCGCCGGATGGCCTCAGCCAGGATGAGGCCCAGAAGCGGCTGACCAAGTACGGGCCGAACGAGATCAAGGAAAAGAAGACCAACCAGCTCCTGAAGTTCCTCTCCTATTTCTGGGGGCCGATCCCGTGGATGATCGAGGCGGCGGTGATCCTCTCAGGCGTGGTCCAGCACTGGCCGGACTTCTTTATCATTCTCCTGCTGCTTTTTTCCAATGCCGTGGTCGGCTTCTGGGAAGAGCGTCAGGCGGGTAATGCCATCGCGGCCCTGAAGGCAAAGCTGGCGACCACCTCTCAGGTCAAGCGTGACGGGAAGATGGTCACCAAGCCGGCAAGTGAGCTGGTACCCGGCGACGTCATGCACGTCCGGTTGGGCGACGTCGTCCCGGCGGATGCCCGCCTGCTGGACGGGGACCCGGTGGAGGTGGACCAGTCCGCCCTGACGGGCGAATCGCTGCCTGCAACGCGCAAGCCCGGCGAGGCTGTGTTCTCAGGCTCGATCATGCGGCGGGGGGAGATCGACGCGCTGGTCTATGCCACCGGGACAGACACCTATTTCGGGAAGACGGCCAAACTGGTGCAGGGGGAACAGGCCCCGAGCCATTTCCAGCGTGCCGTGCTGAAGATCGGCAATTATCTGATCATCCTGGCGGTGGTGCTGGTGGGGCTGATTATTACCGTGGCACTTTTGCGCCATGACCCGGTTCTGACGACGCTGCAATTTGCCCTGGTGCTGGTCGTGGCCGCCATTCCCGTGGCGATGCCGACGGTGCTATCGGTGACGATGGCCGTTGGGGCGCGGCTGCTTGCGAAGAAAGAGGCTATCGTCAGCCGGCTGGCGGCTATCGAAGAACTGGCGGGCGTGGATGTGCTGTGCGCTGACAAGACGGGCACTCTGACCCAGAACAAGCTGACGCTGGGCGACCCGTTCAGCGTGGAGGGCGTCGACGCCGACCAGGTCATTCTGGGAGGGGCGCTGGCGTCGCGCTCGGACAACAACGACACCATTGACCTCGCCGTGCTGAGCGGCGTGAAGGACAAGCAGGCCCTGAAGGACAATCAGGTCCTCCATTTCCTGCCCTTCGACCCGGTACACAAGCGCACCGAGGCCACCGTCAAGGACAGGGACGGGAAGACTTTCAAAGTCAGCAAAGGTGCGCCGCAAGTAATTCTGGAACTCGCGGACGATTCGGGCCAGGTGAAACCCGCCGTTGACAAAGCCGTCAATGAATTTGCATCACGCGGCTTCCGTTCCCTGGGCGTAGCACGCGCCGACGGCGACGGTCCGTGGCATTTTCTCGGCGTGCTGCCCCTCTTCGATCCGCCTCGGGATGATGCCAAGTCTACCATCGCAACCGCCATTCAGATGGGCATCAAGATCAAGATGGTGACTGGCGACGCGCTCGCCATCGCTCGGGAAACCGCCGGAACGCTGGGACTGGGGGCGAACATTCTGGATGCGGGCATCTTCGGCGACACGAAACAGGAAGAATCCAAAGAGGTCACGGACGCCATTGAGAAGGCTGATGGGTTCGCACAGGTTTTCCCCGAACACAAGTACCACATCATTGATGTCCTGCAAAAGCATGATCACATCGTCGGCATGACCGGCGACGGGGTGAACGACGCCCCGGCGCTGAAAAAAGCTGACTGCGGCATCGCCGTGTCGGGCGCGACGGACGCGGCGCGGGCGGCGGCTTCCATTGTGCTGATGACCCCCGGCCTGTCGGTGATCATTGACGCGATCAAAGAGAGCCGCAAAATCTTTCAGCGGATGAACAGCTACGCGATGTACCGCATCGCTGAAACGCTGCGCGTGCTGCTGTTTATGACGGCGGCGATCCTGTTCTTCAATTTTTATCCGGTAACCGCCGTGATGATCGTGATGATCGCGCTGCTCAACGACGGCGCGATTCTGTCCATTGCCTACGACAACGTCCAGTACCGGAATCAGCCCGAGGCCTGGAATATGCGGCTGGTGCTGGGGATTTCCACGGTGCTGGGGTTCTTCGGCGTTGTTGCCGCGTTCGGGCTGTTCTATCTCGGCGAGCGCGTCTTCCATCTTGACCGGGACCACATCCAGACGCTGATGTATTTGAAGCTTTCCGTGGCAGGCCACCTGACGATTTTCCTGACCCGCACACGCGGGCCGTTCTGGTCCATTCGACCGGCGAAAATCCTGTGGATTGCCGTGCTTGGAACGCAGACGGTGGCGACCCTGTTCGCCGTTTATGGGTTCCTGATGACGCCCCTCGGCTGGGGCTGGGCCGCGTTCGTCTGGGCATATGCACTGGCGTGGTTCCTGCTGAATGACCGCGTGAAGCTGCTCGCGTACCGGATACTGGACCCGGCCAAAGCCAAGGCGGCGCCCGCCGAGGCGGCGCCCGATCTATACGCCGAGATTGCCGCAAAAGCCTACGGACTCTACGAGCAGGAAGGCCACCAGGACGGTCATGCAGACCAAGACTGGCTCGAAGCGGAACAAGAGGTTAATAAAGCGGAACAAGAGGTTCGGAAAGAGGAACTTCACAAATAATTGAGCAGGCTGAGAGCCATCGCCGCGCACGCTCATACGGGAGTTCAAGCTTGACCTGTGCCGCCAAATCCAGAGCGGCCAAAAACGAATTGAGATGGCACAATTTGTTTCACTGCTTACGACAGCTCGCGGGAGCGCCGGGCGGCGGCTTCGACGGCGTCAATCAGAGCGGTGCGGATACCGGCCCGTTCGAGGACGTGCAGGGCGGCAATGGTGGTCCCGCCGGGGGTGGTAACGTTGTCCTTGAGCTGGGCAGGGTGTTCGTCGGAAGACAGGACCATCTGCGCGGCCCCGGAGACGGTCTGGGCGGCGAGCAGACGGGCAGTATCGCGGGTCAGGCCCTCTTTGACTCCGCCGTCGGCAAGGGCTTCAATCATCAAATAGACGTAGGCCGGGCCGGAGCCGGACAAGCCGGTGACGGCATCTAAAAGCCGCTCGGGGACGACCACGGAGAGGCCGACAGCGGCAAAAAGCGATTGTGCCAAAGACAGATGGGCGTCGGTGGCGTGGCGTCCCCGCGAAATGGCCGTCGCGCCCTGTCCGACGAGGCAGGGGGTATTTGGCATGGTGCGGATGACGGGTGTGCCTTCGGGCAACAGGCCCTCTATTGTCGCCAGACGGATGCCGGCGGCGATAGACAGCACAAGCTGACCAGGCCGCAGAGCCGGGGAGATGTCAGACAGAACATCGGCGACCATGAGCGGCTTGACGGCCAGCAGCACAATATCTGCCCCAGCAATCGCCTCCACCGCCGACATGGCGGCGCGTGCGCCTTCGCCTAGACTTTCAGCCAGGGCCACAGCTTTCGCGCCATGCGTATCAAACAGCCGGATGTTGACGGCAACCATCGCGTCGCAGCCGACTAGTCCCCGTGCCAGCGCCCCGCCCATCATGCCCGCGCCCAGCACGGCCAGCGTTTTCTGACGCAGCATGAATGGCTATTCCCGCGTGAAGACGGCGGCGCGGACATTGGAGGCCACGGGCTTGTCTTCAATATCAATCACCACTGAAGCTGGAGTAAACAGGTACACCTGCTCGCCGATTTTTTCAACGCTGCCATCGAGCGCATAGGTCGCGCCATTCAGGAAGTCGGTGATGCGCTCGGCCATCTCAGGCGGCGTCTGCTCCAGATTGACGATCTGCTGCTGACCGTCTTTAAGGCCGTCGGCGGCGCGGCGGGCGTCGTCAAAGGTCTGCACGGAGCGGCGGACGGTGATGCGGGTCTGGCGGGCCTGATCAATCCGCAAGGTGTTGCCTCGCTTCAGCGGGCTATAGGAACCGCCGGTCGCACGGGTCTGGGAGGGAATGGGCTGGGTTTGGTTTTCAGGGATTGCCACGTCTTCCTGCTCTTCCTCGTAGTCGTCATTGCCTCGAAAATGGCTCATCAGGCGGGACACAAATCCCCCATCTTTGGCCGGGCTGTTGTCGTATTCTTCCGCTTCCGCGTGCTGGTTCATGCTGCTGCGTGCCTCCCATCGTATCTGATTTTGTCTTGCTTTTTTGTCTTGCTTTTTTGTCTTACTGTCTTGCGCCGAAAAGTGCGGTTCCGACCCGAACAAGCGTCGCGCCTTCTTCAATGGCGGCTTCGTAATCCCCGCTCATCCCCAGAGAAAGCGTCTGCCGGTTGGCCGGGGACATCTGCTCAAAAAGGGTCCGCGCCTGCGTGAAGTAGGGGCGGGGGTCCTCGCCGAGCGGCGGTACGCCCATCAGACCGCGCAGGTCCAGTCCTTCAATGTCTGCCAAGGCCGCCGCCGCGTCCAGTGCCGCTTCGGGCGGGACGCCGGTTTTGGTGTCTTCGTCGCCCAGATGCACTTGCAGCAGCACGGGCTGCATTTTGCCAATCGCCTGCGCCTGCCGTCCGATTTCGCGGGCCAGCTTGACGCTGTCCACACTTTGAATTAAATCAAAGAGCGTGACGGCCAGCTTCGCTTTGTTGCTTTGCAGGTGACCAATCAGATGCCACACACCGCCTGTGACCAGCGCCCGCTTGTCGGCGGCTTCCTGCACATAGTTTTCGCCAAGCTGTGTCAGCCCTGCCGCCAGCGCCTCGGTGACGGCGCCAGCGGGCTGCCGCTTGCTTACAGCAACCAGAGTGATGTCTTCATGCGAGCGTCCGGCCCGCGCTGCCGCCGCCGCGATCTTTTCCCGCACCTGTGCGGCGCTGTCGGCAATGTCACCCATAGTTGAAAGTATAATCAGAGTTCAGGCCGCTCGCCCCGGCGGCCCAGTGGTTTGCGGTCCCCGGTTTCAATATAATACACTCGTTCGGCAATGTTGGTGGCGTGGTCGGCGATGCGTTCCAGATACACCACGGCAAGCAGCAGGTACGAGGCCGGAAAGACGTATGACGGCTGCTCGGCAGTCATGGTCAAAAGCTCCTCGCGGAGTGCTTTGAACGCATCGTCAGCCATGTCGTCATCGTCGCACACTTTGGAGGCCAGCGTGCTGTCGTGCCGCACCAGCGACTCCAGGCTCTCGCTCACCATCATTTGCGCGATCTGGGCCAGCGGGCCGATGTCAACAAGCGGCGCTTTTTGGTAAAACTCCTGTGTCAGCTTACGCGAAATTTTGGCAATATCTACCGCGTGGTCGCCGATACGCTCCAGGTCGGTAATGACTTTCAGGGCGCTTTCGATTAGTCGTAAATCGCGGGCCAGTGGCTGCTGCAAGGCCAGCAGACGAATGCACTGCGCTTCCAGCTTGCGGTCCAGCTCATCGACGGCGTCATCCTGAACCAGCACGGCCTCGGCCAGTGCCATGTCCCCGGTTTGCACCGATTCGACAGCCTGCTGAAGCATTGTGGTGGTCATCGTACCCATATGCAGAAGCTCTTGCTCCAGCCCGGCCAGCTCATCGTGAAAGCTTTGTCGTATATTAGGCATTGATGCGTTTATTCCGAGATGTTACGAACTTTGCCCATTATAGCACAGCTGTTGCTATTACACAAGCAAAGTTTGAGTTTTTTCGTCTATATGTACGATTTTTTTTGTGAGCAGCCTACTAAATGTAGAAAGAGGAAAAGAAGAGAGCCGCGGGGAACTGTGGCGTATGAAAATTGGACTGTGTGCCGGAGCCGCGCTGTGGAGCGCAGCGGACATAACCGGGGTAGACTTTATCGAGATGACTGTGGCCGCTGACCTGCGGCCCGAGGAGCCGCGTGAGGCCGTACTGCCCGCTTTACTGGCTGCCGCGAAGCAGTTTGCCCCGCAGGCCGAAGTCTATAATGTCTTCCTGCCCGGCTCGCTGAAAGTAGTCGGGCCGGACGTGAACCCGGCCCGGCAGAAAGCGTATTTGGAAGAGGCGCTCACCCGCGCCGCCGCGCTCGGCGGCTCCGTGGTCGTCTTTGGCAGCGGCGGCTCCCGCAATATCCCCGACGGCTGGCCGCTCGCAGAAGCCCGGCGGCAGACGCTGGCATTTCTGGCCTGTGCCGGAGATGCGGCTCAGAAACACGGCCTTGCCATTGCCATTGAGCCGCTGAATCGCAAGGAGTGCAACTTTATCAACAGCGTCGCCGAAGGGGCGGCGCTGGCTGCTGAACTCGGCCACCCGGCGGTCGGCGTCCTCAGCGACCTGTACCATGTCACCGAAGAAGGGCAGTCTTACGACGAAACCCGCGATGCTCTCGCGTGGCTGCGGCACGTTCACGTCGCCGGGTTGGGCCGCCGCGCCCCGATTGCCGCTGACCATGACTACCTGCGGGGCTTCTTTGCTGCGCTGAAAGCGGCGGGCTACACAGGCCGCGTCAGCATTGAATGCAACTGGAAAGACCTGCCTGCCGAAGCGGCAGAGTCTCTGGCGGTGGTGCGAAACGCATGGGACGCGGCCTAATCCCACTCCCAATCTAATCCCACTCCCCGTGGAAGCGGCCCCGTGCCATCATTTCCCGTTCCTCGGCGGACGACAGCACGGGAGCGCCTGCCTCCCGAAGCTGGCGCAGACGCGCCGACACCGTCCAGGGCGACAGTCCGGTTTCCTCGGGCATGGCTTCCCGCCCCAATGCCCGCCACTGCACCCAGGTCAGCCACAGCAGGTCAGCCTGAGGCGGGTGGGGGACAGCGGCGGAAATCTTGGCCCGGACAGCCTCCGCTTCGGGGTGACGGCAGACGGCGGCGACGCGCACGGCCCCGGCGTTGGGTTGCACAGTTTCAGGGAAGACTTCAGACATAAAAATAGGCTCACTTTCGGGTAGTGAGCCTATTATCGGTACTTATGTGCGGGCCGGGCTATCGCAAATATACGGGATTAAAGAAACACGGGATTAGGCTGCCGGGGCAACCTCAATCCGGTCTTCGGACAGCGTCAGGCCACGCGCATGGGCATCGCCCTTGTTGATCAAGAGCGTCGGCACGCCCGCCTGCGCGGCAAGCTGCGCGATGACCGGGCCAGGCAGCACCACGGCGTTGCGTCCCGCGCCTGCATCCCACGCCCGCAGGGCCTCGTCGGAGGTGAAGCAAAGCAGGGCGTCGTCCTCGGTCAAAAGCTCCAACTCCTGCGGCGTCTCAGGCGTATCTTCGGGAGCGCCAGTGCTGAGAACCACGCACTCGGCATCCTCGTCCATGTCGCCCGCGACTGGAATACGGCTGAACTCTTCCAGGAACGACTGCACGACCGCCCCTTTAGTTTCCGGGGTTTCTTCGCCCGCCAGAGCGGTCAGCGCGACTTCCAGCCGCTCGTTTTTATTGGCAGCCTGCTGCTGCATCTGCGCCATCATCTGCGCGGTCTGCGCGATAGCCCGCATCTCCTCGGGGGACACTTCGGCGTGAATATCCGGGCCGTCGATAAAGAGCCGATGCTCGCTGTCTGCCAAAATGCCGCAAAGCTGGACGCCATTTAAAAACATCCCATGCTCAAGCTGCGGCAGGGAGGCCCGCAGGACGCCAAGCTGGGTGAATGCCGGGACGCCGGAGACGCCCTCGGGGTTGGTGGCAATAATGAGCTGAATGTCGGCGTTGGGCGCGATAGCCCCCTCGGGGGTGGTCTCGACAGGGTTCATCGTCGGGACGGCCAGCACGCTTTCGCGCAGGAGGTCCAGCATCTGCCGCCGCGTCTCGGCAGCCTCTTCATCGGTGAGCGCCATTTTCATGCCCATCACAGCGGATTCGAGAGCCGCGTTCTTAAGAGACTCTTCACTCGGGTCTTGTTGCATAAGTCTTCTTTCGTCAAATGAGTTTGTGATATGTTCTTAACCCAACGGGTCACGCGGAGCGCCATTCTTGTTCTGTTTGCCGAGGCGTTTCAGACGGCCTAGAATGCCGTGGCGGGCTTCTTCCTGAATGACGGTTTCGAGTTCGGCCCGCTCCTGCCGGTCGCGCTCCAACCGGTTCTGCGCGGCTTTAGTCTGATATTCCGGGTTGTCGATTTTGGCCCCGCACCAGTTGCAGAGAGCGCTAGTCTGGGTCAGCAGACGACGCTTGCAGGTCGGGCAGACGGCAATGTCGGCGGCCCCGTCAGCGGCGGCGGAGGCATGATGCGGCCCCGGTGCGGGGGGCCAGACTTCTGGAGTGTCGTCCATACTCTTTATCTTCTCAAAGCCCGCAAACGGGCGGCGGCGGCAGGCAGGGCACTTAGCACGCAGTCAATCTCGGCTTCAGTAGTGAACCGCGACAGACCGAAGCGCACCGACGAGTACGCCCGCGCATCGTCGAAGCCCAATGCTTTCAAAACATAGCTCGCGGACAGCGATTCGGACGAACAGGCGGACCCGGTAGACAGCGCGATGTTCGGCAGGGCCGTCAAAAGCGCATCGCTTTCTACGCCTTCAAACGCCAGATTGGCGTTGTGCGGCAGGCGCTCGGTCCGGTGACCGTTCAGCACCGCGCCGGGAACGGCGGCAAGCAGTCCGTCAATCAGCATATCCCGCAGGCGTGTTAAATATATCTGCTCGGCAGCGAGTTCGTTTTGACAAATTTCGCACGCCCGGCCAAAGCCGACAATGCCGGGCACATTCAAAGTCCCGGAGCGGCGCCCCTGCTCATGCCCGCCGCCGTCCATTTGCAGCGTGAGCCGCACTCGCGGGTCCCGGCGGCGCACATACAGAGCGCCGACGCCTTTCGGACCGTGCATCTTGTGGGCCGTGAACGACAGCAAATCAATCGGCAGAACCGACATATCCAGCGGCATTTTGCCGACAGCCTGCGTTGCGTCGCAGTGAAACAAAACGCCTTTGGCGCGGCACATCGCGCCGATCTCGGCCACAGGCTGCAAAGTCCCAACTTCATTGCTGCCGAGCATCACAGACACCAATGTCGTGTCTTCGGTCAGCGCCTCTTGGAGCGTGTCCAGGGACAGGCGGCCTTCGCCGTCTACGGGGAGATACGTCACCCGATGCCCCAGCCGTTCCAGGTGCTTGGCACTGTCTAAGACCGCTTTGTGTTCGGTCACGCACGTAATCAGATGTCCGCCCTGTGGCGCATACTGCTCAAAGACGCCTTTCAGAGCCAGATTGTCCGACTCGGTCGCGCCCGAAGTCCAGACAATCTCGCGGGCGTCCGCGCCAATCAGCGCAGCGACCTGTGCGCGGGCTTTGGCAACTGCCGCTTCGGCGGCCCAGCCGAACGCATGGCTGCCGGACGCGGCGTTGCCGTAGACCTCGCCGAAGTAGGGAATCATGGCCTCCACCACACGCGGGTCGGAGCGGGTCGTGGCATTGTTGTCTAAATAGATTATCTCAGGCATGAACTTAGTAAAGCAGGTCTTTCAGCGACGGGGTTTTATAATCCAGGCTTTGAAGGGCCGCCTGTGCCGCGATTCGGTCCCGGTCCTCTGCGGCTTTGAGTTGCGGCACAAGCACGGGAATAGCACTTTTGTCATGCATAACGCCAAGCAGCGTGATGGCGCGAGGCCGCACGTCACCGTCGCTGTCACCGGCATAGGGGGTGCGAATCAAAAGCGCACAAAGACGGCTCATCTGAGTTTTCTGCGCCTGCGTCAGATTTTTAGCCGCTATCAGCGCAGCAAAACCTGCTACCGCGTCCTGAGCGGGAAATGTTTCGGATTTTAGCCCGGTGTAAACAGTTCGGTAATCGCGCTCGCTGATTTTGCCGGAAGCAGAGACGTTCCGCGCAATGGTGTCAGCCGCGCTTTTGTAAACTGTCTGGGGCGGAGCCGCCACCGCTGGGCTTATGCTTGCTGTCAATACCATCAGAGCCATCAGTGGTAAAACCCTGTCTGCTTGACACATTGCTTAAGTCTCCTAACTCACACGCAGGCCCGCTGCGAAGCTGCGGGTGGAAAAGTCCGGCAGGGCGGGCCAGTCTTCGGTTCGGGCCGGGGACGCGCCGCTGACATCGGCCAGCGTCATTTCGTCGAGCAGGCTTTTGACGCGCCGCTCGATTTCAGCCAGCGGGTCTCGGATGGTGCAGTGGCTGAACTGCTTGCAAGTGTCCCCCTGTCCGTTGGAGCAGGGCAGGATAGACAGCGGGCCGTCGATGGCCGCCAGCACCTCAGCAATGCTCACCGCACGGGGCGCACGGAGCAGCTTGTAGCCGCCCGTCGGGCCGGGGTGGGAGGCGACGATGCCGTTGCGGGCCAGCGTTTGCAGCAGCTTTGCCAGCAGCTCGCCGGGGATTTCGTACTGCTCGGCAATTTCTCTGGTGTTGACCAGCCGTTCGGGGTCGGTGGCCTGAGTGACGGCCAGATGCGACAGGGCCAGCAGGGCATAGTCGGCACGCTTGGATAAACTTAACATGGATTTACGTCACTCCTTTCTCCGACCCTAACAGTCGTGTATTTTCAAACTGGAATTGCAGAGAGTATACCGAATCTGTGTTCGGCCTGTCAATCGTAAACGCGCCCTAAAACGGGTCGACGGTGACGGCTGCTGACTTTTTCGTGCCGGGGGGCGGGGACCAGGTGAAGGTGTCAGACGGAACGGACGCGGGGACACGCAGAGTAGTCAGCGTTTCTTCAAACGCGATCTGCATCCCGTCGGTTTTGCCGGTCAGATCAATGCGTTTCAGGACGTTGGTCTGCGAGTTCACGTAAAACACATAGGCCAGGCCCTGCTTGTTGAGGTTCATGTGGTACACGAAGTAGTCCACGCCGCCGACGGACTGCGCTTTGGAAGTGAGTGTGACGCCCGTATCGGTCAGGGCGGACAGCACTGCCGCGCTGTTGTCTTTCGTGATGTCACGGAAGGCTTCGGCCAGCTCGCGGCCATCGCCGATAAAAAAGCCGCCGACCGCAAGGCCCAGCGCCGTCACAGCATTGTTGGCATCCTCGAAGGACTGCCGGGACACTACGGAGTAGGCCCGCTGACCGGGGCGGTAGGTCCAGACACGCAGGCCGTCGGAGACCACCAGTAGTTTGGGCCTCGGCGTGCCGTCCGCCCCGACCGGGGACAGCTCGGCGCGGAAACGCTCCGGGCGGCGGGCCAGAATATGGGCGTTTTCGCGGAACGTGAAGGTCGCGCCGCCCCGGCTGCCGGTCATCTTCAACGACGACTGCGTTTCCAGCAGGCCGCTGCCGGCCAGCGGGGCGAGTGCTTTTTTGAGCGGCATCAAGTCGGGAAGATTTGCCGAAACAATCACAGGGGGCGCGGCAGGCATTTCCGTCTGCGCGAGGGAAGGCGCGGTGGCAAGCGCGAGCAAAAGAAAAGCCGAGAGCGGCAGTGCGAAGCAGCGGGATAACAATGGGAAGCCCTCCTGGTCGTGCGGGTTTGCCCTTATTGTACCACAAGACTGTTTGCTTAAAGACTGTTTGCTTGAGTGTTAGCCTAGACCGGCCAGCCGGGTCAGTGTGCGGCTCAGGGCGCGGGAAAAGAAGCCAACGGCGGGGACGGCGCGGTCGTAGTCCATACGGGTTGGGCCGACGACCCCGAGTGTGCCGCGCTGCCGTGTGCCAACAAAGTAGGAGGCGGTCACAAAGCTGCACTCGCTCATGGCCGGAACATGGTTTTCCGCACCGATGACGACCGAGACATTCGGCCCGAGCAGCACCCGCGACAGTGTCTGGAATACCAATGTGCCGCGCTGCAAGGTTTCCAGCACGCTTTCGATTTTGGCGACATCGCGGAACTCGGGCTGACGCAAAATTTCGCTCGCCCCTTCCAGATAAACGCTGTCCTCTTCGGCGGCGGCCTGCGCCATCTGCCGGATTGCTGCCGTCAGCAGGCCGTAGAGCGTCCGCAGGGCAGCGGAAAAGGCAGTCGGAGCGTCCAGCGTCAGGGCGGCCAGGGCATCGATCTCTTGCCCGACCATCGCCTCGGTGAGCGCATTGGCAAGCTGCATGGCTTCGGCGGGGGAAACCGGGGTGGCGGCGGCGGCGTCCGGGCAGAGCAGGCGGTTTTCCATCTGACCGGTGGAGAGCAGAAGGACAATTAGCAGGCGGTCATCCCCGGCGGGCGTGACGAAAACCTGCCGCACCTGCGTATCGGCAGGACGGGGGGGCGTGGCGACAGAGGTATACGAAGTCGCCTGCGTGAGCAGGGCGCAGGTGCGCCGCAGAAGCCGCTCCATTTCGAGCGCCTGCGTGTCTTCGCCGGACAGGGCGGGTTCATCAATCTCCCGCGCCGTCAGCAGGTGATCGACGTAGAAGCGGTAGCCGAGGTCCGACGGGATACGTCCGGCGCTCGTGTGCGGCTGACGAAGCAGGCCCATCTCCGCTAGCTCCGCCAGCTCATTGCGGATAGTGGCGCTTTTGATGCCCCACTGATGCCGCGCCGCCAGCTCCTCGCTGCCGAGCGGCTTCACGGTCTCCACATAGTCACGAACCACCGCGCCCAGTATCTTTTGTTTTCTTGCGTCAATGTCCATTATACTGACAACAGTGTACCTTTTTGGCGGCCTGACTGTCAATCCAAAGGTCAATCGGCACGGCGTCGCCGACGTGCCAGAACCAGCCCGCCCGCACCCAGCAGAAGGCCCAGCGAGACTACCGAAGAGGCTTCGGGCACGGGGGCGGCGTTGCCGAACACAAGACCGTCTATCGCAGTTCCTCGCGTGCTGGCGCTGTCCACTGCCATAAACGTAATGGGGGCGCTGGACGTAAATCCGACAAACGTGTTTCCCGAGCCGAACGTGAACAGCTGGTCGTTGACCGTGACTGTAATCGGGCTGCCGTCCAGACTGGCAAAGGTCGCGCCGAACGCGGTGGTTCCCGTAGGCGTTCCCCAGGACATCTGGTTGGTGCGCCCACTGTTGGGAGTTTTCAGCCCGACCAGAAACGAATGCCCGCCAAAGAGATCACCCTCCCCGGAAGTCGGACTGAGAACTTTCAGCGACGAGCTGGTAAACGGCACGCCGTCAAACGAGTAGCTTGGGCCGTAGTAATGTGTATTGCCGGACGTCGTCAGGCTGTCAAAATAAAAGGGAGTGGTGGCATTGAGCGATGCCGCCTGGAAGGCACTGGCCGACGTATACGCCGTGACCTGTGCCTGTGCGGCTTGGGGGGCGAGCGCCAGCACGCCAGGCGTCAGCAGTCCGAAAAGCAGCCGACCGGAAATCCGGCGTGGGAGGAGAAGCGTGTGCATGAAGAGCCTTTCCATGAAAGCAGGTACAGTTGAAGCAGTGGGTCTTGCGCCCGCTCGCTTTCTATCATACAGCATATCGGCGGTTTCGTCTATACTTCTCGCTTTTTTTCTTGTTTTCCCGTAGATATACGGGCAGAAAGTAACCCTTTATGCAGATTCTCATCACTGGGGGCCGGGGCTTCATCGGCCTCGCCGCCGCCCATGCCCTGCGCTCACGCGGTCATACGGTCTCCCTGCTATCCAGTACGCGCACGGGAATGCTTGACGGCTTCCCCATCGTCCAGGGCGATGTCCGGGACCCGGCCAGCCTGCGCCGCGCCGCTGAGGGCGTGGAAGCCGCTGTCTTGGCCCATCAGTTTCCCGGCTTCCCTGTAGAGCGCCCGCGTGAGCGGCAAACCTTTCAGGCCGTGGACGCCGACGGCACGCACAATGTCCTGTCGGCTCTGTACGCGCACGGCCTGTTGCAGCACGTCGTCTACCTCAGCGGCGCGGCGGTCGGGGCGCAGTTCGCCGGGCGGCACCCCGGCATTGACGCCAAGCTCACTGCCGAGCGTCACGTTCAAAACAGCGGCGTCCCGTGGACCATCCTCCGCGCTTCGATTGTCTACGGCCCCGGCGACCACTACTTTTCCGCCCTCGCTGGTTTTATCAAACACGCCCCCGTCGTCCCCATCCTCGGTAATGGCCGCACCCTGTCTGCTCCCATTCATGTCGCCGACCTCGCCGCCACGGTGACCGCGTGCTTCGAGAACCCCGCCGCCCAGAACGCGCTGTGGGATGCCTGCGGCCCGAACATCCTCAGCACCAACGCCACACTGTCCCTGCTGATGCAGGTCTTACACAAACGCCGCCCCGTCGTTCATCTGCCCCTACCGCTCGTCAATGCTGCCGCCGCGCTGCTGGAATATCTCCCGCACCCGCCCCTGACACGCGGCCTAATCGCCTTCACGCAATTTGAAAACATCAGTCGCGGCCAGACCGCCGCCGCACCGCTCGGCCTTACCTGCCGCTCGGTAGACGTCGGCGTGCGGGAGGTGTATGGCCCCTGGAAAGAAAAAAGCACCGGGTAACCCTGGTGCTTCCAAAGTCTTAGAGACGGCCTAGACCGCCGCCGGATCGCCCCCTAGCCCCCAATTCTGGGGGAACCAGAGAGTTGGGAAGCCGCTCTTATCCTAATCTGGCCCCCTCTCCTTGCTTAAGGAGAGGGTTGGGGTGAGGTTCTTCCGGGGCCTTACTCTACAGTTTGAGAACAAGGGCAATTTGGTGTATTATGGAATAAGCGATACACAAAAGCGCAGGCGCAAGCAAAAGAAAGCAGCAGTCAATGAGTAACTCGCCCAATTCTGACACTGAGACTGACCTGAGCGGCATTCACCCCGGCGAAGTGCTGCGCGAGGATTTTCTGACGCCAATGCACCTCACCGCCTATCAGTTGTCCCAGAGTATCGGGGTTCCGCAAACGCGGATTTCGGAGATACTTAGGGGCAAGCGGAGCATTACCGCAGACACCGCGCACCGCCTTGCCCGCTTTTTCGGCACATCCGCACAGCTCTGGCTTGGCCTGCAAAACCAGTATGATCTGGAAAAGATGGGAGCCAAGAACCACGCCGAGTATGAGCGGATACCTATTTACGCTTGAGGCGTGCAACCAAAAGCGCAGAACGGCCCGGCACTGAAAGTGCCGGGCCGTTTTTTTGCTTTATTACTGCATCATCCCGAGAGACAAAACCTGTGGTATACTCGCGGAAGGAGTATTATTTATGGGTCACCAGCCAAACTTATTTTTACCGGGCAAGGCCCGCCGGGGCTTTACGCTGATTGAGCTGCTCGTCGTCATCGCTATCATAGCCATCCTCGCCGCCATTTTGTTTCCCGTGTTTCAGAAAGTGCGCGAGAACGCCCGCCGCGCTTCCTGTCAGTCCAATGAGAAGCAGCTTGGGCTTGCGTTCATTCAGTACAGCCAGGACAACGAAGAAAAGTACCCCGTCGGCTTTGGCAACCATCGCGGCGGCGGGTGGGCCGGGCCAATTTACACGTATGTCAAAAGCACGGGTGTCTACAAGTGTCCCGACGATTCGACAACCGGTGACACGACCGTCAACCCTCCTCGTCTTCCGGTCTCTTACGGCTACAATCTGGACATTGCGGAGGTCTCCAGAGCAGGCTTTCCTGGCATTGAGCCTCCCACGGTCGGTGTGGGCGGTGCTGACGGACAGGTGACCTCTCCCGCGCAGACGGTGCTTTTGTTTGAGCTGCGGGGCAGCCGCGTCGCGCTCACTGACCCATTAGAAGGCGGAACGACCCGCGACCGCAGCTCCGTGTCCGGCGATGGGCTGAACCTTTTGTCTTATGACAGTGCGGACGCCGAGCAAAGCAGCAACTCGGCCCTGACCGGCGGGGCAGCACCAGGCGGAACCCAGTATAGCACCGGTCATACGGTGACCTGGACATCCACATTTCAGCAGCAGCAATGGGAGCCGATGGGCCGCCACACGGACGGTGCAAACTACCTGCTTGACGACGGCCACGTCAAGTATTACAGGCCGGGAAACGTTGCCAACGGCCAGAATACCGTGCAGGCGATTTACTCTTTTGGGGTTTAATGCCCCGGAGCTTGCTCCGCTGGGAGCTTCCTGTTGCTTCGGCGTTGCTTTCGTGTTATCGTAGAGCATGAGTACCTTTATTCGCAAGAGCCATAACGTCTCGGC
>JAABUK010000537.1_pt1 | contig 78286 bp, 51 predicted proteins | sample 5559141 | NCBI WGS metagenome assembly JAABUK01 (sample SAMN10711869, study PRJNA513367) | rock metagenome | isolation source: Antarctica rocks | place: Antarctica: Victoria Land, Pudding Butte nord | collected 2016-01-03
TTATAGGAGTTTTTATAATATTATTTATAATATTAATTATATTAGATTTTAAGATATATACTTTATAAGTCTTTATAATCTATTATATTACCTCCTATAACCTTTTATATATTAATAATTAATTTTATTCTAACCTTACTAATTTTAATAAAGGGATATAATATAATCCTTATAATTATTAATAAGTTTTCTTATAAAATTATCTTAATATTAGGTAAGAAAATATTTTTTATTTTTTATTAAGTTAATTAACTTCTATATTACCTTTAAAAGATTAATTAGGATCTTCCTAAGGTAATTATCTTAGACTATAATAAGAAGTTCCTTAATAAGTTATAAAAGTCCTTATTTAATAAGTTTAATATTAAATTATTATATTCTATAAATTATTATCCTTAAATTAAACTATTAAAATTATTTAATAATTTTAAATATTAATCCTTAATAATATTACTACGTAGTTATTAGCTATTTTAATTATATAGGTTAATTATAATAACTTACTATTATTGTTAACTAGATAGATACTTAATAAAGTTACTTATAAGTTTTCTCTTAACTAACTATTTAACCTTATTATATATAAGAAATAGATTCTATTTAAAGATATAATATAATTATAAGTATTTAATACTATTACTTTTAAATAGATAAATTTAAAATTTTATTATAATTAATATTATTAATTATAATACTTTTATATTAGTAATAAAGTTAAGCTATACTTACTATTATATTAATAGATAAAAAATATATTTAATGATTTATTAAACCTTTTAAGATCTTTAATTAAATTAAATATCTTACTTACTACCTTAATATTCCTTAATATTAGTAAATATATAATATCTTTATAATAGCGTAGCTAGAGCTATATACCTTACCTAATCTATGTTATTACTTACGGCTTAAAGAGCCTCTCTTAATATATATAAAAGGTAATATTAATAAGTTTAAGTCTTATAAACTTAATAAGGTACTTAATAAGTACCTTATTTAAAAAGGATATAGCCTTACTATAGAGTACCTTATAAGATAGAAGAGTTATAAGATATAATATAACTAATAGATAAATATTAAAGAGTTATAAAATATTATAAACTTAATAGATAATTATAAGAAGGTAAATAGAAGGCCTTAAGGTAGATAGGTTATTTAGACTATTAATATAAAATAAGTCGCTATTACTATTAGTTAATAAGGATATTAATATCTTGTTTTACTACTAATATATTATTATAAAGCGCTCTTACTTTACTAAGCCTTATTAAGGATTTATCTTAGTAAGATACCTCTACTTATATAGCTTTCTATCTTATCTATAGAGAGAATAATCAATGATATACCTCTAAATAATACTATACCTGATACTAGTCCTTATATCTATCCTAGAGCTTATCCTAGCTAGCCTTAGGATACTTAGCTATTAGCCCTAGAGGCCTAGGCGTAGGTATTCTAGCCTAACTACCTCTAGGAGCCCTAGGAGTCCTAGGTTTATCCTAGGAGCTAACTAGTTAGGTTTTCTATATATAGACGAAGTTCTCTTTCTTACTTTAAGTAGGTCTGAAAAAGGCTAGTATATATTCTTTATTCTATTAAATGAAATTAGTATATTATAAGTTAATATAATTATAATACCTAGCTATTATATAGCTTTATATATATAAAAAGGGGGTAATTTTCGTTTTTAGTACTAAGGATTTATAAGAGTCTTGTACAAGCTAAATTGAAATTGCACACGCTAATTACGGAAGATCCGAATGACCCCACCATCTCACAATGCTCTGTAAGCTAATGCCTTCCGTCTGTTTCTCAGATGTCATTATTGCGCTGCTTCTGCTATCCGCATGATCATGGATATGAGTATGAGATAAAGGCGAAAGTACTGTCTTTCTATTACACTTGTCACGTCCTGGAGTCGCCCCAAAACTCCAAGCTCGTTAACACTCAGTAGTGGACGAATTACTCCTTTGAAAGCGAAGCCTCTACCATGTTTACTCGATCGTCCCCTTCAACACTTTTCCCAATCTACCTCCTCCCTTCCACTTCTTTCCATCGTCGGAGAAGCAGTACAGACTCCAATGCCTCTGCAGATTCTGGGGCTTCGGTAGATGCTGCCAGACATGCCCTCGCGGGAAACTACTTGACCAAGCACACATCTAATCTGCAATGCGCCAAGTGTGCAACCGATGTGTGCCTTACTTCCCAGATTATCAGCAAGGGCTTTACCGGCCGTCATGGTAGAGCCTATCTTGTGGCCCCTTCCCCTACCTCCCACACGCCTAAAGCAAGCAAAACCCTTTCTTTGCCAAATACCAAAACCGACGCACCGGCCTCACGCCAGCTGGTTACGGGTGCCCACAATGTCAGTGATGTCAGATGCGCTTTCTGCAATTCTATGCTGGGATGGAAGTATGACGAAGCCGAAGAGGAATCGCAACAGTATAAGATTGGGAAGTATATACTAGAGACGAAGATGATCTGCTCGTCTTCAAATTGGGAGAATGGGGAGCCGCAGATGCCGCCGGGGAGCTTGCAGCATACGGGACTCGGTCAAGACAGGGATGGTCCGATCCAATTTGACAGTCAGGATGAGGATGAGTGTGAAGATCTTTTCGCAGGTGTTTGGACGCCATCGCTGGCGGCGAAGAGGAGGCAAGGGAGAGCATTTCGAAAAGCTGTGCCTGGGGGTGCCGTTGACACAGATGCAAGGCAAAGTTGAGAGGGCCAAGGAGCACGACAGCTACAAATTGCTATAACTTCTAGATCTGGACCGGAGGAAAGAGCAGGTTGGACTGTTCGCTTGCATGATAGGACTCTGGCGTTTACTGGGCGTCGAACTCAATACCCCTTTTGCGACACGAATACCCATTTAGTCACATCAACAAGCCCATGATCACAATGATTACAACGGTTATATTGCAACTTGCCCAGCTAGCTACACATCTTTTCATTAAGAGACCAGTAAGCTAGCGAGAAGATGGTATCATGCGATAGGAAGGATTCCTCAAAGGCCGTGCAGCCGTCTTGTGACAGCCTTTCCCTAACGCCCTACGGAACGAACAAGGAGCGGGCCTCGAAAAAGCCTACAAGATCAACCATCATCGCCGTCCAGAATCCTAGCCCTCTTTGCCATGCTCACCTCCCCCGCTTCCTCTTCAAGGCCATTCTTTCTCTTGCCAATGGCCGGATTGGTTTCACGGTCAGTAGATTTTGAGATCTCACTTTTGGCTAATCGTTTCCTTTTCACAAGATCTGTTAGGTCTTGTGCGCCTTGTGAAGCCTCTTCCAGTCTCGCTTTCTGGGCCGCTGGACTCTCCCCAAGAATCGATCCCAGGATACTGGTAAGGGGGTTCGAACCATCCATTGTTCCCGTACCTCTCGTATCGTTAAGTGACACCGGAGGTTGCCGTAACTCAACAAGCTTGGTAGTGTCAGCACATGATGGCAGACGTATTCTTGGTCGTCTACTCACTCTCTGCTCCATCTCTTTGACCATCTCCTTCACATCCTCGATATCTCCTTTGGTCGCCTTTGGCTTCTTAATATCTCCGATTCTCTGTCCACCAATTGACAAACCTGCTTCTTCTTTCTGCACTCTTAACTTACAGCTAGCAATAGCTGCCTCCATCTGATGGATTGCTTCTTCTCTCATCGCCTCATCAATGAGTGCCTCTTTGCCAGCTTCGGTCTCTCCGCTTTCATTCGTTTGCTGCGTTACGGATGAGAATTCCAAAGCCAAAGACAATTTGTAATGCGCTTCTGCGAGGAGACTGGATTCCTGTGGGAAGAGCGCAAGCTTAAGCTGGAGAGCAGACGTTAAATCGACGACAGCGGCAGGAAACCTCTCTCCTTCTAGAGATATCTCGGCCTGGAGGTCATAAGTATCCGCTAACCGCTCGTTCAGCTGCTGAATCTCTTGTGACTCGCCCTTGGCCTTGCCAGCAGCGCTCTCAACATTTCGGAGCTTGTTCAGAAGGAGCACACGCGCCAAGTCGAGAACCTCGTAAGCATTGACAAAATCGTCTTCCTCGTCAGCCTCCTCACCATCCTCCACATCCTGGACGCTCTCATCCTCATCTGAGGTGTCCCAATTTTCATCGCCAGTAAATTGGAAATAAGGCTTTTTGCCTTGCTCCAATTCTTCTTCCGGCCTGTAAGCCCCATCATTTTCTACCATAACTTTGGTCACAATCTCCTCGGCAATCTTCTCCTCCTTCTCATTGGACTCAAGGACCGCTTGCCCCTTTTTCGGCTTCTTGTTTCGTGGCTTCTTGGATCCTTCCTGCTTCTCACCAGCAATCTTAGAGCCTAGTACATCGCTATTTTTCACTGCCACATGGTAGAGACACCGCCCGTATGCGTATAGTAGGTCAGCATTCTGCGGTGACATCTCGCCATTGATCTCAGCCTGTAGCTCAGTGGCTTGTGAGTACAGTTCTGCCGCAGCGTCATAGTCTTTCACCGAATACTTAAGCGTCGCTTGGGCTGTGAGGTCGGTGAGTGGAGATTGGCTGTCGCCGTTTGTCTTGACCTCAGCATCCGTGTTCGAAGGACCTGGTAAGACTTCTGGCGCTTCCACCATGATAATTTTGCAACCGCTTGGGAACGTAGTAAGAGCATGCGTATTGCCAAAGTCCCTCCCTTTCAATAACGGGACAGCCCGACAGTTGCGATGCTGATCTTGCAATGTTCTGGGGGAGCGGCTTGGTAGTCACAAACATGAGTGACTAGTGAGATTCCTTGGCACTTAACACGCAAATTTCCCCCCCATCTTGTATAAAATTCTGCACAGCAGTCAACTTTTGAACTGAGTTGCCTTCTATATTACGGTATATCTCAGTGATATATCCATAGAGAGCTACCCATGAAATGAATGTAATAACTCAAGATATTGTAGACTCATGTACTAGGTTCATTGCATACTTTAAGAGTACTACATACAGAAAGGTGGGAGTCTTGCACACGCTAAAATCCTTCAGGCAGTGGGCGCGTCAAATTCTGCGATCCGACGCGAAGCGCGTTTGAACTTCACTTCACGTTGTGCTGATAAAGAAGTCATAGTATTATGGATACTTCAAATAAGAGTCCTCGTACACGCACAGCACCTCTGTTCCGCGCAGCTCACACACCCTCCAAGCCCAATCTAATCCCCTCCTCTTCACCAGCCTTCAGCACTCTAGTGCACCCAAGCCGAGTCTCGAAGCCTTCGGAGCCATCCAAACCATCAATACTACCCGTACTACTGCCACCAGCTACATTACGGCCTTTAGCATTTCGAACTTTTACGAAAAAGCATAATCTTACGCTTACGTCGTCAGCACTGCAGCTGTTTGCCACGTTCATTGGCAAGAATTGTGGCTCAGGATGGCGAGAAGAAGGGTTGGCAGAAAAAGTCTTAGACGAGTCTGCGAGGAGGTGGAAACAGAATGGAGGCGGTGTCATCGTACCGGGCGAGGGTGAAGAGGTGAAGAGTATACTGCGTAATTTAGAAGGCTGTATGAGTGGGGGAAAGCCTTTGGCTAAGAGTCGACTCAGCCGTTCAAGCAGCTTACCGTTCGGGGCGTCTGATGGCGATGCCGCAATCTCAGAGGCGAGCTCCAGAGCATTCGGGCGAGATGATAGCCAAACGAGCTTGGGAATGTCTTTCCTAGGCGTTGAGGACGACGAGGATACCAGCAGTGCAAAGGATCCAAGACGATGGCTCAAGATAATTGGAGCCTTCGATCAGCCAAGGTTGATATATAACGTGAGTCAGAAGCATTTCGAGAGCGCAAACACGCCTCCCTCGTTGTTACCAGATCCCTCGCACAAAACGCATCTTTTCCGCCATCGCTACAATCTCATACATCAAAGGTTACTACGCAATGAATCGTTTCAGACATCTTCCATAGCAACTGCCGGCACGAGTGAACTACAGCGCTCTTCCTCCGCAATAGGAACGGTTCAGCAGGCGTACAAGCTTACGCCTATCGCCAACCTTCTAGGCCGCAGCGGTAGTAGCCACCTCCTGCTAGGCCTACTAACGATTTCCCCTATTGGCAAGTTGACTTTAAACGACCTGACGGGTAGCATTGGCCTTGATCTCCAGCATGCCAGGCCAGTCCCAGAAGGCGGTGTGTGGTTCACCCCAGGAATGATAGTCCTGGTGGATGGAATCTACGAGGAGGAAGGATCTAGCGCTGGGCCTGGTCTAGATAGTAATCGTGGAGTCGGCGGCACGCTTGGAGGAAAATTCATTGCGTTTTCAATGGGCGGCCCGCCTTGTGAGCGTCGTGAAATTACCCTTGGCGTCATTGGAATTGGCAAAGATAGCATTTCTAGTGCAGGAGGTGGCTTTGGCTGGGTCGATTTTCTTGGTGTCGGAAGTGAAAGGGCTGCGGGCTCCGCGATGCGAAGATTGGAATCAGATGTTCTCAAGAAACGTATCAGCGAAACTCCAACCGAGGGCAGAGGTAGAGTGGTACTCCTTGGAGAGGTTCAATTGGACAATGCAAGGACGTCGCAAGCCCTCAGGAAGGTTCTCGGCCTATACGCTGCAGACCAGGCAGACCAGACTCCTATGATTGTCGTCCTTATGGGCAACTTTGTCCGTCACGCAGTTATGAAAGGAGGCGGTAGTGGTGATAGCATTGAGTACAAGGAGTACTTTGACTCTCTTGCGTCGGCCTTGTCTGATTACCCAACCATGCTCCAGAACACGACGTTCGTATTCGTTCCCGGTGATAACGATCCATGGGCTTCGGCTTTCTCGGCCGGAGCGGCCACTGTCCTTCCCAGAAACAGCGTCCCTGAACTCTTTACTTCGAGGGTCAAGCGCGCATTTGCCAGCGCAAACGCTGAAGTGGAGAAAGCAACAGGCAAAAAGACGAGTGGAGAGGCGATCTGGTCGACCAACCCGACCCGATTGACTCTTTTCGGACCATCGCAAGAAATTGTCCTTTTCCGAGATGACGTATCTGGTAGGCTTCGTCGAAATGCTGTGAGATTTCGACCATCTGGAAGTGAGAGCGCGGACGACAAGGAGACTGCTGAAAAACAGACAAATGACGGATATTCAGCGGCCGAAGACGGTCCCCCAGATCCCAGGGACAGCATGGATACCAACACTCCAGTGCAGACAGCAGAATCGCATATGCCGGCTCCCAAAACCAAAGAGGTGGCGAACTCCACCGTTTGCACCGATTTGAGCACGGCTCGAAGATTGGTCAAGACTGTCCTTGATCAAGGCTATCTATCGCCATTCCCTCTCTCTGATCGTCCAGTGCTGTGGGATCATGCTGGGGCTTTGCAATTGTATCCACTTCCAACCGCAATGGTGCTCATGGACCCGGAAGCTCCACCCTTCGCAGTCACCTACGAGGGCTGCCATGTAATGAACCCAGGTCCACTAACTTCTCCCAGTAGAAGAGGTGTTGCTCAATGGATGGAGTATGAAGCGAAAGGGAGGCGGGGAACGACAAGAGAAGTCAGGTTCTAGGATGAGCGCAGTATTGTAGTGATGAAAGATAAGTACAGAGGCGCTGCACAAGGGTCAAGAAAGATGTTGGGACGTGTTGGATGGTAATATCAATGAACCGTCGTGACTGCTTGTGTGAGAGGACGGTTACAATGATCATACGACCTCTCAAGGAGACGTGGGGAAGATTGAAAAGTAGGTGAAATTCTCCCCTTTTCGATGCGGCCGGTCGTGACTGTCGCATTAAGCCGGAAAATTCGCTTAGGTTTGATTCAATATATGAGAAAGGCTGCTTTACCCAGGCTGCCAGAAAGCATGCACCTTGGAATCATTCTTCAGGTCGCGCGACAATGGAGACCCACATGGAACCCTTTCCAGACGCATTTCTACTCATGTCATTCTTTCATGGCGCATGAGATTGAGAGTGTCGTTTTCATCCAGCACACCAACTTGATAGAAGACGAGTCTGCGCCTAAAGCAATCTGCAGCGGCCTCGAGATTTGTATGGCCTCGTATCGAACGAGGGAGCAAGCATTGGAAGTCTTATTCTGGTCGAGCAGATGGTGAAATCCAAGTAGATGATAGTAGAGAGAGTAAAGTGAATGTTGAAATATTATGCTGAAGATCAAGGCATATCATAAGAACTGTCGAACGTTGCGTACGCAAATTTCCGTTTGTGATTGGTCCGGATTACCTGAGCTGTCTCGAAGCTGCAGCTTCTTATTGGCTGTCTGCAAGCCGAGAAAACCTGCCCCTGACCTGTTTTAAAGGAGCCACTAGCAAAACGCCCTCCTGGCACTCTCCGCTCGCGCTTACTATTACAACACTTTCCATTGTTACAAAATCACTGCCTTCACTCTTTTTCCGCGTGGCATCGCCGTCTTCAATCACTATCTCTACCTTCACTCCTTAATCTTTGTTCTTTCTTGCTTACATACGACGTCTGAGTTCCCTCTTTTGCAGCTCACGACTCGCCTCCTTACCTTCATTACAAACGATTTTCCTCATTCGAACGACGCTTGGGTTGATCCGAAGCTTTCGTCCTATACTATTTCTTGTCCATACTGTCACTTCGAATGAATACATACAACCTGATTCCTTCAGCGTCTAGTTATACCTCGTGACCGACTGGACACTTTCCAGCCTCCATTCCAACACTCGCTTCCCAACGCTTATACGATTTTACGATTCGTTACATATTATTGTCCACTACATATACATCCGGCACAATCAAGAGAAGTACTAAGGCGTGTAGATGGTGATTGCTACGAGGATGAAGCCGCGGCTCTCCGCCTCCAGATGGCTTGCTGGAATCACTGTTCTTGGAGCTTTCGCCATGACAGTATCGGCCAATGATGTATTAAAAACAACGGGCTTTACAACCTGTATAGACAACTCGCAGATCTCAGTCACGGTTTTGGACATCCAATATGATCGCACAACGAAGCAGTTAACCTTCGATGTTGCTGGCACGAGTACGAAGGAGCAGAATGTCACCGCATCCATGTACATTACAGCTTATGGCAAGCAAGTGTACCAACGGGATTTCAACCCATGCGACGCGGCCACCAGAGTCAATGAGCTTTGTCCGGGTAGGTGTTAGCATCCAAGATGAACCATTCTAGACTCTAATATGAGACATAAGTCCCAGCAGGACTCTTCGCAGCGAAAGGCGTACAAAATGTGCCCTCATCGTTTGCCGACCAGATCCCGTCCATAGCATTCAATGTCCCCGATCTCGAAGGAGGAGCAAAAATGGAATTGAGGGCGCTTGATGGTGGGCAAGGCCTCGCATGCATACAGTCAGACGTTACCAATGGTAAGACGGTCGAAGCGCCCGCCGTTTCCTACATCGCCGTGGGAATCACTGGAGCTGCTCTATTGGTTTCTGGTCTCTCAGCAGTCGGTAGTGCAGGTACCGCCGGTGGGCATGCCCCAAGCCCTAATTTTGGGGATGTCCTCGGTTGGTTCCAGTCAATTGCCGTCAACGGAATGTTGAGCAACCAGTACCCCCCTATCTATCGAAGCTTTTCCAAGAATTTTGCCTTCTCCGGAGGCCTTATACAATGGAACTCGATGCAGATTGCAATCGACAGCTTCAGAAAGGCGACTGGTGGCAATCTCACAAATGACAGTGTCCCGTACCTGCGAAACGCTACCTTGGTGTATGATAGTGGGTCCTCCAAGTCGCGTTCGGATATCAACTCGAAGCGTGCATTGGAGTTTTTCTACGAGTCTCACCTCATCACAAGAGACACTGCAGTCTCTGTCAATGGCACCCAAGCTGGCAATGGCACTATACCCGCCAACAGTACGACCTCCGAAGGCAACAAGGTCACGCACGTCGTGCATGGAATCGAGGGCTACGTTGAGCAACTCACCATTCCTCAGGCCAATACCTTCATCACAGTGCTCTTGATATTCGCCATTGTAATCGCCGCGATTGCGGTTGGCATTCTACTACTCAAAGTTATCCTTGAGATCTGGGCATTGTTCGGGTCCTTTCCCAAGAGGCTCACCAATTTCCGTAAACGCTATTGGGGCTTACTGGCCAGAACTATCACCAATCTCATCCTGCTTCTTTACGGTGTATGGACTCTCTACTGCGTCTACCAATTCACCAATGGCGATTCGTGGGCTGCCAAAGCTCTTGCAGGTGTTACGTTAGGACTGTTCACGGCGATTCTGGCCTTCTTCACCTTCCGTATCTGGCAGCTTGCTCAGAGGTACAAGAAAATGGAGGGAGACGCATCGGCTCTATTCGAGGATAAAGAAACATGGAGGAAATACAGCTTGTTCTATGACAACTACAAGCGAGGTTACTGGTGGTTGTTTATGCCCGCGATCATCTACATGTTTGCCAAAGGATGCGTCATTGCTGCTGGAAATGGCCACGGGTTGGCGCAAACATCTGGACAACTAATCATTGAATCACTCATGCTCATATTGGTACTTGGAACCAGACCTTTTGCGACCACCTCCGGTAATTGGATCCACATCGTTATTCAAACCGTCCGTGTTCTTTCAGTTATATGCATTTTGGTTTTTGTCGAAGAGTTGGGAGTTGCCCAATCCACCAAAACAGTCACTGGTGTGGTTTTGATTGCTGTACAGTCGGTCCTGACAGTTGTGCTGGCAATCTTAATTGCAGTTAACGCTATCATTGTTTGCGTTAGAGAAAACCCCCACCGTAAGCAGAGGAAGCAAGCTGGTATGTTCACAACATTCTATATTCATGCTGGGGTATTAAGTAACAAACCCACAGAAAAACTTAACCGTGATCTCGACGATCTCACTCCTCTCGACGCTCGTAATTCGCTCCTCATCGATCCGATAGATTACAAAGACGTAAAGACCCTGCATGGGAAAAGTTATCCGATGAGCACATACAGTCGGAGAAGCTCCTCTCCTATCGCTCCATATCGGGATGAAACTCCTCCTCCTCGCAGAGCTGAGAATGTTCGTGACAGCTCTGAGAATCTTGTGCGCTCTGCTGCAAAGATGGGACACAGCCACAATCGGAGTACAAGTCGAGAGAGTGACGGGATGAGTCCGTCGATGGTGAATAGGGAGCCAACCGTGCCATACATGGGTTACCGTCCTGGACAAGCGTACTAGCAGAGGCGAGTAAGTGTAGATGAAGTAGAGTTTGGGATGATTAGCATTTAACGAGGAGGATGTTGGTCATTTGGGGCCAAGGCGTCTGCATGGTTTGCATGTACCGTACTGGATCTGTTTTTAATACTTTCACATCTACCTGCTCTTGCTCACCACTATATTCTATGTGTCTTGTGCATAAGGATCGAACAACTTGGACATGAGATTGACCTACTACCGAGCTAGATGCTAGTATGTGGTACTTATCATAGACCAGGAGAGTATTTTTACAGAGACAAATATCTTGCTCAAAATAGGCAGGCAAGCCGAGCACTTCTTAGCCCTCTGTGATCTTTTTCATAAGTTGTGTCCCGCTTTGTTGTGGAGTTACCATTCTTAGATTTGTGTACCCTTGTCTCCGTGTCTCCGTGTGATGAAAGACACAGGAAGATGGCCAATGGCTATTTGCTGCTAATGAAGTATAAGCAGTGGACTCGGGAGCGTCTTCTGATGCATTTGATGCCTTCACCAATAGAATGAACCTCAGGGAAGTGTGCTCTACGATGAGTCCAACCGAAAGGAACGGTGATTCCGTGGCCTGGTATATGGTATCTTAGCTTGCTACGCAGAGCTGTCTGGAATCTCCGATCTAGAGCTTTCATCCTGTGCCAATTATGCGTTTGAGAAGCTGGTGGGTTTGTGTAGCGAGACGCCAGACGGAAGTGTGGTAGCCAACTTTCGTGCCATTCCCACCTTCTACTTCTGTCCTTAGCGACCAAAGGGGCACAGATATGGTCGAATCCAAGGATTGTCGACATAATCACTCGCTTGTGACAGCTGTGCTCGGACGGTGAAGATAAACTCGAGCCATCATGGGCACTGAAGATCTATAGCTGTTGAAATACCAGAAGAGGGTAGCCAGACCTCCTAGGATCACGACCATTGATGAGACTTGGACGATATGTAGGTGTAGCGACTAATACCTTGCTCGCTTTTCCAAAGCAGGAAATTATGTCGACCTCATCCGTATGGAGCTGAGTGCGCTGTCGTCCGTGAAATCAGATGGCTGCGACCTTTGCAAGCTCGCATCTTTCGGATCAGGTCCCTCGCCATCGACTTCGCTTTGTATCTAGAAATACCTCAATAATAAAGATGATTCTATTACTTATCATAACATTGACTGAAACTCGGTGATCATATTGTTATCCAAGGCTTTGTGCAACGAGGTCATACGACGAACACCATGGGCTTCGAGTGTGCCGATGCCAATATTGCAGAGATCGACTTAAGCTGCTTCGATGTTGTCTATCTAGACGCATGTACGTTATCATTTCGGTCTCGATGTTTTCCCCACTTTGACCTCACTGTGAGTCGTAAGAGACGTTCTAGAAGCATCTGCTCCCATATGTCTGGTGTGTTAACTTTGCGCTTTGAAGTGAAGTTCCTGACTCCAAAATCACTCAGTGATTGGAGCGTGCAGCGAGCATAAGCATCAGAGGATGAAAAACATGGCCAAGCCTATGAGGCTGGGGATGCTCGTCGTGCTTCGAAGTGCTCACGCGTTGAGAAGCCTCTTGTACCCAGTAGGCACACTGCGCCACTGCAATACAGGAATTTGTCACGCCGTCATAGGTCGTGGGGGCGACACACGAGATGTCATCAATTATATTGAGGCCGTTGCTGCTAGTCCATCCGTACAATTTGATCATCAATTCGGCCGCTGCCTATAGGCTCGCCATTCTCTGCTTTGTGGACCCAAAGCCACTCTTCGAAAGAGGCTTCGTGGTCTGTCGACAAGAAAATGTACAGTAATGGGTTGCCTGTGGTAGATTCTGTAATGAATGGTACACAGAACGGAAAGCCTTTCGGACACATCGCTTATTATGCTGACAAAAATTCTGTTTCCAATGAACCATGAATCACTACGCGTCTTCTGAGCATGATAAGCCAAGTCTCAAAGCTTTGTGTAGTACGAGTCAAATGCTCTGTCGTCCTTTGAAAGTATCATAAAGCTTCAGCTCGTCTTAATGCTCTGTAAAGCATCTAATGACGTTATCCTTCTCGTACGCTTCCAATCGCAAATCAAGAGCACCGCTATTATCATCCACGTCCTCTGGCTCCAGGGATGCAGGTGGTGAAAGTGCCACGGGGAAGGAAAGCAGAATGCCATCTGATATAGCGGCTTAAATATCAACGCAACGAATTAGTCTTCTGGCGAAACGAGACATTAAAGACTACTTGTACTCAGCGTAGACTCAGGCCGCCAGTAGCTGTAAGAATCTTCCAATTCCTGCAGCACCGTGAAAACACTCCCGTGCTCTACATTAGTACGATAATTCTGCAAGTATGGCGAGCCACGTTGGTGAGCAAGTCAGCGCATTGAATATTAGCATTGGGCAATGAGATCTGTGTCTGCTTGTGTATGCTGAATCTGTTTAGTATTATTGCGAGCTTTTGGTCATGCTCCTGTAGAACCTATCGAGGAAGGTAGCGCTACCTCAAAGCTGAAGCTCCTTACCAAGCGGTACTTGGGGCCCTGTAAGTCTAATTGACAAGGGGCAGCGCCGCCCGTGCGAGTCACAAAACGCTACCCAGAGGCTTCCGAGAGCTCAATGGTCTGCCCTCGAGTGTGCGGTCTGTGTGTGCGTCAACATAGGTCTTTTTCAGTGCCAGCGATCGCGTCCGGGCGTAAAAAGGACGACATCGAGCTCTTTGGCTATTTGGCACGGTGTTCATTAGTTTCACTCACTAGAATGTTTGTTAGAGCAGTGAAGGTTGGTATCGAGGCTTCACTCCAATAATATTGTATGGGTGCTCGGCCCGGGATTAAGTCTAGCCGGATTTGAATGACTACAAACGACTCGACCCCCTCCCAAACACCCATCTTGACCATTCGCCAACGACAAGTTCCCTTTGCATTGCAGATTGGCATTGGCTCTAGACGAATCAGATATCGATGTCGACGTCCTTCTACAACAGTGCAACAGGTTTGCGCTGAGATGGAGCGCCGACGAGAGCGGATGGGTTCCCCGCTGCAGGAAGCGCGTTGCCAACCACGCAGCAGCGCCATTATACCTACGTCTTTTCGAAAAGACCTCCTCCCGATTCCGCCTCGATATCGGACCCCATCACCTCCAAGGGATGCCTTTGAACCCCTCTCCCCCATTCTCAACACTGAGGGCGCCACCGTCGAGAACCTAGATCTACAATGCGCTGAAAATCCTAGAATTCGCAATGGACTCAAAAGGAATTACTCCACATCGCTCGAAGAGGCAAGTAGTCCAAGCCAGCAAACTCATGTATCCGGAGCTGCGATCGACGCTTTCGCCTCTACAGTGCTGGCGACGAAATCGAATCGATTACACCAACCCACCGAATCCACAGCCGACACGCAACCGCTCATTGGACATTGCAACCAAAAGCCTTCAAAGCGAGCAAGATCAGAGAAGCTGCCATCTCCTGAATGGCCGAGAAAGAGGGTTGGCGCAGACAGTAGGCCTGCTACGAGTTATGAGCAATCACCAGAGGACAGAAGACTTGAGGCGGAACTTCTACTAAATTTTGCTCAAGCAGCCGCTAAACTTATACCACCCTCGCCAGTGCTTCGCCATGCAAGGTTGCCTCATGCACAAGTTACCGCCGAAAAGAGGAAGCATGGCCGGCTTGAAAGCTACGGCTACGGCCAGATGAAACAAGGCCAACAGCACATCAGCCGGGAACCCCACACGACTGACGACACTACAGGAGAGCCCGAAGTGCAAATATTGCCACAAAGTTGTGCTGCAACCGATGACAAGCTTCGTACTGAGGAAGACGGCTCTACACAGCACATAGTCACTCCTCCTCCAGTCGCTATTAGTGTCGCCGATAACTCCCCAGATACTCGCGAAGTTTCTCGCACAAGCCTAGAAGCTACGATGCCATTGACTTCAAAGGATGATGAAGTGGATCTGATACGTGACAGCTCAGGGTCGGGGCAAGGCGTAGCTGCCACGCAAACAGCGATCCCAGATAACACTGAAGCTCAAACCAATCCCGCTGCTTCTAGTCCGAGGGTGAAACCTCGGTGCGACCTCAGTTCAAGTGAGCAAAGCATTTTAGGCAATGACAGTCAAGCACCAACGGACACAACTTTGCTGTTCGATGATACGTTACAGTCGCTAGACAACGCTATCCAGGTAATGGAAAGCGACGCAAGTTTGAAGGGGGAGCCAATTGAGGAGGCCAACCCTCGCGAGGTTCAACAGCTGCCTAAGGAGGACGTGGAGAACGATTCAGGTGCCATTCATGCTGCTTTGGGGAACTATGATCACACAGTCAATGAAAGCCCTAGCATGACTCTGGAGGCTGCGGTATCTCCTATACACGAAGTCCACGGTGTTACGTTCAGTGATAGTAGCGAAGGCATCTATGATACCCAAAGTCAGCTGAAAATTGCGACAGCCGTATGCGAAGCTTGCAGTTTGACACGCAACTGGAACGCGGTTGAGACGGAAAATAACTCGACATCCTGGATTAGCTGTGATGCTTGCAAGTCATGGTTTCATTTCGCTTGTGCAGGCTTCAAGAACGAAAGAGAAGTACGGAGTGTCGATAAGTTTAGATGTCGAAAATGCAAGCCCGTATACGGACCTACAACGTATGTTAGGAAGTCATCTCGTGCTCACAGTGCCATTGACTACGCTGGCCTGCATCAAGGGGTCATCAAAACTTCTGATGAGCGGCCGGAACATCATTACATCAAACCCATCAAGGAAGGCACCATCACTTTCTTGCCTGAAAATTTCCCGAGAATGCGTCCCGAATTGGTGACTGCTGAGTATTTTGAAAAGGGTACAGGGATGAAGGAACCTGTTGTAATACCAGCATGCTTCAACCCTCGTCCAAAAGGGTCATCTGATTCAGGTACCGAGAATAGAGGTCAGGATGGAAGAGGATCTCCGCCAGGCCCCTTAGAAGACGATGACGCCACGGAAGAGTGGTTCTCCTACCATCCTGAGTCTGAAAGTGTATCAGATTATGGCCAAGACGCGCTGGATATGGTTATACCTCAAGGACTAACCGTCAGACAAGTCGCCGAACTCTATGGGCCAGATGAGAAGGTAGAGGTGATTGACGTGAAATCGCAGAACGGAGAGAACAAGAAATGGAACATGAGACGCTGGGCGGACTATTACGAGAATCCGAACAATAAGGTCGTGCGCAACGTCATCAGTCTCGAGGTCTCGCAGAGTAAGTTAGGCCGCCTGATCAGGCGACCGCAGATTGTGCGAGATCTCGATCTTCAAGATTCAGTGTGGCCTGAGGATTTGCTCGCCAAAGGAGAATATCCTAGAGTGCAATTCTACACGTTGATGTCTGTTGCCGATTGCTTTACGGACTTCCACATAGATTTCGGAGGTTCCTCGGTCTTCTATCATATATTGAAGGGAAAGAAAACATTCCTCTTCATTCCACCCAAGGAGAAGTACTTGAAAAAGTACGAAGAATGGTGCATGTCACCTGCCCAGAATTGGACGTTTCTAGGAGATCAAACCAAGGAATGCTATCGAGTTGACCTTTCGGAGGGAGACACGATGCTAATTCCATCAGGCTGGATCCATGCCGTATGGACCCCTGAAGACAGCTTGGTCATTGGAGGCAACTTCCTCACACGCATGAATTTTGGTATGCAATTACGAGTCGCGCAAGTCGAGAAGGCCACTGGTGTAGCTAGGAAGTTCAGATACCCGCATTTTCAGAAGCTCCATTGGTACACTGCTTTACGCTATCTCGAGACTGATCCGCTACCTGACAGCGTTCGGGACGTGCTTCACGGTGGCGGTAGCTTCCATCGAGAACAGGCTACTTATTACGAATTCGATGGTTGGGGTGGAAATTCTCAAGCTGGCCCGGAGAATTACCATGCGAGATACTACTCCCAACCAGAGCTCGAAGGGTTGCCTGATCTCACACGTTATCTATTGAGAACAGCATTGATCGACATTGGCAGTATCACCGACGGTATCTCTGCGGACACGCGCAATGCCATGAAGAAGTCGATACCTAGAGGCCATGGCGAGCCACTCGACGTGATGAAAACCTTCGCAGCATGGTGTGCCTGGAAACGTGGAAACGAGCCAATTCCACACTGGGCGTATCCTGACGCTGTGCCAGAGAATTCGTCGCCTGACAAATTGAGTGCCGCAGCGACAAAGAAACTCGACCGCGAAGCTGCCCTTTCGGCACCGAGGCGACAATCAGCTCGAATGCAACACCAGCAAGAAGCTCTAGAAATGGCGCCGTTGAAGGATCAAGCGCCATCGTCCCTTTCCAACTCATTGGCCGCAAGCGAGGCCAAGCGATCTTCTTCCGTAACCTCACAAGGGCCAGCTGCTGCTGTACTAAAGAAATCCAGAGTAGTATCAGGAACAGGGACCAGCTCTCACCGAAAGACGGCCTGTGAATCTTGTCGGAAACGACGGCGTGCCTGTAAACACAAAGACGAGGTTGCGTCATCAATAATGGCTACTCCTACGGCTAACATGATCGGATCGGCGACCACGGCTCTTCAATTGATGTCGCCCAACCCTGCTCCACCGCTCGATTCTGGTACAGATGACCTGCTCTATACATCAAATATGGGCGGCTCCAGCGAGGCACCATCAGCAAGTAATGATGGAATCAGGATCCTCGTCCCCGAACAGTCTACAAGTCCACAACCCCGCCCCCACACGTTGGCTCTACCTCAAGAATTGATCGCCCCCTCCCAATCCAACACTACGACCCAAGAACCAGGTTCAGAAGTCCCAATTGTTGACTTGCGAATGCCTCGAGACGCTATCACAACTCTTGAAAATGGTCCGGGTTACACTATGCTAGCTCGACCAAGACACAAGGCCTGCAACGAATGCCGCAAGAGCAAGGTCAGTATCAATCTCAAGGGCTGTCGTCCCGCTTGGCTAATTCTTCTGCAGCGTCGATGCATACATGATGCCTTTGGTAACGAGGACCCCGTCAAGGTTCGTGAAACAGCAATCCCCAGGCCGCACGCGCGGAAGTCGAATGCCCAGGGCAAAGACGATCACACAAACAATCCCACCAAGTCTAAGCACGGCGGAGCACGTCAAACGAACACACTGGGCCTCGCCATGAATGCGCCCGCCTCGCACGTACAAGTGGGTCGAATGGCACCAGTCGCGAACATGATAGCACCGCCAACAAGTTTCGAGCCTCAGATGGATGGTGTCGCAAATCTGCCAGACGCGATCATGCAAAGGAAGATCGCAGAGAGCGCGTCGCTCCTGATTGATCCAGCCCTCTTTTTGGATGATACGAGCAGCTTCCATCAAGAAAAACGCACCATGCGTCGAAGCTCGGTTCCGCAGCCAACTGGACAAAAGGAGGAACCCCAGCAAAGTGCCGCAGCTCAGCGTCCGGAACAATCCGAAGATCCGATTCACGTGGATACATCTTACACTGCGCCTGATGTCAAGGTTGGACCAGTGCAATTAGAACCAAAAGAGAGCTTTGAGCAACCTGCTGGCTCACTAGTATCCCCACCCGCATCGTCCCACGATGACGCTGGTAACAGTCCAACAGTCGCCAAAGCCCAATGGACCCCTTCGAGGTCTTCATCAGAGCAGTCAGGGGAAGAGCCAAAGCAAATGCAACGATATACACCTGAGTCGGGACCTGTCAGAAGAGCGAGCAGTAGTTCAGATAGCGAAATTGCGCTGGAAAAGATTCCAGCGCCAAGATTGACAGAGCAGCCTTCTGGCCAGAATCCCAGGCCAGGGCCCAATCCTGATTTCCTGGCGGATCACGAGAGTTTGCGACTGATAAAGGAGCTCCAAGCGCAAGAATTAGGACTTCGGAGGAGGGGGAAGGCGTGATGTGGTATTGGTAATGTTTAGAAGTAAAATTTTGTTGCGCAAGAGGTCGTGGAGATCGTCACGAGCATCTACGATACCCGGTTCTGAACTGCAGTTTTTGGTGTGTACCGAGGGTTGGCAATGAATGGTAATTCTAGGTGTTTCGGAGGTATTACAGATGCATGCAACGATGGGCCTAGGTCTTGGGAACAGCATGCCTCATCGTTGGGGTTCGGAGGATTTTGTTACTAATGGTGATGAGGACATATGTAATCCGGTTATCATTGGGATGAATCATGTGGAGCCAACCTTCGTTGCTGCAGAATGAAGTTTCTTTCAAGTACGGGTATACTCCACCTCAAGGACAAGGGCAGCGGATTGGTCTCATGCTCCGGAGATTGAAAAACCCAAAGTACCTTAGACTTAGACACCAATGGCCACTGCAACAGTCAACCGCTCACCAACTGCAAATATTATAACGGCAGATGGCCGGTTGTCCAACTACTGACTCCAAGCAAATCGCCAGCCCTCCACTCTGGATGGCAAAATCAAGCAGAAGAATCATTGCATAAGCTATCGATAATAACCAATGGGTATCGTACATCAATCAACAACAACAACAGCCGGAGCCACTCAATCGCACCTGTTCATATGAAACAACGAGACGCTTCCATAAGCAATGCCCATACAGGCTCGCATCCTTATGTGGTAGAGGCCGTCATGCAGTCCAAGTAGGCCAACGTATAGATGTCCCTTCCAAAGCACCACACATCGACCGGGCGCGTGTGTTCACATACCCACCACACTTTAACCCTTCTTCACCTTTGTCTTTCCCGTCTCCCCTTTCAGCTTCTTCGTTCCAGCGGCCTAGATATGCCGTTAGCCTCTACTCCATGTATATGAATAGGCGCCTCGTCGATGTAGTGAACGAAGAAGAAGTGTGCGTTTAGACGGAGTATATGGTACGAAAGTCAAAAGACAAACCTTCTTCCCGGGCTTATCCTCCACAGTCCCTACAGCCTTCTCCAGAGCGCCCTCGATTCTATCCCCCACCGTCGCTTTCTTAGCCTTGGTTGCAGGCGCCTTCTTCTTCTCGACGCGCCCAGTCGTCGTAGCTTTGGCGCGTGGCTTGGAGATGTTTGCCTTGGGCTTCGTGGGTGTGGACTTCTTAGTCGTAGTAGTCTTGGCCTTTGTTTTGGTCTTGGTCGTTGTGGGCTCTGACGCGGGATTGAAGAGCTTGCGGGGTGCGCTGTTTCCAGTGGCCTGTCGCGTGGAGACCATTGTAGTCTAGAGAATTCGTGGTGGCGAGGAAGGGTAAAGCCTGTGGAGGTGGCTCAATGAATGGCGCGGAAACGGGAATAGAGGAGTAAGAGTTGGTATTTGAGGCGCGTGGGAAGTGCGCGGGGTTTGTTTATATTTTGATCACAGTACCAAATCAGGTGAAAATTGTGGTGTTACTTTCGTCTTATCACCGAAAGGATTCCTGGAAGGGATTGCGATTTATTTGTATGGCTGGAGAGTAACGTAAAGAAGCAGATGATATGTTATCAAATGGGACATTCAGGTGTCAGGATCAAGGCGACGCATGATTGTTTTGATACCCTCGTATCAAAATAGCATCGAGATACTAATTCAAGCTAGCATGACATGAGCTCTTGTTGGTATTATTTCATACACTGCCTCTGTAAATGCACAAGGTGACCGGGCCCATAATCTATTCATGTCTGGTATCGATGCAGGAGATCTTCTCCCGAGTCTATCATATCTTACAACTCGCCATCTTTCAAGCGCCGTTGACTCTCATTGGTAGCTCACGGTGCTGATGGAGCTTTGCCATTCTCTTGCTCATGCTAGAAAGGCATTAGTTGGTGGACTGGCAAGGCAGAAAGGCGGCTTACAAGTCAAAGAACGCGAATTGGCTTGGACTACTGCCATATTCGTACACAAAGCGACTCGCCAAATAACTGCCGAATATCGCACGCAAGTAGTTATCAGGCACCTAAATTGGGTCAGCGATTCTCGCCACCGGTCCTAGCAGGAAGCACGGGGGCTATTCTCCAGAATGTGATATGCTTACGCGTTCAATGATGGTGCTCAATCCTATCTTTTCCAATAATAATTGTGGCAGAGCATCTTTTAGCACAGAGTCTCGTAACTCGGTATTTTGCCAAAGGTCCTGCTTTTGCAGCTCTTCATCAAGCTTCGTGATGGCAATACTCAAGGTGTCGCTAAGGGTACTTCGGGCAATGCCGGTCTGTTGATGCTCCCGCCAAATGGCTTCGAACTCTAGCGCGGCGTTACGCTTGATTGTCGCTTGGACTTCTTTCACATAGGCGTTGTAGAACGGTGGCGCTGTACCGTCATCTCGTATGCACATATTCTCCGAAAATCCTTGATCATCAAAAGACAGCGACGCCAGAACTTCAAGTGATGATGATGTTACTCCACCCTTATTCGCCGATGCATCCTTGTATAAGATGCAGCCAGCCTTCTCGAGGCGCAGCTTGGCATCCTGCGTTATGAATAGATTGGCACCCTCCACAATGTATGGGATTGTGCTCTTGCCATCCACAATAAGCTTGTGAACAGTGCTCAGGTCGACGGATTCCGGCCTGCCACCACAAGGCACAAATACATCGAATTGCTTACCGCCACGCAGGTGGAAAGTGTTGCGGAAGATCATACCGTTGTTGACAGTCTCACCTGACGGCAGGGTCACACTCGTCTCATCGATCAGAACACGATATCCCTCGGCAGAGAGTTTCGTATCATCGTATTCAGAGATCATGGCACGTTTAGTAGCCAATCTGACCAGCTCTGCACGGTCCAAACCATTTGGATCGACCAGAACGCCAGCACCATCGACGATCGCTGTGTATTTTTCGTTCCCAAGTAAGATCTCGTTGGAGCCAAGATCACCGTCGGGGCCACCGGTCTGCAACTTCCTGACTGCATCGGGTTGAAGGTTGAGCTTCCGATAGATTCCCAGAACGTATTCACGTACCGACAATGTAGTCATACCATAGGCATCGTGAGGAATTCCGCCCAGTTTAGGAGTCTTCCCAGTAAAGAAAGACTTCCACCATGGTGCTCCACGTGCTCTAGCATGTTCCGTTGCCCAATTGACCAGGTCCGCAGTGTTTTCGTCAGGCCCCATAAACAAGATCTCTTGCTGACCGTGCAAATCGACAATTGGATCCTTGATTCCAGGACTGGTTGGAGGTAGCAAGAGATCCATTATGCTATCGATATATTTTTCGAAGGCCACTTTTACCTTATCTTGGTGGTGCACGTCCAAAAGAATGACACCCTTTGATCCTCCTTCAGGGATGTCCTTGTTCTTCCGTTGCTGCGTATTAGCGAGATTGTAGTTCTCGTCGAAAAGGGATCTGGCATTAATTGAGTATGCTTCCTTGTTTCTTGACTTGACAATACGAATACCACCTCGGGCAATATCGCGAAAGCGCAGATGAAAACCGCGGAACTCCGAGCTAATGACTAGAAACATGCCATACAATGGCTGGGGATACTCGACTTCAGGAAGAAAATTAGGGTTTAGCCTAAAGCTGAGAGCAACTTTTGTGGGCGTGTAGAAATTGGTCTTCAGAACGCCAGCGTTGAAGACTCTAAAAGCGGTCATGACCATCTGGTCGTGCTCATTCATTGCGGTTTTCGAGATTAGCGTCTTAAGTTGAGCATCATCAAGGACTGTGTCAACCTTGAGGCGTAGGTAGCTGAGCGTAGGAATGAAGTCATCTTGTTCGCCTCTTGTCTGGACATAGTGAGTGTTGGCAAATGCTAGATACAGAGATCGCACCAGATCCGGGTATTTGTTGATGATCTCAAGGATATAGTCCGAGGTGAAGGTCTCCGTCCTGAGGCGCCGTTTTATCTTGGCCAGCATCTCTGCGTGAACGCTATTACTTGAGTCCAGGATCGAGGCAAGTGAAGCGTACTCAGAGCCTAGTCGGTTGAGAAAGTGACCAACAAAGACCCATACACAATGGGCATAGATTGTCTCCTGCAAGCTCAGTCGCCCGCTTGCAAAGTGACCTTGAAACTTGTTCTGGGGGATACAGTACAGCAAGGACACTTCTTTCATTATTTGATGGATTGAGGCTTCGATTGGTGGATGCTTTGCGTTGGATGCTGTCTGCGGAAGTGGCCGCAGGTAGATTGACATGATAGTAATTCCATTGGAAAATTGCTCCACGTACTTCCTAGAGCTCGTGCATCCGTAGTAGTGGTACAAGTCGGATAGAGCACTGAACATACCCATGGCAGATCCCTGTCGATATGCAATAACGAGCCTCTTCTCCCTGCTGGATTCCATCTCGAACATTTCAATCACTGGTCCGGTTCTGCCGACAGCTTTACCAATAACCCCCTGATAGATGTCTTTGGTGTTCTGTGTAGCTTTCTGAAGAAATCTTGTCTCCCCAATGATATCCAAAGCTGTCTCATCTGAACCTGGATTGGGGTTGGTGAAATTACACTTGTACACAAAGTAACAACGTAATTGTTGTTCTTTCTCCCCTGGAAGATGACTTCCAGATCGGAAGGACTCAACTCGATAGCTGTCTTTGCTGGTAGAGCCGTTCACGTACTTTTCATCGATTCGCTGCTCGTATCTTGGACCGTCGATGATACTGACACCAGGCATGCTGGTGTCAATGTACACGGCGTGGTCAGCGGCTTCCTTATCCAGGCGTATCTCCAATCGGCCATCATCTCGGGCGAAAGCCGCGACTTTGCCGGCGTATAGCGATAGAATGTGATTGACAATGGCAGGCACGGTCTCAGTCTGGAAGTACATGTCGTCAATGCCTAGCTCATTATAAAACCAACTCGTCTCCGACTCGACAAATTCTGGAGGAATGAAGCCTTTCTCTTCAAGCTGATCCATGACTAAAAATTGCCAGTATCAGCTCAAGAAGGGCAATCAGTAGAGGGTGGGCCTGCAATCGCGTACCCTGGTCCATCTGCAACTCCTTGCCTTCAAACTTCGGAGCGACATAGCCTGAGCCTTCTTCGTGCAGCACCTTGTGCTGGCTCGACCCAGGAACACTCAAATGAGTTGGTTGCGGCGAAGGCTGGCGGCCGGGCGTTCGAACGACTTGTTCAAGGATCTTATTGTGGATGCCATTTTGCGGTGCCCGCTCCTGAGGTGGTTCAGCAGTCAACTCCCGTTGGGGCAATTGAACAGTATCGACATGATCGGAATTATCGGATTCGGGCTCAGTCATGGTTGATAGAGAGGGAACGCGATGGAGCTTGTAGTAAGACGCGAGTGGGATAGCCTTGAGGGAGGGAAACAAAGCCCCGTTGGAGTGCAACGGCTGGATCGGAAGGTTGATGTCGAGACCCTCAGGCGGCAGATGGTGCGTTACAATATTTGAAGCTGTTAAAGGCTGTTGGTAGGTATCGTTGTGGAAGTAGTTGACGCGTGTGTTGCTGGCATCGTCGAAGAGTTGAAAACGGTCAATTTCAACGGCGTCCCCACCAAGGTTCGGATCTGCGGGACAGGGCATTTTGACTTCCGATTTCTCTCTGACACGAGTACCTTATTTTTAGCAGGATCTGATAAGGATTAAGGGGCCGTTGGCTGGGGCTGGCGCTAAGAGATAATAGAAATCCTCCAACGCAAACTTATACTTGTCAATCAGAGATGACTGACAATGACCCTGGCAATGATGTACATCGTTATCAAGCCTCTCACTCACTTTTGGAGTGTGTTCAGATCTCGATTCGCGAGCCTTGTGGCAGGAATTTACAAATTTTATATATTTCTCGTCGCAAATGTCTTTGGCCTCTCACATTCTATCGCGGCTATCTATTCCTTGCAAGCAGACTCATTTCTTTAAGAAAACGGCTGAGAGCCGAACCTCTTGCAGTATCGCGTATGCAAGTCTCTATCCCCTCGGTCGACTGGAATCAGAGGACTCGGTGACAGTGCTGTACCTGTTCTTCCGTATGCGCAAGACTTACTTTCTCTTGATCCTCTGGGGAAAATCGGTAGCTAGCGTGCAGCAAGCGACAGCCGACAGCACCTTTGATGCATTGACCTCATTCTGCTTGACTAGCTGCTCTATCCTTATGGCAGCCTTCTTAGCTGCTACTATAAAAAAATGGAAGTCTCGAGTCTGGGAACGCGTATTACTTGTTGCGGAAGTGTTCTAAGAGTCCACGAGCCGAGCGTCAAACAGACAGCCGTCAGGAGGATCGATCTGCATAAGACTCCGCAATTTATTGTCAAGGTAGTGTAGCCGCCAGGGCCAACGATGGGCTCGTGTTCAAGGCGCTACTTCGGAAAATACGTGGCGAAGCGCAGGCGGCTGTTACCATGGTTCAATGGTGCGTTCTGCACGCTCAAATACTCTGAGTGTCTGAATGCGGGGACCCCAGATTCTCAATTCTGAAAAGCCCATGCTACTTGTCTTCGCGACGAGGCAGGCCCCTTGAAATCCCACAGGGGTGCGTTTGAAGTATCTTCAAACCTCTCAATCCAAAAGTTTCGGGGGTCCATTCTGGGCTGAAAGACTTCCCGATTCGAGGTTCTTGGGGTGAGGTTCCTTCTGATTGACGCAAGTGCCGGCTAGAAACAAGCATCCCAATCAGTCTAGCAGCTTGCCCCCGGTTCTCTGACTCGGAGACTGCGCACTCAGCTGACCTGATGGGCTACCTTCATCCTGTTTGAGTCCTAGGTTTCAAGCCCATCGCGCTTCATCTGTCGAGCGTTTTACAATGATGAATCTGAGCTATTCGCGAGTTATGAAACCCACTGACGTTACTGACCGCCAGTATCTGCGCCCAAAGTTGGGCTGCATTGACACCATTCTGAATACCCACTGTAGCCACAGAATACCTTTCCCGTAGAGTACAGAGCAGAAGCTGATGCTCATATACGTCGTTATCAAGAAGTAAGTCAGCAATGCCGGCGTATATGTTCGATTAGAGTTTGATACCTTTATTGTACTGACCATGACAGTCACGAAAATGGGCAGAAGCGACGTAGCGGTTGCTTTGATACTTGCTAATTGGCAGGTAGCCGCAATCGTAGATTGTAGCTCACTGTAGCTCAATTTACTCAGTGAGTGGACCGTTACACTGAACCTTCAGAAGGGTTCTGCATGACGGTGCACCCGACGAACCCTGTGGATCTGATGAGGTATGTCCGTTACAGGCTTTTTCCGCCCTCTGAATATCCATTTCTTTAGCCTTTTCTTGACTACTCAATTGGATCTTGATTAGGACAGAGAATATCTAATATGCATTACACAAATCAGAATTTAAGTGTGTTTGGCCAAAACGATGGCATTTGCATCATGGCTGATGATCTCCCGGAAACCTTCTGATATCGGCATTTCTATTTGACTCTATGGCGAGCATCATCTTGTCCTATCGAACAAGCTTCGCTATTAAAGTCTTTCTCTGCATCGACAGAGACATGGCCCCAAGCTGATAAAGGTTTACAGGAATAAGACCGAAGAGTTAAGGACAGAAGCGTTTTTATACCAGTATACCCCCTTAGGCCACTAGCATCTGTGGGATTGACAAGATAGTATTGCGCTCATTGTCGCTAAGGAGAGATACTTCCGTCCTGAAGAACCCCGTAGCCCAAAGAGCCGCAACGGCGCGTCTAGTAGAATCGTGAGCTTTTGTGCATGGGGGAGGCTGAAACGTGCGGGTATGAAAGCCAACTTGCATTTATTACCTTGTCGAATGATCTCACATACGGCACAATCCACGGCGGCGCCCACCCAGAATATAATACCTCGCTCCTGAACGTAGCTGTGACCACTATGATCTTGGACCCTAGGACCTGACCACTGTACAACGTAGCGACGCCGATTTCGGAGCGCTTCTCGGGCTGGCTACACACCAAAGGCTGACTTCATGAGGTGATTCCCTTGCCCTTTGTATGCTCTTGACTGGTCTAGAGTGTAGTATGCAGCATAAGCATAACCAAAATCTATAGCGGCGCTGTCATTCTTAAGTCCTCCACATTCAGACGGATGGTAGCTTGTTCCCCTGTTTACCAAACCCCAGATACATCCGCTCAGACCAATGACCTCGATCTTAGGTTTTTGCGGAAAACTGTAAAGTCAACTGTTGATTGGCTTATGCTCAATAGCGCCAGACATGAAATAGGCTTCGTTGGAATTCCGATAATACGCCAAGTAATGAGGTGCAATACGATCAAGTTGTCATGGCCACCAACTAATGCAAGGCTGGTAGGATTCCGGTAAACGCTCTTCCATCTCAGTCATCTGAGGTCATCCCGGACATAGCTTCTTTTGCTTCTTCAACGATCAATTGCATCAGCTGTACTCAAGTTCACGTCTCTGGTGTCAGACCTCGACTTCGCTGAAGCTATTTGCGTATCCTAAGTATCCGACAATTACAAGTCTTCAGCACTCACTCCAGAACACAGACCTAATATGCTCCTTTAAGATGTGGACAATATTTACGACAATTCCCTTTTAGGCCAATCACAGAAGTCTTTACTGTAACAAACCCGCGCTTTCCCATGATAGTTTCAATATGGTGAATAATCCTGACGCAGGAAGATGATCTTGTAGGTTCTCGGGGAGACCTTGTGACTGCTCGCTCTCAGATCTAGTTCATACGGGACCTTTCAAGGGAAAAAGTTCTAAAAGTATCCGTCATGAGTGCGTGAAGTCTAGGTATCTGATCTCCAAGGGTAACTTGTAATGAGATACTTCGGGAGTCTGAGCCCAACTTCATTTTTGGCTAGCACAATTGGACGAGAGTCCATCAAGCTATCATTGCAAAAGTGGACTTGAAAGCCCGGCCCAAGAAAATACCTAGAAAAAATTCCCACATATAAGATAGAGGCTGATAGATTCCAAGCAGGATTTACATTCTTGAAAATTTTTGCGGAAAGATCCCCTTGAAAGTCAGACTCAATATGTAACGTTTGCCCTAGGTAGCACGGCGAGACGGGCTCACGGGTAACATCCTGGAAGGGACTAGTCATCGTGCTTCCGAAATCCCTTGCTTGGCGTTTGAGGTCACTCACCTATGACTACTTCAATATCTCTAATATGAGGTACTATTACACTACGTGGTAGTAACTTTATGAAGTGTTCTTTTTAAAATAGGGTATCTTTGAATTTGGAGCTGTGCGGGAAGAACAGAGGCGTCCGTGCTAAGGAAGGATTTTCGGAAGCACGATAGCATAACTGTCAAGCAGCTCATAGGAGCATGTACCTACAGTATACCAATCTCCACATGAAGATCGTATGTTTCGTCTCCGCCCACTATGCAGATTCGAGTAATGCGGAAGATGGAGATGACGGAGAAGCGCTCGAAAGGGGACCCTTGCTAGAACTAATCTGAAGCCACGTTTTGGGGACCTGCATTAAGGTCGATCTGCCACGCGACTAGCAAATCTGGGGTACATGCGTGCATGCTTAGAGCTTTTCTTGGGGTGCTTTCGGGAAACCTTTGGCCTCACGTTATACTTCTCGTCGTATTGGAATGCTGGTAGGTGATTGCTCCAAATTAATCAATTGCGGGAGCAAATGAGGTTGATGTAGCCTACCCATACGCGTGCCTAGATTTGGACATGGAATCCATGGGAGCAGCCTGTTGAACAGGGACTTTGTGACGGAGAACAGGTCTGAGCGGTATATGCGCTGGCAGTCATCGTCAGCATCCTGCCGAGATCATTCTAGCGGTGTAGCATCGGTACGGGAAGAATTCCTTCCCGGATAGACCTATTTGACAGGTCATATCTTCTCAATTTTGTGAGTTTTGGGTCAAAATAATCTCGAGAGAGTACATTTCAACAACGACGTCCCTGCCCAAGAAATCCATCGCAATTATCACGATCACTTCTTTCTTGACTCGAGCATCGCATCGAGACCTTTGGTTACAGAACGCCCAAATTTGATCATACGTGCAACAAAAGCAAGAGAAGCACCAATATATTTCGGTAAGCTGGATGCGTTTCATGGGAGACTTGCGTTCAGGAATACTGACATGGCAAGCCCCACCTCGCACTTACAGAGACCCATACTTTTCGACAGCCTGTCTAGCCATACCTCGCGCGTATTCCACATCTTCATGATGACGTCTGATGCATTACGCGAACACCGGCAGCTCAGTATACCCAGCTCAGCAGCCCTTGGCCAGCATCTCTCGAATGCAATACTTGCATCCTCACGACCCAGGATATCCATGTTTATAGATTCATCATCTACTTCCTATCAGCCAGCTCCACCACCGCCTTCGCCTGTCGATTTTCCACCCTCAATGAATCATGAGCAAGAGCAAGGGAAAGAAGTCACAATAAAGTGATCATTGCGTCAAGCGTCATGGTGGGAACTTGGCTACTGAAGAAAGACACCGGAACCGCGCAGAACGTTATCATTGGCCTGATTTGATATGGCAAGGAGGTTGTTTTATGATGGCTTCTTTTGACGGAGTGGATTGCAAGGGGATGTCTTCTCCGTAGGAAAAACAGAACCCATATGGGTGGTCCCATTTGTATGGGGAAGGCTTGCGGTTTATCTTTCAGTATCAGAACGATAGTTAATTCCAATCACTCCAGCCTTTATTACCGTCCTGGATCCCCCACTAGCTTCAGGTAGTCTCTTGAGTACTGTGTCTCTAGGAGTTGTTATTAGAGCTCTACAAAGCCTGAGGGCATTGGATTGCGTGCCTCTGGCATCGATGGGAAACTTGGTTGCAGGCTAGCTATCAGAAGAAGTGGCGAACACTATCGCCGAGAATATGAAGCATCATGACTGTAAATAGCAGGTGTCTTGTAAAGCAAGGACTGCGTTGAAGCTCCTTAGGCACAACCTATTACATCCTCTCGGCAATTTCTAGGCAGAGCGGAGATATTGACAGCTCTGGAATCGTATAGCACCTCGGGCACGTTACCTCAATCACTGCCCCTATTTTTGAGCATTATCATGAGGTTGACCTCGAGTGTGGGAAACAAAGCTCATACTCGTGCAATCCACAAAGTCCGGTCGCTTAGTAGCGGCGGGAGAAGCCACCAATCCATCGTTCAGGATCCGGCGAAAAGCCGCTACCTTGATGCTAAATCTTTAGCCCCAGGACGGACATTTGCTTGGCGGAAATCCACAAAATTGAAGACTCCGTCACTCAATGGGTATCATCTTGGGTGTACCCAACGCTGGATATGGCGACGCATGCAAACAAGCGTCGTAACATTATGTCGCAACCATCGCAAAACAAGCACGAAGACACTGACCCGATGGAAAAAGATGCAACGGAGCTCGAGCTTGAGAAGCTCGTGTTTGGCGACGAGAAGGGCTTCCACGACAATCTAAAACTGCACAAGCAAATCAATTCCCCCCAGAACTCGAGCATTGCGGAAAAGACTCAAGAGAAAGGTCAGGAGGAGGCAGATAATGAAGGACTTGAGGGCCTCGAGGACTCTGCTGTTCGTGCTGTCGATCCACTACTTGGAAAACTCCGTGGCTGAATCGAATATCAGCTGTTTTTTATCGATTCTGGAACAAAGGAATTAGATGTGCCAGCTGTTCTACCCGCGGAAGCGTCAGACGATGACGAGGCTCAGTGGGAGACTGAAGACAAGCCAGCTTGGGTGGACAGCGACGATGAACGTATTACAGTCTCTCTAGCCTCGAATTCCCGACTTCGTAAACTCAGAATCACAGAATCAGAGGATCTCATTACTGGCAGAGAGTACACCAAGCGATTACGGCGCCAATTTGAACGACTATACCCAGTCCCAAAGTGGGCGAACCCTTCGGCAACGCAGCGATCGTTACCCAGAAGAGGGCGGAGAACATCGAACAGTCCTGAAAGCTCAGAAGCCATGGTGTCCGGGGACGAGATGTCCCTTGAATCCGAAGACCTCTCCGTTAAACCCCTTGCCCAACTCCTTCGAAACGCTGGCATCCTCACCCAGTCCACTTTGGTCGATCCTGGCCAGAAAAAGAAGCTGCGCCCGGAGGTTATTGATATTCAACGCATCAAAGACATCGGCACCGCTCAAACCGTAAGCTCTGTTTCTCCCCTACTGAGATCTTGGCTAAAATCTTCTCCTGCAATCAAGTCTTCTGTAACATCCCTTGCATTTCATCCTGAATACCCTCTACTCTTAAGCTCCGGTCCCTCTTCTACACTCTCCCTGCACCATATCTCTCTGCACTCGCTGCATCCAAACCCCTTGCTCACAACCCTTCACTTACGCTCCACCCCACTCACAACATCCCTGTTCCTCCGTCCTTTAGGGAATAAGGTATTCTTCTCCGGTCGCCGTCGCTACTTTCATGTTTGGGACCTCAATACTGGGAAAGTGGAGAAAGTGTCACGGGTAATTGGTCATGGAGAGGTACAAAGAAGTATGGAGCGGTTCAAACTTAGTCCTTGCGGCCGGTGGATGGGTTTAGTAGGCTCTGGTCGAAAAGGCGGCGGCATGATTACTGTCCTTGACGCGAGGACTTGCCAATGGATAGCGGAGGTGAGAGTGGAAGGTAAAGGCGGCGTTGCAGATTTCGACTGGTGGGGTGATGGAGAAGGAATGCTTGTTGTTGGCAAAGGTGGTGAAGCTGTCGAGTGGTATGGACGAGAAAAGCGAGTGGTGGCTAGATGGATCGATGAAGGAGCCGTTGGTACTACGGTGGCTGCGCTCGGAGGACGAGGAGTAGGGCCGAAAGATCTAGGTGGGGATCGGTGGGCAGCCATCGGAAGCTCGAGTGGTATCGTCAACATATACGATCGACGAAAATGGCTCGATGTTGAAAAGGTACCTGCACGGCCGAAGCCGCTAAAGGCATTCGATCAACTGACGACTCCTACATCACATCTGCAATTCTCGCCTGATGGGCAACTCTTGTGCATGGCTAGTAGGTGGAAGAGAGATGCCTTGAGACTGGTGCATCTGGCAAGCTGTACGATATATAGGAATTGGCCTACAAATTCAACGCCACTGGGCAGGATCACGGCTGTTGCATGGGCGCCCAATGCTGAGATGATGGCTGTAGCCAATGAGCAGGGGAAGGTGAGGCTGTGGGAAATACTTAACTAAATAGAGTCAATTCTATTTCCACAGATGCTTCCGTATCGCCAAAGTCCTTCAGAGACCATGACGGTGCAATGTACATGTCTACGGTGGAGCGTTGGTCGAGATCTAAGTCGAATTGCCTCTATAAACCCAATCTAGATATTCAATTCTTATATAGTTTACCCAGTGTTCCGAATGCCCGCAAGATTGCCTGCCTTCACTCTTTTAACCGTCAAAGCTGCAACAAGTGCTGCGCCAACGCCACTGCCATCTTCAGCAGCCAAGATACTTACAGGATCCTTTTCACCCTGTTTCCAGTCCAGAATCTCTCTCAATGCTACGGCGCCTCTAGCTTTGAAATGTGGGTATTTGTTGAATACACTACCATCAGCACCAACGTGACAAGACTTAATATCCTTCTTCGTGCAAATGGCTGCAACACCGCAGGCCGAGAGACGGGCAGCACGAGTCCCAATCAATTCTGCTAGGCGCCTGCATAATTCGAGTTCAGGTTTGTTTGTGGTAATGCCCAACTCATTCTTGAACAATTCACCTGTCTCTGTCAAGTTCTCAAATGGATCTTCTTCGATTATGGAGAGAAAAGAGGAATCGAGGGTGTAAGCTTTCCGTAACTTGCTGATATCCTGGCCCTGAAACATCTTGCAGCTCTTGTTGTCGTGAAGATCTACTAGGACGAGCCGAAAGAGTTCTCCCAGGTAAAGGCCTGCTATCATTTTCTCGAAGGCTTGCTGGCCTGGGCGAGGAGAGTCTTCATCAACAACGATGTCGTACGGTGTACGGGGAAGGACAGCATGTTCATTATCAAAAGCGCCGTATTCACAATTGATGGCCATGGGCATGTCGGGAGGAAGGTTATATTCTGCTATCTTCGGAATTGAGCCGCAATTCTCCATATACGCAGCATTGCAGCCTGTGCCAAAAATACAGCCTATCTTCATGGTGTCATCGGTGTAGGCCGAGGCGATGAGTGTCCCGGTAGTGTCGTTTATGAGGGCGCTGAGTCTGACTGGGAGTTTACGTTTGTCAATCGCGGCCTCGAAGAGGGGAGCAACATCCTTGCCCTCAACGCCAGATATATCAAAACCTTTGGTCCAGCGCTGAAGAACGCCATTGTCAATGTATTTTTGAGTAGCTGGGAACGAAAAGGTGAAGCCGAGAGGAATCTTGTCCAGTTCCTCCAGGTCCTCGACTTCGTGGTGATATTCGATGAATTGCTGAATACAATCGGCAATATATTCCCAAAGCTCTTCGGATTCTCCTGTTTTTAGCTCATCCGGCATTTTGTACTTCGATTGTATAATATCAAATGCGCCCTTCTCTTCCGGTAGGATAATCTCACAAACACGTAGATTGGTCCCTCCCATATCCAGAGCAAGATATGTACCTGTTTCATGGCCGTCTGGGTATCCCATGACCCAGGTTGGGTTCATCGGCTACGAAATAACGGTAAGTAAGATGTCAAAATGCTTTCAGCATCAGCCGGTGCTCACAATGCTGCCACCTTCCACGCTGAGGCCTGCTGCGGTGTTAGGGTTGGAATCACTGGCGCAAAGGGACGGATGACTTTCCCTTTTCCAATTCCTTCACAAAGTGACTTGTCACTTCTTTAAGCTTGGCCTGGTTTACCGTGAATATATTCTCAAGGTATTTGATCTGTTCAAGGAGATCATCTGGCACGTCCGCCATTGACCCTAAGCGTGCCTTTATTAGCAACCCGGCTCATGGCTTGTTGACAGAGAACATACCCTTGCGGGAAGGCTTTCGCCTCGGCCCCAAGCCGACCATCTTGTCTTGCGGTTAAAATAATTTGGGAGAGGGTAGATGTAGGGCGACAACTTTGACCAGTTGGAGGTTCAATGCTGAGGGCAAGGTCGAGACTTCCGACCGTAGATATATCTAGCGGCAGAACGCGTCAGCATAGATAGCTCAAAAGCGAAAGCCTCTGGAGGTCTTCTACGCAGGCCTAGTTGCATAGTTATGGGTCAGTCGTGCTCTGCAGCTTTACCAATCTTGGGCTTGTGCGGAGCTGTGAACAGGTTGACTAGCGCTGGCGAAGTACGTACCGCTGCTTCAATATGCCTTGATCTTGCCAAAAATCGCTCATGAATACATTCAGTATTGCTGCTGGAGTGAAGTGGTTGTTGAGCCTCTTCGACCAATTGAATTTCCCAACCTTATGTCCGCCCAGGTCCCGGCAGCCCCACCAGCCAAGACCCTTGGCGCTGGGTGTCGATTACTCTCACTCGCACAGCCATCTTCTGCTGAGGGCACCGCGTTCGGCTTCACATATCAAGGCTCGTATCAACTATCCAGCTCAAGCCGTGCTGGGAACACTAAACAATCCGGAAATCGCTTACTATCTCCAAATCAATTGGTTGATAGGTCACAAATTTTAGCGCCACGGAATTAATAGGATATCTGGCACTAGTCGCGTCAATGGCTTTCCGACAAGCAAGACAGCAAAGGGGTCGTACAATGAAAATCGTATCATTTTCACGAACACAGCACAGGCTCCACGCCGTGTTTGCCTGCCCATGAATATGCGGACCCCTCTGCCCCCCCAATCGTCCATACTCACCTAATCTCTCTTGTTTCCACCATCGTCTGCATGTGATCATTCTTGCCCTATCGAGGTCCGGTACCTCACTCTTCAACATGTCGCCCTCCGCCGCTTCTACGGCAGCACCTACATCATTCAATCACTCCTCCACTGATCCTGCAGGAACGGCTCAGACTAGTGCTGGCCTTTCCATCGGTTCATTCGTTGCTTCTTTGGGCAGCGGTCTCGCCATCTTCGGTGTTGAACTGGCTGTTTTCTTGCTGCTCAATGGCAAATTCTCCCGGATATAGTGAGTGTCCACAGGACGAGTAGCTGCTCACATTCCTCACACTCAAACAGTGCACCACGTACCTTTCTGGTACCGGAACGCGAGCGTATCAAACCAGCCCCGAAAGGACTATGGCAGTGGATGGGGCCTGTATTTCGAACTTCGAATTCAGACTTCATAGAGAAGTGTGGCCTGGATGCCTACTTCTTCCTACGATACCTGAGAACTTTGCTCAAGATCTTCATTCCGGTGGCTCTAATCATTCTTCCAATACTCCTCCCAATAAATGCCCTTGGAGGGAAGGGTCCAAATTTCGCCGTGGGCCCCTTCAACCACGGCAGAACATTTCAAAACGTTACTGGCCTGGACCGCCTTGCGTGGGGTAATGTCCGGCCTACCGAGACGAATAGGTATTGGGCTCATCTCGTCCTGGCGGTCGTGGTGATCATCTACACCTGCTTTGTCTTTTTTGATGAGCTCAGGGGCTATATACGTCTTCGTCAGGCCTATCTAACCTCGCCTCAACATCGCCTGCGAGCATCTGCGACGACGGTTCTAGTCACGGCCATTCCACCAAAATGGTGCACATTTGAAGCACTTGACGGGCTGTACGACGTCTTTCCAGGCGGAATCCGTAACATCTGGATTAACCATAATTTTGATTCTTTAAATGATAAAGTCAAGCAACGTAACAAGCTTGCGTCTTCTCTAGAATCAGCAGAGACCTCCCTTGTACGGAACGCCAAAAAGGCGCACTTGAAGAAACTCAAGGCAGAGACAAAGAAGGCCGGGGAAAAAGGATCGAACACCCCTGCGGCAGACAAGCTCAAGGCTGCAAACGAGCAAGGCATCGCTATGGCACAGACTGATGGAATCAGCTCCGGCGATCCACATCAAGTCCGGCATACATTGGACGAAGCGCTAGCAGAGTCATTCGGAGCGCCCTCAAGGGATCAGTCTGAAGATCGGAAGAAAGCGCTCGTGCCAATACCCATCATTGGAAAAGGAATAGATGCTGTCGGGCATGGAATTGGTGCCGTTGGCAAGAGTGTTTGGGGGGGCCTCAGAAATGTCGAAAAGGATGTTGATGAGCGACTCACGACGACAGGGGGTTTGGTTCTAGCTACGCCCGAGCCAACAGGTGCCCCAAATGAGTCCAAAGGTAATAGGATTACATTTGGTCTGGATGGTGAACGCTCGCACTCTGTGTCTCCTGATCCTGACTCCCACCATAGAGCTCATGATGCTACCAGTAGACGAGATCACCACTCAAGTCACCGGCGAGGCTCAGATAGCACCATGAGGGAAAGCACTTCACAGGATGAATACTCAATCTACCCGCTATCACAACCCAATCGCGAGCGTCATGGCCTGGGTATCGATAGCGTACCGGGAGATCCGAGATTTGATAGCGGCTCGAGTGATATGGACATTTCGCACAACCCCCAACGTCTCCGCGAAGCCACAAATCGCCAAAACTCGAAGCTCAAATTGTGGAACCGTAAGAAGATTACGCCCTATGGTATTCCGAGTCCTGTTCCACATGGGCAGGAGGAGGACGAATTCCCCTTGAGTCGCCCAAGTCCAATGACCCCAGGATGTAATCCTCGAGCGACGGTCAATGGACCGCAAAGCCCAGATGACAGCAAGACCCCACCTAAGAAATCAAAAGCGGCTAAGAAAGAGGGAGAGAAAAGGAAAGCAGAGGCTTATCCCAAGGCTTACAATGGAAGCTATGATCCCAACGAGGGGACCCCGGTCTGGAAAGAATATCTGAAAGAAAAGGACCGCGACACTATGAGGTTACCCATCTTTGGCTGGCAGTGGATGATACCTCTCCCATTTCTAGGTCAAAAAATAGACACAATCAACTATTGCCGTAAGGAAGTAGCCCGTCTCAATCTTGAAATTGAACAGGACCAGAAAGATCCAGAAAAATTCCCGCTCATGAACTCTGCATTTGTCCAATTTAACCATCAAGTCGCCGCTCACATGGCTTGTCAAGCTGTCAGCCATCATACACCGAATCAGATGGCGCCAAGAGCTGTTGAGATATCGCCGGACGATGTCATTTGGGACAACATGTCCATAAAGTGGTGGGAGTCCTACATTCGCACTGGCCTGGTCGTTGTTACCATCGTCGGACTGGTCATTGGCTGGGCCTTCCCAGTAACCTTCACTGGCCTGCTTTCCCAGATTAGTTACCTCGCCACCAACTACCATTGGCTCCGGTGGCTTCTCAAGGCGCCGACATGGGTTCGTTCGATAATCCAGGGTATCTTGCCTCAAGCGCTTCTTGGTCTGCTCCTCCTTCTACTACCCGTTACCCTGCGGCTTCTGGCCAAGACCCAAGGCGATCATACGGGCATGGCGGTAGAGCTAAGCGTGCAGCAGTACTATTTTGCCTTCTTGTTCGTACAAGTCTTCTTGGTGGTCTCCATCTCATCCGGGATTACAACTGTCATCGAGCAGATCTCTCATAGCCCACAATCGATACCATCCATACTGGCAGAAAATCTCCCCAAGGCTTCGAACTACTTCTTTTCCTATTTATTGTTGCAAGCATTGTCGACTAGTGCTGGAGCCCTTGTTCAAGTCATGGGCTTGTTCAATTGGTTCGTGCTGGCACCGCTACTTGACAGCACCGCAAGGCAGAAATGGCGAAGACAGACCAAGCTTCCAGACATGCAATGGGGGACCTTCTTCCCGGTCTACACCAATTTTGCATGCATTGGTCAGTGATTTTGAAGGAGATGTATCTCTCATGACAGGAATTGGAGCTGACTCCTCCCAGGTTTGATTTACTCCGTGATTTCGCCTCTTATCCTCGTCTTCAACATCATTACTTTCAGTCTCTTTTGGCTAGTCTACAGATACAACACGCTATATGTGACAAAGTTTCGGTTCGACACTGGCGGTTTGCTCTATCCGACAGCAATCAATCAGCTTTTCACGGGGCTGTACTTTATGGAGCTCTGCCTGATCGGCTTATTTTTCCTCGTTGAAAGTGCAGACCCTAATACAGGCGAAACGCATGGCGCTGCCTGCAAGGTTCAAGCCATCATCATGATCATCGTCATGATCTTTACTGCCATTTTCCAATGGCTTCTCAACCTGGCCTTTGCCCCTTTATTCAGATATTTGCCAATCACTTTAGAAGATGAGGCAGTAGAGCGAGACGAGGCGTTTGCACGAGCACAGGAAAAACGCTGGACATTGGAGGAGGCCGAGCAGGAGGGCGAGGACATGAATAGCACACAGAAGAGGCGCGGGCGTCGTTCCGAAGATGAGGATGGAGAATTTGAAAATATTGAGATGCAAAACATCGACGCTCGCAATGGGCGTGGAAGACTAGATCCAAGGCACCTGAGCAGCCTAGTCCCCGAAGCAGTTGGAAACTTAGTCCCGACCAAAGCATCTTGGGCGGATCGCTCTCGCAACAAGAACCCCAAGTCCCCCAGAACTCCTGGACAGAATGGCAACATGGCATCACCTCGTCACCGCCGCCAACATCCCCTTCATCAGCAAACTCCAGACATGGAGGCTCAACGTTCAGGCAGCAACGCTATTGGAGAGGCACTGTTCTCAGGCCTCAATGACGAGATTGAGGATCTGACACCTGACGAGAGAGACAAGCTCGTACAACGCGCTTTTCAGCACGAAGCGCTCAGAGCTAGAAGGCCGGTAATTTGGATTCCAAGAGACGACTTGGGAGTCAGTGATGACGAGATCCGTCGAACGCAAGAGTTCTCGAACAAGATCTGGATAAGTAATGAATCTACGGGGTTGGATGGCAAGGGGCGTGTTGTATATCGAAAAAGCCCCCCCGACTTCTCGGAGGTGGACTTGATCGAGCTTTGAGTCCTACAAGAAGAGTATGATGGTGGATCCTGTCTTTGTCGAAGCATTATTAGCGAGCGGTTGGATGTAGTATAATACCCATTTGTTTCCGCCTGTCAGCAGTATCTGCAATGAGTTAGGCTTCCCACTATGAATACTGACCCTGATGGTACTTAGCAGAGAAAGAATTCAGGACAGGGCCCAATGTCCAAGATCATTGCATTCATTTTCAGCAGCCATCCGTGCCACCGCAACAAACAACAAGCACGAAGCTGACCGCGTACACCACTGCAATAATAGCGTAGCCCTAGTCTGCGATTGGGCTCCCAACAAGTACTGTACAGGTCCAAACGGGGGAATCGTGCCTGATTATTATGCGGAGACCCGGCCTAGGAAAGCGAGTTTACTATTTAAGGGACTAGCTGGTGTCAAGCTTCCTGGGCACCTGGCTTACCCGTGCCCCTAAGACGCGGAGTGACGCTAGGATGACGGTGCAGCGTAGATCTATTTGCCAAGTTTCATCCGAATCCGATAGGACCAGGAACCACGTGAATTACCACACGTTCGTTAAAGCCCACTTATTCTTGGGACAGTGTTGCCCTACATTTGAGCACATCAGCCCCCAGGAATCGTTACTGTCCTCCAACAAAAAACCTTCGACTCTCCACGGTCTCACAGAGGAAATCTCACAAATCGCAGCACAATCTTCAACTCTCGTGATGCCTCTTGCACGCCACGTAAGCGTTTGGACGAGCTTGCCTTTCTCCTGATCACTTTTCTTCCTGTTGATGGCTTCGCTAACGTGGACGAGCTTTAGGTCGACCCGGATGAGATCATCCAGACCCTCCATGACCGCGGGTCCAAAGCTCATCAACACCATGTCCACACTAAAAATGCTACCTCATCTATTACCCCATACTCGTCCCGCTATGCCTCTCAGCAGGAGATTTCTAAATACAAGATCCCAAGAAAAGGTGCACCGGCAGACGCGGTACATCAAATGCTGAAGGATGAATTGGACCTTGACGGCAGGCCAAACCTCAACCTGGCCAGCTTCGTTGGCACTTACATGGAACGTGAGGCTGAAGCTCTTATGGTTGAGAATCTGTCTAAGAACATGTCTGACGCGGATGAGTACCCTGCAATGATGGCCATGCACGCTCGTTCGGTTTCTATCATCTCACATCTCTGTAAGCGATATTTCAAAGTCACCAGTCCCCAATCTATGCAGTGTCCTTAAGTTATAAGACATGTTTCTGTAGTATTGACCCTTCAGATCTGTCGTAACGTGAACAATCCCATGGCGGGGATTGACAGGGTATTGGGAAACATAACCTAACACAACCCTTAAATGGTTGGTGCTTTGCTCTGAAGGACCCGCTGAGCTATGTACACGAAATATTGTACCATCAGAATTGTGTTTCCCGGTACTTTGTTCTTTGACGTTGGAGCAATTCACGTCATTGCTCAAAGGACGTCTTCCAAGAGCGATTGGCTGACTGCGAAATCTCACAGGGGGTGTCCAGAAGGGCGAAACGGCTATTGGCTCTGCTACTACCGGTTCCTCAGAGGCAATTCATCTTGGAGGTCTTGCAATGAAAAGAAGGTGGCAAGAAAAGCGGGACAAGGAAGGCAAGGACAAATCGAAGCCGAACATACTGATGGGAAGCAATGCCCAGGCAAGGAATAACTGAAATTGTAGAGAATATAGCAATGTTTTCTAATATCATGTCAGGTTGCTTTGGAAAAGTTTGCTCGTTACTTCGAGGTTGAGGCTCGTATTTTGGATGTTAGCGAGAAAAGTTTGTACAGACTGGACCCAGATCTCGTGAAGGAGAATATCGACGAGAATACCATTGGTGTTTTCGTAATCTTGGGTAGTACCTACACTGTAAGGCTCGATACAATTTTGGGATTATTGTCATCCAAGCTGACCGATTTAGGGCCATTACGAGTAAGTCTCAAGGCGTAAAGCAGAAGGCATACCACAGTCTTAAAGTATCTACGTGTCTAATTCCTGACACACTACCTTCAAAATGCAATGCTGACAACAAAACCTTCGCAGACCGGTAGAAGAAATCTCGAAAATTCTGGACGAATACGAAAAGAAGACTGGTCACGACATCCCAATCCATGGTAAGCGATCTTTGAATTCAGTATCCCCCTACAAGTAGCACATTGATTGGGAGGCATCTTCCAGTGGTGAAAACTGCTAATTCCGAAACCTCATAGTCGATGCCGCCAGTGGAGGATTCGTTGCGTAAGTACTTTTACTTTCCTCTGTTTTTGACTGAACCATAGAGCGAACCCTTAGAGTTCGCAGGGAGAGTTGACCCTTTGGCCATATATTATAACTCGCCTTTGGTTCAGAGGCGACTAACTAACACTTATAGACCCTTTACGCATGCACAAGCTGGTGGTAAAAAATGGTAAGCTACTCTTTGGTATGGCTTCCCTCCTAAGATACTAAGACATACAGGAATTTTGAGCTCCCACGTGTCAAGTCCATAAACACCTCTGGCCATAAGTTCGGTCTCGTTTATGCTGGGGTCGGATGGATCATCTGGCGTGACGAATCCTATCTGCCCAAGCATCTCATTTTCGAGCTACACTATCTTGGTGGTACTGAAGAGTCTTACACTCTCAACTTCTCCCGTCCTGGCGCTCAGATCATAGCCCAGTACTACAATTTGATCCATCTTGGCTTCGAAGGATTCAGAGCTATCATGGAGAATTGCATGGTTCGTTATCTAGTGGGTCGTGACCAACTGATTCGGACACTAACCCCTATCTATACAGGCAAACGCCCGTCTCTTGAGTAAATCTCTCGAGGCCACAGGATGGTACACCTGCGTCAGCGACATCCATCGTCCCAAGGGCCAGCACTTCCTGAAGGATACTGCCAAGGAGTTCGACACTCCGTCGAACAGCGGCGACGAGACCAGCGCAGATTACAACGCCGGTCTCCCCGTTGTTGCTTTCCATCTTTCGGACGACTTTAAGAAGGACTATAGCCATGTTAAGCAAGAGAGCATCAGCACTCTTCTTCGCGCGAAGCAGTATATCATGTATGTTAGATTTCGATTTCGATCCAACCGCCCTTTACTTCATTGCAGGTGTTTGCTCCCCAGGAACGTCGCCATGTTTCAACTTCATCCCCTGAGGAGGATACTGATGTCAAAATTATACAGCCCGAACTACCCGTTGCCACCAACCTGCGAGAAGACTGAGATTCTTCGTATTGTCGTACGCGAGAGCATGTCTTTGGATCTGCTCGACCGTCTAATCACCGACATTGTCTCCACTACAGAGCAGCTCATGAACGCCGACCCTATAGATCTGTCGGCCTTCCAGCCTGGATCGAACGGTATTGAGAAGCAGTATCAGAGCAAAGGTGTCGATCACAAGAACAAGCATAATGCGGAGAGGCCCATGAGTAAAGGCGTACATCGAGCCGTCTGCTGAGCTCAATGTCAGGATGGCGAGTAATGAGTACACAAGCCTCCGTGGCATGAGCAAAAGTTTCCATTCATGGTCACAGACCCGTGCATAGAGCTAGAAGCAACAGCAGATATAGATCTAGCATAGCAAATGAAATGCATTTCAAATGGCACCTATTACATTGGCCAATATCCCATGTATTGGCCGCGACGACAGAAGGTTTTGCAACCCGCGGACAAGGCAAAGCTGCAACGGCGAGGAACGATGGAGCGCTTGTTATTGAGGTCGTGCGCTCAATAGGGGTTAATCTATTTGAGCGTGATACAATCTGAACTGGAAGGTGATTCTTTCTTCGTTCAGCTGTAAAGTTCTCGTCTCCAGTCGGACAGGGTCGGGTGGAATGAACGAATTGGGTCGGGTGTCCACACGCACAACTTGCAACAATACCGTTGCGAGAGAAGCCAGATTTACGTGCCGAAACTGCCTCAGGCAGAACTAAAACGGTCCTTGCAAAGCTGTATCTCAAGGAAAGATCTCGAGCACTCCCAGGTTTATCTCGTTACATCTCGATAGCTTAATGCTGACAACCTTTCTCCGCTTTGAAATTTAGGCAGTGTAGTCGAGGGTGCCGAAGTGTGGGCATGGGATACGAACATTGAACGATGAATGACCTAGAAAACGTCGTATAAGATTCATCAATAAAGTGAAGCGAAAGACAGAACATTGTGACGCTATCTTCCTACCAAATACCTTGAGAACTACGCAAGAGTTTATAGTTGTCCAAAAATACAATCCTTAGCCTGTTAGTCCGCTAAATTCCTGTCCCAATATCCAAAAAGATTGTTTGCGCATACAGAATCAAGCTGGCAGCCCAGGTGCTGTCGCTTTCTATACCCACATGCTCATGCCCCTTGGGCATGCCTGTCGCCTCCAATGCCTGTATGCTCCGTACCCTTTTCTTTTTCTCCCACTCCGCTATTCTGGCTGCTACCTTCGCCGTGTATGTCCTTGCCCAACAGCATGTCCTTCTGTTGGGTGATGCCATGCCGCTCATGCATAGGCACATCTCCATCGCCATCCGTTCGGGGGTCATTCGTAGCGGGTGTCCATGCCAGGTAGTCTCGTCTTACTTCAACGTAATCATAGGCAAACTCTCCCAATTGATCATCATCCATGCCGATCAACTCCGCCTCCTCTGATGCGCGGAGGTGAAGACCTGGGATGAGATTGATGCCATAGGCGAGCAAGAGAGATATTGTGAAAGACCAACCGACGGTGGCGCAGATGTAGGCAATTTGGACGTAAAGTTGACGCCATTTGTGGTCTATCCAGCCACCTGTAACGATACCAGTGTTCACTCCATCGAGGCCGATGATATAGGTTGCGCCAAAGAGGGCGTTCGCAAGTAGGCCGATGATACCAGCGAGGCCGTGCTCGGCGAAAATGTCCATCGCGTCGTCGATACGAAGCTTATACTTGAGCTTGGTGCCATAATTGCATGCAACACCTGCAACGACGCCCAGAATGACAGAACCCCAAGCCGTGCAATATCCGGAGGCGGGCGTGGCCGCGACGAGGCCAGAGATGGCGCCGGAACACCAGCCGACCATCGACCACTTCCGGGCCAGTCTCCAATCAAGAATTGTCCAGGATGCGGCAGCGAACATGGCCGTCAGGTTGGTGTTCCAGCAAGCCTGCACGGCTCTCAAATTGGCGCCAAAGGATGAACCACCATTGAAGCCTAGCCATCCGAACCAGAGGAAAGTGGTACCGAGGACGATTAACGATACGTTGTGTGGACGGAAGTTGGCCATCATTCTCTCCTGACGCTTGCCGAGGGCCAGGGAGTACGCCAAAGCAGACAAACCGGAGCCAATCTCGACGGGCCCACCACCAGCGTAGTCAAGGACACCATACTTGTAGCCCCATCCATTGATGTTCCACGCCCAGCAAGCGAGGGGACAGTAAACTAGTGTGGCCCAGCAAAAGAGGAAAACCATCAAAGGCATCACACGGCCCCGTTCAGCGACGGCACCTGCTAAGATGGCTGCAGTGGTGGCGCAGAATTGTAACTGCACGCATGCATTAGCATCTCTAAGACAGCGCAGTCAGATGCTATCAGTACCTGGTAGAAACTGTAGAGCAGCTCCGGAATCAAAGGTGATCCAGGACTGGGAGCCCCAAGAGTGTTCATCAGACCAAAGTGCTTGAGATCGCCAATGAAACCGCTCGTTCCCTGGGCAGAGAAAGCCAGCGAGTAACCCCAGAAATACCATTGAAAAGTGATGATCGAGAAACTAGCCATGGTAACCCAGATCATGGTCAAGGCGGATTTTCGTCTGGCTAAACCCGAATATAGGAAGCCCAGACCGGGTATCATAACCAGCACCATGGCCGAAGCCACGATGATGTAGGCTTGGTCTCCGGGTGAGTACCATTGATTCAGATTCTCGACGGCTGAAGAGGACAGCAATATCAGCCAAGGGGATCTTCTTGCTCGCTTGAAATCCTCTGATGGTGATTACATTCACCGAGAGCAGGGTTTGGGCTTACAGGAATCGCCTCCAGTAATTGCGTTGGTGCCATTAAAAGTGGTGGGCGCTCCGATCCAGGCGTAGGAAGGGGCGAAGCCCACAGGAGCCGGATAACTGGTCATGTTGACAGCGGGTAGCTGCTTTCGCCCACGTTCTGCTTAGTCAGACGCCGGGCTCGGAATGGTAAGGAGTCGCGTGTGTTAGAGGAAGATGTAAGGGCGGGCGATGGGAATTTGAGGGTGACAGGTGCTGGCGGTAGAGTTGAGGGAGGGAAACAGCTGGGGGCACAGAATGACTTTATGGCTGCCCTTGGCCTCAGACGGGCCCTGTCGTCCAATGATGGATAGATCCGTCATGATGCCGAAGAGTGGTTGTCCTAGCTAGCCAAGCCCCGTCGCGCCGAGTGGAGGTGATATGGGAAGTATGGCATTTGGCACTGTCAGGTAAACACTGATATCTGCCCATGATGCCGTGCACTATGCCGCAACTGCCAAATCGATCCCATTCTTGACATGTTGTATGGCACGCGATCTGCCCTCACTCTTGCATTCATCCGAGTGTGTCAGCCAAAGCAGCTTGAGGGAGACATCCTCCGTACTCTTTGCTCTGGATCTTCCAGGGGGGGCATTGGCCGTGGCAGTTTCGTGGACATTGACATACTACAGTGAGAAGCATGACGTTGGCGTGGGTGACGCTCGCGGGGCGTTAACGTGGGTGAATCGATTATAAAGCGCACTTGCTACTTTACCCTACCCAGCCCACCGATTGGCCAGAAGGGTCCTTATCTTTGCTTGGCACTTGGCAGCCCCTAGTCTAGATGTCCTCAACACACTTTACCGTTCTTGTAGTAGATCGAAGTCTTCCCGGTCGATCCATTATCCTTCAATACCCCCTTCAGTCTCCCAGTGTGCGTGTGTGCCAGTCTCCTCCTATCTCATTCGAAATCTGCTGTCTCGCCTTCTGGGCCAATGGCCGCACAGCACTGCCCTATCTTCGGCAATCGCACACTTGACAGCGCAGGCAGCGTAATGGGATGGCGTTCTTGGCGACTTGTCGAAAATGCATTGAAATCTCTAGCTGGCTGGACAGTGGAGATCCAGCTCTGTTGGACCTGATATCTTTTAGTACTTGCTCACCCTTGCCACGATGAGTGCCTCGACAGCTATCCCAACCTCTGACATTAACCACCCCTTTTTCTTCGAGGCTTACAATACCCATGCAGCTGCACTGTCGATGCCGTCCTTGACATGTCTCAGTTGCGCCTTGCTTAGATCGTTTCTCTGTGATCACACCTCTCTACTATCAAGTCATCTGCCTGACCCTACCTTTGCTATTGCTCGCATAAAGACACCAAAGGCTTCCTATGTTGTAATTAGACAAAGAGTGCGACCGGAACTAGTAATGTTCAGACACTGGGCGTCCGGCTCAAGTTCGATATCATCAAGAGTGAATACCTTAGGAAGAAAGAAACCCTTTTCCTAACCACGTGCATACAGTCTTGCTTGATCTGGTCCTCTCCTCGTTTGCCTTGTCCATGCTTGCTTCCAACCTCCTCCACATCCTATCCAACCTTCTTGCTAATACAGACCATCTCTAGCTACTTGTCAGTCGTTTTTGTGAGGAGCTTGTTTTTGTTACTATACCTCTGCACTCACCGCAACAGCAGAATACTTCATTCACTCCTTTCTTCATTTCCGTCATTTGCACTAGCTTTGTCTATTTGGTCCTTTCAACTACGAACGCAACGCCTTCGTTATGGGTGTGTACAAACCGTCAGGCCTTCGCGTTCTGTCGGGGCCTGTGTCCCCAGCCAGCCCAGTGTCGCCACTATCTTCGCAGCTTCACTTCCCAATCTTACCAAGCGCGCTCTCAACGCCTTCCACGCCTACCTTCGGCGATACGAATAAGGAGGTGGGACTCCCCCCCGGAGCCATGCCTTGGGTATGGTCTTGCCATAAATGTCACACTAGGTATCCTTTAGGCGCAACCCGTCGTTGCCTCAACGACGGTCATCGATTTTGCGGCGGGACCAGTGTTAATAAACTCACTGGCAAAATGAAGAGGCACAGAGCATGCGCAAGCGAGTTCGACTATATTGGCTGGGAGGGTTTTGGGAGCTGGAAGAGGCATGCAAGTCAACACAAGCCGGCAAACAAGTCGCACAGGAACTGCGAGAAACAATGCGACTTTCCATCAGCCTGCCATTGGAATGCCACACACAACCCGAAAAAGAACGCGGACTTTGGCTTTCTTGATCCGAAGTTTCTCGGTACCGAGTCCAGTTCCTTGCCAGCACTGGAGAAGAGTACGCTCAAGAAAACCGGCAGTGTCTTCATCGGTCGGTTGGTCAAAGCAGCCGAGAAGCGAACAACGCAGTTAACTACACTCCTGTCTACTATCGAGGAAGAGAAGAATGTTGCGTCGATGCCAGAATATATCGAGGCGCCACCAAAATTGCCCGAGTTGCCTGCAGTGGATGATCTGAAATTGACCTTGCCAGTCATGAGCTTTTCAAGCTTCAAAGAACCCCTCGACGATCACCACAGTTTGCCCAAAGACTATGAGTCAGATTCGATTCCATCAGAGAATTCACCACCCGAATTATCCTCGAGCGTCAGCTCTTCGGATGACGAGGATGCCGACATGACGGATTGGATATCGGAGGACTCCCCCTCGCCACCATCACGTTCACCAACCTCAGCGCCACATCCAGAATTCTTCTCGTTCAACTTCAACGTTGACCCAAACCACGGTCCACAGGCATCAGCAGAAGCTACTTCACCCGTGTCCCCAAGACGCAATGCATGGGATTTCACTGCTGGCGATATTGGCATTGCGCTTGGATCGCCCACCAAGTCTGCTTACGAAGGAAGGTGGGACGAACCAAGGGAGATGGAGGGGTTGGAGAGTGAGCACATGCGCTTGGACGGAGACTTTAAAAACTTAGGAGGGAGCATGGCGGTCGAAATTTGACTCATTTTGAAGATATCTAGCGATTGCATCCAGTGGCGCACCGATAGCTGGACTAAATAGCGACTCCATTGTTTACCCATATATTTCGTTGATCAGAGTATTTGAAAGATGCGTTAATCCCTGAAGGTTGTCCAATACCCAGACGGTATTTCCCATTCAAGCCGCAAGGCGGCCAAAGTCCAGACTACCAATAAGAGTCGTCGCGAGTAGGGTAACTTAATCTCCAAAGCAGCTTCAACAGAGCATCCAAAGTGCGAGAGCCATACCCTCGAGAGCCCCAACATCAAGACCATCATGAACAACATCGGCAAGAAAGCCACCTGCACCACTTGCCGTACGTATATAGTAGACTCCTCTGAAATACACCCACTGACTGATGAGCCTCACAACGAATAGAAGGAGCAACCTGGCACGGCGGCTCCCCCTCTGAAGTCCCCATCATACTAGAATACTATCCCAAAGAAGATTGGTGTACATGCGAGCCGAAAGTTGTGGTCGATGGGGTGGAGTATCCGCCCGAGGGCAAGAAAGCTGATTCGTGGGGGAAGCGGTGAGTTCGTTCTCGCGTACAATCATCGGTGAGGTCAGACAGCGGGAGAGAAAGAGGGGTTTGACTGCTGATTTCAACGATGCTTGATGTAGGAAACGCGAGCTCTTGCGGCTGACGAGAGATAAGAGGGTGAAATGGGCGAGGAGTTGGGGCACCATGGGGCCTGGAGGTGTAGGCATGGGGCCTGGGATGTGATGGCAAGGTGTTATGCGTATGAAGGGCTGGAATTAAGTAAGATTTGTATAACGGGTCAGATGGAATCACACATGACAATGCACAAGTGATTATCTACATTGATTGCCTGCTCATGTCCAATCAGGTAATCCATGTATAGGAAATCAGAGACGTAGATACACCAGGCTCGCTCGCTAATATGTAAGAGGATATCCCAAACTCTTTTCCCATCGCTAGAACCCCACGGCAGCATGCATTCGTAAATCATTAGATCGAACTGGAGCAGATCCAAGTGTGACGCCTTAGAACATGCCCCCTTCACTTCCGGCAAAGCTCGCCTCGCTCCTGCCTCCTTGCGTACTTCCCTGAACGCTCATAACCCTCACCGTCTTCTTCGCTTTCGGATCGGCCGTCAATACCTGCGCAGGACATACTATGATTTGTTCATCTTCTTCTTCATTTTTGACGACCAGTGGAAATAAGACCATTCTCACCACTGCTCCCTGCTCCTGCAATGCTTGATTGGAAGTCGTCGCTCCACTCCGTTCGTTCATAGTAAGCGCATTGAAGTATACTTTCTGTGCTAGGTCACCATTGGTATCGTAGTCTGGCTGCAGAGGGGGCAGCATTTGGTAATCTGCGCGTTGGGTGCGCATTTCGATGGACAGGTCAGCAGCTGAATTGATGACTTTGCGGAGCGAGTCCTGGATTTGGGCGACCAAATGGGATGGTGGTGGAAGGAAAGTGGCTAGTGTGTCGTAGATCTCATGCACGATGGCTTCAGTATCTGTCGTGCGCTGCCTTGTGAAATCTTCTCGTTTCATCAGTAAGGTCAGAGTGGTTGCTCGCCATTTGCAGACAGCCGACATTGGACCGATTTCTTGAAGAGTCTTCTCAAGAGTCTTGAGTTTCTGTCGCTGCTCACGATCCATGCCGAACAAATAGCGTGTGAAGATGTAGTCGAATATCATCGTCATGACCACGGCCATGAAGACATCTCGTCTTTTGACTCGATCTTGGAGGTAGATGTCGACATCTATGCCATCGAGTATAGCATTTTCCATGCGGTCCAACTTGGTCTCGTCTCGAATTTCGCTGGCGCGGTAGCAACCCTTCATGTCCGAGAACTTCGAAAATCTCAACACCCATTGCTGGACGTGCTGGCATAGTGACTGACACTGACTGTCAAAATAATCCTCATCTCTTTCGATGAAGTCTTCACTCTCCCTTGAGGCTAGAAGCTGTTGTTGTAAACTCCGCACCTGCTGCTTGGCGGAATCCAGCTCGTCTTGTAAACGCTGCAATTCGGAGTTCTTGGCTTCCAGGTGCGAAGTAACCTCGCGCTGGACAAGGGCCTCCATGCCGGTGGTCAGCTCCCTATGTCGTTCCCTCAGATGAAGATGTTCGGCCTCCAACCCCCCATATTTCCGGTAGTGCTCGTCATCCACTCCTCGGGACGTAGTGAGTCTTTCATTGACTTCCGCCAGGTGAGTCACTTTGTTTTGCCAATCCTCGACTATGCCACGCAACTCATCAAGCTCCGAGTCCTTCTGCGCCAAAAACACCTTGTGCTCCTCTAATGCTTCTTCATAGGCAAGTCGCTGTTGACTATAATCGCGTGTCTGCTCCTGTATGGTCTTCTCGGCCGTAGACTTCTGGCTCACTAATAGCCTGTTTTCCGATACGAGCTGATCGAGTCTGGTCTCGAGATCGAGTAGCTGTATACTCTGTCGTTTGCGCATGCTTGGAGGGCGCGTGGGGGACATTGGAGATTGCCCGCGCACATCTCCCCAACCCTCCTACGATTTTGCGTCAGCATCGAGTATGGGGATTCTATTCAAGCTAGGCCGCAAACTTACATAAACGTCCGCCATATCTGCACGAGACTTTCCCTTGTCAGTGACGGGATCGTAAGTGGAGGACGAAGGAATGTTGGCGCCGGAATCGAGTTCGGCCTCGGAAGTCTTAGCGCGAAGTTTAGCCTCGCCCAACTTGCTAGCACCCCGAAGATCTCCGCTAACGCTACGATTCACCCGTCGCAGTGGTGGTGTGCCTGAAGACCGATAACTCTGTCCACTTGCGGAGCGAATTTGATCAGGTGTCCGGATGATTGCGTGGATGCTGTTGTCTGATTGTACGCTCGCCGCACTTGCTGTTCGATGTTCACCATCTCGTTGCTTTGGCGGTATATTTGGCATCTTTGCCAGATCACCTTGGCGACCAGGAACTTGCTCAGTATTGGGGCTTCCAATGCTGTCCAGATCGTCCAAAGCCTGTTCCTCATCGGCTGCGGGCCCAGGTTGGCGTGGCTTCGGGGCTTCCGTGGATACATAGCTTCTCGCATCGTCTGTAGCTAGCGGTGATCGCATTCGACCTTCCTTAACACCAGCTTCCGGCGAACCAACGTCGGAGAAGGCGTGCTCGTCCTTTGCATGTAAAGATGACCTGTCGTGACTGTCCTCTGATATTGTGTTTAACTGTCCGCGTCTGCCACGAATTTCGCTGCTTGGAGGACTCCTGGATCCAGACATGATATCCTCATCCTGGCGAACCAGACCGCCAAAGAGCGATGCAGACGTTTCTGCGTGACGGCCTGTAAGTTTATCGTAGGTCGATGGATCAAGAACTGGCTCAGTAATATGGGGAGATTTACTATCTCTTGGCACGTTCCGAATTACTGGTGGTGATGAGCCCTGGCGGTCAAAGGACCATGTGGGCTCTTGAGGAATGGAATCGTTGCGGGTCGATACAGATTCCTCCCGCGGCCTGTCAACCACATTCTCTCTAGCGGAGGGCGACGAGCTGAATAGCACTGAAGATCGATCTTTCGTAGTTGGGCTGACTGGTGAAGGTTCGCGGGCTTCCCTAGCTATAGCCTGACGTCGACGGCGACGTTGGACGTCGAAGCCTGAGTCGTCTGAGTCATCACTATTGTACGATCTCGAGCGTCTTTGCCTCTCCCTTGTTCGGGATATAGAGACATTGTCGTCAGGACCAGCTTCCATGGTGATAGTTGATGGAGATATCGACATTCGACGCTCAGGTGTTCGATGGCTCTGATCATACTCTTGTGTATCTTGCTTGCTCCTACTGCCGTAAGGGTCGTCAATGGTTCCCTCAGACCGTGTGCCCTGGTATTGTGGCTCAAAAACTAGGATCGGACTTGATTCGGTTTCTGGATATCCACTATCGCGCACACTACGGTGCACAGGCACTTCTTCAGAGATCACCGGAGAGTTGGAGATATTGATACCACTGTCTCTATATTTTGAATGGTCTGTCTCCGAATGTGGATGATGATCATCAGTTGCCCCTGTAAGCGGCTCATGGGTTGTAAAAGTAGTAGGAGATTGGAATGGAGCGCCCTTGAAATCTTGCCTTGATCTGACTACACTCTGTTGCTCTGGAGTTTGCGCTTGTTCTGCGTCCTTTTGCCAAGCTCGAATGCCGCTTTGTTTCTCGGAATTCGGATCCTGTCCTGCGTTCTCTATAACAGTGTCTCCTTTACTGGCCGGACTTCCAGAATCCGGACTCTCATCCTCAAGATCTGCTCGCCCAAAAGCCTTCTTGCCTTTCTTGTCCTTTTTGCTACCTTTTTTGGAGCCTCGCCTAGCAAGACCTTCGGCTGCTAAGGCTGCTACTGCGCCCAATCCAGCTGTGGCTGCCAAACCTTCTGTATCTCTAGTCTCGTGCCCAGCTGTCCTAGATTCATCACCCCCCGACAATGCCTCCTCCTTCCCATGAGAAGAGTATTGAGTCGAGTAGACTTGGGGAGCTGATGCCTCGCTGAATGACTCTACCGCTTGGATTCCTGAACGCCGCGATTGGTCCAGGACTTGCTTTGAATCTTTCGTGGAAGGGTTTAGGTCACTTTCCACCTCTCTCCTCTTGCCCTTCTTGCCCTTCTTGTTTTTCTTAGCCGGCGCGTAGCTTAGACTGTCGTCGACTTCTTCGATGGCAGGCAATGTTGGTCCCTCAGGCTGATAAGATCTGTCAACAACGTCTAAGTCCATCGCTTCGTCGCCATGTAGACCTTGTCGAGGGTATTGAATCTCCTCTATGTTTGGAAGTGTTTCCTGCTCGAAGGGACGCTCCTTAGTAGAGTCAGGAATATCATTTGATAAAGAGCGACGGAATTCGTCATTCTCCAGATCCTGTTCAACATCTTCCTCGGCCCGCTGTCCTGGTTGCAGAGCAAAATAATCGTCTGCCTCGTCTAGGGTTTTTGTTAATCCATTGTTCGTGGGAGCAACAATGCTGCTGTCCTCCACGGGCCGGCGCTTAATTAGCTCCTCCAAGTCAACCGGCAGATCAGAGGCTCCAGGTTCCCAAGATCCTGGCACCGCCGATGGTCCAGCCTGCACGTCGGTCACTTGATTGGCTTCAGCCTCGACAGGTGGTGTAGCTGTGTCATCTTCCCAGATGATGGGCTGTTGTTGCTTTTTACCTTTCTTCCCTTTCTTGCTTTTCTTTGTCGCTAGAAAGGGAGAAATTTCATCGTCCTGATTGGGCTCAATTCCATGTACCGAGCCAGATCTCGAGCTGGATTCCTCGACTATGTCCTCTAAGGGTGGAGGACGCGCCAAAGGCGTGCGCTCTTCGAGGGGAACTGGAATCATTGAGTCAATGCTCCGCTGAGAGGTCGAGGAAATATATGCTTCGTCGGCCGGGAGGTCGGAGCGCTCTCCTTGAAACGGGCTGAGCTGTCTTTCTAGTTCTTTTGCGTACTCGTTATCATACTCCCTTTGTTCTTGGGCATCGAGCATTACAATATCGGCTGCAGGGTTTGGAAAGTCGATAGTGGGGATTTGAGAAGTTTCGCTATCCTCATGTTTAGAGCCCCTCGAGTACTCTGGGCCGTGGTCCGGCTGTTCAGGTTCTGCTGCTGGGTTTGGTAAGGCTGATGTAGGACTTTGAGGAGCCTCGAAGTCTTGTCGCTGGAATTGCTTGGCATGCTCTTGCTGATGTTCGTGCGATTCCTGAGAGACCTTCCCTTGAGTTTCTTGGAACGGTGTTGCCAGATCTATGGTAGGGCGTTGGGAAGCTTCATGGTCTCCTCGCTTGGGCTTGACTGCGTGGTGGTGATTGTACTCCAATTGCCGTTGCGAATCTAGAACCTCTGAATCCACTACTGAAGTTGGCATTTCCACTTTTGAACTTTGAGGAGTGTCAACGTTTTGTCTTTCAAGTTCTCGCGCGTATTCTTGGTCGTAGAGATATTGTTCTTGTGGATCTAGTAGCTCATCATCTGGAACTCTTATAGTGGATGCTTCCACGTCTGCATTCGAACGTCCATCCTGGCGGGGAGTCATAGGATCATGGACGGCTTCTGGAAGGCCCGAAGAGGCTGCATCGGTTATTTCGAGATCCTCTTGAATTCTGGATGCATCCTTGCGCTGTTTCTTGCCCTGCTTCCCTGTCTTGCTGAGTATGCCCCATAGCTTGTCCTCAGCGTCGGTTTCAGTGATCTTTTGTGTTTTCTGCGCTGAGAGAGGCTCTTTGCGTTCCTTTTCCGCAATGGGGTCAACATCGCTAATTTTTATAGACGCATTCGATTCTTCATAGGGTTGTCCCTTCAGTATCGATTCATCATCTCGGCCAGACTTCGCGGTAATGATCGGAACCGGCGTTGCTGCTGTAAATGTTTGATCTATTTCAGACTCATGCTCCGATAGCTTCTCCCTTTTCGATAGCTTTCCCTTTTTCCCCTTCTTGATAGGTATGCCCGAGGCTCCGTCGTCCATTTTCGTTTCAGAAGTCTTTTGACCTTCTGGCAGTGCGGAAGGCTCTCTAGTATTCGTTCCCATAATCGAGGGAGCATTGCCAACTTCGTCAAACATGTTTGGATTACCCGAGGTTTGTTCCTCCAGCGTAGGTTCTTCACCTTGAATACGATCTGCATTGGTGAACGCATCCTGTGTCCCTTCTGTAGAAAATCGATCCGTTTCAGGTCTAAAGTCCGAGGATTTCTCTTCGTTGGATTTCGTGGCCTTTTCCCCGTTATTGATAGGCCAGTCCCATCCTCCGTCCTCAGCTGTGGGTCCAGCACTTCCTCTACTCTCTGGCGCGCTTGAAGGCTCTCCTAGTCCAGGATCTGCAGCCGTGGGAAACTTGCTAACTTCTGGCGTGCTTTGTCTTTCTCCAGAAGCATGTATATGTCGAGGAAGTTCCTCCGCCGGCCTTTGCTCACTTCGCCCGGAGCCGGCAGTGACTAAGAGGCCTTTTATCACTTCGATGTGGGATGAACCTGTCTCAGGCTCAGATGGCAAGTAACTTTCCTTTGTATGTTTCTTGCCTTCATCGCTCTTGTGGACAGGAGCAGAATCGTCCTTCCCTACTTCGATTGATTGATTCACCGGTGTTTTCGTAGCTAGAGGTATGATTTCGCGATCATGATCCTCGTGCTCGTGAATCTCAAGGGGTGTGTCACTAGGTTTAACGACTTCTGTAGGCTCATTTTCTTCGATCGATCGATCTGAATCTTGCCCTGACCAACCAGGGCGATGCTCGGACATGGGTATAATGGACGGCTCGTCCTGCATCTTTTCGGCACCGAGTTCTTCGAGGGCTGGGTTGAGTTCCTGCTGGGTCTCGTCATTTAAGTTGAACGCTCGCGCCTTCTTGCCGTGCCTTTTGTTCTTTTTGGCGCTTTCAAGACTATACAACGAAGACTCAGCGTCCTCGAATGGCTGGCCAATACTAAGTTCCTCTGATCTCATTTTGGGATCGTTTGATGCAGCAGGACCCTGTTCAGAAACAGGTGCTAATGAAACGCTTTCATGCGTGGATTCTTTAGATTGCTCTTTTGATTCCCAATCTGAATATGCGTGAACAGGAGGCTGGAGATCATTTGCTAAGGTAGGGTCGTCCGGACGGCTTGGAGCATTCCCTTTGAGGTCCTTAGTCTGAGCTTCTTCGATCGTTGGGTAGACCTCATAAGAAGCGACTGGTTCTGATGAGACAACGGAATCTTCGCCCTTTAACGACGATGGCTGCGAATCCTCTGCCGTCTTTCGAACCTCCATGAACTTTGGAGGATCTTCAAGATTCTGCGCGCGCTCATCTACTAGCTTGTTATCAAACAGAGTCGGTTGGTCTTGAACACTATCCTTTGTACTCTTAGGCTCTGCCAAGAAGTGGTCCTGGGGCGCCGGAGCAGCATATTCTTCGTCCTCCCAGTTCAGAATCTTGGCTTTCTTTCCCTTCTTTTTGGCCTTCTTACTCTTCAATGGTTCGAACTCTCGAAGACTTTCCGGTCCTCCTTCCCGCAATACCTCTTCGGTGTCGGAGGCCTGAATCGGCTCAATGGTTGCAGAGGGTTCAAAGCGTCTCTGGCCCTGAAGATCTTTCAAAAACGATTGCTCCGCTGGAAGAGCTTTGTCCTGGACTGTAGGAGATGTATCCTCTATCCCAACCTCCCGAGGAACCAGGGCGCCTTCAGTAACTGCCTCATAATCACTCAGTGTCCTTGAAAGACCCTTCCTTTTGTTTTTCGTGTCCTTGGATTTCTTCGAAGCGGATTTATTTACCATCTCTGTCTTAGATCCTTGATCCAATGGTACTTTTACCTCAGCCGGCGGGGTCGACGCTTCCAAAGAATCCATTGCCCAAGGCTCGTCCGGCATCAACGTATCTTCCCTGCCCTTTTTGCCTCTCTTCTTCTTTGGCACGTTCCAATTTGATCCTTCGACTGCAGGATCTTGATCTATGGATACTTGAACCTCTGTAAATGGAGTGGGTGTTTGCAAAGAATCTTTGAGTTGAGCTTCGTCCAACGAGGAATCTGCCCTCTGCTTGCTCCTTTTGCCCTTCTTCTTCTTTGGCATGTCCCAATCTGGTTCCGCTAACTCAAGAGTCTGATCCACAGTAGGGGTTCCGTGCACGGTAGAGGAGCTCGCTGCAGTTGCCCCTTCGTTGATGGAGGTGTTAGGAATGGTTTCATCTTCCAGTATATGCTGGATAGCTTTAGCAGTATTGGTAGTAGCATTAGATGAGTCTAGAGTCGGAGAATTCGTTTCCTCGTTATCGTAGTGGTCAATGAGCTCAAGCTCCTGGGTCTCGGATTTCGTGATCTCTGTTTCCTCCTTTGACACATACTGCTCGTCAACGCATTGATCAATGACCTCCGATTCTAGTGTTCTTGGTTCGCTAGCCTTTGAGCCAACACTCGTTGGAGGTAGAACTCGCTCCTCGTGATCGAGAACGGGACGGACTGTTAATTCGTGCAAACCCCGGTCGGCTTTATGGTGAGTGAGCAAAGGCTGCTCCAATCCTTTGTCATTGGATACCTCGCTCTCTTCTGCTGCCAGAATAGCAGCAACGTCTCGCGAGGTCGATGTGGTGGACTGGGGTGCAGCAAGTGGGTCCGATTCAATCTCATCATCTTGCTGTGTTTCAGCAAACGCTGGCAGGGCCTCTGAATCGAGATCTAAGGTCTTTGGTTTCGGGTTCTTGTCTTTCTTCCCCCTTTCATTGCCATCAGAACCTACCCACTCATCTTCAAATCTTAGAGGCTCCTGTTGAGAGGGATTGGCATTTTCCTGGAAAGGTGAATCTCCAGCTTGAGCGCCTTCGGCGACTCCATATGCAGTGACAGCCCGGTGGGACGCACCGAGTGGGATATCTATCTTAGTCTTCTCCTTCCCTTCCCTACTACTGAAGCCACCCCATCCATTCTCAACTGCTTGAGGTTCTTCAGCGGAGTCTTGGACTTCATCCTGTTGGATCAGGTCTTCACTCTTCACGTCTTTGATCACTTGGGGTGTAGCGTCAGCCATTTCCAACTCAGCTCCAGATTTCGCGCATTTCTCGGTATCGTGTGCGACATCCTGCGTGATCTCCTTGGCCTTCTTTTCCTTCTTCGTACCGCTGAAGCCAATCAATCCGCCCTCAGTCACATCGGGCTCTTGTTGGGAAGCATGGGCACCGACAATTTCAGCGGAGTCTTGAGTCTGCAAATCAACATCTATTTCAAGTGTAGCCACGGACAAGGGAATGCTCGTCTCGATATCTGCATCCGTCTGGGTATCATCTCTAGCACTTCGCCTTCCCTTTTCAACTTTCTTTGCCGCTTTGCTGGGGCCGAAACCTGCCCATTCATCTTCCACCGTTCTGGGCTCCTCCTGAGGATCAAGCATGTCTACTCTCTCAGCTGGAGTCCGGGTCGAATCTTTCTCTGCATCCTGGGACATCAACGAAACTACTGGCAAATCTATCCTACTATGTGCACTTGCCCTAGAATCATCCATGAAGTCTCGCTTTGACCGTTTGCCCTTCTTTCCTTTCGTCTTAGTACTGAGTCCGGCCCATTCATCCTCGGCTGCTATGGAATCTTTCGACAATTCATCAACGGGCTCTTCAGCAAGTCCCTGAGTTTTGTTCAGCGTAGCTACATCCAATGGCGACTCTGGCGGCACGGGCCGGTCATCTACGAAGCCCTGCTTTTTGTTTTTGCCTTTCTTCCCTTTCCTTTTATTGTCAAACTTAGGCCGTTCGTCATCGAGCGTTCTGAGGTCCTCCGGCATTCCTCCCGAGGGTTCTTGAGCAGGATCTTGGTTCTGTTTCCACGTAGCCGCATCCGATGATTTTTCAGGCGGCAGTGCTTTGTCTTCGGTCACGTCCTCCAGGGTGCCAAATCCAGCTTTTTCACTCTTTTTACCTTTTCTTCTTAAAGGCAAAGCAAATGAATCGTCAGTTACATCCTTGTCTCGTTGGTTCAATAGCTCTTGTGTTGTCTCGGTAGTAGGAAATTTGAGCACATCTGCAACAGGCAATACTTCAGAATAGGCTTCTGGAAGCGCAATAAACTCGCTTTTATCTAATTGGCCTATTGGCAGCACGTTGGATTCCTGCGGTTTCTCTTCTAATAGATCGAGATCTTCGTCGAGAGGCAATGGTATCGCTTCCGGAGAAAGCCAAATGCCCGGAGGTACTCTCCGCTCATCCCATATCCCAAGATCTTTGGGCTCAGTGGCAGGCTTCGCAAATTGCGGTGCGCTTTCCCTGAGCTGCTCAAAGCTGGCATCCTTGGCGACAAGAGACGTTGGTGGAGGGGCATCACCGTGCGGTCTAGATTTGAGCCCTTTCTTGCCCTTCTTGCTCTTCGGCTTGTTTTGCCTTCGTTCTAGCAGGCTCGCAGTCGCATCTCGGTTGGGCATGGTCGCAGGGTGAAGTATATTTTCCTCGACATCCTCGACATCCTCGACATCCTCGACGTCCTGAGCGACGGAAGCTACACTATCTACGACTTGGTCGGAAGACAAGCCCCGTATCAAGTTCCCACCTGTTTGGGAATTATTTGGCTCTGCAGACTCAGGGTTCTCTCTCGGGCTATCAATCGATGCAATAGGCTCACTGCTCTCCTGGAGATGTTCAAGGGTTCCTTTTCGTTCCTTCTTCTTGTCTTTCTTCGAGGAGGACGATGGTGCAAACCATGAATCCACGGCATCCTGCGCATCTTGCTCTTGAATCTGCAGCGTTTTTTCAGGGCTCAGCGTGTCCGGTACCGTGTCTTTTGAGTTATTTGTAGACTCCATGGTATGGATCTCAGCCTGTTCTGCTGGAAGGTCAGGCTTGCTTGATTTACGTTTGATGTTCTTGCCTTTTCTAGTCGTCTTGGGAGTAAAGTCATCTTTAGAGTCAATATCTTCCTTAAATAAAGCATCGTCGTCAGGCACGGGAGTAGCTTCTACGTCCGGAGATACTTGATCCCAATCTTGCAAGAACAAATCTTCTCCCTTTCCTGGGAGATGTTTCCTGTCACTGTCAAAATCGACGTCTTCTTGAAGATGAAATTCATTCTTGGGTATGACGTTGCTGTCGCGAGTCCCAGTGTTCTCCGCATGGGGAGCTACGTCACCTAAGGACTGCTGAAGTTGGGCTTGTCCGTGGAGACGTTCTTCATCAAGAGGAACGCTTCTTCCATGGGCGCTTAATCCTGTTGTCGGGACAATCGTGGCGTCCTTTGATTGATCAATTCCTCGGTCTGAAACCATACTGTCTAAACCCTGTTGAATTTGATGTTCCCCAAGCTGTGGAAGTATCGATAGGGGTTGATCATTGTCCTGATTTAGTTTATGCAGAGCGAAAGCGACTGCTCCCCCAACCACGGCACCCAAGGCCGCATCTGTTGCAATAGAAGGCGTCTTTGGTGAGTGCTCATTGGCAGTAGATTGGGGCGATAAGCTTCGGCTTCCTGGTAAGGGTAACCCATCATGGCCGGTAGTTGGACGTTGGAAGGAGGACGCAGTAGGAGTCGCCTGCTGTGAGTCAAGCAAGTCAGACTGCACGGCATCATCGCTAGTAATGATGGCCATTCCACGTGCTGGTACGACGAAGCCATGACTTGCTTCGGTCATTTCGTAGTCGTCTCCCTTGTTAGGTTCCTCCTCCTCCTCAGGATCGTGAACTGATGAGCTTCGTGATGTCGTGTGGCTGGAAGGAAGAGAAGGATACGCTCCCTCGGACGCTGACTCTTGGTGTGATCTGTGTCTCTCTACAAGCATCAGAGGCCTAAACTCGTCGGAGGACTTGAATTCAGTAGACCGGGGTCTAGGTTTCGTTCGTGGTGGTAGATCAGCTGCAACGTGTGGCGAGGAAGGAGGCGTTTGAGACATCGAACGAGCGGAACGAATAGACGGGCGAGGTCGAGAGAAACGGAAGTCGAAAGGTACAGCGGTGGGGGATGGTAGGGGATCCGAGGGAAGGATTTGTGGATATTCTCGGTTGTGATCGTGGGGGGAAAATTGGGAAGACTGGGGAGAGACTGGAAGATCTGCTGCCGCGAATGGATCTGGAGGCTCTTTTTCCTCAAGAGCTTTGTCAGGTGGCGGCGGTGGTTCTGGGCCCATGTCTAAAAAAGACTCCGACCGCTGTTGATCGACTTCCGGCTCGTTGCGATCCTCTGAATATTCGGAAATCAAACCTGCTTCGCGCATAGTACTGTGGCCAGACTCTGAATCCTTCAATCTAATCAGCGCTCTCATCTCGTAGCGTACTACCAAAGGAAGCTGATGGATGTACCTTGGCCGGTGGGTCTTGGGTGATCCTACCCTGGTCTTGGCCTATGCTACCACCAACGTCCTGTCGGTTGTTGTTGTCTGGCTCGACCGTTGCACTCCACTTGCTGACAATTCCCTCGTCATTAATCTCGTCACGAGTTGACCTTCGCCCTTTAGACTTCTTGCTCTTCTTCTTTGGCTCTTCGAATTCATCTATGTTGGCTTCGTCCGGTAAGTCTGTAGTACCATTCTCTTGCGGCGATCTACCGAGAACGCGGTCCCATACACTACTTTTCTTTGACTTTGACTTTGACTTGGACTTGGACTCCCCGCTAGCAGCCACGGTAGATGGCGCAGAGACACTCGACGCAGTGTCATCGAAGCCAATACTATCACGCTTGGACTTCTTGCGGGACTTACTAGAGCTACCCCCTTCAGTGCTAAGAGGAGCACTGGACGTCACACATGGTGTATCCTCTGTCGGCGATTCGTATATCTCCCCACTCTCCGGCTCTTGGGGCCTAATCACTGATTCGGAAGATTCGAAGGACTCGTCCTTGGATCCAAAATCCTGCTTGCGAGTTTTCTTTGATTTTTTAGACTTGGACTTTTTGCCGCTTCCCCAGTCGTCGTCAAGGTTATCCACGGAGTCTTTTTTTAGAGTTCGAGAGTCCGAATTATCCAATTGGCTAATGATGTCCTCTGCGGCTGCAGTAGCATCTCGACCATTGGGATCCTCGAAAGCATCTCGCACCACAGCCTCTCGATCCTTTTTGCTCTTGTCTCTCCTGCTGAACGAGGCCATCTCATCGTCATCGAAACCACCGGGCATACTGCGGTCGTCGGACTCTGGAGGCGAGTCTCTACGCCTGTACATTGGATTGTCGATAATAATGGATGGATCAAATCCAGCATCCTCTGCGCTAGCCGCCAGTGTTGCCGCAAACTCAGCATCATCGCCGAATGATACTGGAGCATTCGTTGACTCTGTAACACTGGGAGTCTCCTTTGTTAGCTCGGTGTCCCTTGGCAATGCCGACTCATCCAACGGCTGAATTTCTTCTCCCAAGCCTGTGTCGCCGGTTTTGCGAGGTGCTGCACCGACGGGTTGTTCATGCTCGTCATCTCCGTCTGGAGAGATGAGAGTGTACTCATGAGTCTGGTTAGCTCCCCAGGTGACCTTCGAAGGGGTGTGATCGCGAGGCGGCTCTTCAATGTCTTCAACGCCGGTGTCTTTTGGCCACATGATGGGCGTGGAACCCCTGCTAGATGGAGGAGTAGGCTCGACGAGTCGAAGTCTAGGTACGGGGAATGATACCCTCGAAGCATCAATTATGTCGTCAGTATCCGCAGGTGAGAAGGTAGGCTGGGCATCTGGATCTCGAAACCCCTTAGGCACCACTGTCACAATCGCTGGGGTCTGATCGAAGTCGACGTCAGCATTAGCGTTAGCACTGGTTACTTTCACTTGATCGTTCGAATCGCCAAGATCGAGCGGTCTAAAGAAAGTAGAGTAGTCTTCATGGCTCGTGCTTCTCTTGGAACTCGCTGTTGCCTGCAGAATACGCGTTCGCTTCTCTGTCACTCGCCTTTGACGATCAGAATCTTCACAACTTCCCGAGATGTCATCCGAGAATGGTTGTGGCTCCTTGCCCACCGATTCACCTACATCACGTTCTCGTTCCCTCTCCCTTTCCTTTCGCCGCCGTTCACGCTTCCTGGTGGCTTCTTGATCTTCTGCTTCCTCTCGATCTCGTTCCCTTCGACGACGTTCGCGGCGTTCTTCACGAGTCTCTTCCGACTTCAACTTCTCCGCCAAGGCAGCTGCGCCAATTGTGGCACCAATAACTCCAGCGGCAGCAGGTGCGGCCCATGAGGTCTCGGAAGATCTTTGTGGGCTCTCTTCCCGCCCAGTGAAAGTTTTGGACTTTTTGTCGGATGTTGCCTTAGTTGCCTTAGTTGCCCGACGTTCTTTTTCAATCTGCTCTTGTTCATCAGCTTCATAACGTTCCCGGTCCTCTCTCCTCTTCCGCCGCCTCTCATGGCGATCGTTCTTTTCTTGTTCCTCAGTACGGTCGAATCTTACGGCCGAGGTGTCGTCTTTAATCGAAGCACGTCTGTGGGAGGCCATAGAGCTTGACACTGCGTCATCCCCGAACCTCGCAGGGGAAGAGTCCCTCCTTCGCAGCTTGAGACTAGGATCCGGTTCTTTGGCGTGCGGGGTGTTTTGAGCAAAGCTGCTCGGGATGGCAAAATCAGGCTTGGCGGAGCGAGCATCGATGCCCGCTGCAGGCTGAGCAACAGGGTCTTTGTTTTGGGAGAAGACAGGAGGACCTGTGGGCGCACTATAGGAATGCTCGTAAGGTGGTTGGCTCGAATAAAGTGTTGCAGAGACAGGTGTTATGGGTTGCGGATGCTGGATAGGGACTACTGCTGGCCGATCAAAAGATGTAACCGAGGCCTCTCCTCCAACGTCGAATAGAGTAGGATCAGATGTAGAGATTGGGAAAACTTTTTGAAGAGGAAGGCTGCTGTCAGCGTCAATTCCGTTACTTTGATATCGGCCAGAAGACATCATGGCTGCACCAGCTATGCCAGCGCCTGCTCCGCCTGCGATTGCAGGAAGGTTACTGTGGTCGGAGGATTCTCGTTTGGTAGGAGAATCTCTTCGTTTCTTCTTACTACCCCACCGCCAACCCCATTTGTTGGTCCCTGAAGCATCAGAGGAAAGCGATTCTCGGCTCCCTTTGTGTCTTGGACCGCCGTACGCGAGTGCGGAATCAGCACTCTCATACTCATCCTCTGGAGCGGATTCCCACACCTCATCTTCAGGACGGTAGTCGTGCCTAGAGTCGCGACTACGACTGCCTCTGCCTTTCTTGACACCAACCAGCTCTTTAACCCTTTTTTTCTTGTGGCCATTACGTCCATCGTTCAGAGAAAGAGCTGTTGCTGCTGCGCCAAGCCCTAAAATAGCAGCTTCGGCCGTTTTGTCATCTTTGGATTTGGTGCTAGATCGCTTGCTGCTGCGATGCCTGTCGGAACGATGCACCATATCTACACTTGAGAAGGATGAATTTGCGCTGCTCAAGCTGAAGAAACCTCGCTTTTTCTCCTTGTGCGATATGCGACGTTGGTTGGGCGAATGCTCTTCGTTCCTATGTTTGATGTTGACGAAAGCGTCTTTAGGAGGAGTACTTCTCTGGCGTCGTGAGCTTGATGCGGCCATTGAAGAGCCAATGGCCGCACCAATTGTAGCATCAGCCAAATCACTTTTTCTATCTCTCGACTGAGACCTAGAGCGTGAACGGCCCTGGGAATCATATCTGCCAGGCTTGGAGCGACCAAACAAGCCACCTTGCGGATCTTTCTTATACGCCTTGCCGGCGCTTGTAATACCAGTCTCCATGTGGTCTTTGGATTGGCTTCGACGCTGCGACTTCTGTCTCCTTCCATCGGGCGAATAATGGCCTGTCTTTACACTGTATGTATCATCAAAGTCATTCTTCTGCTTGAACAAGCTCTCGCCAACTTTTGCCAATCCGTATCCTGCAAGACTAGTGGCGAGCCAAGACTTGTCCTTCTTCCGTCGTCTTTCGTTCTCCGGAGAGTGGTATCGAGTTTCTTTGTCCACTCTACCAAGACTTTCGTTTGATCGTTTTCTGCGGTTGTAATGCTTCCGCGGCGCATCTTTTGCCGAAGACCCGGGCGCAAAGCAATATCTGCAAACGCCGATGATTTCGGAGTATTCCTCGAATTGTGCCACTCCTTCTGGGTCCTTGAAGAAATCAACCACTGCTTCGAGAGGCCCATGGTTGCGATGTTGTTGAGCCATAGGTGTGATCGGATTTTGAGGCTTCGACGAGGTGTGCTGCGAGAAAGTCTGATGACTATGCTGGTAGGCGGCTGCGGCTAGACCTGCAGCACCTGCTGCATACAATGGAGCGTTGGATGACTGGGAAGACTGCTTGCCCGGTCTTGGGGGCCGCGATGTATTAGAATAGTACGACTCTGCCGTGGGAGATGGCGGACGCTGATACAGAGTAGCGTCGTGCCCTTGCTGAGCCCCTCCTACCGAACATGCATGGCTGGGGCGTTGCGTGAGCGAAGAGGCCTGACTACCCATGAAATAACCTGCTGCAGCCCCCATTGCTGCGCCGCCAACAGTGGGGACAGCTGGGGTAGACGAAGAATGATGGTTGCCCTGGGGTCTGTCAGAAACTGTAGCGAATGTGGATGATGTCTGTTGGCTATGACTTGTTGCACTCCCATGTTCATCAAATTCACCACTGAAGAAAGAGGCCGCTGCTCCTATACCACCAGATGCGCTCGGCTCAGGAGGGGGAGCTGCTACTGCTAACGCAGCTTGAAGATGCGGTTCGGCCCCAATTATCAAAGACGGCGTATTTGCCCGATTTCCAGGTTGTTCTGCAACGGATTCACCGGCATCTCCATAGTACTCAGCTGCCAGTCCAGGGCCTCCTTCGCTGGTAGCAATCGGGGGTCGGTAGGGAGCTGTCGACTGGCTGGGAAATTGTCCAGGGAATTGGTCCTGGACGTGAGAGGACATTGGATGCTCTGACAAGTCGCCGTTAGTATTGGGCATGCCCCCATTGTATTGGCCTGGAAACTGTGAGAAGCCAGATGCTTCGACTTGGTCAGAGAAGTCAGCAGGGCCCCTGCTAATTTCCATGCCTTGATTATCAACATATCCACTTCCAATTTTGCTCGACTTGGTGGATCTACTTGGTTTTTCCACACGATCCTTATCCCTCTTGCCACGCTTCTCCTTTTTCTCCCGTTCGTGATCAACGCCATCAGGTTCTTTCTCATCATCATCTCTGTTACTCCGCCGCTCACTTCTCGGGTCCCTTCCCTCGTCCTTTGCGCGCTCAGCGCGAGAGGACCTCGACTTGGGCATTTGGTCGGCAAGACTGGCATTCCTCACCAGGCCTGGTGCTATGTACGGCTCATCGTTGTGGTTTCCAGAAGCCGTAGCGACAGAGGCGCTGGCAATGCCTGGGTAAGGACTCCGGGTTGAGGATGAAAAGCTTGTAGAAGTAGGATTGAAACCTCGATCACGGTCGTCACCCCGCGATAAAGACTTCCTACTAGTTTTCGAGGGTTGGTCGTCGTCCCACGCTGAGAACTTTTTGTTCGAATTGGAAGACACTATAGAGCCAGAGCGGGATTGCTTAGAGCGCGGCTCGTAGTCGTTGCGCCGGCTAGTATGTGATGGCAGGTCGCTCTTTGTGTCAGTCGACTTGCCAGTGATTCGATTCCACATCTTCCCAGATGCTCAATCCGATTGGCTATGTGTTTTGGGGTACTGAATCTAGTGAGCTAGCTGCTTGACAGCTCACTTGTATGTACTAGTATTACGGGTAATGCTCCGAGTGTCTGTCAAGGGAATGGCTCTGCTGCAACAGAGGGTCACAATCACATTTAGGGTATCAAGGTGGTATTCGTAACGTCGTCAATGAATCGCACTGTATTACAGCTCTATGAGCGCGACAGAGGGGAGGCTGGGCGCCGTGTACTGCGGCTGAAATTAGCGTACTCTCGGTCTTGCAGGCAGACTAAAGTAAAGTAGTTAACTAGAATAAGGTAGACTCGCTAATTATCGAGCTATAGGTGCTTGACCCCCTTCTGGTCTACAACTACGTCTGATCTACCGTCTTTATCTGCACAACCGTCGGATTTCATGATCTACGTCCTTTGAGGCACAGCATCGCATGCATACAAGCCGTTCGACATATTGGATGTGGCTTGAAATGTCACCCTGTTTGAAGTTACAACGAGCACACCAACTGAGGAAGAGACCTTTGCTTTCTCGCGATGAAACCTCAGTGAAGCTTCTCTCTACACGTTCTTCGATCACTCAACCAGGCAGTCGCGATGGGAACGCCTCGGCAAATGCCGTTAGGTATTCTTCTGGCCGGCCTGTTGGCCACCTCGGCCACGCGTTGAGGGGACAATCTTACGAACTCGGAAAAGCCTCAGTATGACAAACTTGCCCATCAAATAAGAAGGCAGCTCTGATGATGGATGTTCCGAGGGACCCAAAGATCTTGGGGTCAGAAAGTAAAATACGAATGCACTGATATCTCGTTGGTGGCATAGCTGGTTTCTCCTAGTGGCCCGCAATCGAAATCACTCACAAGCGGAGCTTTAGCGGCGCCCAAAATTGCTGTAACTATTCTTGATTACGACGCCGGTAGGTGAGCGCGAATTTGTCGCCATTCTACTGAAATGTGGTCAAGTATTCAACGACTTTGGAAGAGTTTGTCTCTTTTACTAGATATTATACGATTACTGTTGTGGTTCTCGTCTGACTAGATGTGCCTTGGCTATCCCTCTTTCGAACACTTGGGCATTCCTGTTAACCTGGGCCGTGCACGGGGGCCTGCTGCAGAGAATCTGCAAATGTCAAAGGTATGAGACCTACTAGGAACAACACAGATTTGAGGGAGAAAGTTCAATTCAACGAATGGCAGGTCTCCACTGACCTGGGCAGGTTAGGCCAGCGTGTTGGCTTCGCGCAGTCTCGACGTCTTCGATACTGCTCCTCATAACCAATAAAAAGAATTCAGATTCTGTTTTAAAGGAGATGCTCTCTTTTTATTCGCGTTCATGAATCCATCACTTCGCGAGAACACCTGGTGCTCCTTTGGGCCATGTCAATAGCCGTGCTGCATGATGGGGAAGGCCTATTCTGGAAGTAGATCACCCCTCCGTCGATCATCACGAAATCACGAAACTCTTCTCAAGAGCTCGGGGTTACTAGGTGAACAATAGTTGATCTAAGAGGGGCTAGCAGCTAGAGAGGCTTGGTCAGGCGAGATGTCAGGACTATGCCAGTTGTGGGAGTTCAATGCGATAACATTAAGCACCCTTACCGCTGATGTAGTCCATTTCTGCACAAGAAACCGAACACGAGCCCATTGTGTGGCTTATCAAGACATGAAGCTAACGATCCCATCTTCTGTAGCAACAGGCACTTAAAGCGTTTCTAGGGAGCTCTGGTGTGCAGAAACGTCCGACTTGTTTACCACGTGGCTGTCAAGATCTCTAATAGCAATCCTGATGCTTGACGCTTAGTGCTTTCGAAGATACCGATGAAGTCCAGCCGGCCTGTGTGTACTCGCCATCAGTTGCATCTAAGCGACATTTCCAGCTCGATCGATAATCTACTATGGTCCATGAGGTAGGCGTTGTTGGTCTTGAGCCCAAAGCGGTCAGATTAACTTTGCCTCAGATATTTCATGGCGCCAACAACCTCATGTCTGTCAATAGTTGCGGCGAGGACAGCTTTCCCCCGCAGCTACAAGGCATACGCAAACATGCTGCCTTGTGTGAAGATAGGGTCTCTTCTCTTCAGGGAGCCGCAAGGGGTTATGGTGATCGAGTCATCCTCCAGGAATCCCGAGATCCTCGATGATGCCGACGGTGTCCGAGCCAAGAAACCATCGGAAGAAGGCAGTTTCGTACCAGCATGTCTGGTGTCAGCGCCCAAGTCTAAATGTTTTACCAAGTGCAATGGGTCATACCACGAACGCCTCCGAAATTCAAGGGTGCTAAATCTATTGATCCCTACAACTCTTTTCGCGATGGCCGAAGAGGCCCTATTGATGTTCTTCGAAGTCTAGCCATGCCTCAAGCGGACTACGACATTGTACCTGGCCGGTCGCCAACGTTGATGACAGCTCATGACAACTTTCGCCAATCCTGGCCCAGTCGATTCATGTCTCCATGGCTTTGTTTGTGATATCAGATTAAGTCATTTCGGTGTGCCTAAGGACTCTACTTATCTTGACGTGTTTGCAATTCCAAATGATTCGTACGCTTTGCCTGAACCTTGAATTTCAGAAAATGGTGGGTCGATTTTGGTTGTGGGAAGCTGATCCTTGCATATACGGCGTCAAATTACGATTAACGTGCATACCCGTTGCACCAGAGGCGGGTTGCGTGGCCTGGATTTGAGACAAAAGACTGTGATTGGAAGCAATAGTCGCAAGGCTTTTGGAATCCTGCATTGCCGACGTATCACAAACGCCAGGTACTCGAAAGCAGATACTAGAGTAGGAAAATGACATACGCTGCAACTCGGCCTCCAACATGAATGGACCAGCAAACTGTCGGCAATCAGAGCATATGCTGCCTCCCGCGCTTGTGCGAGGTAGCAATCACCCTGGACAGTCAGATACCTTTGCTGGAGCTTCGAGGCTAAGGACAAGACGCCTGTTGAGGCCGAAAAGGCCTGTTTTCTTGTTTCATCTTTGCATTACTGTGATGTTGTGGCATTATCTCCGCTCTATTCGAGTGAGAGGAAAGGCTGCTTGCGTGCGAGGACCAGCGAAACTGGATTCGATCAAGTATGGCAGTGCTTCAAGGGGATACTGCAGGTATATGAGAAGCCCCACGCTTCTCTCATTTTCTTCGCAACCACTCGCTTCATCTCTACTCGCTCGTTTCCTTCGTTGTGTTCGACACTTCTGTACTAACTTGTCTCCATCTCGACAATTACTGACTCTCGAAATGGGTAAAGCAGGTCTAGCATGCCTTATGGGTCTACTCACCGTCGTCGCTGGAGATCGTCTGCCTGGTAAGTAGCAAGAGCAGCTATGGTACCTTTCATCTCTTCGCGACAAAACCCTATATTCAATCCCGTTCTCATCAAACATGCTATCGCGTAATACCATTACGCCATACCTTTTGTTGTCGACTCGGATCTATGTCAGCCGTGCAGCCGTCACTCCAAGGGGTTGACCATAGTTGTTCAAGACTCTAACTTATCAAATGCAGGTGCCTTCCATAGACTTGCGGCTCGCCAAGGTTACGGCTACAGCTATCGGTTTCCCCCATTGCCCACGCCGACCAGCGCCAGTAGCAGCTCAAGTGGAGTCAGTGTATCTGTTCTCTCAGCTACTCCCGGCACTATCAGTGCAGCTGGGACGACGTCTGTCGTGTACGGCAAGCCTTCATTGAGCGTCTCCGTTCTGTCGACTGGCGTCCATAGTACTGGAAACGATCCGGGGAGCTTCACGAACGTTACAGTGATTTATCCACCGTCGTCCACCGGTGCCAGTGGCACCGCTCCTGGCACGATCAGCCAAGCTGGAACAACAGGAGCCCCAATCGGAAACTCTACTACAAGCAAGGTGGGAACTGCCTACGGCACGGGTAGTCTCGTTTACACGTACAGAACTCCCAATGCAACTAGTGCAACAGCTTCAGGCAAGCCAATGCCGTCATCCAATGCAACTACCGCCGGTTCTATCAGCGGCTACCCTACCCATGCCACAAATACAACCTCCTCCGGCACAACTAAAGCGCCTCCAGTGTTCAGTGCCAACACTGCAGGTTCGGGATACTCACGCCACCCTTACCCAACTCATGGACCATACCCTGCCCCGTCGTCCAGGACGCCATTCGCTCCGAGCGGCACCGTGGGCACAGGCGTTTCTGTAAGCGCTACGATCTCCGCCAATGCCACATCAGCGGCTCCTACCGATCCGTCTACCAGTCGTATTTATCCCCCACATGGACCGTACCCCTTCCCATTGTCATTTAAGCCATACTCATACCCTGCAAGCTCAGTGATCGGTACCATCGGCACATCGGCTTCATACAATCCATCTGCGAGCCATTCGGTCTTGACTAACGCAACCACCGTTTCGCCGCTGTCTGCTACGGCTCCACCATACAGCTTTAGCCTCTCGACGAGTCCTTCGACTTCGGTCAATGCAACCACCATTAGCAGCATCCGTACAGCCCCAGCATATAGCTTCAGCCTTTCCGGAAGTCAGTCGATCTCAGCTAATGGAACAAGTACCTTGCCCTCTGGTAGTGCCACGATAGCCACAGGCGTGACATCAAGCTCAGACCCATCCGCCCACGGCACCAGCTCTATCTCGTACTCTACTACAGGTACTGGCACCGGCATCGGGACTGGCTATCCTTCATCCATCACCGCCGGCCCAACAAGTCTCAATACTAGCACAAAATTCTCATACACTCCAACAGTCACGAGCCAAGCGAGTGAATACTACTACCATCATCGTAGGCCGCACCACAAGGAGGTAGGTCTCAACATTCCGAACCTTGATTGAGGTCGTAGAAGCTAACAAGTTGCAGCACCACAGCGCACCGAGCTGGGAAGGTGATGGATATGACTATGAGCTGGATGATACCAGGGACAAATTCGCTTTCGAGTGATCTTTACGGGTAGTCACTCCTTCTGCTTCAGACAGAGACGTGTTGCCGTGCATGAAGTCGATGGATGAAGGCATTCGAACGGCAATGGTTGTGATGATCGAGACTGATGACTGACGGATAAATACATGAATGGATGGCCTCGTAGTTTCCTTATCTCTCTTCATTTCTTGAGTGGCTGGACTGTAATTCCAATCAGGTCCAGCATTGGTCTGGATGCCGCGGACTTCACTCATTATCGTACCGCAATCCAAACATAGAGCAATGTATGTATGCATCTCACTCGTCGTTCTGCCCATCAAAGACTTTTCCCATTTGGTGAGGTAGATATCGAACCTAATCGTGGCAAATCTAAGTGCACTTTCCTTCTCTGGAGAGCTTGCTTACTTCTTTGTCCCTTGCAACTCCGCAATCAGGAAGAACGGCACTATGCGCACGCCAGTGCAGTCCGATGAGGCACGGCAATAATAGTAGTGCAACCTCAATGGCCATAGTAAATGGAATAGTATCACTACACGGCATTCTCAATCAGCAACACCGTCCGCAGCAAGTCATACACTCAAATTCAACAGCCTGCTCATGAAATTTGGCCATATCTCAGGATTTCAGATTTGTCTTTGGGCAGGATGACCCGTACAATCAAAGCAGAGAGGTGGCCATCCTATCTAAAGATCCGCAGATGAGAGGAAAAGAGGCTGTGTGCATTGTTCTTGCGCGTAATCCCCACAGGCCGAGGGCTGCATTTCGATCAACAGCTCACTTTACGGAAACTCTCTACCACGGGTAGCTCTTTCGGACGACTTGCGCAACAAGTGGCACGATCCAAGCGCGTATGGTAGTTCAGCTTCTCAGAAGCTTCGCGTACACAGGTTTATAGAATCGACGACAATGCTCAACCGGCTGCTTTGCCAGCGTCCTCTTGCACCACCGAAGTCTGCATACACCGTGAATTGCAATGATCGACGGCTACGGGAGGGGTGAATGTTTTTGACCTTCACGCCTTCTTGGCCTCGAGTATTGTCACGACTTCCCTTTTGATTCGAAACATTGGCAACCACGGCCACCTATCGCTCCTTCATGTGCGTCACCGACCATGGACTACAGTCGTCATCTGTATGCCCAGAGCGCATCATCCCTCAAGAGTCTTTCATAGAATCTCGACGTCCGTAAAACAACATCAACCATCTTACACAACACAGTGAAGAGTCGGACTCCCAATCAACGTCATCTTCCATTATCGATGAGACTGTTTACCCAAACAGGACATCTATAAGGTGAGGCGCCTAATCTCTCTCCCGTAAGACCACCGCTTGCTCACGCGCGTACTAGTTGGCTTCGGAGAACATTCTCGCTTCTTCGATGCTGGTCATGGGTACGTCTTTTCGGAGCTTCTATCGCTCTGCACCTCACTCTGGGCGGTAGATGCCTTCGCAAAAAGGGTGTTGCTGACTCAGAGATTCCTCTCAGATGCTCGCATTGCGTCCAATTCTCCAGAGATCGAGCTGTCTTCAGATTGGCCTCGATCCTTGCTAAAGTCCAATGGGAGGCCCATCAGAGCCACCCGTGGAAAGAGAACCTCGCTGGATGCTGAGTTCATCGACTCAACCAGCTTGAAGGTTGAAACAGACAGCGAAGGTGACAACGATGGCGATGAAGACGCCAGGCACCCCAAAAAGCGGCGTCTTCAGCCCACTCTTTTCACCCAAGAAGAGCACGAATCAGAAGCCCGTCACCTCTTCAGATCTGCTAGTTCAAGCTCTAGCGGCTCACATCCACAACCAGGACCGGAGAAAGAACCAGAGCCGGGTCCATGGGAGCTGAGGTACTATCCCCGTATCCTTTCGGCGGTTGAGAAATTTAACAAGATGCTCGGTACACCACCGCCAGACACAGATAATCTTGACATTGCCATCAAGGCCATGAAAGATCCCACGAATATGGTTCCTAATACGAGAAAGCTCATTGTCACGCTACCGTTGCCATACGGAATCGTTGATAAGAACGCCTCCTTCGAGACCGGAAAGGTTGGTTTCATGGATTTTCCCGGCGAGCTCCGCAATCAAATCTACTCCCTAGTCTTCAAGAAAAAGGATCAAATCCACTTCAGATCGCGTATCGGCTTCCCTCACTCCGCTGCCTTTCTTCGCGTCAACAAAGCTGTCCACAACGAGGCCCGCATCGTTCTATATGGCGAAAACCGCTTTGTCTTCGAGCAGAGCTTCAATAAAGTCGGGACTTACTTCGACCAGCAATGGCAGGAGGTGAACTATGCGTATATTCGCAAGTTCCTCGATGACATTGGTCCGGAAAACACTGGCCTCATAACGAACATTGGCCTGAAGCTCGAGGATGCTACCCCTTCCGGTCATCCAGGCACGGGTATGGATGCACGTCGATTTGAAAACAACAAGGATCTCTACTGGATCCTCAAGTACTTGGGTCGTTACGGCATGATCGAGAAGCTGAAGCTCGGCTTTGCTGGGCGTCGAAACCTCCAGTTCTACAAGGGTGAAGCCGCCTTTCTCTATGCTCTCAAAGGAGTCAAGACGGATCAACTCAACATCGGAGATCCCGACAACGAAGGCGAGGATATGTCTAATTGGGATCGCCGTCGTCATAGCAAGCTGGATCCTGCACTGAAAGACGCATTGGAAGGCCTAATGGTTCGGCCCATGCCTCTGAAATCGCTTGATCCGCGCTTGGACTTCTAAGGGAAGGGCATTGTCCGAGACACTTTGTTGGGCATCTGGCACGAACGATGGTGGAGTTAACAGCCTGCGACTTACATGTACATATCTTAGCTAGTTACATCTTTGCGTTGTTAGATTAGCGCATGCTATATCAACTCAGGGGGATAGAACAACATTTCAGAGGGCTGCAGCTTAGAATGGAAAACCAATGGAAATATAAAAGCGGTGCACGAGAAGGCTCTAATCTCTAGATCACTGCACGCTCGGGTAAACCATAGCAATTGCTGAAGGTATCTTACATAAAGTGTTTATCGGGAGGCTCACGCAGTGAGCTCATGCAGTTGCGGACCTCAACTCCTCACGTTCCATCGATGGCATGCTCATAGCCCCAGTCCCAGTCCCCACATCAATAGCCCAAGCGCAGCCGCCATGGCCCATGCGTTCAAAGGCGCAAGGGAGTTGCCTGCGCTCTTCTTACTAAGCCCTAATGGTAAACCCTGGTAACTAAAGGTGACATTTTGAGGAATGGTGGCGTTGCGACACTGGCCGTTGACAATGTCTAGATTTGTCAGGTCATCCTAAGATGTTGTCAGTGTGAGAGCTAACTTCACAACAGTGTCAAATTTACCGAAGTGAGGAAAAACATGTAGGTACTTTCATTCACACCCTGGAAGCCTTTTGTATTGTATGGGAACCTGTCTCCCGGATCCGTAGCCGATGTGTTTCGCAGCAAGATGCACTGCACTTGGCCAGGGTATTCCGTGACCATGGCCGGGTAGTCTCGCATTACGTCGCTGTTGCTGGTATCTGCTACTAGGACGAACTTCCTGTGTGGATAGGTCTGAAAGATCTTATCGAGCAGAAACTTGCGGATACTTAGCGTAGCACTGACATCGGAGAAATTCAAAGGGCGATCGTCAAAAGAGCCACCTGGGTAGGTTTTATAGATGAAATCCATGTAATTACGAGTAACTTGCTCAGGCGTGGTCGTCAAGTAATGGAAGTGTACGTTGGGGATGCTTCGTGACCAGTTTGCGTAGATACTTGGCATGTTCGACCACTGCACGAAGGGCTTGGCGAAGGAGTTCAGCAGGCCCAACTTGGGTTCATAGATTTGGGTAATCCGCAGGATGTCGTCGATGTCAGAGATGATGGTCAAGCCCGTGGATGGAACAAGATAGGCAGTCGCGTTACCGTTAATGTCGCCTTCTGTGTAGACGTTCAGGCGTTGCAGCTCGTTTGTGGAATTACCAGCTGCAAGGCCAGTGTCGTTGATCTGGATGAAGCCATCGAAATCCCCTTCTTTGGTGGTGGGTATTGGAAATTTGATCTGCTGACTGCCTCCCGAAGGAGTGACTGCTCCACCTCCACCGTTCTCGCCAGAGGCACCGGCTGTCGGGGCGGGTTCGAGGTTAAAAGTAACATTCTGATCGGCTTGCTGGATGATATAGATCTCGGCAGTAAGGTTCCGAGCCTGCGAAGCCTGCGAGGGTGGGAGTGCTTGGACGGAGGTGCCAATCAGAAAGACATTTGCAAGGTCGTTGAGCTTGTCCTGTGTGATGTTCGGCTGCTTGTAGACGTTGCCATGAAACCGCAAGTTCCAGCCTTGATCGGTCCAATTGCCATAACCACTGCCAATGTGAGTTCAGTGCTGTAGCAGGTTCGCAGTAAGAATGGTCTTACGGTATGTTCAGCACCTGCGTTGGTAGCGCGCTAACCTGTGTATCGTTGAGTCCCAAACTACTCTGCACATCGTGTCCTGTAGGGAAGTTTTGGAAGAAATTCGGGACTCCTGACGCGACGTAGGAGGGTATGTCTGAACCTAGGCTTCCTAGTATTGAGTTCACATCTCCTTCAATGTCACTGACGACGCCCCTCCTTTCAAGGGTCTTGGTGGGAAATGATAGAGAGGGTGAAGGGGTGATGATGGGCTGTTGCTGTACCACTGCAGCAGGCTTTGGGAGGCTTCCGTGGACGACTGATGATGAAGCAAGGGGGAGGAGTGCCAGAAGGACAGAGGGAAGGCTAGTGAGATGCATGATAACGAGTGCAGGAGGTGGAGAGAAGCGTCAAATGTAGAGCAAAGTGTCGTCCATCATGGGGAAGTCTCTGCGCTAAAGTCGCGCTTCCCCATCTAAACAAGATGAAGCGTGACCAAACAAGGAAGTTGGACGCTTGGCGACTGGGCAGCCGGACACCCCGGACTAGCGGACAGTCTTGTGAGGCTCAACCGCCCGCTGTCTATTGGTTATCAATCGGATTCCCTGGGGGGATTAGAGAAACATTGTCGATGGGACCGAACCGGAATGTTTCTGGCATGTTGCAAGGGTCGAGGGAATACTTTGATCCACCCCGTCTGGGGAGAAAAAACAATGCGACTTGGCTACGGACAGGCCCAAACCCACAGGCCCAATTAGCCACAGCTTAGCAGAGTTCTATATGGGTTGCTATGTGCGCAGGCAGATACACCTTAGATCATCACTTCTTACTATATAGCGAGGGAGCTGGGCATGCAATGGTGATGCGATACCCTACGGATACCCTGCCCTGGTGATGCAACACCCGACCGGGTAACGTACGCTTCACGCTCACCCTTTCTTTCCTGTCCAGGAGAAGAACTACATAATCACATATTCATGCGGAAAATTTATTGCAGAGTCATCTGCTAAATAGAAAATTACGCAAAAGTACCGAGTGCCCTGTAGTGTTTGTCGCCCACTCTCTGCGCCTGGAGATACTCTTCGAAAATACGTGGCGACCATACAGAGCACCTACGGTCCCTCTTTGTTTCTACATACCGTACAAGCTCTCTGGGAACCCCGAACAAAGGCTTAGAAACGGCAAAATCACGTTCAAGATTGGAGGCTATTTGTCAAGTAGCTTTTGCCTAGTTCTACCGAGAATACTGATCGCAGTCTACTCATCCATACTCCCAGGTCTCACAAGGAAAATCCTCCAAAAATCAACCCGCATACCATTCAATTTCGTGACCGCTTCCGCACGTATGTCATCCACGAGGGGGAACCCACTGATACAGGAAGCAACATGGAGTACATTGTGAATGAGGAGTTTGCAGTTCCAAACATTCAAGATGTAGAGCGTGCCGTAATACAAGAAACATTCTATAACCTCAGAAACACATATTCTCAAGCCTAAGGGAGCGGGCATATTCTCCACGTTGTTAATACAAAGATGTACAGAGCCCTCCGGATTGTCTTCTCTAGGACCTTTTTAACGGCTGACACCATCTCAGATCTCGGTCAGTGCCTATCGCACATAATCAGCCGAAGTGATCAGAGTCTGGTCGCAGGATCCGGCCCCGCGTAGGCGTTATCCTCGAATTGTCTCCTTCCTCCCATTACAAACCCTGTTCGCGCTGGCTGAGGTTTGATGTACTGATACCGAGATTGCAATGACGTCCCGCTGGCCTTGGCCTTGGCGCCTTTCAGAAGCTCGATTACGATGTCAAAGACGTTAATTGCTTGCAAGATGGCGTAAAAGCCGAGCCGACCGCCTTGGTAGTGCTGCATGCCGTTTCGCAAGGACAGACTCTCGGATGAGGATACGCGGCCGATAGTGTAAGGCTTGACAGAGTAAGCTATTAAGAAGAAAGGGGAGATCAATGCCATTTCGCAGCAGAGGATGAGGGCGGGAAGGCCATTGTTCAGGTCGTTGAAGGTGAGGTATTTGGTGGGGTGCAGATTGCCCGAGGAGTAGAGGAACGAGAATATCAGGGTCTGGAGGAAGTTGAGTAAGACGATGACTTTGAAGCAAATGAGTTGCTTGAAAGCGCCGCAGGGCTTAAGAACTGAACTAAAGCGCTTGTAGAATCCGAGAATGGATGAGATGGCGAGTATGGCAGAAATCGTGCGAATGATGCTAATCTGTGGTCCGGTCAGCGTGAGTTGAGAAGTTATCAAAAATTGCTGGCAAACAGACCCATATGTGTGCGAAATGCACGTTATTCGAGGTAATGCAATATGTTCCTGCAGCCAGGCTGATAGCTGTCGCGATCCATAGTATGATGCTGATTGGCACCCACTGGAGGACACCGAAGGTGAGTTTCTGAATTTGCTTTTAGTACTGACTTCGACTGTTTCTAGCCAAGCGGAAATTCTCACCCGATACCAACCAAGACTTCCACCTCCCTGCGCCAATCCTTTCTTGTCGAATAGGGCCATCTCAGCGAAGAATCCATCTCGGTTGCCCTCGTCTGGTGCGACGTATGTCGACATAAGCAAGAAGAATGCGGCCATTGGCAAAGCTTCAGCGATATCCCGCCCAGGCGCAATGTATGGCGCAGTAGAACCATCTTGCCAAACACACAAAAACGAGATGACGGCGAAAGAGGGGATGATGGATATGATACGGATAATTCTGGAATTGCCGAGCTTATCAGAGAAGAAATCAGAGTGCCGAGAGGGAGTACACACTGTTTCTGTTCGCTTGGGTTTGAGAAATGACGTGCATGTCTGAAGATGAGGAAGACGGCTATCAGGGTGGAAAAGAGTGCCGTTGCTCCTGCAACAATGGTTGAGACGCTGTGCCAGTTTAAGCTGCCAACGATGGTCTGTATGGCTGAACGTAACGGTCAGTATCATCGATCGGCTTTCCAGAGCGGTACCCTGAACGAACCTGGCCCGTTCGTGTCGGGTATTGGGCACGTAGCTGTGGAGTGGTCGTGGTGGCCCATGATTGAATAGAGGTATCACTGATACAGCAGTAGAGCTAGCTCTCCAAAGGTATCGAGATTCAGGACTGAGATATTGGAGATTATTGATTGAAAGACTAAGAAACAAGGTGTGAATGGGTGAGACGTCTTTCTTATACCATACATCATAGCATTAAATCACTGGTAAAAACCAGAGAGTAAGACAATTGAGCGGTGGACAGTGAGGCTGAATTCAAATCGTCCTCACGCCAAAGTGTATGTAGCATCAATGTGATACAACGTGAAGAAGAACAGGGGCTTATTCGCGAAATATAGCAGTATTCCATTAACTAGCTTGATTAGAATGACGAAGAAAGGCATCAAGACAACTCGTAGGGGTTAGCGTGCGCACAAGATTGCCCGAATTA